>JABAOF010001815.1_pt1 | contig 11461 bp, 7 predicted proteins | sample 7062171 | NCBI WGS metagenome assembly JABAOF01 (sample SAMN14538628, study PRJNA623070) | marine sediment metagenome | biome: marine biome [ENVO:00000428]; feature: marine pelagic biome [ENVO:01000023]; material: deep marine sediment [ENVO:00002113] | place: India: Gulf of Khambhat ... | reverse complement strand
GCCACCCGCTTCGGGCTCATCTGGCAGTCTTCCGGCCAGGAGGTGAAGTTTACCGATGAGCGCCTGGAGGCGGGACGGAACTTCTGCAACAAGATCTGGAACGCGGCCAGACTGGTTTTCAACAGTATCTCCGACAGCGGGCTCTCCGTTACCGACCTGGAGGATGCGCCCAAATTGATTGAATCAGAAGGAGGCTTTGCCGAGCGCTGGATACTGGCGAGGCTGGATCGTGTTATCAGCAATACCGAAGCGTCTCTGCAGCGTGACCGCTTTGATGAGGCCGCCCGCGGCATACAAGAATTCTTCTGGGGAGAGTTCTGTGACTGGTATCTTGAAATAGCGAAAACGCAAATCACCTCAAGCGATACCGAACCTTCCCCACCGAAGCGGGCCGTACAGGCCGCCCTCGCCTTCGTGCTAGAGCGGACCCTGCGTCTTCTCCATCCCTTCCTGCCGTTCATCACCGAGGAACTGTGGCAGCGGCTGCCACACGAAGGTGATTCTATTATGACCGCGCCCTACCCTACTCCCTCCGATGTCTCATATCCGGAAGCGGAAGAGATGATGGGACGCCTGATGGCCCTGGTAACTGCGATTAGGCGGATGCGCGCGGAGCGCAAGATGGCGCAGCGGGAATGGGCAAATGTGGAGGTAGTCACCACAGAGCAGGGGATACGAGAACTACTCAAAGAATACGCAGCATTGGTGGCGCCGCTCACTCGGAGCCGCAGGATCGAATGCCTCCCCCAACCCACTCTGCCGGGTCCTGCGGACCACATAGGCGCCGCAGATTTGGATGTGGCAAATGCCCACGCCAGCCTCGCTGAACACTCCGGGGCGACCACACTCGCCGATATCTACCTCTCCCAGGAAGCGGATGCGGAGAGCATGAAGGCGGAACTGGTGAGGTTACAGAAAGCGCTGGAACAGGCCCAGTCCGAAATTCAGCGCACGGAAAAGAACCTCGCCAATGCCGAGTTCCTCTCCCGCGCACCCGAACATGTGGTAGAAAAAATCCGCCAGCGCAATGCCAAGGCGCAGGCGGAAATACAGTCACTGACTCAGGCGATATCAAAATTGGAGAAATGACAACTGAAACGCAGGCTATCCTGCGGATACCTCGCGGTCGCTGACATCGGCCGCCCGCGCGTATTCCTTCTCTTCAGCCACGGAAACCATGAATGCCTGGACACGGGTGGCAATTCCGGTGGCATCCAGTCCGTATTTCGCCAGCAGCAGATCTCTCGGGCCGTGTTCGATGAATTCATCAGGCAGGCCGATCCTCAACAGAGGTATAGCACCCATCCCGATATCTGACAGGTATTCAGCCACTGAACTGCCGAAACCTCCGGCGAGGACATTCTCTTCAATGGCAACCACTTTTTGACACCGCTGCGCCAATGACTCAATCGCCTCTTTATCCAGAGGCTTCGCGAACCTGGCATCGAAGAGTGCGGCCTCAATTCCCTGTGAAGCCAGCCATTCGGCCGCCTCCGCGGCTCGTGAGACCATGGAGCCAATCGCTACCAGGGCAACGTCCTCACCCTCTCGAAGAAGTCTCCCTCGTCCCACCTCCAGGGGCCCGGGCAGGTCTGCGGGAGGGTTTTCACCCTCTTCGCGGGGATAGCGAATGGCCGCAGGCCCTTTCAGTTCCAGGGCCGTCACCATCATTGCCGCAAGTTCGGAGAGATCCGCCGGGGCCATAACGGTCAGGTTGGGAAGATGGCGAAGATAGGAAAGATCGAAAGCGCCATGGTGTGTGGGGCCGTCTTCTCCGACGACCCCCGCCCGATCGAGAGCCAGAACAACGGGGAGATTCTGCAAGCAGATATCGTGGAGTATCTGATCATAGGCTCTCTGCATGAAGGTGGAGTAGACGGCTGTTACGGGCTTGAAGCCCTGGCTGGCAAGGCCCGCCGCGAAAGTGACGGCAGTCTGTTCGGCCATTCCCACGTCGAAAAATCGCTTTGGCGAAGAGAAGCGTTTGGCAAACTCATCCAGCCCCGTGCCGGAACACATGGCGGCGGTAATACCGATGATGCGAGAATCCTCTTCCGCCAACTTCACCAGAGTATCACCGAAAACCCTTGTGTATGAGCTTCCCGAGGAAGCTGACAACGGCTCACCGCTTTCGACATCGAAAGCGCCTACACCGTGGTAGCGGGTGGCATCGTTCTCCGCCGGCGCATAACCTTTGCCCTTCTGTGTGATGACATGTAACAACAGCGGTCCGGAGTGATTCTTCACATGGTCAAGTATGTCAATGAGAGCGTGCAAATCATGCCCGTTGATGGGACCATGATAGGCAAAGCCCAGTTCCTCGAAGAACAACCCCGGCAGGATCAGATGCAGCAAACCGCCCTTGAAGCGGCGCAGGCCCTCCAGGGCGCTTGCTCCGCGCGGCAGTCTTCCCACCATGCGGTCAAGATTGTCCCGGGCGCGGATGTAATGGGGATCGAGCCGAATGCGGCTGAGATAAGCGGCGATGGCGCCCACGCTTCCGGAAATCGACATCTCATTATCGTTCAGGATGACAATGAGGTCTGATTTCAGGTGTCCCGCGTAATTAAGCGCCTCCAGAGCCATTCCGCCGGTGAGCGAACCGTCACCGATGACAGCGACTATGCGCTCTCTGCTGCCGGCAAGGTCGCGCGCCTGCGCCATTCCCAGAGCTGCGCCGACCGAGGTGGACCCATGGCCGGTATTGAAGGCATCATGAGGGCTTTCGTCATGCCGTGGGAATCCGCAGATACCTCCCAATTGCCGCAAGGTGGAGAACTCTTCACGCCTTCCTGTGAGGAGTTTGTGCGGGTAACACTGATGGCCCACATCCCAGATGATCTTATCATGAGGAGACTCGAAGACCCGGTGAAGCGCGATAGTCAGCTCCACCACACCCAAGGAAGCGGCAAGGTGGCCGCCGGTGCGGGAGACCACCGCGATTAGATCCTCCCGAATCTCCTGCGCCAACTTCAGGAGTTCTTCTTCTTTCAGGGTCTTCAAGTCTTCTGGAGATTGAATTCTGTCGAGAATCCTGGATTCCATCCTAACCTACTTTCCTCCTCACCTTCCGCAAGCCCTTCTCTGATATGCGGAATCCGCTTCTTTTGATCAGTGGCTGCGTTCAATCATAAGACAAGCAAGATCAGCAAGAAGTTCCTTGTCAGGTCCCGGTTCAAGTATACCGAGTTTCTCCAGAGCCTGTGCAAGGTGCTGTCGAGCAACTTTGGTAGTATGGCCAATACCTCCCAGACTCTCCAGCAGGCTGCACGCTTCAGCTATCTCAGCATCACTCGCTTCGGCCTTACCTGCGATCTGCTCAAGTCGCTTACGCATCTTCGCGGGGGCCTGTTTCCAGGAGAATACCAGAGGGAGAGTGCGTTTACCCTCGCGAATGTCCGCGCCTACCGATTTGCCTAGTTTCTTCTCCTCACCGACGACACCCAGGATGTCGTCTTGGAGTTGAAAACCCATTCCCGCGTGGTAGCCGAACTCCCCCACGCCTTTCACGAGTGGATCATCCGGATAATACCCACCTCGGGCGAGATGGACACCCGCGCGTGCAGCAAAAGAGAAGAGAGATGCAGTCTTGCCTTCAATTACGCGCAGAATTTCCTCATCACTCACTTCGGACAAAGGGTGCTGTGAGATTTGTATATCCAGGGCCTCGCCCTCCACCAATCTGACCAGCGTCTCTCCCTCCAGTTCTTTTATGAGGGAAAGTGCAAGAGAAGACCTGTCCGCGTTGGTCCCGTTTCCCGCCGCAGCCTCACTCAGTAAACACACCGCCCATCCATGCTGCACATCTCCGGCAAGCATCGCCATACTTTGGCCGTAACGGGCGGCGAATTCTCCGGTGCCGAACTGCTTCTCCCCCTCACGGCGCAGCTTCTCATGGACCGTAGGCCGACCGCGACGCACTTTATCGCGGTCAATGATGTCATCATGCACCAGGGTCCAGGTATGGAAGACCTCTACCGCCAAGGCCGCGGGCAGGGCCTTTTCTTCATCACCCCCCAGCGCTCTGCAACACCATAACAGAAGACAGGGCCGCAGATATTTCCCCCCCGCCTCCAGATAAGAAAATACGGCCTCACGCATGTGGTCAGAGAGAGGGGAATTAGTCCAGTACGATGATGCTTCCAGATAATCTCGTAGCCGCTGTCTGGCTGCCTTAAGTTCCTGCCCTATCTCCATAACGAACCTTCTGCGATGTTGCTGTGTTAGTCGGCGACTTCCAATTCCTCACTCGATAGCTCGCCGCCGGCGCCTTCCACCAACTTCTCTATCTTACCCTGAGCGGCGGACAATTTCTCCTGGCAAAGATTCGACAGTTTTGTCCCCTCTTCGAAAAGGGCAATCGCTTCCTCCAAGCCCTTGTCACCCGCCTCCAGGCTGGAGACTATCTCCTCCAGCCGGTCAAGCGCCTGTTCGAAGGTGAGTTCTTTCTTGCTGGTGCCGCTCTTTTTTGGGCTCTCTTTGCGTGCCATTATCGCTCTCTCGCGGTCAAGCAGGTTCATATTATCATAAAAACACTGCTGTGGAAAACTCGCCCGCCTCAACCTTGAACCATCTCATACTAACCGGCAAGAGGAATCCATGCCCCAAACACGAAGCTCTCTCTTGGTTTCTGCGGCAACCTTCTGCCGCTCTGTATGTCTAATACTCAGACCAAAAACGACGGAGACGCTCATGGAAACCATCCTGGCAGGTATTGCTTTGGGCATTGGACTTTTCGTGGGGTCGCTTTCATTTCTTGTCCCCATCTTCGCTTTTCCCAGCCCACCTCAACGTTTGCCCGGTTTATTCAGGCGCGGTGCACTCGCCCCAGTTATTATCATTCTGTTTTCTATTTTGGCCGCACAATTTACAGAGCCATCTTCTCCCGGCCAGAGGCTCGCCTGGGGCCTATTTCTCGGCAGCATCTTCTCCCTTCTCGCCACCTTGGGCGCGGCGCGGCTCCGATCTCCTGCACAGGGCTACTCACCCTACCAGTCAGCCTTCACACTGTCAGTATCGCTTGCCGCCGCCTCTCTCGTGTTTCTCATTTTCAAGGATAAACCGGCAGACGCTCTTGCCGGCTGTGCCGCCGCTTTCTTGCTGAATGCGGTTGTTCTTCGCTTGTCACAACACTTTACACCTACTGTCTCCGCGGAACAGCCGGACATTGCTGACACCGCCTCCCTCGGCGGCTCTATGGAGGCCGCCTCCTTTCTCTCCGTAACGCTCGCCGCAGGCTGCTCTCTGGCAATCCATCACTTCGAGTCGGCCACACAACGGGGTTGGTGGGCATACCTGCTTGTCCTTGCCTCTGCTTGGCTGTTAGGACTCGCCCTTATCTATTTCGCTTCCGCGCAGAAAGCACTCGCCAAGTATCCCTTCTTGCTTTTCTCGCTTACGCTGGCGCTGGCAGGCGCTGTCTCCATCGTTGCAGGCGGCTTCCTTGCAGGGAAACTCCTTCCCCCCGGCTCACTCTACTGGCTGCTCATTGCTGGTTTTGCCACCGCACTGCTTTCCGCTTGGCTGGCGCTGTCAGCCGAAACCACTGATGAGCAGTGGCCCCGCATCCTGCAGGCGCCGGCGCTCTCTGTGATCTTGCTCGTCTTCCTCCTGGCGCTTTCCTTCCGCCTCTCGGCCGGGTTCGGCGCCGCCGCCGCTTTGGTCGCCGGCTGGGCCGTCGCCGCGGCCATGCTTGGCTTCAGATCAAACGCCGGCCGCCTCCCTCTGCAAATGCTCGCCATCGGCGCCAACTTCCTGCTGCTCCGCCTCTTTCTTGAGCGTTCAGGCTTCGATTTCGGTGAAATTGACATTTCTCTGCACTATACCCTCATGGGCATACTGCTGGGCATGATCCTGCCCTTTGTCTTCTCCTCGCTCTATCTTCGACAAGGCTTGGCAAGAGTTCTGCTGGTCGGTTTGCCGTCCGCACTCTCACCTCTGCTTATCCTCGCCTTCTGGGGGCCGGACGCGGCCTTGGGGCTGCTTGTCGGCCTGGTGGCGGCGCAGGCCTTCAGCCTCCTGCTTTCTCTTATTTCACAGCAAAACCCACTTTCTGCAGCTTGGCAGGCGCCTGTCGGACTAATCTCCTTGGGTATGGCACTGGTTGCGGTTCAATACAGTCACCCACTGGTCTTCTTATATGAGCTCTCTCGGGCACAGAAGGCTCATCTTGCCGGCGCCGTCGCTCTATTGGCGGTACTCTGGGTCTTTGTTCTGGGTCTGGTGAAACTTCGCACACGCGCCAGAGAGATTCTCGCCTCCAGAAACGCCGTACAGGAGGAGGCAAAATGAGACGCTCTTTCGGCTGGCTTCCCGCACTTGCAATCACCTTGTTCTGGATCACCGGTACGGCTATCTATCTCGCACAGAAAGAGCAGCCCACCGGCCGCCTCCTTGGCAGTATCGTGTCCGAGGAGACCGGTGTCGCCATACCCAACGCCAACGTCAGCCTCCGCATGACCAGTTCGCCCTACCACTCCTTCAACCAGAAAAGCAATAGTGACGGTACTTTTGAGTTCAAACGGATCCCCATCGGCTCCTACCGGCTCAATGCCTCTTCCCGCGCCCACGGGCTTCGCCGTCCGGTGCACCTTTCCTTGAAAGAAGGCGAGACCCCACCCCCACTGCAACTTGAACTAATGCCCAAGCCTCCCTTCCTGCAACTCCGCATCCAACAACATGTTTTCTCTACCGAGGAGACCCCGCGTATCACCTGCCACGGCTTCGTCCGCCAATCTGACCTCGATTTCACACTCTACCGCGTTGATTCCGAGGCTCTCATCGCCCAGCGCGGTAACCTGCGACGGGTGATTTTTCCCCGGGACGAACACGGCTTTACCTCACAAACACCGCAACTGCAAGGCAATCCCGCCCTGCAAGAGACCAAACGTTTCGCCAGACCTATTACAAGAAAAGACTTGGAAGGCATCTTCCACCAGCGCTTTGATTTGCCCAGCCTGAACCCAGGCCTATATCTCCTCGTCGTGCGCGCCGGTGATTTGGTGGAACTCGATTGGCTCATGCTCACTCCCTTGGCACTCATCACAAAACAATGGGGCAACGAGGCACTCGCTTTTGTCACCGACCTGAAGACCGGCGAGCCGGTCTCCGAAGCAAAAGTGACTTTCTCGCTCGCCGGCCATCAAAGAGTCACCGGTATTACTGATCAAAACGGCATCTTCAAAGCCGCCCTGCCGCCGGCGAGCGGTGCAACGGAAGAAGAGGATCTTGATCCCCACCGCCATCTCCTGGCACTGGCCGAGAAAGACGGTTCTCAAGCCAAGGTTGACCAGCATTTCTACAGCCCGGATTACGACAGCAAGGAGCGCGTCTTCGCCTATACTGACAGGCCCGTTTATCGCCCCGGCCACAAGGTGCGCTTCAAGGGCGTGGTCCGCACCCTCAACAAAGAAGATTACTCGGTTCCGGCAGATACCCCCTTGGAAGTTAAAGTGTGGGATCCGCGGGAAACCCTTGTCTACAGCACGCAACTGAAGACCAATGACTTCGGCTCCTACTTCGGCGAGTTCGACCTCAACGAGGAAGCCGCCACCGGCTACTACCGCCTGACTACTAAGATTGGCAATAGCCCGCATACATCTTCCTTCCACGTGGCGGAATACCGCAAACCGGAATACACCGTAGAGGTAACAACAGACAAAGAGCGCTATATGCGCGGCGATTCTATCCAGGCAAAAGTATCGGCTCAGTACTACTTCGGCGCTCCCGTGGCCGGCGCAGATGTGAACTACACCATCATGCGCTCTCCATATTATGCCTACTATGGAGACTATTCATATGAAGACGAGTATTACTATGAATACGAGGGAGATTACGACCACTACGGCGGCGGTGAAATCGTGGAGTCAGGCACCGCCGTCACCGGCGCCGATGGAGCAGCCCAGATTACTTTTTCAACCAAGCCGCCACCCAGCCTCAGTACAAAGGGCGGGGAGTTATCACGTGACTATCGCTATACCATCCAAGTACAGGTGACTGATCCCAGCCGCAGATGGGTCAGTGAGCGGACCTCTGTCTTGGTTACGCAAGGCGAATTCTACCTCTCTGTCTCTCCCAAGCGTTATGTTGTCTCGCCTGATGAGTCTTCCGAGGTCGAGGTCGTCGCAAGAGATCACGACCATAACCCCATACCGGGCCAGCGAATTGTCGTCACCGCCTCCTCGCGACTCTGGTACGCCGGCGGATCGCAAACCCGGGAGGAGACTCGCGCCACCATCACCACCGACGACAACGGCAAAGCCACTTTCAAATTTACACCCACAGGTCAGGGCAGTTATCTCATTGAAGCGCGCGCCTATGACAAACGCGGCAATAAGATAACCCGCACCGGGCATCTCTGGGTGAGCGGCGCCTACTTCTCCAGCGAAGACCGCTCCTACCCCTCCCTTGAAATCATCGCTGAAAAGAAGACATATCGCATCGGCGAAACTGCAACGGTACTCATAAACACCAAGAGCAAGGGCGTCACCGCCCTGGTCACCATCGAGGGACCCACCCTCTTTGATTACCGCCTGCTTCAACTCAAAGGTAATTCCACTCGCCTCGAGATTCCCATCACTGAGCAGTACTCGCCCAACTTCTACATCTGTGTCGCCTTCGTGCACGATAAGGAGTTCGCCTCCCGGCAAAAGCGTATCCGCGTGTCAGTGGAGCGCCGCGCCATGGATATCGAGATTACGCCTAATAAGACTCGCTACTCGCCGGGAGAACCGGCTACCTACACTGTGCAAACACGCGACTGGCAGGGTAATCCCGTATCCGCTGAAATCTCCATGGGCGTGGTGGATGAATCCATCTATGCCGTCCGCAAAGACTATACTCCCAAGATGGCCGATTTCTTCTATCCCCAGCGCTCCAACCGCGTGCACACCTCCTACTCCTTCCCCCGCGTCTATCTGGACTCCGAAAAGGACACGGGCGCACAAGACATCAAGGTAAGAAAGAAATTCCCGGATACGGCCTTCTGGAACCCAACCATAGTCACTGACGCCGAGGGCAAGGCCTCAGTCTCATTCGAAATCCCCGACACACTCACCACCTGGCGTGCTACAGCGCGGGGAATTACTCTCAATACTGAGGTGGGAGAGACAACTGCGAAGGTCCTCTGCAGCAAGGACCTGCTGGTGCGGCTCCAGACACCCCGCTTCTTCGTTCAAAGAGACCACCTGACCCTCTCCGCCATCGCCCATAACTACACGAAGAAGACCCAAGACCTCTCTGTCTGGCTCGAAGCCCCAGGCCTTCGCTCGGTAAGCGGCGGAAAAGCAGCTAAGCCTGTCAATTTCTCTCTGGAACCCGACGGCATCCGCCGCGTCGACTGGGAGATAGAGATACCCTCTTCCGGGGCTCGCGAAATAACCGTCTATGTCAAAGCCGCCTCCGGCCTCTCCGATGCAATGGCGCTGACTCTCCCCGCCCTGCCTCACGGGCGAGAGCGCCTCGAGTGGCGCTCCGGGGCGGTGGAGACGGAAAAAGAGGAACTCTTCACTCTCCGTCAGGATGCCGTCCCCAACGCGGGCGACTTGAGAATACGCGTCTCCCCTTCCCTCGCCTCCGTCGTTCTGGGTGCACTCGAATACCTGGCGAAATATCCCTACGGCTGTACCGAACAGACGATGAGCGCATTTTTGCCCGATGTAGTGGTCGCCGGCGCGCTGAAGGAACTGAAGATCTCCAATCCGAAACTCGAGCGCGAACTGCCCAAGATGGTGCAGAAAGGGCTTAACCGCCTCTACCGTTTCCAGCACGACGACGGCGGCTGGGGCTGGTGGCGCTACGATGATTCCGACCCTTGGATGACTTCCTATGTAGTCTTCGGTCTGCTGATTGCCAAGGAGCACGGCTTTGCGATAAATGAGCACGTGCTTAACCGCGGCATCCAATGGCTGCAGCGTGAGGAGCACAAGGAAAAGCCGCTTACCTCCGAGAGAGCCTACTTGGTGCATGTGCTGGCCCTCGCAGACAGCAATGGCCTGGTGGATGCCAGGCTCAAGCAGTTCGCTCGAAACGCGCAATCACTCGATAACCACACTCTGGCGCTCATAACCTCTTCATTGCTGTTGAAAAACCAGCGATCCGCGGCCGCCAGTACGGCGCGGGTTCTCTGGAGTAAGGCCGAGCAAACCCGCACCCTGCTCCACTGGGAAGGCAACAACCGCTGGGGGCGCGGAGGCAGTGTAGAAACCACCGCACTCGCCTTCAAGGCGCTCTATGCGCTGGATCCCAAAGACCCCAGACTTCCCAAGGCCCTGCATTGGCTGCTCTTGAGGCGTGAAGGCAACCGCTGGACCTCAACCCGCGACACCGCCTTCGTTATCTACGCGCTGACCGACTATCTGCGTGAATCGCGCGAACTGCAGCCTGACTACCAGGCCACAGTAACCCTTAACGGCAAGACCGTTATTAACCGTCACTTCGGTCCTGAAGACATCTTCTTACCTGAAATCGAGTTGAGTATCCCGCAAAAGGACCTGGCGAAGGCCGAGAATAAGATCGAGATTGCGAAAGAAGGTGAAGGCAACCTCTACTACACGCTCATCCTGCGCCAGTTCATAGATCAAGAGGAAATCCCGAAGGTCATTACCGGCGCGGGTATCTCGGTGAGCCGCGAATACTATCCCATTGTCACCGCGCGCGACCCGCGCACCGGAGTCATAACCACCGGCCCGTCCTCCAAACCTACAACCGAGTTTGAATCCGGCAAACCGGTGCTTGTCCGGCTGACCGTTACCACCCCCAAGGAATACGAATACATAGTCATAGAAGACCCTCTGCCGGCGGGCTGCGAGGTAACAGAGCGCGGCGGGCTCAAACCCTGGGAGTGGCACTGGTGGTGGTCTGATATGGAAGTGCGTGATGAGAAGGTCGCCTTCTTCTCCCGCTGGCTGCACGCTGGAACTCATACATTGCAGTATCACCTAGCGCCGCAAATCCCCGGCGACTACCATGTAATGCCCACCCAAGTTTACTCCATGTACGACCCGGACATCCGCGGCTCAGGCGCGGAAACCCGAGTAGAGCTCAAGCCATGACCAATGCAAGAAGGCTGGTATTACTCGTTTTGTTGCTGCTCCCGCTGGCGGGGTGCACCGGGCTTTTCGGTTGGCTGGCATATCTCCCCAAACATCATACCATCGCCTCCTTTGCCACCAGCCTGCGCCTTCGCGCCCCCTCTCAGGTCCATAACGCCCGGCTGGCAGCCTCCGCCCTTGACGGCGCCGTCATCCCTCCGGGCAGCGAGTTCTCTTTCAATCAAACAGTCGGGTCGTGGACAGCGGATGAAGGCTATCGCAAGGCTCCTGTCAGTTACTCAGGAGATCCCATCCTCGACTGGGGCGGGGGCGTTTGCCAGACCTCTACCACTCTATATAATGCTGCGCTTCTGGCCGGCATGACTATTTTGGAGCGACACCGCCACCATTGGCCTGCCAAATACGCCCCT
>JABAOF010011620.1_pt9 | contig 11470 bp, 18 predicted proteins | sample 7062171 | NCBI WGS metagenome assembly JABAOF01 (sample SAMN14538628, study PRJNA623070) | marine sediment metagenome | biome: marine biome [ENVO:00000428]; feature: marine pelagic biome [ENVO:01000023]; material: deep marine sediment [ENVO:00002113] | place: India: Gulf of Khambhat ... | reverse complement strand
AACCGCCCTGGTGAGATCAAGGGCCTGGCTGGCGCCCGCCACGACATCGGTGTTGCGGCGCAGCATGTTACGTCGGTTGGTGAGGGTGAGCTTGCGAGGCTGGCCGGCACCGACGTCCAGGTGTTCGTGGACTCCGGCGCCTTCTCGGAGGTGGTCTTTCAGACCGCGTGCGAGCAGAGCCCGACGAACGAGCATAAGTTCAAGGGCAACGGCAAGAAGGCGCCCTGCATCCACTGTGGCGCGGCGCGCGAGACGACCGGCAGCGGTCCCCGCGTCGCCTTCCCGATCTCCGACGAGGAGTGGGACAAGCGCCTGAGCCTCTACGAGCGCCTTGCTGACGCTCTCGGCGAGCAGGTGTGGCTGGTGGCCCCCGACCAGATCGGCTCGCAGGAGGTCACCCTGGAGCGCCTGGAGCGCTACAGCGAGCGCCTCGTCAAGCTCGCCCAGACTGGCGCCAAGATTCTCGTCGTCGCCCAGAAGGGCGCCCTGAGCCAGGCGGACTTCTACCGCCAGGCGATCAAGGTCGCGGGCCTCAAAGCGTTCGAGGGCAAGAACGTGACGGCCGCCCTGCCGTGCAAGAAGGCGGCGACGACTGCTGACGAGCTTCGGGCCTTCGTCGCGAGCGCCAAGCCGGCCCACGTCCATATGCTCGGCCTCGGCGTGCGGAACAAGCAGGTTCACGACTACGTTGACGCCCTCCAGGGCACGAGTTACAGCCTCGACTCCTGCTGGATCACGGCCAACGTCGGCCGCGACAAGGTCACGAAGGTCGCGACGCGGCCCTTCACCAAGGCGCAGGACGCGGCGGCGGTGCTCCTCGCGGCGGCCGGTCGGATCGCGAGCGCCACGAGCAAGGCCGGCGCGGACGTCGCCCTGAAGGTCGAGCTTGCCATCGCGATCTGCCTCGGGGTGCCCGGCCGGCTGAGCACGAGCGCCGCGAAGCTCNNAAGCTCCTCGCGCTCGTCGAGGCGTAACTGACGGACTGCCAGAGGGATCGGCGAAAGCCGGTCCCTCGGAGTACGTACGGTCGGTGGGATTCGCGTCAGGAATGCGCGGCCCGCGCGTTTTCTAGGTGGAGGACATGACCATGACGACCGCGACCGTGAACCTGAACGATTTCGACCTGGTCTCGATCTCGACTAGCGGGGGCAAGGACTCCGCCGACCTGCTGGCGACGATCGTGGGCCTGGCCGACCGTCAGGGCTTCCCGCGCGAGCGCATCGTCGCGGTGCACGCCGACCTGGGCCGCTGTGAGTGGACCGGGACGAAGGACGTCGTCCGCGAGCAGTGCGAGAAGTACGGCCTCCGTCTGGAGATCGTGAAGCGCCCCCAGGGCGACCTGATCGACCACGTGCGCGAGCGTAGCGCGAAGCTGAAGGCCCAGGGCTCGGCGGCGCCCGCCTGGTTCTCGTCGGCCGCGCGCTACTGCACGAGTGACCACAAGCGGAGCCAGATCTTCAAGGTCTGGACCAAGCTGGTGCGCGAGGTGAAGGCGGTCAAGGGCAAGTCGCACCGCGTCCGTATCCTCGACTGCCAGGGTCTCCGCGCCGAGGAGTCGCCGGCCCGCGCCAACTGCAACAAGTGCAAGGGCAAGGGCAGCGTCAAGGTCGCCAAGGGCTCGGACGAGCGTGTGACGTGCGAGACGTGCTCGGGCACCGGCGCCCGCCAGCCCTTCACCCTTCGCGCGGACGCGAGCAACGGTCAGCGCGAGGTCTGGACCTGGCTCCCGATCCTGCACCACACGACGGACGAGGTCTGGGACGTGATCCGCCAGAGCGGGCTTCCCAGCCACTACGCCTACGACCTGGGGATGCCGCGCCTCTCGTGCGTGTTCTGCATCTTCGCGCCGAAGTCGGGTCTGCTGCTGGCCGGCTACCACAACCGCGAGCTTCTCGACGAGTACGTCGCGGTCGAGGACGAGGTCGGCGCGAGCTTCAAGATGGACCTGAGCCTGCGCGAGGTGCGGGACGAGCTTGAGGCGGGCTGGGCTCCCCAGGGCGCGGTCAGCGCTGACGCCTGGGAAGAGGGTAAGAAGAAGAAGGCCAAGAAGCCCTTGGCGGTCTAGGGTAGAACGGAGAAGACATGCAGATGCAATTCTGGGACGACGACCGAGAGGCTCGCCAGGAGTGGCATGACGCCGCTCGCGACGCCATGCACGAGGACGTCTCGACGCTGTCCGTCGAGACACTGCTTGCGCTGCTGAAGGACTGCGTCATCGAGCCCTTTCCGACTGCGGACGATCCGAAGGACGACATCGTCAGTCTGGTCATGAGCGAGGCGGACGAGGACGAGGTGCGAGCGGCGCTCACCGAGGCGGGAATCCGGGGCTACGATCCGGCGGACCGCTACGGCTTCGACCACTGCGCCGACTAGGAGGGGTGACATGCCGATCGATGCCGACGGGATCATTCGCCCGAACTTCAAGGTGGGCGACAAGGTGGACTACGTCTATCGGGGTGTCCGAGGTGGCTCTGGGCCAGGGGGGCAGTGGCCCATCCAGGGCGCGCTTGCCGAGAAAATCAAAGCGCACGACGACAAGACCGTGAAGGACGCCTTCAGCAACGCGCTGGAGGAGAAGGAAGGCACGCGCAAGCGGGCGCAGATCGACGCGATCGTCTCCGAGGAGGAGATCCGTCTGATAATCGAGGACACCGGGGACATCGTCTGGGCGCATCCGTCGGAGATCGAGCCGGTGGATGCGGTTTCCGCGCTCGGCGACATCGTGGGATCGCGCTCCAAGAGCCTCCAGGACGGGCTGGAGGAGATCGAGGACGAAGAGGTCGTCTGCGCCGACTGTGCTCAGAAGATCGAAGGGATGGTCTGGTGGGCGGTCTCAGAGGCCCGCTGCACGCCTTGCCGAAACAAGAAGCTGGGGCTCGAATGACAACGACGACATCGACGACGAAGCCGCGTTACACGCACGACTGTTCGGCCTGCGTCTTCCTGGGGCACTACGACACGGAAGAAGGCGAGTTCGACCTGTACGCGTGTACCGCTCGGCAGGTGGGCGGAGACGACTCGTTCATCGCTCGATACGGTGACGAGGGGCCCGAGTACGCGAGCGCTCCGAGTAGCATTGCGAGCCGGCCCGGTTTCAGCATCGCGCCGGTTGTCGAGGCGTATCGGCGCTGGCTGCGGCTCGATCTCATCGACACCACGCTGCGCGTGCTGGACAATCTCCGCGACCAGCTTCGTGCGCAGCTTGTCGAGGGCAAGATTGATCCGTGCGATCTGCTCGGACAGATGGACGCCGAGGCGGCGAGACTGGCGCGAATGCGCTCGGGCTCGGATCTTGACGCTTGAGCTTCACCGCTGGTGACCGTGTCTGGGTTGACCGAGACTGGTCCTACGCGACGCCCAGACGCTTCGTGCGGGGCGTAGTTGTTGATCCCGATAGGAATGGTTACGTAGTCGTACGCACCGCGACTGGCCGCGAGGTGGAGAGAGATCGTGAGTCCGTGCGCTCGTACTCTGCTGTAGATGCGCTGGCCGACCTTGAGCGATGTCAGGCGTGCCTCGCCCGGACGTAATCCGCTTCTCGGTAGAGAGCGCCTCTAATGACTCGTCAGTTGTGATAGACGGCTTCGCGACGACTTCTGCTGCTTCTTCGGCTTACCTGCCGTTACGGCGACGCCTGACCGGGTTCGCAGGCGTAGACGCTCACGCGCGGCAAAAAAGCCTCCAGGCGCCGAAACAGGCGCGGCTAGCCCACTTCCTACTTCCACGCCCGCCTGCATCGTATCCATGTATGCTAGCTTGCACGGCTCCTCCTGCTATGGTGTAGGTGAGGAACGGAGGTCTAATTTCGGTCGAGCACTGGGTGGGCAGGGTGCTCGATCCCGTCAGAAACAATCAGGCAGCGCGACGGGGAAGGGAGACATGCGCCGCGGAGAAGTAGTAGCGCACGCATGTACATCTACGTCGCGGGACCGTATAGCTCGCCTGATCCTGTCGAGAACACACGCCAAGCGATCCTGATCGCAGACATCCTGCTTGAGCAGGGTCACACTCCGTTCGTTCCCCATCTAAACGCCTTCTGGCATCTGATTCGGCATCACTCGTACGAGACGTGGATGCGGTGGTGCCTTCAGTGGGTTCGGCGCTCTGACGCCGTCTTCCGTATTCCTGGTGCCTCGCCGGGCGCGGACCGTGAGGTCGTGTACGCGGCAGCACTAGGGAAGCCTGTTTTTCTAACCATGGACGACGTACCACCAGCGCGCGAGGAAGGGGTGCCGCAGGAGGACGACGCAGTAAGAGGGAGCTTCTATGGCTCGCGGGACGACTACAACAAAGAAGCGGCAGGTTGTCGCCACCAAGAAGAAGAAGACAACCAAAGAGAAGAAGGCGGCGACTCCTCCGCGTGAGGATCACCCGCTCGAAAACTCGCTCGACGATTGGGTAGCCGATCAGTCGCCGCCTCCGTCTAGCTGCATGACGTGCCGTCACGGAGAGGCGGCCGAGTCGCTGCGCGTGTTGCTTCGGGCGATGATCAAGCACAAGGCCCGTCACATCACGAAACGACAACTGTACTCCAAGGTCTCGAAGGAGCACGCGGACTACAGAGCCGGCTACTGGGCCTTCCGAAACCACCTCTACAACCACGAGCGCGTGCTCTGGGAGCGCGCTCAGGGCCTCGAAACGGTCGATGCGATTGAGCGCCTCGGCGACGTTGTGCGCGACGTGGCGACCGGAGGTGCTGAGCGATGAGTGAGCGCCTTGACGATCAGTCGGCAGACGAGTGGGTACAGGAAGCGTCGGGACCGACGGCAAGCGAGCGGGTGCTCCAGAAGGAGATCAACTCGCTCAAGCGTCAGCTACTGGAGAACGAGGGAATCGAGGATCTCGTGCGGCGGTGTGTCGCCAAGCACTACGAGCGTCCGCCCGATCTGATCCTTCCTCCGTCGCCGAAGCTCACAGGCAAGGGAACCGAACAGGTTGCCGTTGCCCACGTGAGCGATACGCAGCTAGGCAAGCGCACGATGTCGTACGACGCGGCGGTGGGCGCGAAGCGGCTGCACAAGTACGCGCAGACAGTAGTAGAGATCACCGACATCAAGCGCAGCCGCGCGAAGATCGACCATCTGCGCCTCTACCTGGGCGGTGACATGGTCGAGGGCGAGTACGGGAACTATCCGAGCCAGCCCTACGACGTGACATCGTCGGTCATCCGTCAGGCGATGCGAGACGCGCCTGACATTTTCGAGGGGATGATCTACTACTTCCTGGAGCACTTCAAGACGATCCACGTTCTTGGCGTACCGGGTAATCACGGTCGCGGCGCCTCGCACTCGCAAACGCGTCACACGGAAACCAACTGGGACCGCGTCTTCTATTGGATTCTTCATGACCGAGTGCTCGGTAGTGATCTGAAGCCGGACAAGGCGACTCGTAAGCGGGTCACGTTCGACATTCCCGAGGGCGACAAGTTCTGGGCCATCGACCGAGTCATGGGCTGGGGCAACCTCGTTGTGCACGGGGATCAGATCAAGGGCTGGGCCGGCATCCCCTACTACGGTGTGCAGAAGAAGGCGCACGGTTGGTCGGACGCGATGCCGCGCGACTGGGACAACCTCCTCTTCGGTCACTTCCACACCTACGCAAGCGGGACCATCAACTATCGTCGGTGGTTCTGCAATGGCACGACCGAGAGCGACGCCACCTATGCGCTGGAAGCGCTCGCAGCCGCCGGTGAGCCGAGTCAGCGCTTGCTGTTCATGACCGAGAAGCACGGTGTGATCAGCGATCACCAGATCCATCTTGAGGATGATCGCAAGCCGATCCTCAAGCGGAAGCTCCAGCAGGCTTGCATGGAGTACGGTTCGAGCGACATCCAGCAGATGCTCGACGCCGTTTTCGCGGGCAGTGGGGATGCAGCATGAAAATGCGTGCTGGCGGCAAGACCTGGGAAGTGATTCTCATTCCTGCGGGGATGGGCTTCGTCGCGCGTAAGTCTGCGGGTGATCGTCAGACGGTCGCACGTAGCGACGACGGCCTCTGCGAGGCTCCCTGGTTGAAGGGTAAGCGCGTGTTTCTGCGTGAGCGTCGCAATGAGAAGCGACGTCTGGAGACGCAGGTTCACGAGTTCACTCATGCCGCTGATTGGGGCAAGTCGGAAGAGTACGTCACTGACTTTGCGCGCGATCTTGCCAACTGGCTCTACAAGATGGGATGGCGTCAGGCGGAACCGCCCGAGGATCTACAGCCGATCAAGAAGCCGCCTAAGACGCTGTCTGGATGAACGAATAAACAGTGCGTGAGAGATAGGCGAGAAAAGGTCGAGAGGGGGTCATAGGCAGAAGAGAAGAACAAGGGGTTGTCATGACCAAAACGGAGCAGCAGCGGGTCGCTCTCTGGTTTCTGATACTCCTCGATGCGGTGGTCGCTCTGGTGTTCCTGACGGTCGCCGTCAGATGCCTCTGAGGAGGAGGTAACATGCTCGCGGTCATGCTTGGCGCCGGTGCTGGTGCCGTTGTCACTCTGATTCTCGTCTCCGTCGTCGTGTTCGTGCGGAGTTACCGTATCGTCAGTCGAGATACGTACGACAACGGCTACGCGCACTATCTCCGCATTCGTGACGGCAAGAAGACTGATCTGATGTGCTGTCACATTCGCAATCGGTGGGAGGAACTGGATCGGGCGCGGAAGGAGGCGGAGGAGCGGGCGGATCAGAGTCAGGTGGCGCTTGCGGTTCTCTCTGGTGACGTGGAAGAGAGCAAGTTCCGTAACCATCGGCTTGCTTCTGAGTTGTACGCTACGCGCGCGGCCATGAATCGTTACCGGCAACGGGTTACGGAACTGGAGATGATGCTCGCGCATCCCGATCAGGAAGGTGTGGCAGAGGCGGCCTAAGCGACGTTGAAGTCCTCGATGGAAGACTACGGGATGCTGTTCGCTGATCCGTGGTTTGCATGGTCGTCCGCGAATCCGCACGAGGAGATGCTGCACGACAAGGCCGCGCACAACCGCGACATTCAAGCGCACGAGCGCGCGAAAGACGTCGTGAGCGCTTCAGTAGATCTGGCGAAAAGCGTGCGCGCCCATCCCGAGGAGTACGCGCCGCCGGTGGACCGGGTCAACCGCACTTGAGCAGTGTCCAGTACATGCGAACGCGACCCGACGGAGATGGTCCGGGGTCGCGTTTCGCTGGTCTCAGAGACCCGGTTGAGCGGTTGAATCGTAGCGACAGACGGGCGAGCAATCAATGGTTCTTCCGCGACAGCTACAACCGCCGATCCGGTCTAAGTGGTCAGGAGATTTCATTCCATGACGACCACAATGTTGGAGCCCACGATGAATACCGTCGCGCCCCGGCGGCCGACCGATCGAGGTCGCGAAGCCTTCGAGCGCCTGATCGACCAGCCCTCGTTCACTCGCATCGAGTCAAGAACACGCCCGACTTCGCCCTGGAGTCGGGCGTCGATGTGTACAGGCTGGTCCACTATGCGGATGCGGCCGGAAGTCCGAAGGATCGAGACACGGTGCGCGACTGGTGCTATCGCATTCCGTGGTGCTTCAAGGTGGTCTGCGCTCTCATCAAAGGCGCCCGAGATCCTGATTCCCCCGCCTCGCGCCTGCTTCAAGCTGCCAAGCAAGGCCAACTCCCGTCACAGCCTGCCCTGATCGAGAAACTGGATCGACTCGCAGCCGGGTAGAACCCCGGTATGAGTGATCCGCTACACGTGCCCGAACGGGCCTGCAATACCTGTCCATACCTCAAGAGCACGCCATCTGGCGTCTGGGCTCCCGAGGAATATACCAAGCTCGCCGAGTATGACGAGAAGCCGGGCGAGATCCCCGTGCTGGCGACCTTCTGTTGTCATCAGCAGAATGCTACGGGAGTTCCGACGGTCTGCCGTGGCTGGCTCTCGGTGCATCGTGACAGCGTCGCTGTGCGCCTTGCGTGCCTGCAAGGGGAACTGGACATCGGACAGGTGCCGCAGAAGCCCGAGCCGGAGTACTATGCCTCTGGGACGGAGGCGTGCGAAGCCGGCATAGCGGACATCGAAGATCCGTCACCGGAGGCGCGCCAGAAGGTGACGAGTCTGATGCGCCGTGGAGTTGGTCAATGAGCCTGCTTGACGAGTCCCTTCTGAAGAAGCTCCCGACTACGGGGCCTCTGCATCACAAGGACGGCGACGTGTTGGGCACCGTGGCCGAGGTGCCCGACGTGATCGTTGCGGAGACGGGCGGTCCGTTCGCGACGCCGAGCCCGGAAGTCGCCGCGCTCATAGCTCACGCTGTCAACGCCCTGCCGGTCTACGTTGAGGCGGTAAGACGGCTGGAGCGGGCTCTGCGGGGATGCGTGTCGTACACGGATGATCCGGTAGCCGAAGGTTATGCCGAAGAGGCGATCGACTGGCTTCGCGAGCGCAATCTTCTCTCGAATGATTATCAGTCCGAGCCTGAATGATCATCGAGTCCACGAATCTGGGTACCGTAGCAGTGCCGCATCAGGCGAAGTGGGTTAGTCTGCGTGAGTCGCGTGAGACGACCCCCGACTTGGTGTGGATCTTCACCGATGGATCGAGCAAGGGTGGTTACGGTGCCGTGGTGATCGCAGACGGCGAGGTGACCAAGCTCAAGGGTCACGCCGATCCAACGAGCACGCGGAACGTGGGCGCGGAACTGAACGGGATGCTTCTCGGCTTGGAGAACGTGCCGATGGGATCAAGGGTCGCGATCGTGAGCGACTATCTCGGGGTCGCGGCGTGGCTCTCGGGCAACTGGCGCATCAAGGACGACGAGGTGCGGCGCAAGATCTCGCGCGCGCACGAGATTGCTCGCGAGCGCGGAATCGTGTTCGCGCGTCTTGTCCATCACAGGGGTCATCAGAAGGATGACAGCGCCTTCACCCGCTGGAATAATCTGGCGGACAGGCTGGCTTCGGGACAGAGCGAATGAGTTCTGGCTGGCTGAAGAAGCATATCAAGCACTTCGTCGTTCCCGGCATCCGTGCGCTTGCGAAGGTCGGCGGTGAATGTGGTGTCGTCAGCGCTGATCCTCCGCAGTGGATGGGGCGAACGCGACCGTCAACCAAGTGCGACTTGCCCGAGCTTGGGGTCGTGTATGCGACGGTTGCTTCGGTGCTCAAGAAGGACGACGAAACGCGGGACCGAGCGCTTGCGCTCTGCCGTACTCTGTTCGACGGCGGCATCGACGGGCTGATGCCTAATCGAAACAAGGACGAGTGGCGCGAGAAGTATGGCATCGCGATGCACGACGTCATGCACGCGATCCTCTGCAACAGCGTGAGAAGTCTTAGACGTCGGGTGCGCAAGAGTCGGCTGACCGTGGTGCTTCCTGGTCGTGATGTCTGGGCCTTCGAGGTGATGGCGCAGCGTAAGCGCGTGCCGACAGTCTACGACGCGAGAGTCTCGCGGGCCGTGTCGAGTAACGCTGAAGTCTGCCGCGGCATTGCTCGTGGGTGGAATGTCGCGGAGTGGCGTCGCTCGCTCGTGTTCGATACCGGCTTCCGGGGAAGTATCTGGCGAGACATCTGTGCGGCAACAGGCGAGCGTCCGAGACTGCTTCTGCTCTCTGCGGATGTGAACAAGTATCAACTCTTCCCCGGCCACACGGGCTCGCGACAGAAGGCTCTCGCGTTCGAGTATCTGCCGAAGTACTGGACGCGCGGAACACCGCAGGACGGCGTTCCGATGCAGCATCTGAACGGTCTGCGGGAGTTCATCGATGCGGCGCTTCTGACGATCTGGCTCTGGCATCACGTCAGTCCTCGTCGCGTGCGCGTGCCGCGAGAGTCAAAGCCGAAACCGGCGCCGAAGCCGTCAACGGCGACACCTGCAACAACAGCAACGCCTACAACAACGCCGTTCATCGCCACGGATCAATGGTCGATAGGTGGTGGTGGTGCGCTCAACATAACGAATCAGTGGCTCGTGTCCGATGCGACGACTACGGGCGGGCTAGTCATCGACGGAACGGACAACAACGCCGTTACAGGCTTCACTTGGGGTGGCGGCGCAAGTGTCATCAGCAACGTCGTCACAGACGCGTGGGGTAACGCGATCACCGGATAAACAGAGCATCGACGGTCCGACTTTGGGCAGAGTCATCGGATCGGAGATGCATCAGTGCTGGAGGAATTACGACTCTGCCGGTGTTGAACCCTCGATAGTCCATGGCAGAGGGGGATCACTGTCTAGCCCGGCACCACGACCTTGTTCGGCGCGACGCCTGGATACTGATCAGTCCTCGCGACGCGCGCTGCAAGCAAGTGGGTAGTAAGGTGTGAGCCTGAAGCCGACCGGCCGCGGCGTCCTAGTGGTAGGGGCGCCGTTGTCGTGTACCGACCAGGAAAATTGAAGCCCCGACTTCCGATTTTCGCGGTTCCGGTCGGTTACTATGTCTTGAAGACCGATGCACACGAACGAGATTCGCGACCGAATTGCCGAAGCACTTCAAAGTGTCGGCAAGGTCATCTCGATCGGCAATCGCGTCTACTTCTACGCCGAAGACGACGATGAGTTCGAGGTGGTCGTCAAGACGATGCAGCCTAAGCGGCCCGAAACGAAAAACGGCGACGGGCCCTCTTACCCGTCGCCGTAGCGCGCGCTTCGTTTGTCGTAGCTAGAGCTAGCTAGTCGGCCCGAGCAGCCGTCCGAGCAGGCCGGGCTTGCCGTCGTCGTCGTCCGACTTGCCGTCCGACTTGCCGTCCGCAGGCGGCGGCTTCTCCAGTCCGAGGGCGACGAGGTCAAGTTCCTCGATCACCTTGCACTCAAACACGCGGAACTTGCCATCGCTGCTGCTGGGGATCGCGGCGACGTTGTCTGGAGCCGCAAACTCGACGGCGAAGATGCGGTAGCCGATCTGGTGGTTCTTCTTCGCCCACTCCAGATTGCAGAGGTTGATCCCCGCTGCGCAGTCTTGCGAGCGGTCCGTGACCGCCTTCGGCTCTTTGACGGTCTCACCGACCTTGTAGGTGATGCCGCCCTTGTAGCAGCCCTGTCCGTCGGCCTTCGTGAGCTTGTAGGCGCGCACGGGACCACACTGGTTCTTGAGCTTGTCGGTGACGTCGGACTTCGACCGGAGATCGAGCAGCGGGTCGGCCGGCAGTGAGTCGGGAACGGTGATGACGCCGATGTCGTCGCGCGTGATCGTGATCTTCTTGCCGCTGTAGAGGTTCATCCCAGGCTTGTGCTTCAGCCTGTAGAGCAGGCTGTCATCGGTCACGGCACTGATGCGGCTCTTGCTGACTCGCTTGCCGCGATCGAACTGGCGCCAAGCTCTCCGCGCCCGGCGCTCGATCTTCTCTCGGGTTGGCTGATCCAGTGTTTGCATGTCGATCCTCCTCGATCCCGTTCTACCTCTGAGGGCCGACAGGTAGAACCCTAATATGCCGTCGCGCCTTGATTCCGAGCGAGAAGAGGAGTTCGGTCGATTCATTCTGGACCGGCTGCGTAAGGGAATCGCCCTGGGGGTGGAGACTTCGCCGTATGTAGGTCGGGTGCTC
>JABAOF010050338.1_pt1 | contig 11480 bp, 10 predicted proteins | sample 7062171 | NCBI WGS metagenome assembly JABAOF01 (sample SAMN14538628, study PRJNA623070) | marine sediment metagenome | biome: marine biome [ENVO:00000428]; feature: marine pelagic biome [ENVO:01000023]; material: deep marine sediment [ENVO:00002113] | place: India: Gulf of Khambhat ... | reverse complement strand
AGGAAAATTGTAAAGAATTTGGAGCAAGCCTAAAAACGAAATTCCTATCTTTTTTTTTGAATCCGGAAAGTATTTTCTTATGTGATATTTCCTAAATTTAGAAACATACTGTTTCGAGAGGTCCCATTGAAACTTAAAAGAGGCAAGCGGAGCCCAAGGAGGGCAGGTGAAAATCGGTTCTCTAGACCCCATCCCTCAGGGATAATCTATGGAGTTGTGTTTATGCTCTGCCCCTGCCACATTTTATTCAAACACCACTATCTTAAAGTGGATTGACCTACACTTAACTTGACATACATTGTCAAGTAATGTCCAATGTCCTCATCAAAAAATAAGAGGCCAGCATTAAAAAAATTCTTGATAAAATTTATAAACGGATTTCACAGCTTAAAAAAAAAGATGAATATAAAAAATGTCTAAGCTGTGATTGCTATTTTGGATTGCTGTATTATTTGAAAGAGGAATTATTGAAGAATGAGAATCCTTTAAACAAAGATATTATTGAAGAAACAGTTACTTCTTTTGAAAATAGAAAAAAAGTTAAGATACATAATTGCCTTGGCTGTGACCCATGTCTGCCAGCAGAGTGGACAGTGGAATTGTTAAGAAAGTGCAAATCGGAAGAAAAATGCTAGTAATATTGAATTTGGAGTCTAAGAGAATAAATTTAGTTTTACATCTATTGTCAATTTAAGTGTTGATTACTGCACTTAAAGCAGGACATTTTCAAGCCCAATCTTCCGGTTCTAATTCCCATAACTGCATAGCCATAGGTAACATTACTAGATCGTCCGTAATCATCCCATGCTTCTCGGGAAGGGTCATTGTAATAGGTTTTTGATAATGCGTAAACTCTAACGGGAATTCTAATTTCTTTTTTCTTCGCCTTCGACATATTTATTGGCGTCTTTCATGAATTTGTCTTTACATCCTAAGCTACAAAAATAATAAATCTTACCTTTGTGTTCGAACTCTCCACTAGCTGTATCTTCATCAAATTCCATCCCGCAAACTAAATCTCTGATTTTTTCTGCCATTTCTCTCACCTCCTTTCCAAATTTCAATTTTAAAGAGACCAATAAGCTTATATGATCTGTTATCGTTCATGTATTTTTTCTTGGCTAATTTTGACATCGATCTACGTATCCTTTTTTAAAGAAAAGGGCAGTTTTGGGTCATACCCAGGACCTTCATAATGACCTTCATCACAATGAGCGACGGGTCTTAAAAAATACTTAATTGCTATCATTGGTTTCTCCTTTCATTGAAAGTTCAATATCAATATAGCATACCCCCCTATAGTACATCAAGTTTTCTTTTCAAAGCCCACCATTTGTCCCAAAGTCTACAAAAGCTTTATTAGAAATTTCTTCTCTATATGATAGAATGAACAAACGAAGCAACGTGGACGTCAATTGACGGAAATATAAGATATGGTTAGAATTTAACATCAAAAGCAAGGATGAGAACGAATCATACGATTACGGCCCACGGATGATGGTTCTTATCAACGTGCTGAGTAATGGTGGTTTCGTCTCCGGTTTTTCAAAGCCCCGAAAAATGGCATCTACCTCCGCTATGTCCCATCTTTTAAGAAAAGAAAACGTTGAGTAAGGAGGTGAGTAAAATGGGGAACGTTCTCTGGCTCGTGATTATTGGTATTTTTTTTTCTGATTATGAGGCAATAATGTGCCGGGAATAATCATCCAGGATCGTCAACAGAAAAATCATCCGCAGTCGAGACCTTTAAACAAATAAAGTCGGTTTGCTAGAGTTCATTGATGCGGCTTGTGGGATGTTCAAATTGATCTTTGGCTGAGACCACGGTGCAGCCAGGCGATGGCTTTTTCTTGGTCTTCATGCATTTCTCCATGCGTGATTTTATTATGTGCAAACAAACGCTTAAGAAATATCATGAGTGGCCTGAATTTAGCTAAACGTAACTATCGGGATAGAGAAAAGATTTTTGAGTTGCACTTTAGGGAGGTTGTGATAGTAGAATTGTGTTCCAAATTGACACATGTGTATTCATTCTATCTCTTTCCCTTTAAATCTCTCTAAAATGCATACCTTAAAACAAAATACACATTGTCATTTTTTTCAAATTGGCCAAAAAAAGTATAGTTTTTTTTCCCACCGAGCAAGATACCACCCAGAGCAACCCATACACTACTTCCCAAATCATACCTTACTTCTGGATTAACGTAATAATCTTTTTCATTGGGGCTGTAAAACGCAAAAAAAGAAATTCGTAAAGTTTGATACTTCAAAAACTGAGTTAATCGCAAACTCAAGGTGTGGCACCACTCTTTTCGCGTGGGGAAAACCGAGGGGAGATTCTGCACATATTCTGTATAGTCAAGGATTCGCTCTCCGTAGTATTGAAAGCCAAGGGTAAAATTATCTCCCAGAGCGCGCTGATAGCCTGCCAAAAAACGGATCTGGGAATTTTCGATCCCGGGATTTGTTCCTTGTGGGTCATCCCGAGAATCGTAATAACCGCCTTCCATGCTCAACACGCCATTCAAAAAGGCCCCTTGCAAGCTTCCTCCGTAGACATTGAGACGGGGGTGGATGACAGTTAACAGACTTTCATCAGAGTCTAGAATCATTCCTGGGGGGCTCCCCCAGAAACCTTTGTAGAAATATAATGAAAAATCAAAATTGCCGATATATCGGTACAGACGCCCGGCAATCTGTGTGTTTGCAAGGGTCATTTCAGGCTGAATTTCTTCTCGGTTGGTAATGGTCGGCAGCGGATCAAAAGCTAAAAGCCGTTCGCCACGTGGCAGCACGTCTGCTTGGTAAAAAGGGATGAGAATTAATTGAAGCGATACTAATTTGGGAAAAAAATTTATGTTAATTGCATCTGAACCAATTTTTAGATATTGCAATGGCTGACCAGACAAGAATGCCACCCAATTTTTTGGAAACACGTCGTTAATAAAAACCAAATCGCCGACCCCCCAAGTAATAATCTGCCGGCCGATTCGCATATCAAATTTGCCAAGCGTGAGATCTATGTATGCTTCGCGCACATCTAATTCCGCACGTTTTTCTACGGCATCGTAGAATACATCTATTTTCCCCAATAGCTGAGCACTCCCACTAGCGCGAGTTATCTCCAACTGAACTCGCTCGTCGCCAAGCAGGAATTGGGGAAGAGATTCACCGCTTGGCGAGAGAGCTCCCCCTGTTGATGCAATCCGTAAAGAAAAGTTGGCCTGCACAAAACCGTGAATATCGAACTCTTGAGCAAATAGAGGATTTACTCCCAGTAAAAGGAGGAAAACCAACAACGCCGCGAATAAAAATCTGGTCATTTTATCCACTGCCGGGGTGCCGTTCGAAGATAGCGTTCGGAAAAAATGTCCTCTTTCAATCCAATATTGTAGCTCACTTCCCCAAAAGTCACGACAGTACGGTGTCCATTCTGAATGTTGGCCATGGTTCGTTGCATAATCGTTGCGATCCCCTGGATCACTTCGATTTTGTCTGCTGTAAAAATCTTGTACAGGTCATTACGTTTATCATAGTACTCCTCTTTTATTGGCAGGGAGGTCTCCTGGTCAATCCATGATACTTTGCGGCTGTAGTAAGCGCTTTTTTCATCCTTTGGTACGCTTTCCACAATATAAACGGATTTATCGTTTAATGTTTTCCCACTCTTCAGTGTGTGATTGTCCTCAGCAACTTCACGTCCGGAAATATCCTCGTATGTAAAATCAGAACCCACGAAACTGCTGTTTTTGTCATTGGCTGCGATCCGGCGCACCAGTTTTATGGAAGGCACGTATAGCCAGCGGTCATCATTTTTTCCGAGATACTTCCAGACCATAAAAGTCATCTCTCGCACATCGGCTGGTCGGTGGAAGTACATGTAATACTTCTGTTCAGCACTCTCGCCTCTATTGAGGCGTAACATAGAGAGCTCGCGGATTCGCTCCTTGCCGTCTTTGCTTATGAGTTTCATCAGGACTTTGGCCTTTATGTCATTTCCTGCATAATAGAATATTTCTTGCGAGTTCTTTATGATTTCCTCCCCGCTTAACTTCTCCTGAGTATATGCCAATCCAAGGGAAAAAAGCACAATAAAAGTCGTCATTGTCATTATTAATCGGATACGTTTTTTATCTGGCATGAAATCCTCCTTTGTTATTTTTTCATGAATCGAAATCCCACTATTCGTATCAGTGCGGGAAGCATTATCAAGGTTGTCAGCGTGCTGAATGTCATCAGCATGGCAAAAAAGGCTCCGACAGTAACATACGGTGTCAAGGTGGCAAACACCAAGGGTATAAATCCAAAGATGATGACAAAGGCATTCCGAGATATGGCTCGAGCCGGCTCTTGAAAAATACTTTTGTAGGTGGTTTCCAGGTCTCCGCACTCTTGATACTTTCGCCGAAATCGCTGAATAAAGTGGATGGCAAAATCAATGGACAGGCCGAGAGCCAGCGATGAGCACACGGCGATGGGCATGTCATAGTCCTTCCCGATAAAACCAATAAGTCCATAGGAAAGGACAATCGCAAAGGTTAAGGGCATCATCGAGATAAAGGCCAGACCAGGTGAGCGAAAAAGTATTAGCATCAAAATAAACACGGCTGCAAATCCACCCAGCACGGCTTTCAACATGCCTTTCACCATCAAATCCTGCCAAACCTTGTTGATGTGCGTGAGCCCGGACCATCGGATTTCAATGCCTTCAGGAACATGATTATCATCGAAGAACTGCTGCACAGCCTGTTCGATCCGCTCCATATCCCGATTGTCCCCTTGTTTCATCTGCACCCAGATATTCGCCTTCTGGTAATCGTAATCCACAAAGTTATCAAGGTCGTTGGGATCTCCTGACATCAGAAAAAGAAACAAGTATTGTCCGATTTCATCCTGGCTGTCGGGAATCCTTCCAGGGATTTTGACATCTCCTTTGAGTACTCGTTCCACGCGCTTCACCATATCTGCCACCGATGAAGTCTTGCCCACCACATCCATTTCTTCCAGATATTTTTGAAGCTCGCTGATATAAGCCATAACTTCAGGCCGCTTGATGTCGTCAGGTTGTTGCCCCTCAATAGCCAAGTAAGCCATATAAGTGCCACCAAAGTGCTGGTTCATTACCCGGTCAGAGACGCGGATTTTATGGTCTTTTTTGAACCAATTCACGGGGTTGTCGTTCACTTTAATTTTTGTGATGCCCCAGATTCCGATAGCCAAGAATACTAACGCGCAAAGTACTACCGTTTTGGTGCGAGCAAAAGCAAACCTTCCCACCGCAGGAAGAAACTTTGTCAACAGGGATGGTTTCAATTTTCGTCTGGCCACTTTCGCTGCAAGCTTTTCTTCACGAATAAGCATGATGGATGCAGGTATAAAGGTTACAGTCAAAAACCAGGCAGCCATCACGCCAACAGCCACGAATGCGCCGAATATTCGCACTGGCGGGATATCGGCAAGAGTCAAAGAAGCAAAACCAACCGTAGTGGTAATAGAGGTGTACAGCATTGGTGTAAAGAGTTCTTCAGTAACCGCTAATAGAGTTTGCTTCCGATCTTTCAGTACAGAATACCGATCATAGAATTCGCTTAGAACGTGTACAGAATCCAACACGGCGATAGGCATAAGGAATATTGGTATCATGGAGCTCATGATATGCACTGTAAAACCAAGGCCGATCAGAGCACCCATACCCCATACTACACTGAACATGGCCACAATCATCGGAGAAACAATGAGAGAGATTTTTCGGAATAAAAAAAACATCAGCAGAAAGATCACCAGGCCGATCAATGGAGCCAGGATGCCCATTTGGAAAAACATCTCGAAGCCGAAAGTGTCCTCGGCAACCGGCAAGCCAGCAACATAGAAGTTCTGACCTTCTCTCAATTCCCTCTGCACCACTGATTCAATTTCCTTCGAAATGTGGTGGCTCATATCTTTTTGCTGAATGGGAATATAGATGGCAATGGCATCACCATCTTTAGAGACGATCTTCTCCACAAAAAGCGGGTTATCATACACATTGATCTTAATGGTCTCGACATCTTGTTCCGATTGAGGCAGTGTCTCCATGATACGACGCACCTGCATCACTCCGTCCTCAGAAGTGACATTATCCGTTGTGGTGAAACTGATGACGTCCTCAACGATGACGCCATCGATTTTCAGAATTTCGTCGGTGATGCGGGCAATCTTGCCTAAAGTTGCTGGCTGAAAGATGCCAGCTTCATCGGTGATACCCAGCACGATCATGTCCCGGATGCCAAAGTCCTTTTTGATCTGGTCATAGAAAACCCTATCGGGTTGATGTGCTTCAAGCATGTTCTCCGGATCGGTGTCGATATTCGCTTTTGGAAATTGAAACAGAAACAAGCCTGTCAGGATAAGTGTTAGTATGACGACCAGTTTAGGATGGTCTATAGAAAAATAGGTTAGTTTTTTAAGTATCATTGATTTTTTCTTTTTCAATAACTTTACATAAACTTCCATTGCATGGACTGACTCTCTCCCCAGCCCTCAGTTTAGAACAAACATCAATTCAATTTCTTCTCTCTAGAAAATCTGTCTTGGCACTGCTTTGAACAGAAGTAATATTTTTTGCCTTCATGTTGAACGATTAGTTCATTCCCATCTGTATGGACAACCATCTTGCATACCGAATCTATATGTTCCCTGTGCTCTTTCATGGATATCGTTATATATTTCTTGTTTGTCGGATTGAACTTATCAAGAATTGCTCTGACCTCACCAGCATTTCCGACATCTAGACATACCTTAAGTAATTGTTTGCAGGCAGAAATATCCAACGAAGCTAATATCTTCTGGACAGGGGGAATAGCGTGGGAATCAATACTTATATGTTCAAAGCCCAATCCAACAAGGAGAGGTAAAAAGTGAATGTCAGAGGCGATTTCACCACAAATATTCAAAGGTTTATTCAATGCTTTGGAAGTATCAACCATGCTCCTTAGCATTTTTAGAGAAACCGGACTTTCTTGCAAAAAGGATTTGCTCACATTAGCATTGTTTCTATCCACAGCAAAAAAATATTGAAGAAGGTCATTCGTTCCGACACTGGCAAAATCAACATGACTTAATAACTCCTTAAAGTCCCAAACCGCTGAAGGAACTTCTATGAGTACTCCCTGCAAGAAATTTTTGTTATACTTTAACCCCTCAACTTTTAAAGATTGTATCGCCTCCCTCAATAGGCCCTGTACAAATAATAACTCATCCATGTCTTCAATCATCGGGTATAAAATTCGGAGTTTACTGGCATAAACACCAGCTCGTAATATTGCCCTTATCTGATTTATGAGTATTTCAGGATGAAAACGGTATATCCTATGAGCTCTAAATCCTAAATAAGGATTCTCCTGTGGCCCTAAAGAAAAATAGGGTAGCAACTTGTCTCCTCCAATATCTAACGTTCTTATAGTAACCGGATGGTCCATACATCTTTTAAAAAGGGATGAATAAACTTGAAACTGATCATCTTCGTTGGGAAAATCATCCTGTCTTTCCATAAATAAAGTTTCTGTTCTGTACAATCCTATTCCTGTCACACCTTCCAGATCCTTTCTTGAGACATGGCGCGGATCAGTTATATTTATCCATATTTTTACTGGCAATTGAGGTATCTCGCTTCTGTTTACATCGAGCTCTTCTTTTATCACATCAGGGGCCTCTCCTGGCATGGGAGAAATCACAAGTTTCCCTTCATGTGCATCCACGTACACCTCAGTGTTCTGCTTTAAGCCTATTCTATTGATATTTTCGACTCTAAGAACGGGAATTCCAAACGACTTTGCTAAGATAGCCGCATGAGATAGGGCAGTTCCTTTTTCTATGATAAATGCCTTCACACCAAAATTTTTTGCCTCGATAACTAAAGATGGAAATAATTCCTTTATTACTACCACAGGATCTTTAGCATTTCTTAAAGGTTTGCTGAGAATAACAGATTTTTCTTTCGCCAATTTCTTTTTCAAGCGAATTACGACATCTTTTATATCGGCAGATCGTTGTAAAAATATTTGACTATTCGAGCTTTCGAGCACTTGTATAATCTCTGCTAAGAGATGCTCTAAAGCTGACTCTGCAGCCACTTGGAATTTCTTGATTCTCTCTTTAACTCTTCTGTGAAATCCCCTATCTTTCAAGATCACAATTTGGGTTTGGATTATTTCTGCTTCTTCAAAGAAAGATTCTTTCTGTAAATTCTTAACCACTTCTTCCAGCTCAATTATTAGAGAAATGACCTCCTTTTCAAACCTGTTCACTTCCTCAGCCAAGTCTCTGGCAGATTTATTTTCTATTGCAGGTCGATTAGCATCTATGGATTTAATCAAGCATACCTCTCCTTTGGCTGATCCAGGAGATAGGACTTGACCCTTTAAATAGTGTTTTTCCATTTCACAGATTAGTTTGTGATTGTATTCACTTTTTGTATGCTTTAGCTTCGGCTTTGGGATCATCACAACAGGATGAGACAGGGGCATTATAATTATCCAATTCGTTCTGTTCGGTGAATTTTGACATGCCTCGCTTGAACTTATCAGTCCACTTATTTGACAAAATCAATCCTGATTCACTAATCAATTTCTCGATTGCCTCGAAGCTTATCTTTTTCAGTTCATATTCCACTTGAATGTGATTTTTTTGCGGATCAAGATCTACAGAAATAATCCCTTCTGTACTCAATAACGAACTGCGTATACCGTTTCCGTGTAAAAAGGCTTCCTTTGAAACCAATTTGATTTTCCTTTTTTTTATTATTTTTTCTCCCATTATCTTTCTCCTAACCTAAGGGCAATACCCTGGGGCCTCACCCAAAAAATCGCTTTCTAAATGCAATATACCCTACCCCCCTATAGCCTGTCAAGGTTTTATTTTGATCTTTTTGAAAATTTATTATTGGAAAAACCTGCCACAGGCATGGACCTACAATAAAGATATTATGCCCTCATCTATAATCGGATTCAGGCAAGTTTCGAAAAAATATTGAATTTAACGATTTTTTATTACACAGTGATGGTCTAATATCTAGATGATTTTGATGGCTTCGACTCAACGATCAGGTCTTATTCACTCTCAGAGAGTCGTCATCTTCCGGCTCGGCGAGCCCTTTGTCAATCAAGATAGCAGACAAGAGTTGAGTTAATCGCTCCGCTCGATTTTTTGAGCTCTTTTGAATTGCTGCTCTTTAACTAGTGCATAGATTACTGGAATAACCAGAAGGGTCAGAAGCGTTGCAGTCAGCATTCCCCCTACCATCGGGGCGGCAATCCGGCTCATCACAGAAGCTCCCGTTCCAGTCCCCCACATGATCGGCAAAAGTCCTCCAATGATAGCCGCGACGGTCATGATTATTGGGCGCGCTCGGTGCGCTGCGCCTGCATAGATCGCTGAGTAGATATCAGAAACGCTGTTAATCCCTGTCGTCTGTTGACTGCGCTGAAACGAAAGCTCGAGATAAACCAACATAAGCACCCCAATTTCGGCTGTGACTCCACCAAGCGCTATAAAACCTACCCCGACGGCAATACTCATATCATAGCCGAGGATATACATCAGCCAGATACCGCCTATCATTCCAAAAGGAATTGATAAAAACGCAATTAAAGTAGGCGCAAATTTCTTAAAATTGAAAAAGAGCAGCAACAAAATTATTAGCAACGTAATTGGTACAACCACTATGAGCCGAGCTTGAGCACGTTGCATATATTCGTATTGGCCACTCCAGGTGATGAAATAGCCCTGCGGTAGATTTACGTTTTCTTCCACGACACGTTTTGCTTCTTCCACGTAGCTTCCGATGTCACGGTCTCGGATATCAATGAACACCAGCGCATTAGGCAAGGCGTTTTCACTTTTTACAACCTGTGCACCTCGTTTCACCTTAATCTCTGCGAGCTGCTCTAACGGAATATGCTCTCCCTGTGAAGTGCGTACTAATACACGACGAAGCTTTTCAATGTCATCTCGCAACTCTCTAGAATATCTCAGGTTAATAGAGTAGCGCTCCAATCCTTCAACAGTATTTGTGATTGTCATCCCGCCGATAGCTGACTGCAGTACATCCTGTACATCCTTAATTGTTAGACCATAACGGGCTATCTCATGGCGTTTGATCTCGAAATCCATATAATAGCCGCCAACTGCACGTTCTGCGTAAACACTGGCTGTCCCCGGAACGTTCCCCACAACACGTTCAATATCTTCACCAATCTCTTGAATTCTATTCAGATCCTGTCCGAATATTTTAATCCCGACTGGCGTTCGAATGCCGGTTGTCAACATGTCGAGGCGAGCCTTGATTGGCATAGACCATGTGTTCGTCACACCGGGCAATTTAGTCGCATGATCCATTTCCTTGACCAATTTATCCACCGTCATACCCGGCCGCCACTCCTCCTCAGGCTTCAACTCAATGATCGTTTCAATCATGCCAAGAGGAGCATTATCTGTAGCTGAATTTGCTCGCCCTGCCTTTCCAAATACTCTTTCTACCTCGGGGAAACTTTTCAGGATTCGATCCTGTTTTTGAAGGATATCCGAAACTTCGGTAATTGAAACACCTGGAAAGAGAGACGGCATGGAGAGAATCGTCCCTTCATTGAGTGGCGGCATGAATTCGGAGCCAATCTGCTTGTAAGGAAATATTGAGATCATGAGGAGGAGCAGGGATGAAATTATCACACCTTTTTTATGCCGCAAAGCAAAAGTTATAAGGTAACGATATCCCTTGTTGATGTATTTATTGATCGGATTTTTCTCCTCCGGCCTTATTTTGCCGCGAACTAAAAAGTACATCAACACCGGGACTACGGTAATTTGAAGGAGAGCGGCCCCTGCCATGGCAAAGGTCTTGGTAAAGGCGAGAGGCCGAAAGAGTCTTCCCTCTTGGGCTTCAAGAGCAAAAATAGGAAGAAAAGAAAGCGTAATTATCAGAAGTGAGTGAAAAAGTGCATGTCCCACCTCCTTTGATGCCCGGCTGATTAGCTGAAGGGTAGTGCCTTGCCCTTCCACCTCCTCTCTATGTTTATGGACATTCTCAATCATCACCACTGCACCAGGAATCATCGCACCAATGGCGATGGCAATTCCTCCTAAAGACATAATGTTAGCGCTCACACCGATGATACGCATCACAATGAAAGCGATGAGTATACCAAGAGGTAACATGAGAATAGCCACAGCCGCACTCCGAAAATGAAGAAGGAAAAGGATACAAATAATTGCGACAAATATGCTTTCCTCAAGGAGCTTGTGTTTCAGAGAATCCACGCCTCGCTCAATTAGCTCACTTCTGTCGTAAGCCGGAACGATTTTTACACCCTCAGGCAGATTTTTTTGGATTTGTTCAATCTTTTTTTTAACATTCTTGATAACTTCCAAGGCATTTTCCCCAAACCGCATGATAACGATGCCTCCAACCACTTCTCCTTAAATCATCGGACCCATTTCAGCCTGTA
>JABAOF010015939.1_pt1 | contig 11481 bp, 11 predicted proteins | sample 7062171 | NCBI WGS metagenome assembly JABAOF01 (sample SAMN14538628, study PRJNA623070) | marine sediment metagenome | biome: marine biome [ENVO:00000428]; feature: marine pelagic biome [ENVO:01000023]; material: deep marine sediment [ENVO:00002113] | place: India: Gulf of Khambhat ... | reverse complement strand
TCTGTTTAGCGATTGGAAGTGGACGGGGCCGGCGGAGCCGGTACTCAACTCTTGCCGGGAGTTGGCAAAAAGGGGACACCAAGTGCTTTTCGCTTATCGAAGGCCCCCTTTCGAGGTTACCGACAGTATCGAGAGGCGAGTAGAGGAGGGAGGTGTAAGGGCAACTGACCAATTCCGGTTGAATCATACCTTCAAGATCGATAACGGGTTTTCCATGCGGGATAACCTCCACGATTTCATCCATCTGCCGCGGTTTCTAGAAAGGGAGGCGTTCGAAATTGTAAACGTCCATCACACCCATGATCACATAATCGGGGGTTTGGCCGTCAAGAGGTCATCCATTGGGGCGGTGATCATTCGAACCGACCATAAGCGGGAACCCTGGAGATCCACATGGGGGCACCGCTTCCTCTTGAGGAGATTTACCGATGGGCTAATCACCTTTTCCGAGGCCTCAAGGACGGCCTATCGTGAACATTTCTCCTTCCCCCGGGAGCGGACGGGGAAGATCTCCCCCGCACTGGATCTCGAAGTCATCTATGGGCGGAGGGCATATCGCGACATGAGGGCGGAGTTCGGCATCGAGCAAGGGGATCCGGTGGTCGGAATCGTCGCCCGCTTCCAGAAGTATCGAAGGACGGAGGTTCTCTTGAGGGCGATCAAGCTGCTCACGCGGGAGATTCCCAACATAAGGGGGCTTTTGGTGGGGCGGAGCAGCCAGATGGGAGAGAGTGTCATCAGGCCCATACAACAGCTGGGGTTAAGGGAACACGTTATTCTTGCGGGATATCGGAAGGAGGACTATTTTGATACCATCGCGTCCATGGACATATTCGTCTTCCTGATGGCCGGCTCCGATGGAACGGGAAGGGCCATGCGCGAGGCCATGGCCCTGGGAAAACCCATCGTTGCGGCGAACAGAGGGATGTTGCCGGAGATGGTGGAGGATGGGGTTTCGGGAATCGTGGTAGAGGATACCCCTGAGAATGTGGCCGAAGCCCTCACGAGGCTTATTCGCGACGAAAATCTCAGGAGGAAGATGGGGGAGGCGGCTCGGGGGAAGGCCCTGAGGGATTTCCGCTTGGATAAGCAAGCCAAGGAGATTGAGGCCTTTTACCAGAAGATTCTTGATATGAGGCGGTCGAGGCGGTGAGGGGACATATAGTTTTTGAGGAAATTCATCATTCGATGCCAGGCTTAAGAGCCTGGTTTAGATAACGTTCATGGGGGATGGCCGAAGGTTTTAAGCTCGTGATTAAGGCAGTGCTTTTGAGGCCTCAGTGGTACATGGGTGAGGAGAGATTCGTTGCGATGATGTCGAGCCTGACGGGCTGCCTCTCCTTGGATTCATCCGCTAGGACAGAGAGATCCCAGGAAATAGATCGTCTAAGGATGAAACGATTCGTGGCCAGTATAGAACCACGCAAGAAGGGGGAATTGGAAGCATTTTGGCTGCCCCGGGTACAATCGAGATAAAGGATGTCCTCAACGAGAACGTAAGGAACCGAGAATCATGGAGACCCTCTGCCCCTTCATTTTTTAGCCCAGGAATTCGGCGAGTACGTGGGGAATCCTTATGACTCACCTTTCAATGATCATTGCCTTTCAAGGGAAGAATCGCATGATCGAGAGTATTTAGGGACCGCGTATGCGGATCATACGCTCCGGGTTAAGACCCCTGGACCGAGTATTCAGCCCAAATACTGGCAGGTCATCAACCAATTCAATTAATTCACTGGCGTCCCGGGCGTCCTCACCACAAGCTTGAATGTGGCGGGCCAGCCTATGGTCTACATCCCCTTCGACGCTCTCTTGACCTTCTTTGCCTGCGGCCTGAATTATCTCGCCATGAGAGACTTCCTCGTCTGGAATAGCAACTCATCCGTGGACGTATGCTCACTGCCAGTCCACTCCCCTGGGGGGTAAATCGGTAAAGGGGAGAGCGAAAATCGGTATGCAGTGCGTTGCCCATGAAGCCATCACTCCTTGACAAGCTTGGAAGTACTGCATTATCATGATTGGTATCATTTCCACGTGGGAAAGGAAAATAGAACTGGGTGCAGGGGACGAGCATGATTCCAGTGGAAGGAAATGGGTAAGGCTCAATGGGTGGCGAGGAGATCTCCTGGAGCACATTGTATGCAAACCGGGTAAAGGTTCATGAAGACTTTCCCAGGATCTGGGACTTAAAGATCCTGAGGAAGCGATTTCCCCTCATGTTGGAGGTTATCCGGGACGGCGAAAAGGTATTGGATATTGGTGCCTCCAAAAGGAATCTCGAGCCCAGGATCAAGGGCCATTACCCCGGCGTGGTTTATAAAAGCCTGGATGTAGATCAAACCCAGGTGCACGATTTCTACTCCATGGATGAGGTAAATGAGACCTTCAATGTAGTCCTCCTCTCCGAGGTAATCGAACATCTGGAATTGAGGGAAGGTGTCGAAATGCTGGCCAAGATCTACTCAATTTTGAGGGAGGGAGGAAGGTTGATTCTGACAACGCCCAACGTGTTCAATCCGAGCCGGTTCTGGAGGGATGCTACGCATAAGGTGGGCTATTGCTACGATGAACTAGGGGGAATCCTCTTGGGGTTAGGCTTTCGGATTGTCTCCATGTATAGGACCTATAACGATGCATTTCACCGTTTCTTCTTTCGCGTGCATATCATGGCACCGCTGCATCGTTATCTGGGGATTGATTTCGCCAAATCCATACTGATCGTGGCGGAGAAGGAATCGGATCAATGAAAGTTCTCTTCTTGATCCAGGGATGGAAGGTGGCAGCAAGCCGTTATCGGGTCCTTCAGTATCTTCCTTATCTGAAGGAGAACGGGATGGAAACTGAAGTAATCCCGTACCCTAGAACCCTTTCGGAAAAGTGGTCCTTCTTTAAATCCCTGCCCTCGTATGACATCGTCTTCCTCCAAAGGAAGAGATTGACCGGATTGCGCTTGTGGCTGCTGCGGAGAAGGAGTGACCGGATCGTCTACGACTTCGACGATTCAGTCATGTACCGAAATTCCACGGCCGCGGATCCCACCTCGAAGACCAGGAGGAGGAGATTCGCCAGGATGCTCAAGGCATCGGATGCGGTGATCGCCGGAAACGAATTTTTGAAAAAGGAGGCCTTGAAATACAATCATAACGTGGAAATCATTCCTAGCCCCATCGATATCGAGCGGTATACCCCGAAATCCTACGATTCGAAGGAGGAGGGGGTGATTTTGGGATGGATCGGCGACCACGGGAGCATCCACTATTTGGAAAATATGCGCCCCGTTTTCGACGCCTTGTCGAAGAAGTACGAACATTTAAGGCTTAAGATCGTGTGCGATACATTTTTCGACTGCAATCAGATGGAGGTGATTAAGAAACAATGGAACTCCGACGATGAGGTCCAGGACCTGCAGAGCTTCGACATCGGCTTGATGCCGTTGATGGATGACCCCTGGTCTTGGGGAAAGTGCGGTTTAAAGATCGTCCAATATCAGGGGGTTGGCGTTCCCGTGGTCTGCACGCCTGTGGGGATCAACAGGGACCTGATCAAGGATGGCGAAAATGGGTTTTGGGCAATGAACCAAGAGGAGTGGATCGATAAACTCTCAATCCTCATTGATGACGGGCCTTTGAGGCGAAAGATGGGGTTAAAGGGAAGGGAGAAGGTAAAAACGGGGTATTCTCTCCAGGAGTGTAGATTAAAGATATACAGGATCTTGAAGGAACTGATGGAGAGGCCGGTTCCATCGAGGAAAGAGGTCTGATGAGAGTTCTGCCGTTAACCCACCAGCACACCCAAGGGTCAAAAATAAGACCTTGACTCCATGCAAAGGCTTCCAGGGGTTCCCACATAAATTTATATATCAATAGAGCACCGAAATGAACATAAAAAAAGCTATTCGGAGATTGCTTACCGCTTCTCACCCATTTTTGTGAGGAAGAGTAGAAGAAGAATCAGAAGATATGCGAAGTATGACATTGGCGAATGGACGTATGGTGTCCCAGGGTGCTATCGAGGCGCCAAGACGCCACACTTAAAATTGGGAGGTTTTGCTCAATTGCAGACGGAGTTAGGATGCTCTTGGGAGGAGATCATAGAGTGGATTGGGTTGCTACACCTATCCGTTACATATCCTTTTTGGGAAAGAGACGAGCTTTCCAGGCCTTATCCGTTCGAAAGGTGATGTTGTGATAGGGAATGATGTTTATATTGGGAGAGACGCGTTGGTCTTATCGGGGGTTGATATTGGTAATGGCGCTGTAGCCGCTGCCAGTAGTGTTGTCACGGAAGATGTTGTGTCTTACTCAATAGTAGCGGAGAACCCGGTGAGACATATCAAGGTTCGGTTTAATAAGGGAGTAAGGGTAGATTTAAAGAGGAGTGCCTGGTGGGATTGACTTTTATCGAGTATTGAAGAGAACTTGTCCCTGTTGCTATCTTCGGATGCAAAGCGGCTGGCAGATAGTTGTGAGAGTTGAAAATTGAATAGTGCGTGAGTCGAGAGGGTAAGCTTGAAAGAAACGGCAAGGCAAGACCACAATGATGTGCAAGGGCCTAGGATTGGAGTCAATGGAGGCTAACATTTCACAGCAGCTGTGGATAGAGTATATTGGATTGGAGCCGTTTAAGGCACGCAAAAATCGGTTCAATGAAAGTTATCTTTTTAGCGCACCAACGACCCCAGGGCTATCGAGTTCAACACTACTTTCCCTACTTAAGGCGTCAGGGCATAGGGGTTGATCTGAGGGTAATCTCTCGGGGAAGAATTGATCGCTGCCGGCTCTTCGGCAAACTTCCGGCATACGACCTCGTCTATATCCAGAGGAGGCTGCTGACTCTCTTAGACCTGTTCTTCCTTCGAAAGGCCTCCAAGAAGTTGGTTTACGATTTCGACGATGCGGTGATGTACCGCTCATCAAGGCATTCGAACCAAGTTTCGCTGTCGAGGAGATGGGCCTTTAGGCGAATGGTGAGAGCCAGCGACGCCGTTATCGCGGGAAATCAATTCCTCAAGAGTGAGGCCTTGAAATATGTGGAAGAGGGGAAAGTTGCCGTGGTCCCAACAGCTGTCGATATGGAGAAGTACCCACCCAGGAACTATGGGAAATTCGGGGATTCCATCATCTTGGGCTGGATAGGCAGCGGTTCCACCCTCTGGTATCTTCGCAATTTGATTCCAGTGCTCGAGAGCTTGTACCAGAAGTATCCTCAGCTCAAACTCAAGGTAGTGTCAGATGAGTTCTTCGATTGCTCCACGGTTCCCATAGTCAAGAAGAAATGGGCTTTGGAGGATGAGGTTTCGGATCTCCAAAGCTTCGATATCGGCTTGATGCCCCTCACGGAAGATGTCTGGTCCCAGGGGAAATGCGGGTTGAAGGCGGTACAATATTCGGCCTCGGGGATCCCCGTCGTGTGTTCCCCCATAGGGATCAATCGGGACATCGTGGAGGATGGGTTAAATGGTTATTGGGCTTCTGCTGATAGCCAGTGGGTGGAGAGGATTTCCCGATTAGTCGATAACCCCCGATTGAGGGTCCAGATGGGGATGGAGGGACGGAAGCGGGTGGAGAGGTCCTTTTCGTTGGGAGTCACCTCGAAGAAGGTCTTCGACCTCTTTCGGAAGCTCTGCATAGAGGGATGAATTGGGAGAAACGATTGTAAATTATGTGAACTGGGCCTAGGAGAACTCTCCGAACTTCGGACCGTGAGAGGTGACAACTGGTTCTCGAAGAAGCTTTAGCGGCGGATCTTGAGGGGGTTGGAGAGGGTAAGGGGGTAAACCACTCTCCGTTGGGCGTCCGAATGGATAGAGGTGAAATGCCATTGGTTCGATTATCCGCGAGAGGTTACCGAGGATTCGTGCGGGAAGACCTCAGGGATATTTTCAGCGATGAAGCCCTCGGAAATATCCAAGCCGGCGTCCTGAGGAGAGGCAGCCGGACCATAAAGGATTCCCGGGTGAGGTGGGCGGCTGTCTTCCGCGGTCCACATGGTCAGGCGCTGTTCATCAAGAAATTCAAGGCCAAGAATTGGAAGGACCGCGCCAAGTACCTGCTTTTGCCCTCAAGGGCGAAGAGGGAGTGGCATGTTTCCCGAGCCTTTCAGATGAAAGGGGTGCAGGTTCCCGTCCCCGTCGGCGTGATCGAGCGGAGGAGATGGGGATTCTTGGAGGAAAGCTTCTATGTTTCTGAGGCAATCGAGGAAGCCGAACCCTTAATGGATTATTTTCAGGAACGATTTGGTGAGGGGGATTTGAAGTGGGAGGAGGAGAAGAGGAGAATACTCCGTTTGCTAGGGGATACCGTTAAGCGCATCCACGAAGGCGGACTCTTTCACGCCGACTTGCACACGGGCAATTTCTTGATACGTAAAAGCGGAGAAGGAGCATTGTACCTCATCGACTTGCATTCGGCCCGGTTGAGGAAAACCCTTTCCCAAAGGCAACGTTTTTTGAATATCGCCCAACTCTTTTATTCCCTGAATTTCGCGCTCGGTCAAGGGGATAAGGAAATATTTCTCGAAGCTTATGGTGGCAAGGAAATTCCCCCCTCCATCTTTAAGCCTTTTTTGCTGAGGGTAGAGGGGTTGGTCCATCGGATAAAGATGGGCCATCAACGGAGCAGGGCGAAACGGTGCCTGAGGGAGACCACCCTGTTTACCTCACACCGTTGGAAGGGATATCGGGTGTACCGGAGACGCGATGTTTCGGGGGAAAGCATCATGGAGGTGATCAAGGGTCATCGGGAAATCGTGAAGAGCTCCCCGTCAAGACTGCTCAAAAATTCCCCCAAGACCGTCGTTTCAATGGTAGAAATGCCCCAGGAATCTGGCCAACGGGTCTGTGTGAAACAATACCGTTACCCAACGGCATGGCGTAAAGCAAAGGAGTGTTTTCGTTATTCAAGGGGAAGGATTTCTTGGATAGCAGCAAATGAACTTTTTAGGCAAGGGATATCCGATATGAAACCGTTGGCGTATGTTGAAAATAGGTGTTTCGGCTTCTTGAAAGAGAGTTTCTTCATGATGGAGTCCTCCCCCGATTATCTGGAGATGGACCGCTATATCATTAAATCGTTCGGAAATGGTCAGTCACGCGATTTGATTGCTAAAAAAAGGGCTTTCATAAAAAAGTTCGCCCAATGCATTGGTCGTCTCCATCGGGCCCGGATATTCCATGGCGATCTGAAGACGTGTAACATCCTGGTTCGAGAGCGAGCGGGGGAATGGGATTTCAGCTTCATCGATCTTGACGCGGTCTGCATTGGGACGGAGGTCAATGTCCGAAGGGCTATGAAGAATTTGGTGCAGATCAATTGTTCCATACCGGGATTTTTGGGGTATTCTGACAGGATACGGTTTCTCACATGGTATCTCCAGACACATCCGATTCCGGCGAGCAAGAGGGATTTGTTCGACGTCGTCTTTCAGGAGAGTAGGAAACGGGGTGTAGTCTACGTGTCTGCCGACGGTGACGTTGCGGAGGAGATATGAAAGAGATGAGAGCCGAATTTCGGCCTGACCTCTCCGTTATCATCGTCAACTGGAACACCAAGGCGCTTCTCCTGAATTGCCTGGAGTCCTTTTATCGAACGGTAAGGAACCTGACTTTCGAGATCTTCGTGGTAGACAATGGTTCCAATGATGGAAGCCCTGATTTGGTTCGGAAGACATTTCCCGAAATCGAGCTTATTCAAAACCAAAAGAACCTCGGATTTGCTAGGGCGAACAACGAGGCGCTCAGGAAGAGTAAAGGAAGACATGCACTGCTGCTGAATACCGACATCATCCTGACCAATAGTGCCGTCAAAAAATTGGTGGAATTCATGGACAGCAATCCCACTGTTGGCATCGCAGGGGGACAGCTGATAAATGGGGATGGGTCTAAACAAAACTCCTTCGACAATTTTCCTTCCCTAGCCACAGAGGTGTTAAACAAGAGCCTATTGAGGATTTTTTTCCCGACAAGGTATCCCAGTAAGCGAGTTATCTACAGCTCACCAATCGACGTACATTCGGTAATTGGAGCTTGTATGATTGTCCGCTCTCGGTCAGTTCAGGAGGTGGGCTTGCTGGATGAGGACTACTTCTTCTTCCTTGAGGAGACGGATTGGTGTTACCGCATGAGGCGTCAGAGATGGCGGGTATGCCATGTGCCCCAGGCGGAGATTATTCACCTTCAGGGGAGAACGGCAAATCTGGTGAAGGAAAGGGCAAAAATAGAATATTACCGATCCCTCTATCTCTTTTTCAAAAAACATAAGGGAATGTTCGAGTTCATCATGCTGAGGGGAATCCTTTTTACGAGATTCGGTGTTGATTTTCTTCTGGCATTGCTCTCGTGTCTGTTCACGGCCTTTCAGAGGGAGGAGTTGAAGAAGAAGCTGAGTATCTACGCTACGCTCATTTATTGGCACTTAAAACTGTGTCCTGACGGTATGGGATTAGGAGAGGGAAAGACTTCAGGCAGCGACGGAGTTGACGCTCCAACCAAGAGAGAAGAGAAGTATACCGATTGAATGCAATCCTGATAGATGAGATCGTTATGGGTGGAAATACGGTGGTCATCGGCGGAGAGGAGGTAGCTTAGGCAGTGAGATTAATCCCCTGTGAAGTTTGCGAGTCTGACAGACATCAATTTCTTTTTGAGGGAAAAGACCGATTTTTTGGAGCTCCGGGAGATTTCAAGATTGTTCAGTGCGAGGAGTGTGGTCTCATCTTTGTCAATCCCCAACCGGAGTCAGCAATGCTGAAGAAATACTATCCCGAAGTTTACTATGCTCCCAAACCTTCTCATTACAGACAATATTCATGGCTGAGAAGAAAAGTCTTGGAAGAGTACTTTGGGTACGGGCTTCGTTCAAACTTGCCGAAGAGCCTCCGTTTTCTTAGAAAAACGATTCTCCTTCAATTCAAAGCAAAATATAGGCATTCTATCCCCTTTAGTGATGGGGGAAGGCTTTTAGATATCGGATGTGGGAATGGAACAGAGCTATATAGATTGAAAGCGATGGGTTGGAATGTTTACGGAGTAGAGATTGATGATAGAGCCTCTGAAATGGCGAGGTCAAAGGGTCTTCAAGTTTTTACCGGGGATATCTTTGGAGCAAACTATCCCGATCACTTCTTCCATGTGGTCAGGATGAAGTTTGTGTTGGAACACCTCCCTAACCCAAAGGAGACCCTGATCGAGATTAAACGGGTTCTTGCCCCTCAGGGCCGAATCTATATCTCGATTCAAAATGCGAGGAGCCTCAATTATTGGTTGTTCGGCGCAAGGTGGTTCAGTTTAGATGTTCCTCGGCACCTTTTTTCCTTTACTCCTAGGACAATTCAAAGACTTCTTTCCTCCTTAGGTTTGAAGGTTAAAACCATACGCTTCGATTCTGGAACGAGGACATTTTTAGCAAGCCTTCAATATCTAGCAAACGATCGACATCAAAGAGGGTCAATGATCGAATCGAATCAACCGATTGCAGACAGTCGTTTTCTAAAATATTTTTTCTGTCCCTTCCTCTGGGTAGTAGATCGATTGAGATTGGGGGATCTGATGCATTTGGAGATCATTAAGACTTAATCAGTCCTGTTACAGGCTGAACAGGAAGCTGAGGATCTATGCAAGGCTCATCTATTGGCACCTAAAACTGTGTCCGGGGGGAATGGGTTTGATGGAAAGGTGGCGGAAGGGAAGAACAATTCCATTGAGGGTCAAAGAAAAGTCATGAAGAATTACGGACCGGAGATCTGAATTTAAATTATCGAGTAAGGAGATTAAAAGAGATTGAGAGATTTACAACATGTTACCTGAAATTATTCTGATGAGGATATTTAGATAACAGAGGGAAAAAGATGTCCAGTGTCGCTGTAATGGGTTGTGGGGATTGGGGGAAGCAACTAATCCGAAACTATTGGGAATTGAAGACCTTACAGACCCTGTATGACGTTGATGAGAGGAGGCTCAAGGAGATAAAGTCCTTCTATCCACCGGTCAAGATCGCCAATAACCTGCCGGAGATATTGGGGGATGACTCTATTGAGGGGATTGTGATTTCTATCCCCGCTGAATCCCACTATGAAATCGCCAAGGAGACTCTCTTGGGTGGAAAGTATGTCTTCGTGGAGAAGCCCTTGTCCTTGAGGGTGAATGAAGGGAGGGAGTTGATGACCCCCTCGCCAAGGATGGGGAAAGATCTTAATGGTGGGCTATGTTCTTGAGTCCCATCCAGGGATTATGAGGCTAAAGCAGATGGTTTCTTTCGGTGAGTTGGGAAAGATAAACTATATTTACTCAACCCGGCTTAACCTGGGGAAGTTTCGAACTGAGGAGAATATCCTGTGGAGCTTTGCTCCCCATGATATCTCCGTGACTCTGCTCCTCTTAGAAGAAACCCCAAAGGAGGTATCCGCCCATGGGGGGAGCTACTTCAACCAGCGGATTCCCGATGTCACCATGACTACCATGGATTTTTCCAGCGGGGTTAAGTCACACATCTTCGTCAGTTAGCTCCATCCTTATAAGGAGCAGAAGCTGGTGATCGTGGGCGATCGGAAAATGGCCGTCTTCGATGATGTGGCACCGAGGGGTAAGTTACTGCTATTTTATTTGGCAACCGGATTTATTGAATAGGCCAAGTTCGTGTTCCCCAAAAAGAGGATGCAGAACTCGGCGATTTCGAAATGGAGGAACCGCTTAAGATCGAATGTCGGCACTTTTTGGATTGCATCCAAAATCGCGAGAGGCCGAGAGCCGATGGTGAAAAAGGATTGCGAGTTTTGGGGATTCTGGATCTCTGTCAGAGATCGTTGCAAAGAATAGGAAGGTGCTTCAATTCGGAAGGCAGCGCCACCGAGATGTCTTCATCCACGAGACATCATGTGTTGATGAACCCTTTGAGATCGGTGAGTGAACGCGAGTATGGCACTACTGGTATATTATTGAGGGAGCCGTAATCGGGAGGAATTGTTCCATTGGGCAAAACGTGTTTGTCGGAAGGGATGTTAGGATAGGGGATAACGTGAAAGTCAAGAATAACGTATCCCTTTACGAAGGAGTGATCATCGAGGACGATGTCTTTTGTGGGCATCGATGGTTTTCACAAATGTTATCAATCCCCGCCGCTTTATATCGAGAAGGAAGGAGTTCAAAGAGACGCTGGTGAGGCACGGAACCACCATCGGGGGGTAAGCCAATCTTTTGTGTGGTCATACTATCGGCAGATATGCCTTGATTGGCGCAGGGGCGGTAGTGACGAGGGATGTTCCGGATGAGGCCATAGTGGCTGGAAATCCAACCAAGGTCATCGGCTATGTCTTTCGGTGCGGGGTTTGGGTGGCATTGGGTTGTCCCACCACTGCGTGCAGGCATTACGGGTTGAAATATCAGGATGATGGAGGGGTTGTCTCAACTCTTTAAGGAGGTAGCCGTTGAAATGGAGGTCCCGCTCGTCGATCTGCGAACACAATATGTGGAAATCAGGGAAGAGGTGA
>JABAOF010005349.1_pt3 | contig 11486 bp, 10 predicted proteins | sample 7062171 | NCBI WGS metagenome assembly JABAOF01 (sample SAMN14538628, study PRJNA623070) | marine sediment metagenome | biome: marine biome [ENVO:00000428]; feature: marine pelagic biome [ENVO:01000023]; material: deep marine sediment [ENVO:00002113] | place: India: Gulf of Khambhat ... | reverse complement strand
GTGAACCGCGTTGGTTTTCCGGCTGCGAAAGAACGCGAGTAACTGACAGCATCCTGGACGAGAGAGTTTCCTGCTGCGAGAACGAAAGCGGTGGCCAGCAAGAAGGACCCTGCTTTGCGCAGCCGCATCCAGCGGGGCCGAGCCGCCGCCTCCAACAAGAAGGGAATGGGCAACAGGTAACTTGGTAACAAGAAGCGCGGTGCGCCCACAGGCGCCCAGGAAAGCGAATAGGCTATGAAGTTCAATGACGCGTAACCGATCAATGCCCCGCGGCTGTTTCTGAAAGCACCTCTGGGCAGAAGCAGTACGAACAGCAACAACGGTTCCAACTGATTCAATACCACCTTGCTGTTGTCGACGAACTTGCGCTCCACCAATTTCAGTACCCGCTGGTGGTTGCGTGAAACGAACTGCCAAGGGGAGAGCTGCTCCCGATCCAGGCCATACCAGGTCCCTTCCCGGTAATGCCCCACCGTGTAGTTGTATGCGCTCACCGAATAGAAAGGGGAACCATGTTGCCTCCAATTAGCCCAGAAGTATGGAGACATCACGATCAGGAAACCCAGCATCATCCAGCCCGCCGCCCGGCGGCGCTTTCTCAGCAGATAGCCCACCAAGAGGACGGCGAGCAAGACTACTCCCACAGGCCTGGTTAATTGAGCCAGCGCGCAGACCACTCCCGCCGCTGCCGGCGACCATCGCGCGAGTGTATGTTCAGTATCTTGCGCGGTGTACAGCAGAAGCGCACTAAGCGCCAAGAGCAGGAACAACTGATCACTGAGAGGTTCTATACCGTTCTTGACCATGGTGGGGTTTACCGCTACCAGGATGGCGGCAAGACCTCCCACGCGCCAGCCGAACAATCCCGCGAACAAGAAGAGACTGACTGTTACAGCCAGACTTGAAAAGATGAGATTCACCGAGCGCGCAACGAGCAGATCATCGCTCTTCGGAAACAGGAGCAGCCCCGCCGCCACCGCCGCGGGATAGAGAAAGCAGCGATCTCCAATGGTTGAACGCACCACCGGCTCCTGATCGAACATATGGGCTTTTATGGAGATGACCAGCCCCTCTCCTCGGTCCAAATGGCGGGCAATATTCAGATACTCCAAAGCATCGGGAGATACCTTGGGGGGAGCCGTCAGTAGAGGGAACAATCGGATTCCCGCCGAGAGCAAGAAGACGAAGAGTCCTGCCAGCAGAATAGCCCACCAGGGAAGAGAGCGGAATATGCCTATGTTTGCCTTTCCATTCTCCAGGGAGTTCTCGACATTCATTGGTGGGCCGCCGAGGCCATTTGCCTTTCCCCTTTGCAGACGTGACCCGCCGTACATTTCCTATCCGGGCCGGCTCTGATCGGTGCCGACTGAATTCATTCCTTCTCCGCCGCCTGACTGAGCAGTTCTTCTCCCTTGCGCAATACCTTTTCTAATCCATCGCCGCGAATCCAGCTCGCATGCCCGTCCGCAAAGGCGACAACTCCTTGGTCTCCCCAATAGTCAATGACTGCAATGGGGACATCAACCGGCATCTTCAGTTTCTCCAAGTCGAACCCCCCAGGCAGCAGGTAGCGGAAAACCGGCTGATTCGGATAGCCGGGGCGGTCGAATATATCGGTGGTAGATACATAAGGGCGAACAGCCTCGAAAAACTTGGGGCCGCTGGGTGGCGCTTGCCCATCATTATCGCCGGCATACATGAGAACGGCCATCCCAATCTGTTTAATATTCGCGAGAACAAGCATTGTCTCTTCCTTCTCATCCAACCGTCTCAAAGCGGCCAGTTCACTGGCCGAGGGCGGCCTTGGGTAATTCTCGTGATCCATGCAGAGAACGCACAACTTTCCCTTGGAGATGAGAGCAAACCAGGACATCATCGGCTCAGGTGTGGGAACGGTCTGACCTTGTTGCCGCGCCTCTCTGTACTGCGGCAATGTGGACTGACTGGACCATTGCAGAGGCGCCTGAAAGGGGGGAACATTGTACTCCGCTTCCACAGTCACCTTTGCCGCGCGGCCGCGGTGTTCCCCTTCAACTGTTGTCATCATCAGCGCGCCATCCGGACCGAAATAGGCCAATAACCGGTTGTCCGGATGCCAGCAGCCCATCGCCTCTGCCGGCACATTTACGAGCAGGGTCCCTGAGGAACGCTCCCGCACTTCCAGCCGACTCCCATCCATACTTCTCTTCATTGTTGCGATGAAGCGCCCATCCGGCGAAATCTCCCAGGGCCGCGCCTCCGGCGGAAAAGAAGGGGTTGAACTCAGTTTGCTTGTGGCTGTGTCATACTGTTGGGCTTCTTTGGAATCTCCGGAGCGGCGAAATCTCAACCAACTGCTGTCTTTCGACCATTCCAGACTGATGGCGCCGTCGGCGATGCGTTTCCTCTCACCTGACTGTACATCAAACAGCCACAGCCCCGGGCGCGCCGGCCTGGTCACCAGGTCGGCGAGTTCAGGGTTGGCCGGCTCAGCCACCAAAGCCAGCCACCTGCTGTTCGGAGACCACGCCTCAGCAGTCACCCACATGTTCAAAGTGAGTATCTCTCGCTGGCCCGTCTTGTAATCCACAACCCACAAGTCCCGACTCGCATAGGATTTCGAAGCATCCTCTGTTACGACATAGACGGCCAGTCTCGCTCCGTCCGGCGACCAAGCAATGGGCCCCTCCAGAAACGGGCCCCAAAGAGAGCCCTCCTTGCCGGCCGCTTCCACGCGGGTCAGTTCGCGTTCTCGCTCTGCAAATGGGGCATAGCTTTTGGCTATCTCAAAGCGAGGCTCTTTTTCAAGAGAGCCAGTGTTGTAAACTCGGGTGGATTTACGATCTACAGCCCAGAGTTTTTCCACCTGCACAATGCGCAGTACAGAGCACAGCCCTTTGTCCGTTTCTTCAACCGCGCAATAAGCCAGTTCCGGCCGGCCTGGGGCAAATGCGAATCCGGTGGAGAACCCGCCCCGGCCGATCGGTATCTCATTGAACTCGTCAATCCGCACGAGCAGACCTCCTGAGATCAGCTCCCCAACCTCCTCCAGGCGCGCCTGCTCCTGGCTTACGGCCAGAGAGACGAGCAAGGCAATCATAGGCAAAGTGGTCACTAACCATCCGGCCTGTTTCATGCAACCCCCTCCGCTTGATGAAATTGAAGGCAGTCTATAATAAGACAGAAACAGAATGATTGTTATGGACAACAGAATCGGAACTGCGGTATAACCCTCTATAGTAGATTATTCATACAGCCTGCAAAACCTGCATTCGGAGTTGCTCCTCAGCGCAAACGGATGCCGAAAATGCTGCAGGAACGGAATAGATCGCAAGGAAAGGAAACATGCTGCTATGGCGAATGAAGGCCGCAAATACGATATCCTCGACTGCCATACTCACCTGCTGAAGAAACATGACGCGCAAGCTGGAACCCGCCTGTTGGCGCGCGCCGCGGAAGGCGGCATAGAGACCATCGCGCTCCTCTCTTTGGGTGAGATGAAATGGGAGAATGAGAACCCCGCCGCCCTCGTGGCAAAGGCGGCACATCCGGACCGCATCTTCCTCTTCGCCGCACTCGACTATTCCGCACTAAACACAGAGGTGGAACACACCCACACCCTGCCCTTTGGCGAACAGGCAAGAAGGCTCATGGAGATGGGCTGTGACGGCATGAAAATGATCAACGGCAAGCCCGATGCGCGCCGCGCCTCTGGTATCGCTCTCGATTCACCAATCTACGACGGATTCTTCCAGCGGTTGGAGGAAGATGGAATCCCGCTATTGTGGCATGTGGTTGACCCCGAGGAGTTCTGGGATGCATACAAAGCCCCGGAATGGGCAAAGGCTCCGGGCTGGATTTATGATGAGAACTTCCCTACAAAGGAATCAATTTACGGAGAGTGCCATCGGGTACTGGAACGCCATCCGAACCTGAAGGTCATCTTCGCCCACTTCCACTTCCTCTCCGCGGATTTACCCCGTGCCGGTGCCCTTTTGGAGCGCTTCCCCAGTGTCAGTCTCGACCTTGCCCCCGGCATCGAGATGTTTCACAACTTCAGCGCCAATCCGGAGGCGGCGCGGGAGTTCTTCATCCATCACCAGGATCGAATCATCTTCGGCACAGACCTGGTCGAGGACAGTCCCCTCTCGCGCATCGAGGTGGTCCGCAGATGCCTGGAAACCGATGATACTTTCCATGTGCCCAAAGATGAGCCGCTCTTCTGGCCTGACCACAGAACGACCCTGCGGGGATTGCAGCTGCCCGAAGATGCGCTCAAGAAGGTATACGGAGAGAACTTCCGACGCCTGGTCGGCGAGAAGCCTCGGCCCTTGGATGGAGAGAAGGTGCGTGCAGAACTGGAACGCCTGGCCGCAATCGCGGTTCAACTAGGAACCTCACCCGATCGAGCGCGCGAGGCCTTGCAGGTCCTCGCCTGACGAGTCATCTTTGCGTTTGCCGGTGGAAAGGAAAAGGCCCCGGCGGCAGGCCGGAGCCTTTATTCTTCAACGTGGGAAGTAGTGCGCCCCCCCTCAACGAGGACGTACTTTGGCAGCCTGCGGACCCTTGGGTCCTTGGGTCACCTCGATTTCTACCTCTTGACCTTCTCGCAAGGAGCGGAATCCATCGCCTTCTATCGCCGAAAAGTGTACGAACACATCTCCCTCGGCAGTCTCGACGAAACCATACCCCTTGGCATCACTAAACCATTTAACTTTACCTTCCACTCTGCACGTATCCTCCTTTCCGAAAGCGCAAGCCACAAACAGGAAATCCGCACATCCGCAAAGGAGTCGAAACCCGGTGGTCTGTCACTTTCCAGTTTAGCGACCAACCTGCTATTTAAGCACATGATATACTTTTTCTATCAGATGTCAAGCCTATTCTGCTTCAGAATCAGCGTAGAACGGAGAAATCGAGATTCCTGTACGGCAGAATGAAACTCATTCCATGCTGGATCACTACCTCTGCGAGCCCTTTCTGCTCCTGGAGGTTGACGCCAACTCAACATCGAATCACCATGAAAGAGGTGGCCTCGGCTGCCGGCCCTGAAACCCGGCCCCTGGCACCTGCAGCCCATACGCCCATGATTGACAGCCATGTACATCTCAATCATCCCCGCCTGGAAACAGACCTGGAAGCCGTCCTCTCGCGAGCCAGCTCTGCCGGAATTGAAATGATGCTTGTCCCCGGCTATGATTTGCCCTCCAGCCGCCAGGCGGTTGCGCTGGCTGAGAGATATCCGCAGATATTGGCTGCTGTGGGAGTTCACCCGCATGATGCAGCCACCCTGGATGAGAAAGCACTGGCGGAACTCAGAGAACTAGCGGCCCGTCCCCGGGTAGTGGCGATCGGAGAAATTGGCCTGGACTTCCACCGCGATCTTTCGCCGCGCCAGGTCCAGACGGAGGCCTTCGCCTTACAAATCAGGCTGGCGCGGGAAGCCAGGCTGCCCATAATCATTCACCAGAGGGAAGCGGATCGGCCCAGCCGGGAACTTTTCCAGGGTGAATCCGCCGGGGAACTGGGCGGAGTCTGGCACTGCTTTTCAGGCGATGAAGAACTTGCCGATTTCGCCCTCGCCGAAGGCTTCTGCATCGGGATCGCCGGGCCCGTGACCTTTCAGAATGCCCGCGGCCTGGCAGCATTGGCGGCCCGCCTGCCTGCCGAAAGCCTGCTCATCGAAACCGACGCCCCTTATCTTTCCCCCCATCCCCACCGGGGCCAGCGCAATGAGCCCGCACGACTTCCCCTCATCGCCGAGAGCCTCGCCGCCCTTCGCGGCGGACCGGTGGATGCCACTGTCCGCGCCACCACGGCGAATTTCCGCCGGCTCTTCTTGCAAAGCCGCGCCACCTGAGCGTACTATAGCTCTGATTCTGTTCAAATCACCTGCACCAGCAGTAAGAGAATAGAGATGCTTTCACCCGAAGCACTGGAGATCATCGAGCGCCTGCTCAAGGCGGCCGTCTTCGTGCCCGTCATTGCACTCGTGGGTTGGTGGCTCTTCTCCAATGTGCTCGATAAGACCCTCAGCTTTTGGGAGGCGGCGGCCGGGTTCTTCTTGCTTGGAATAGCCTTTGTTCTCGGCGTCGTTTCCATTGTTTTCGGTGGATGGGGGTTTTGGGGGATTATCGGCATCATCGTCGCGGCGGTTATCGGCCTGCTCATCTGGCAGTATATGCACCTGGCCGGACGGCAAGACCAGTTTCTGGCGGATGAGATCAGCAAGTACCAGGAGGCGATTGAGCGAGATCCGCTAAATGCCGCGGCCTATTCGTTTCTGGGTCAGACTTATCTGAAGTTGGGCTGTGCTGAAGAAGCGGTGGAAGCCTTTGAGGAGGCCTTAAGGCTGGATCCGGAATCCAGGCAAGACCGCAGTTTCCTAAAGCGCGCAAAGGAGTTAAAAAGAAAGGGATGAAACCCCTCCCCTGCCTAATCACCACGGTCACTTCTTACCGCGCAGCAGTAGGTCGCTTTATGGCTGTCCGACCTTTTGCACTTCCCGAAGTTCCACATCGAAAATCAGCGTGGAATTCGGTGGGATCGGGCCCATATGGCGGTCCCCATATCCCAGGTCCGGCGGCACGATGAGTTTTCGCACTTCTCCCGGCTTCATGCCAGCCACACCTTCATCCCATCCCTCAATGACTCTCCCTTCGCCGATGAGAAAACTGAAGGGGGTTCCTCTGTCAACAGAACTGTCGAACTTCTTGCCATCCACCAGCCAGCCCGTATAATGAACAACAGCCATATCTCCGGCTTTGGCGGCCTCGCCCTTACCTTGCTTGACCTGGATGTACTTCAGGCCGGAATCTGTGGTAACGACGGGATTGGCGGTTTCTGTACCCAATTTGCGAGCGGCATCCACGATTCCGTTCACCTCCGTTCCTGCTCCTCTCCGCTGCCTGGCCGTTGCCGAGGGCCCGGTGCGCCTTCCTGTGGCCCTTTGCGGCTCTTGACAGCCAAATGCGAGCAATGTCAAAGGTACTGCTGCAATCAATAGACCGCGCCCGAAAGAGAGACGGTTCATCTGCATTACCTCCTTATGACTTGACCCGCCTTGCATGGTAGCATACCAGAGACTTGTCAACAACACGGAATTGTGGGGCCTCAAGGGTGTAAGGTAGGCTTCTCACAGGGTTTTATGCAAACCTAACAGTATCATTCGTCGGAAAGCCTTGCTTCTGATACCGGTCCGGCGAAAAGAGGAGACTCAATGCAGGCATGGTTGTCCAGTTCACTAGTGCGTCACTATCCCGGCTCAAAGGGGGAACATAGAGAGAGCCTCACAATGGAAGCGGCGCGAGGTGAGCGACTTTCATTTCAAGTTGCACTGCGGACGGATAATGGCGAAAGTCCGATAATCACGGCCGCCGCCGACGCTCCGAGCCCCATCTCGGTCCAAATCCGCAGGGTTGGATATGTGCCGGTGCCGCATCTGAACACCGAGACTCCGCCGGATGAACTGGAGGGCGCCGATCACATCCCCGGCCAAGTCCCCGACCCGCTCTTCCCCGACTCAACGCTTGAGGCCAGCGCTTGTGAAACCCATGCCTTCTGGGTAACTGTGAAGATTCCACTTGAGGCCGCCCCCGGCCCTTACCCTGTGACCGTGAGATTGACCGCGCAGGGAACAGCGGAGACTGCGTTGACGGCTGCGATCATTGTATATCCCGCCGTACTGCCCCCGCGGCGCAATTTTCCGGTAACCAATTTCCTCCATGCGGACGCATTGTGTGACTGGTACAAGGTTCAACCATCCCAGCGTCAATTTTGGAGTATTCTCGATCCCTACCTGGCCGATCTCGCCGCGCATGGACAGGACACGATGTATGTGCCCCTTTTCACTCCGCCCTTGGATGGCGTAAAACGGCCCATCCAACTGCTCGGAGTGAGTCGGAGAGATGGGCGTTATCGTTTCGATTGGAGGCTCGTGCGCCGCTGGGTGGAGGCCTGCCGCTCACATGGATTGGGGCGTTTTGAGTGGACCCATTTCTTCACCCAGTGGGGCGCGCAATATGCTCTTCGCGTCTATGAGGGACACGGTGAGAACGCCGAATTACTGTGGCCGCCGGATACCCACTCACTTTCACCGGTCTATCGCGACTTCCTCGCCCAGTTCCTCCCCAAATTCAAGAGATTCTTGCGCGCAGAGGGGTTGTTGGAGTGCAGCCTCTTCCATCTCTCCGATGAACCCCACAGCGATCACTTCAACAACTACCGAGCGGCACGGGAGATGGTGCGGGAGTTGGCTCCCTGGATGCGGGTGATAGATGCGCTCAGTGACATCAACTTCGCCCGCGAAGGGCTGGTGGATGTTCCCGTGCCCATCGTTTGGGCCGCACCGGGCTTCGTCCGGGAAGGTTTTTCTCCCTGGGTCTATTACTGTTGTGAGCCGCGCGGAGCCTTTCTGAACCGCCTATTGGATACTCCGCTCATCAAGGTGCGGATGTCCGGTTGGCTCTTCTATCGCACACAGGTGCGGGGTTTTCTCCATTGGGGATATAACTACTGGTACAAGCGCGCCACCACTCAACTGATAGAGCCCTTTACCGTCAGCGACGGACTCGCCTGGCCCGACTGGGCTCACGGAGACCCGTTCGTCGTCTACCCCGGCCCTGAGGGTCCCATAGATTCACTCCGCTGGGAAATCTTCGCCGAGAGCCTGCAGGATTACGCTCTCATCCAGGCCGCAGGCATAGAACCAGACGATCCCTTGCTGATGGAGATAGAGGATTACGCGGACTTCCCGCGCAGCGAAGAATGGCTGACCAGACGCCGAAGAATCCTCCTTGAGAGATTGGCGCGAAAACAGTCTGCGTCCTGATTGACGCGGCCCTGGTTTCGCCAATGTAGAAATCCCGCTCTGTCTTGGGTAGAATATTCTTGACAAACTGTCGGCGCGGTGCTGACGTCCTCATAAGGAGAGATCCATGGAAAAGCACAGAGTCATTCTTGACACCGATATCGGCGATGATGTGGATGATGCTTACGCCCTCGCCCTATTACTTTGTTCACCCGAAATCGAACTCGAAGCGGTTACCGTCAATATCGGCAAAGTCACCGCAAAAGCCAGCATCGCGCGGCGCATGCTCGATATAGCGGGGATGCAGAGAATACCGGTATATGTAGGTCTGGCCGGTGCTGACCCGTATAAACAAGGAAACCAGGCCGCCTGGGCACAGAATTATCAGTCCGACGCAGTAATCGGGGATGATGGAGTAGGGGAGTTGGTTCGGCGCGTCACCGCTTCGCCCAGTGAGATAACCCTAATTGCCATCGGCCCTCTCACCAACCTGGGCGCGGCCCTGGAGGAAGATCCCGACTTCGGCCGCAAACTGAAAGAATTGATCATAATGGGCGGCTCCATCGTTCACGGATACGAATATGGCGAGAGATCGGCCGAGTATAACATCGCCCATGATACCCCGGCCTCGAAAGAAGTCTTCGCCTGTGGAGCCAACCTGACGGTGGCCCCCCTTGATGCCACCAACCGCCAGCAGGTCACTGCTCGACGCATGGCCCAACTTGCCGCCGCTCACAATCCAATCTGTGACGCGCTGATCGAACTCTCCGCCCTCTATGAGCGTGACTTTCCAACCTTACACGACCCTCGCGCCTGTACCGTGCTGCTGCATGAAGAACTCGCCACCGGCCCTGACATGCGGCTCGAAGTCAGTGACGAAGGCTTCACCGACCTCGTGCCGGGAGTACCCAACTGCAAAGTTATCGTGGAGCCGAAGATTGATCTCTTCTTCCAACTCCTCTGGGAGCGCTACCTGTCCTTCTCCAACAACAAACCAGCCGCCTCTAAACCGTAAAGGCGGCAGAGAATCCGTAAGGCAGGAGCTGCCTTTGCTCCTGCCAAGTGCAATGGCAGAAGCCGCTGTTCGTCCGAGTTGCCCCTGCAGGTTACCTTCTCTCTGTTTCCACAAACTCCGCCGCGGCGCGGTTTGCCATCAGAAGGCCGCGGTGGGTGAGTTTCAATCTATCTTTCGTCAATTCGACAAGGCCGTCGTTTTGCAAGGCGCACACGGTTTCTCCATAGGCGTCCATCAGCGGCACCCCGAAGCGCTTTTCAAACTCACCCAAATCCACTCCCTCCAGCGCGCGCAAGCCCAGCATGATGGTCTCACCCATCAAGGCCCGCCCGGTCAGCCTTTCACATGAGCCTATGGGATCAATCCTTTGTCGAATACAAGTTATGTAGTGCTGAACGGATTTGGTCAGCCCGCAGCGAACCTCATCCAGGTATCTAGCCGACCCCGCGCCGAACCCGAAATAACTTTCGTTTCGCCAATAGACCTGGTTGTGTCGAGAGCGAAAACCGGGACGGGCGAAATTGGATATCTCATAATGCTCATAACCGGCGGCTGCAAGAGTGCGGATGGCAACCTCATACATCTCCAACCGGGAGTCTTCGTCCGGAAGGTTCAACTGCCCCGCCGCCTGTTTCTCGGCAAATGGAGTCCCCTCTTCTATTGACAACTCATACAGAGAAGCGTGTTCCGGGCACAGCCCCAGGGCGTGTTCGAGGTTTGACTGCCAATCTTCCAGAGTCTGCTCCGGCAGGCCGTAGATCAAATCGATTCCTATATTATCGAACTCCGCTTCTCTCGCCGCTTGATATGCTGCGAGGCCTTCATCGGCGGAGTGCACGCGCCCGATTCTCCTCAGAGCTCCATCATCCATCGCCTGAAAACCCAGACTGATTCGGTTGAAACCGGCCGCCCGCAAATTTCGCAGTTTGCGCAGACTGACCGTGCCCGGGTTCGCCTCCAGAGTTATTTCTACATCAGGCTCCACCTCGAAGCGCTCTCTTACCGCGGCAAGAATCGCCGACAATTGCCCATTGGAAAGAACCGTGGGAGTGCCTCCGCCGAAATAAATCGTGGAAATAGGTTCCTGGGGTTCGGCGTGGGAGATTTCGGCGGCGAGGGCCTCCACATACTCGCCATAAAATGCCTCCATACCGGCATATGAAGTGAAATCACAATAGGGGCATTTGGAGATACAAAACGCTATGTGAATATATATCGAGCGAGCCATGCTTAAATACCGCAACCTACTCCCATGGCTTCAGGATGATCTTCGCCGTTTCCTGCGAAGCGGAGAGTTCAAAGGCCTCCTGAATCTTGCTTATGGGAAGCACGTGGCTGATGAGTGAGTCAATTAGTGGAGACTCTTGAATGACTTTCATGACACGGGGATAATCGGCGAGGTTGTAATGCCACACACCAATGAGGCTGATGCCTTTCCAAAGGAGATCAGGGGTTATCTTGATTCGCAAATCCTCATGGCATTGTCCCACAAAGGCAACTTTCCCCTTGCGCCGGGTGGCGTCAATACAGAGCCGCTGTGCGGAGACTGTCCCGGCGCAATCCACCGCGCAATCCACCCCTTTGTCCTCCGTCACCTCCATTATCTGCGAGAGAGCGCTATCATCTCCGGGATCAATCACACATTGCGCGCCCAACTGCTTGGCGCGTTCTCTCCGCCAGGGC
>JABAOF010057231.1_pt1 | contig 11492 bp, 7 predicted proteins | sample 7062171 | NCBI WGS metagenome assembly JABAOF01 (sample SAMN14538628, study PRJNA623070) | marine sediment metagenome | biome: marine biome [ENVO:00000428]; feature: marine pelagic biome [ENVO:01000023]; material: deep marine sediment [ENVO:00002113] | place: India: Gulf of Khambhat ... | reverse complement strand
CGATCATTGCACGCGGAGTGCTCAAGGCCTTCGCCCGTCGTTTGATGGGCTTCAGCTGGAGCAGTGCAGATTTTCTTTATCACAATTTCCTGGCCGGCGAGGGCAGGATTCACGTGTATCCTGAAAAAATCGAGGTTAGATTGCCCTCCAGTCCGTTAGGTGTCGTCTTGCGGATGGCAGGCGTGGATGGACAGTCCTACATCGTTCCGTGGCTTGAAAACAGCGAGGTAGAGCTGATTTTACCTCAAGGTTGACAAGGAGAAGCCCGTGCATGGGTTTGCAAGCGGACGCGAGCATCTTATGGCGAAGTTGTTGAGATTGGACCTCATGCTACAGCGCCAGGTGCTCCGCTTGCGCGCTGCCAGATTGCTCATCGAGGATGAGTTCCGTGGTCTCTACATTCCGGACGAACAAATCGATGCCCTTTTGAACCATCAAAGCCGTCCGTCTGCAGCTGAGGCTGAGTTCGATAGCGCCGCTGCGCTCACTTCTCTCATCGAGCAAATACACGTGGAGAATGAAAATCAGGTCATGACCAGCCTGCAAGCTGGAATAGATCTCCCGATGCCACGTCTGGCAGAGATGTTCGAACTCTCCCCCTATGATATGGAGTTACTGCTCATCAGCGTGGCAGCTGAAGTAGATCTACGCTATGAGACCCTTTACGCCTACGTCCAGAACGACGTCACCAAGAAACGTCCGACGGTCGATCTGGCTTTACAGCTGCTCTGCAATACGATTGAGGAGCGTTTGGAGTTGCGGACGGCTTTCAGTGGCGAAAGTTCGCTATTTCGCAACCACCTTGTAGAGCTGTACGATGATCCTCAAGACCGTGAACCGCCATTGCTGGCACGCTTTATGAAGACCGATCAACGCGTTGTAGATTTTTTGCTCGATCGATACGTGATCGACGAACGCCTCGTCTCCTTCACAGATAGAATCCAACCGATTTCCAATCTCGCCGAATTGCCTTTACCCGATGGACTGATATCTCAATTGAGTTTTGCGGCTCGGACGCTAAACGCGCAAGGCGGCATCTTGCTATTTCAGGGTTCATACGGTGTGGGCAAACAGGCCGCGGCAGAAGCATTGTGCGCGGAGTTAGGGATACCCTTATTGGTCGCAGATCTGGGTCAGGCGATGGCTTCGGAGCAACCACTAAGTATGATCGCGGCTCTCCTACAGCGGGAGGCCATTTTACAGAGTGCAGGCCTTTACCTCGCTCACTTCGACACCCTCTTGGATCCGAAAGAGACGAATCAGGCACAAGTCTCAATGTTCTCACGTGCTTTGGGTGAGCCCACCTTCCCTGTTTTTCTGGGTAGTGAAGACGCCTGGTATCCTGCGGGGGTTTGGCCGAATAGCTACTTCTTACGTTTCGAATTCCCCTTGCCCATCTACACACAACGATTGATTCTGTGGCAGGAAAACTTGCACGACAATGGTCGTAACCTCGATGACGATGTGGACCTTTCCGCGTTGGCCAACAAGTTTGTACTCAGTGCGGGCCAGATCCGTAATGCGGCACGCTTAGCTGCCAACTTGACTTCGATTCGAGCTTACGACCAGCGAGCAATCTCCATGAACGACTTGTATACCGCGGCGCGTGCGCAATCCAACCAGGGTTTACGCCGCTTGGCACAAAAGATCGAGCCTATTTACCACTGGATCGACATCGTGCTTCCCCGGCGGCCCATGCAACAACTGCGTGAGGTGTTTGCTTCAGTTCGGTATCGGCATGTCGTTTACTCGACTTGGGGATTTGCCCGCAAACTATCGCTGGGAAGGGGCGTGAACGCGCTCTTCTCCGGTCCGAGTGGGACAGGGAAAACGATGGCGGCCCAGATTCTGGCCAGGGAACTGAACCTCGATCTATATAAGATCGATCTGTCCGGCGTAATTAGCAAATATATAGGGGAGACAGAGAAGAACTTAGATCGCATATTTCGGGAGGCGCAGCACAGTAACGCCATACTTTTCTTCGACGAGGCGGATGCGCTCTTTGGTAAGCGTTCTGAGGTCAAGGATGCTCACGATCGATACGCGAACATCGAGGTGGCTTACTTGCTGCAAAAAATGGAGGAATACGACGGGATTGTCATCTTGGCGACGAACCTTCGAAAGAATATGGATGAAGCATTCACGCGGCGAATGCATCACATTGTAGACTTTCCCTTTCCTGATGAAGAATCTCGTGAACGCATATGGCAGGGCTTGATCCCGTTTGAAGTTCCTCTTGCTGACGATATCGATTTTCGATTCTTGGCGAGACAGTTCGAGCTCACAGGTGGAAACATTCGCAATGTGGCGTTGGCGGCGGCTTTTATGGCCGCGGAGGAGGGGGAACACCTTAACATGCAGCACATGATCCTGGCGACGGCACGTGAGCTATACAAGATGGGCAAGTTACCGTCGAAAGCTGGCTTCGGGGCGTATTACGAACTCATTCGAGAGTACGGTTGAGTCTAGGTGCAGGGAAAAGAGAGTTATGTCTTGGCGCAGGCGGTGGCTAGAATTTCTCCAAAAGAGTGCGGGTAGGAAGAACGAGCGGAAACTTTGGGGGTCGGATCGAAAAAGCGAACCAGGCGCTCCCTTCACCGACCCGGCATATCTTCGAGATCGGCAAACAAGCCCTTCGATTCGCGCCAGAACTATGCAATGGCTAAGCCGCACTAGCGGCAATCTGAATCTGCAACGCTTGTTAGCGAGCGTGCGCGGTGCAGGACGCCCACTTGAAGCCGAAACGCGCCAAACGATGGAAGGGGCGTTCGGTGAGGATTTGAGAGATGTGCGTATACACACCGACACCTCTGCACACGCTGTCGCAACCAAGCTGGGGGCTCGGGCTTTTACAGGTGGTGAAGATATTTACTTTGCTGCTGGAGAGCATCGCCCGCAACAGCCTGAAGGACAGGAGCTCTTGGATCATGAGCTCGCTCATGTTTTACAGCAAGCAGGCACGTCGGAGGTAAGTCGTTCGCAGATCGCCCAACCAAGCGACGTCTTGGAGAGGGAAGCCGATTCAGCCGCGAAGAAAGCTGTCGGCTCTCGATCGGGAGGTGAGAAGGTTGCCCAGGGGCTGACCAGGGCTAGCACGTCAGGTATCTCATTTTCACCCCAACCGTGGGATGTGGCCTTGAATAACGCCCGCGGCCTCTCAAGCCCGGCACGGGATCAAAGTTTAGCCAATCTCATCGATCGAGCGACCGGTCCTGGGAGGTACATCGTTCATGCGGCCATCGACAATGTGGGTCGAGTGGAGGATTCAATCGCCTCTGGGACTTATCAAGAAATGGGCAGCGTTCCTTTCCGTATCAACTTCGACTGGCGTCTCAATCATAAAACATACGCCGGCGTGCGAATCACAGGACCTGGGCATACGGTCTGTCAGCCGAGCGGGGAAGTCTATTTAATCCTGGGACCGCGTGCCTTTCGATCCCAGGGTGAGGAATGGACCCGGTCGGTCGTTGATCACGAAATGGTCCATGCGATGCAGTGTCTGACGGGCGTCGGTGGCTCGCGGCACGATGTGGAGCTAGAGGCTTATTCATTGGAATTTGTTGGCCACTGGCATCGGCTCTACACAATCACGAACCCCAATGGACCGGGATGTAGTGTGAATTACGAGATGTTCCTGGAAATGTTCGATCATTATGTCCATGCCTCGCCTACAAAAAAGGCGGAAGCCTGGCAGCGAATTCAGATCTATTATCAAACGGTGATTCGCCCGTCACCACGACATTGGATGGTTTTCAAAATGTGGCTCCAGGATGTGCTCAGGAACCGACCCGGAAATTCTCTTGCTTTGTTGATCAATGCACTATCCGGCATGGGCGTTGACCTGGTGACGGATTATCTGCAGTGCCCTATTCCCACTGCAGGCACGATGCTACCAGGTTTGGGTTTCGTGCCGGATTGAATGAGGGGTTATTAATCTCACGGGGAAACCGTCGGTATTGATCCTTGGTCCACGGATGGATGTTCATGGGTGATCGCAAGGAGACACACGTAAAAGAGCCAAGCGAAATAGGCGCTGCAAGGCAGGGGATGCACCCGAAGATGCGTGAAGTTCCAAACGCGAGTGCAACTACCGCCTTGTTTGCTGATCAGGTTTCTGGCGCGGCATCAGCTGAGGGTGTGCCACAATCTGGAGCGGGTCCTTTAGGCCGCTTGGTCTCTCTTCCGAGCGCTGGTATGCAGAAACGCAGGTCGCGGTTGCTGTGGGTGCAGCGGCGACGTGGCAATGCTTATGTACAACTCGCGGTACAGCGCCAGCGGGCGAGGTCGGGAGATCGCTTTGAGCGCGAAGCGGAGAGCATAGCGGAGGCGGTCGGTGGGGATGGTGGGGGAGCGCGGCCTAGATTGTCCGCGGTAGGGCTGCAGGTGCAGCGGGTGCCAGTGGAAGGGAGCTCGGCGCCTGCGGCGACGCCTACCCCAGCGGCGACGCAAGCTGGAGGTGCGAGGGCCGGGGATGTGAGGCGGGCGCTGATCGTGGAGGATGATGCGACGGAGCTCGAAACGGGGCAGATGAAGAAGAGCGCCTTCTTGGCGGAGTTGAGGGAGGCGGCGTGCCGGACGGCGGATGAGGCGCTGACGGGGACGATCTGGTCGACGGTAGGGTGCCCATACGTGGCGAGGTGGCTCAGCTACTACCGTGGGCGGGAGGCGGGGCACGTCGAGCGGGCGATCAGGCGCTTTGCGCCTGAGACAGCCGGGGTAAGCACAGCACGGGGATACATCCCGTTGATCTGTGTGCGTGTGAGAGCTGGAGTGGAGAGGTGGCGCATAACGGGAGAGGTGCCGGCAGGTGTGGCGGCGATGCCGCCGACGGGGGGAGGGGAGGAAGGCGGAGGGTTGATATCGGGTTTGGTGAGTGCGGGGGCGCGGATAGTGGGCGGGTTGTTGTTCAAAGAGCGAGGAGGAGGTGCGAAGCGAGGGAGTTTGGATCCGCGGGTTGTGCAGGCGGAGTTGGGAGAGGGGCAGGGGTTGGAAGGCGGGCTGCGGTCGCGGATGGAAGCGGCGTTCGGGATGGGATTTGGGGGTGTACGAGTACATCGGGATGGGAAGGCGGCGTCGCTAACGGCGGGGATGAACGCGCGAGCGTTCACGGTGGGGAAAGATATCGCCTTTGGTCGCGGGGAATATCGACCGGGGACTCTGGTAGGGGATGCGTTGATCGCCCACGAGTTGGCGCATGTGGTGCAGCAGGGAGGAGGGTTGGAGGCGGGTGAGCCGGTGATGAAAGGGGAAGCTGGGGTTGGGGTGTTGGAGGCGGATGCGGATCAGTCGGCGGTAGGAGCGGTGTTGTCGCTGTTGAGTGAGGGCAGGATGAAGTTAGCAGATATGGGGGAGCGAGCATTACCGAGGTTGAGGACGGGGTTACAGTTGCAGGCGTGTCGAAGGACGGTGAAGCGATGTCCGCGTGGTATGCAATGGACAGTACGAACGGAGTTTGGAGAGCCGCAGGCAGTCGGGACAGGGCCGGTGTGCTGGTGTGTGTGGCGATGCCGACCGGCGCCAGAACCCCCGCCACCACCAAATTCCGTTACGTGTTATCCACGTCCTTGCAGCAGGCCGAGCATCGAGTACGTAGACGAGGAACACGAGATTAGAAGCCAGGCTGGAGATCAACCTGATTGGGTGATCGGGCCTGGAGGGCATTTCACACCCCTAACTGGTCAAGCGACGTGTGGCTGTATTCCTTTAGATATTGAAGGAGGGGAACAAAGCGGTGCACCGATGATAAGGGTCGGTTTTCAAGCAACCGATGTGGCGGGGATGAGAGGTAGACCGGCCAGAGATCCACGAACGGGACAGATAACTCCTGGTGCTGTTAGACCACAGGCAGGAGCACCTCCACGCAGACCTGCCGCGGCTGTTGCGGCCCCGCCGACGCCAGGTGGGCGTAGACCAGCACCTACGGGGAGAAGGCCTGCCCCACCCCCCCCCCCAACAGTTACGACACCGCCAGGTGGCGCGAGGGGCGGTCTGCCAGGTGCAACCGGCACACGTCATTTACCGAGGGGCTTCAGTATGCCTAGGCGTGGGCGCACGAACTTTCCTAGCACGCGTGTCCAAATGGGAACACCGGAGCAACGGGCTGCTGGTCGAGTTCGTACCCGTGGAGAACGGGTCCGGAGAGGGGAAGTTGGAACACAAGCGACGGGTGTTCCAAGAGGGCGGTCTGGGGTTCGCGATCACTGGCGAGAGCATGGTCGGGAATTTCCGGAATATCGGAACGCCCGTCAATACGAGCAAGGCGCGATCGACTTTTGTCGTGCTCCTACCACCCGGCGTTTCTATTACCGCCATGAGGGTCGCCCTACAATCGGATACTACAACACCGAGACAAACACGTTTGCAGCCACATCCGTGGACGGGACGACAATTTATACCTACTTCCGACCTCAGGCCGGGGTTCAAGCCTACGTCCAAAATATCCGCACCAGGGGTGTGCCTCCCGGCGTTCAACCCCGCCACAGCACACCAGTTCGTAGAGAAGAGTAAATAACGTGAACATTGTCGGATTGAAAGTGATCATCCATGAAATGTTCAATAGCTTCCTTGATCGATTAGCACATGCGGAAATCCACATCCTGGGTACGATACGATCACCCTTTAAAGTGTGTGGCTATGTTGGCTTTGGGATCGCTCTGATCCTTACCTTTTCCTTAGTCTTTCATCTGAACCTTTCGCTTTGGGTCATGACAGGGATCGTGTTGACAGCTGTTTCGACTTTTCTTGGACTTGCTATGCTCACAAAGATCCTAGCTGGCGAGGAACGCCTCACATATTACCACCATCAGATCGCGGTCCTCACATTCGTCGCGCTTTACCTTCACATCCTGCGACAATCTCTTCTGCCTTATTTAGACCTGACGATCCTTGGTGTGGGCGTGTTCTTGGCTTTTGGGCGCGTAGGTTGTCTTATGATGGGGTGTTGCCATGGTAAACCGTCGCGATGGGGAGTTTGTTACCGTGAGGAGCACGCCGAGGCCGGCTTTCCGTCTTATTTCGTCGGAGCGAGATTATTCCCGATCCAACTTATCGAAGCCCTATGGGTTTCTTTTATCGTCATCGTAGCAAGCTGGCTGCTCTACAGCGGTGCTGAACCTGGCACGGCTCTGACCTGGTATGTCGTCGCCTATGCCTCAGGGCGTTTCGCCATCGAGTCCTGGCGCGGGGATGGCGATCGGACATATTTCCTGGGTTTTTCTGAAGCGCAGTGGACCTCATTACTCATGCTGGTGGTTGTGTGCGTCGCAGGTCTTCTGGAATGGATCCCTTTCCATGGATGGTATGGTGCTGCATTGAGCGCGTTAATTGCGACCATGTTCATGGTAACGCTACGTAGACATCGTGGTGATCCTTTCGTCCATCGGATATTTCACCCCCTTCATGTGTCAGAATTTGCCGAAGCGGTCGAGTTATCTTCTGCGCTAATCGAACATCGGGTCATGGCACCTAACCATGATCCTGCGATCCCATTTGTTAATGTTGTGCGCACCTCCCTTGGTGTGCGTGTCTCGTCGGGCAGGATCAAGCATGCGAGAGGGGAGATATATCATTATTCGCTGTCTAGGGAGGAAGGGCTCTTGAGTTACTCTGCCGCGATTTCCTTGGCGTATTTGATCCAACACATTCAACATCCAAATGTTGTGAGTGAGTTTGGCTTGGGTAATGGTGGTGTCTACTACCTACTTGTTCATGCCTAACGATCCTCCATTACATCTTTCCTGATCGAGATCTTTTCCGATCAACTGAAGGATCCAATCTTTTTGGGGCAAAAATCTTGATGTAAGTTATCTCATCATACTCTCCCAGTGTACCCAGAGAGTAGATATAAAAACATAGGGGGTATCAGAAGATCCTTTAGGCTCCTTAGCGTATTGCGAGGTCATTTCCTTCGGAACCAACCTCCGTGAAGCTGACCTCGCCTTCGATTTTCTTAGCATACAAGGCTCTGCGATGGACGCTTAGTTGGTTGCCAGGATTTCCGCGGAGAATATGTGTCCACCGGATTCAGGAGAGCCAAGTTGTATTATGTTGGATCTGACGTATGCTCATAGTTAGCATGTCACCAAGTTTCACACAGTCCAGAAGCAATTCAACCATATGAGCATACAGGGGTTTATTCTTCATCGACGATCGGATGTTGAAGTGTAGCATGTGATGCAAGTTGAACTCTAGTTTGGGCATGTATCTCCGTGGGAAGGAGAGAGGAAGCATATATTCTCTCACCCAATGAATGGCATTAGGCGCTGTAGGATTGAGAATAGGAAGGAAATCGAAGTGTCTTATTAAAAGGAAGCAAGGTTGGAGCTTGTCCAGTTAGAATGTAATTTCGGCAACCAGCCTAGGTGTACGGGCAAGAGGCGATAGAATTGCAGATCAGGTTGTGTCTGAAACACAAATAATAAGACAAACTGAAGAAGAAGCAGAAAGAGAATTGATCATGCCGAAACCATTTGCTGGGCAGATAGCTCCTTTGGTTCAGCGGCAGTTCGGGGGTACAGAGAGCAAGTGGCACGGATTGTTAAAGCTAAAGCAAGGAGGTAAAAATCCGATTAGGTGCTCAATTGGTTGTAGACGCTGGTCGGATTATGTATGTCAATGGCCACAATCTGTTGACTATCGAGAAATATGAAGTTCTGATTAGATATAAATATCGATAATATTTTCTTAAGGGGGAACATAAATTCCCACTTTACTACTCAAAGCAAATTCACACCGCCCCATGTAGCTTCTTAATTAAATTCTACCGACCAATATCATAGAAATCAGGGTTATTCTTTGTTCAAGACCTCTCGATGCAGTAGAAAGACAGTAGAGATCCATCAATAGCATAAAGTATTACTCTTAAATAAATACGTCATAGCTATGATTGATCGAATTGTCATCTGTGAGACATGGGAGAAACTCTATTACATGATTTTTATATTACTAGCTGAGCGTTCGTCGTTAAATTAAAAGCCCTGATCTTTATGATACCGATTGTCACCCCATACTGGTTTTTATTCCTGGGTACGTGCTATCACGCTGATTACCGTCGAAATTAGGTCGAAATTGGCAGAATATTTGACAACCTCGGCGTTTCATGCTAAGCTGTTATCGATACCGGTATCGTTCACGGGAACGATAACAATCCCAACGCTGAGATTCATTTTCTAGGATGGCCAAGAGAAAACGCATCACGATTAAACAGGTGGCTCAGGAAGCGGGGGTCTCCACCCAAACTGTCTCAAGAGTCATCAATGAACGCCCCGATGTCGCTTTGGAAACCCGTAAGCGGGTGAAGGAGGTCATCGATCTACTTGGTTATCAACCCAGCGCCCTTGCTCGGAGTCTTATCCATCAGCGAAGTTATACGCTTGGCGTCGTAACCGCGGGCTTAAAGTACGTTGGACCTTCCCGCACGCTCAGTGGCATCACGGGGATGGCCGAAGAGATGGGATATACGCTGCTCTTGAAGGAATTAACAAGTTTCGATACCAACGACGCACAACCCCTCCTAAATTCCCTAATGTCTCGTCAAGTGGATGGCATCATTTGGGCCGTGCCAGAAGTTGATAGAAATCATGAGTGGGTTCTCGAGAAGATCCCTACATTCCCCGTCCCCGTGCAGTTCCTCACCATGGAGCCGAGAGAAGGTCTGTCAATCGCTTCCGTGGACAACTACAAAGGCGGCCGCATGGCCACAGAACATTTAATGGAGCAGGGTTATCAGAGGGTGGCACACATTTCAGGACCACTCAGTTGGTGGGAATCCCGTCAACGGAAGAAGGGTTGGGAAGATGCGCTGCGCGATGCAGGTTTCGGGAATTCCGAGTTGCACGATGTTGAAGGGAACTGGTCCTCCGCCAGCGGATTTCGAGCCATTCAAGAGTTATTAGAGCTGTATCCCAAGACAGATGCGGTTTTTGTAGCTAATGATCAAATGGCGCTCAGCGTCTTGCAGTTCGCTTGTCAAAATGGGATTCGTGTACCTGACGAATTAGCCGTCGTGGGTTTTGATGGCATCCCGGAAGGAGCCTATTTCTGGCCACCCCTCACCACAATCAATCAGGATCAACATACCTTGGGCTGTACCGCCGTTAGAGAAATAGTTCATGTTATCGAAAGGAGTCAGCAGGAGATAACTCCTATTGAACCTAAAGTCGATTGGCTGCAACCAGAGTTAATTGTGCGACAAAGTTCTATACCTTGATAACTCGGGCAACGAGTCCAGATTACATTTGATGGATGAAAGACAAGCGCAATGTGGTTTTGTGCTTCCAATAAATACGAAGTAAGCATCTATATTGGAGTAGGAGGTGGAAGAGGGACCGAGGATACGAAAAAAATCACGAAGGGAATGAAATAGAAGGAGAGTCACATTCACATGAAGGAGGGAAGTGCCTACCTGAAGTATGGTCACCAAGTGAGCACTTCCCAATAGCGCTGACCATAACCCTACATGGTGAGTAGGCATTGGCCATATCCGCGCTGTGGTCAATTATACCCTTTCTGTTACCTCGTTAACAACAATGAAACTTGTCAGGATTGGATATGGACGGGTCAGCTAAGGAGGTGAGATTGGCACGAAGGTTCGAAAGCAGTACCTTGAAAGAAAAAGAGCTCCGAACTCGTCATGTGCGAAAGATGGAGGAGAAAGACATGTTGCATAAACGAAAGATCTTGATGTTGACCTCATGGATCGTACTCGGTGTCATGCTGCTCGCTGCGTGTGGACCCGCGGAGACGCCAACTCCGGCAGTCGTCGAAGTGACCAGAGTCATCGAGGAGAAGGGGGAGACGATCATCGAGGTGGTGACAGCCACTCCTGAGCCTGAAGTGGTGGTCGAAAAACCCAGCGGAGACATCGTGGTCTGGGGTTGGACGGCGGCCTTGAATGACACCATGGAAGCGGCCGGTGTTTTCGATAGCTTCGCGGTGGAGTACCCGGACATTAACGTCGAAGTCGTCAACTACTCTCCAGGCGATGTATATACCAATCTCCCGCTTGCCATCACGGCTGGAGAATCCGATNNGTCCATATGGGTGGATTGCTCGATCTCACCGAGCATGTCCAGCCCTATCTCGATCAAATGAACAACTATAAGTGGACAGACTGCGAGATGGATGGGCGCTACTATTGCATGCCGTGGGATTCCGGTCCGGTCGTGATGTACTACCGCCGAGATGTCTTCGATCAGGCAGGATTACCCTCCGATCCAGATTCCGTCTCCGGGCTGGTGAGTACGTGGGACAAGTACTTCGAGACATGCCAGACGATCAAAGATGAGACCGGATTCTATTGCTTCGCTCACAACAAAGCCAATAACTTCGCTAGGCTCTATGAGATGGCTCTCTGGCAGCAAGGTTTGGGTTATTATGACCTAGCAACGGGAGAGGTCACAGTCGACAGTCCTGAAAACATGGCCACCCTGGAGATGTTTGGAAGATTCTGGGAGGCAGATCTGGTTTCCGATTCCTTGGAATGGACGGATCCT
>JABAOF010002725.1_pt2 | contig 11499 bp, 8 predicted proteins | sample 7062171 | NCBI WGS metagenome assembly JABAOF01 (sample SAMN14538628, study PRJNA623070) | marine sediment metagenome | biome: marine biome [ENVO:00000428]; feature: marine pelagic biome [ENVO:01000023]; material: deep marine sediment [ENVO:00002113] | place: India: Gulf of Khambhat ... | reverse complement strand
CCCGGAGACAGAGATGTAAATATAATCACCCCCCCTACCCGTTTTGAGAAACAGAGCATAGCAGTTCCACAGAAAGTGCACAGTTTGGTCTGCGGGGATTTGAATTCGGATGGAATGACGGATTTGGCTTTCTATGGTGAGCCGAGGGGACTCTATGTAATCTTGCAAAAAGCCGGTGAGACCGAGGCGGATAAGCCAAAATCATTGAACTGGCGAACAAAGAAGAAAATCAAGATCGATGACGGTCTCTTAGCTTCCAATATGCTGGTATGTGCTGACCTGAATAATGACGGCGCCGACGATTTGGCCCTGGCCGGTCGCGATAGTGTTTATATCGTCGTGCAAAAAGAGGCTGGTTCATTGGCCGAGCCGGTGAAATATCCCACTTCTGCACAAACCCTGAGTGTCACCGTCGGCGATTTGAACGGTGATAATATAAATGACCTTATACTTCTAACAAATGATAACGAGAAACCGGCACATGTTCGATTCGGTCTTGAGACAGGGCAGCTGGGTCCACAAGTGCAGTTCTTTATTGAAAGGCCATTTACATATAAGCTTCACAACATCGATGAGATAGCTGGTGACGAAATATTGGCTGTTGACGGCGTGAGCGGACGATTGACCTGTTACAAGTTTGCCGCTGAAAAGCGAAAGGATGCCGATTGGCCAATCCTATTCTATCCGCTTGCATCAGGGCAAGCAGACACAAAACGCGATTTGGTAGTCGGCGATTTCGATGGCGATGGTCTGGCTGATTTAACGATAAGCGACCCGGGTGCTGCAGAGCTTATTTTCTACAAACACGCGGCAGGACTCGGATTAGCTGAACCGGTGAGATTTCCCGCTCTTGCTGATATTACAAGTTTGTCGGCTGCAGATATTGACGATAACGGGAAAACCGAGCTGGCCGTTTTGAGCGTTAAGGAAAAGGTACTCGGTATAAGCCGACTCGAAGACGACAGATTGTCATTCCCTAAACCTATCGATTTAACAGGTGAGCCGGTGGCAATGGAGCTTGCCGATGTTGACAACGACGGTAGCGTGGACTGTCTTTATATATCCAACGATGATGATATTAGAACTCTAAGAACGATATATAATTTGGCCGATGCAGAGAAGCTACAAACCGGGCCTGCCTTGGAACTTAAGAAGCTTACCTCCAATCCGGACGGTTTGAAAGTGCTTGACGTTGACCAGGATGGTTTACAGGACGTTCTGATATTTGTCAGCTATGAGCTGCCTATATTGGTTCGCCAAGTAGAAACGAGGAAATTTGAAATAGTTGACTCTCCGAAAGCCCAGGCCAGCTTGATTAAGGATGCGAGTCTGCGTTCAATCGCCGTCGCTAATGTGGACGGCAAGGCAGGTAAAGAACTGCTGGTGGCGCAAAAGAACTTCGCAAGAAGCCTGGTTTTCTCAGATGGCCAGAGATGGAGTGTTATCGACCAATACAATGCCAAAAGTCCTGATAACGAGATATCGGCCGTTGCAGCTTTTGATATTAACACAGAGAGCTCGAGGCCGAGACTTGCTATCCTGCTGCTGGATGGCCAAAAGGGTCAGCTTCAGATACTTGAAACTTCTTTAGCTGATAAGACCTATCGGGTTGAAAAGGAATTGGATGTAGGCAAGTGGAACGCTGCGGTACATCTAAAAATGCTGTTTGCACCGCTTACGCACGGCGAAGCTAAGAGCATCCTGCTGTTCGATAGTGAGAAGTTTGCCCTTATAATTCCACCGAGTGGCGGCAATGTCGCGCAGCATCTGGAGCAGCAGTTCAGCTACGAGACAAAAATAAAAGATGGGATATACGGTAACCTTACAGCGGGAGATATAAACTCCGACGGCCGGACCGATATTATCATGGTGGAATACAGGGGCAACCACATGGAAATACTTACGCTCGATGCCGGTGTGAAGCCAGTTCCGGCGATGCGCTTTATGATATTCGAGCAGAAAAGTTACCGCGATAGTAAGGGTCGCACCAAATCCAGTGTTGAGCCGCGAGAGCTGAAGGTCGCTGACGTAACAAACGATGGTAAAAACGATTTGGTAACCGTTATCCACGACCGTATAATTATTTATCCTCAAGATTAGCAAGAATACTCTTACAAGTTTAACTTTTTAGCAGATAGTTTTTTACAAGCTCAGAAAAGTTACTATTTAAAGGGGTGGAGCAAATGGAAGATTTTATCATCCTTTTAATTCCGCTGGTCATCGGCTGTATTGTATGCGGGCCGATTGCGTTAATCATCAGCATCATCGCCTTAAATAAGTCAAAAGGGATATATCGTGAGCCACCAGAGAGAGTAGAAAGGTTTAAAAAGGAAGAGGTTGCCAAGCCGGCGGCGGTACCCGAGAAGCCGGCTGAGATAAGGAAAGAGGAGCGGCCGGCAGAGGTAGTTGGAGCAAGAAGAGTCGAAGCGGAGAAAAGGGCCGAGCGAGAGCTTCTTAAGGCAGCGGCTGAACGGATCAAGGAAGGTCGGAAAAAAGCTGCAGGTCTGGAAATTATTGGCCTTGAGCAACGAATTGGTACACGGTGGGTCCTCTTTGCAGGTGTTATCACGGTAATCTTCGCTGCGGGTTTTTTCCTCAAGTATGCGTACGACAGCGGGTGGATAGGCCCAACCGGTAGAGTGATTATTGCTGCGATTTCAGGACTGGTCGCCCTGGCGGTGGGTGAGGTAACAAGACGGCGTGGTTACGGTATTGTGGCTAAAGGTGTAACAGCGTTGGGTTTTGCCTTACTGTATCTAGCAGTTTTCGCAGCATATGGGTATTACCACCTGTTCGATTCACCAACTCCGGCATTTGTGCTTGCTATCTTAGTGACGGTGGCAGCAATGCTTTACGCCGTGAGCCTGAATGAGATTGTGGTCGCTCTTTTATCTTTGCTCGGCGGTTTTTTAACGCCGGTGATAGTCTCGACGGGAGAAAACCTACCGACACCTCTTTTCATTTATATCCTGATTTTAGGCGTTGGCGCGATGCTGTGCGCATACTACCGGAAGTGGCGGGCCGTGAATGGTTTTGCTTTCGCCGGCACATTTCTGCTCTACATAGGATGGTTCGAGAAATTTTACCGTCCAACGATTCGATCTGCTGAAGGAATGCCGGAACAAATGCCTGTCGCATTGGCGTGGCTTGGCATATTCTTCACAGTTTACCTTGTGCTGCCGATACTTTACGAATTGATAAAAAAGGTCAAAGCTAAGAAAGAGGACGTGTACCTTGTGCTGGCCAATGCGGCGGTTGTGTTTTATTACCTATGGACTATTTTGTTTGATAAATACCGCACGCCGCTCGCTTTTTGTGCTCTGGTGTTGTGCGCGGCCCACTTGGCTATGATGAGTGTCGTAATCAAACGATGTAAAGAAGACCTGAATCTGCGGCTCGCGTTGCTGGCGATTGGGTTGTTTTTCCTGACGATTGCTGTGCCACTTTATCTAAAAATGTATGCAGTGGCGATGGCCTGGGCGGTAGAAGGCGTTATATTGGCGGTAATTGGGCTGCGGTATCGCAGTATTTGGACACAAGTTGGAGGAGCCGTTGCACTTTTATTAAGTTTTGGCCAATTGGTGCACCAGCTGCCAATGCATACTGGAGCATTCGCCCTGGTATTCAACCCCGCCTTTGGCACGTGGTGTTTTGTTGCAGGTGCACTGGTTGTCTGTCATATCATATACAGAAGGACTTCGCTATTGACAGAAGACAAACGCGGACTAATCGCCGAAGTTCTGTATGCAGCTGCAACGCTCTTGTTGATGGCGGCGGTTGCAATGGAATGGTATTGGCATTGCCGTTACAACGTGGCGGCAGTATTCCTCAAAGGAATGGTGATAATTTTAACAGCGTTTCCGCTGGTCCTTCTCATTCGGCCCATCTGTCCACGGGGGAAAGTATGCACGAATTTGGCGGCGGGTTTAGCAGGAGCCGGAGCGATTTTTACAATGGTGGTGTTTAGCAGATTTTACAGCAGGAGCTTCGTGATTTTTGCGAATTTGGAATTCGGCATAGTTCTTTTATTCGTGGCGGCACTTTTCGCAGCCGGTTGGCTGCTCAGCAGGGAGCCTGAAGAGAACCAGTACAATCGGACGTTTGCAACTGCGTTTGCACTGGCGGGGATATTTGTGCTGTGGGTGCTGCTGACTGAAGAAATATATCTTTACTGGTATTGCCGGAACCGTTTCGACGAGAGAATCGCTAACTGGAGGTTTCTATCGCATATGTATATATCGGTGATGTGGGCGGTTTACGGAGCGGCGCTGATGATGGTGGGATTCTGGCGAAAGAGCAAGATATTGCGGTATATCGCGCTGGGTCTGTTTGCCTTGCTATTGGTAAAGGTCTTTATTCTGGATACGAGCACGGTGAAAAGTGTATATCGGATCGCAGCGTTCTTCGCGACGGGAGTTACGTTAGTAGGAGTTTCTTATCTTTACCAGTTCTTAAAGAAAAAAGGATTTTTCGAAACGGTGCTGTCTGAGATAAGTGTGGATAAGTGATTGTGAGGTCTAACATGACAAGGTCAAGAGCTTTGGTTCCAGCCATGGTTATCCTGCTGGTTGGGATGGTAAGTAGTGTTTTTGCGTTTGATGCGGTCGAGTGGAAATATCGAGCCGACGTTAGTATTGAAGACAGCACCGGCGATTACTGCGGGTTGATACTTACACCTGATATCTACAATGCAGCGAGACTTGATTTGGGAGACATTCGGCTTGTCGACAGTCACGGAGAGCAGGTTCCGTATGTGTTGGCCAGGCCAAAGGACACCACTGAAAGCTTCAAGTATAAGCCGGTGATAATAAATCGCTCAACAAATGCGCAAAACGCCGCAATGGTTACGCTGGACTTCGAGAAAAAAGTAATAAAGAATTCTATCGAAGTTGCGACCTCAGGAAACAACTTCAGGCGAGCTGTTAGGGTTGAAGGTTCCAATGATAATATCAAGTTCTTCACGCTGGTTGAGCAAGCATATGTTTTTGCTATTAACCATGATACGCGATTTGAGCAGGTTGAGTTACCCGCGAACGATTACCGTTATCTGCGGATTACTGTTGAGCCAATGGCAACGGAAAAGCAAAGTCCGGACATAGATGAAATAAAAGCGTTTAAGGTCGAAAAGAAGTTTGCAGAGCGTCAGCTTGTAGGGATGGTACATGTTGAGCACAGCGAAGATGAAAAAAGCAATTCGAGTATTTACGTATATGACCTTGGATATCGTCGTTTGCCCATAAGCGAAATTGAACTGGATGTTGCCAATGATGCGTTTTACAGATATGTTACTCTCGAAGGCAGAGATGCTGCCACGCAGAAGGTGAGAATTGACAGTGAGGATAACAGGCAACGATTCAGAGAAGTTGAGGTCGGGTGGGGAAGAATAACCGGTGGCACTATTTTCAGATATACCGAGGCGAGCGGGCAAGAGCGTGAAAGGGTAGTTTTGCGGATTCCTCCAAGCAGGCGTTGTTACAGGTACTTGAGGATTACTATCAAAAATTATGATGATAAGCCCTTGATGATAAAGTCGGTATCAGCAAAGATGGTCGCGCATGAGGTGGTCTTTTCCGCCGGCGATAATGGCGTATTTGCACTTTATGTCGGCTCGGAATCAGCGAGTTCGCCGCGGTATGACCTCGTGCAAAGACTGAGTGACCCGTTACAGGTCGAAGCGAGGGTAGCTAAGCTGAGTGCTATTACCGACAATCCGCTGTTCGGACAAGCTAAGCAGAAACCTGTACCCTGGACAGAAAAACATAAGGTCTTGATATTGATAATCATGGTGGGTGTAGCGCTAGTGCTGGCTGGGTTCATATTGAAATCGTTCAAATCGATCCGAAGCGAGCAGGTTGAAAATTGACCGCGCGGAGGTAATTAAGTGAAACATTGATAAAATGGTTATTGAGCAAAAAGAAGGTTTTGGTTGCGCGCAGCGGCGGATGGATTGACAAGGCGGCAGACTGATGGTTGGTATATAGTTGGCGGCTTACTTGCCGCTGGTTTTACAAATACCGACTAAAACCCAAGGCTAAATACTAATAACGACTTGCAGTTTATGGTTATGCAGACAAACGATGACATTTTGAACATTCTCAGAGAAAAGGGCGCTGAGGCGGCACGAAAAATGCAGCGAGGACTGATATTGCAACCAGGTGCGATCGGCGATTGTATATCTACTTTGCCGTTAGCTGCATTTATGAAAGATTCTCTACGATTGGGCGGAGTCGATATTCTTGGGCATACCGAATACATCGGCATTTTGCCGGGCAGAACCTGTGTCGATGGCATTCGTTCTATAGATTCAATAAATCTGCATCAATTGTTTGCTGAAACAAAGGCATTTGACCTTAAGGACGGAGACCCTTTGATAAGCGCTTTTTCTGAGTATGCCTGGATTGCGACTTTTTTGGGTGAGCCGGACAGCGACTTTGAACAAAACCTGATTTTCACCGCCAATTGTAGCCATAGCGCAGAAGTCATAACGCTATCTATGAAGCCACCTAAAGACTTCTCTGAACATTTAACCGACTTTTACATCCGGCAATTTATGGACCAAAGCGGTTTGTCTTTGCAAGGTTGGCAAGTTCGGCCCGACGATTGTCTGATAAAAACAGCCGAAGCGGACATAAACAGAGGCAGAGAATTGCTGAGAGAAAGAGGCCTTGATGCTCGTGAAAAGACGGTGGTCATTCAGCCGGGCAGCGGCGGACCGGACAAATGCTGGCACCTGGACAATTTTTTGGCTGTAGCAAAAGAGCTTGGTTCAAAAGATTTTGAAGTAATATTTTTGTTGGGGCCTGCTGAATTAGACAGATTCAGCGATGTAATGATTAAGAAGATAAACAGCGTTGCAAAATGTCTGAAGGATTTGTCTTTGATACAGGTATTGAGGCTCCTGAGTTGTGCTGATGGGTTCGTCGGCAACGACAGTGGGATTACGCATTTGGCAGCAGGCCTGGGAATTAGGACATTAGCTGTATTCGGGCCGACTAATCCGGCCGTTTATAAACCCATCGGGCCGAGTGTAACGGTATTTGTGGATAGTAGCAGAGCTTTCGCCAAAAAGAGCTCGACAAAGTTACAGCAGAAGCTCCTGGAGGTTTTAACGGCGTAATGTTCGCAGTGGGTTTTGAGTTGTGGTAATCTCACGGGGTTTGGAGTTCTTGCGATAATAGCAAAGAAGGCCGTTTTGCTTCGCGAGGACCGAGCAGTTGACTACATTGGCCTGGTTCGCTATAATAATTTAGCTTGGGTACTACTCGATAATTGGCGGTAATGGACCGTATCAAATGTGAAAGATTTCTCTTAAAGGTATTTACATGCAGGAAAGAACTTTGGGCGAATTAGCCGAATATGTAGGAGGGCGCATCTGCGGCGACGCCGATGTGATAATTAGGTCTGCCTCGACGCTTGGACGGGCTGGCGAAGGCGATATTAGCTTTTTGACCAACCGCAAATACGAGAAGCAGCTGCGGACGACCAAGGCAAGTGCGGTAATCGTAGGTAAAGAAACACCGACCGCCTCGGTTCCTCTTTTGATAGCTGAGGACCCTTACTATGCCTTTATGCAGGTAATGGTGCTGCTGCACGGGCACCGCAAACATAAAAAGGTGGGCATCAGCCCGCGGGCTTCAATTTCCGACAGTGCGAAAATCGGCGCAGACTGCCATATTTATGATTTTGCGATAGTAGCCAACGAGGCAAAGATTGGGGATGGCTGCATAATTTATCCCAGTGTGTATATTGGCCAGGGTGTGCAAATTGGCAATGACAGTATAATATATCCCAACGTTACTATTTACGATGGGTGCAGAATAGGCAATCGTGTAATTATAAATGCGAATTCGACGATCGGTGAAGACGGCTTCGGCTATGCCACCCATAAAGGCATACATCACAAAATACCACAGACCGGTATTGTGGTTATAGAAGATGATGTTGAAATCGGTGCTTGCTGCGGAATCGAACGAGGCACACTCGGCGATACAGTCATAAGTCAAGGCAGCAAGTTAGGTGACCTGGTTACGATAGGTCACGGCACAAAAATCGGTCCACATTGTCTGCTTGTGGCTCAGGTGGGCATTGCCGGCTCAACTACGCTCGGGCATCATTGCATAATCGGTGGACAGGCGGGTATTGTGGGTCACCTCAATATCGGAAACAACGTTACAATTGGAGCCCAGGCTGGTGTTATTAACAACATTCCGGACGGTAAAGTGGTGCTGGGTGCGCCTGCCATCGAAGCAAAGCAAGGTAAGCGAGCATATGGTATGATACAATACCTGCCTGAAATTCGGCAAAGTATTCGGGACCTTCAGAGTCGAACAGAACGAATTGCCTCAACCGTCGAACCCGATTCTGAAGGGACCCCAAAGTCGCGAAATGGCAGCCCTGAAAAGCCGGCTGAACAATAGGGTGACTCGTGCGTCGTGAATTGTAATTCGAGATACAAACCACGAACTACAAGATACGCAATATTCTATTATGAATAGTTCAAATGTGCTTGGCTTAATTGCTGGAGAGGGCAGACTGCCCTTTCTTGTAGCCGCCGGCGCCAAACAGGCGGGATTAAGAGTAATTTGTGTCGGCTTCGCGGAAACGGCTGAGCAGAGCCTGGCTGACGAAGTTGACGTGTTTTACAGAGTTGCGGTTGCGCGGCCGGGGGGCTGGATACGAAAGCTAAGAAAGCACAGGGTAACCAGCACAATTATGGTTGGGCAAATTGCCAAGAGAAGACTTTTTACGCCCTGGCGAATACTGCGCTATCTGCCCGACTGGCGGGGATTTAGGGTATACTACTGGCGGCTTCGCGGCAAAAACAAACTAACGGATTCGATTTTATGCGCGCTGGCCGATGAGCTGGCGAGCGGCGGGATAGTACTGGAGAATTCAACGATGTATTGCAAAGAGCATCTTGCAACGACCGGTGTGATGACGGCAACGCTACTGCGTCCGTCAGTCGAAGGTGATATTGAATTCGGCTGGGAAATAGTTAAAAAGCTCGGTGAGCTGGATATAGGCCAGGCGATTGCAGTGAAGGAAAAAGAAGTTCTCGCCGTTGAGGCAATCGAAGGTACGGCGGAGATGATCGAGCGGGCCGGCAGGCTCTGTAAATCGGGGGGCTGGACGCTAATAAAGACTTCCAAACCGGACCAGGATATGCGATTTGATGTGCCGTGTGTGGGACCTGATACTATCAGAAGCTTAGCTAAAAACGGGGGCAAATGTCTGGTTGTGGAAGCAGCCAAGACAATAATTATCGACAAACCAGAGACAATAAAACTTGCCAACCAACTGGGGGTAACTATTTTAGGTCGTTGAGTTTTTTCTCTTACTTAGCGGTTTCCGTACATCGATTCATAGTACTTCTGGTAGTCGCCGGAAACAACGTTACGCAGCCAAGCTTCGTTCTGAAAGTACCAGTCTATAGTCTTATTAATGCCTTCGACAAAGCTTACCGATGGCCGCCAATTAAGCCCGTTAATTATCTTGTTTGCGTCGATGGCGTATCGCCTGTCATGCCCCGGCCTATCGGCGACATGCTTAATCAGTGATTTTGGCTTGTCCAAACGGCTAAGTATCACATCAATGACTTCGAGATTTGTCTTTTCATTACAGCCGCCAATGTTATAAATCTCGCCGGGGGGCGCTTTTTGCAAAACCTGCCATATAGCTGTGCAATGGTCGTATACATACAGCCAATCCCGCACGTATAAGCCGTCACCATAAACCGGTAATTCTTTATCATTGAGGGCATTGTTAATCATCAGCGGGATCAGTTTTTCCGGGAACTGGTACGGGCCGTAGTTGTTTGAACATCTGGTGATGTTGTATTTTATGCCCCAGGTATGGCCGAAAGCTTTCACAAGATGGTCTGCCGCGGCTTTGCTGGCTGAATACGGTGAATTCGGACTAAGCGGTGTTTGTTCGGTGAATTTTCCTTCAGGGCCAAGCTGACCGTACACTTCATCTGTCGAAATTTGAATGAACCGCTCTAACTTCTTATCGCGGGCGGCTTCGAGCAAGACTAATGTGCCGGTAACATTGGTCTCTATAAAAACCTTTGGCTCGGTGATTGAACGGTCCACATGGCTTTCAGCAGCGAAATTGATAATCGTATCCACCTGATGCTCGTCGATAATTTTTTCTACAGATGCGCCATCGCAAATATCACCTTTGATAAATTTGTGGTTAGGGTGATCTAAGAAACCGGCGAGGTTTTCAAGATTGCCGGCATAGGTCAGCTTATCGACATTAACGATAAAACAATCAGGGTGCTCTGAAAGCACCATTCGCACAAAGTTGCTTCCAATAAATCCTGCACCACCTGTAACGAGAATCCTTCTCATATCCGCTCCAAAAAACGTTCTAACGGGACCTGCCAGGGCTCGATCGGCTCATCAAGCAAAGCCTTAATTTTGCTGCAATCAAAACGGCTGTTCAGAGGCCTTGCAGCAGCACTTGCGAAATCGGCGGTTGTGCAGGGTAAAAGGTTAACATCCATTGAGAGCTTGTCAAATATAAACTTTGCCATCTCATACCGGCTGACGTAGCCGGCACTCGCAAAATGAAATATGCCCTGGGGCTTGTCTCGCAACAGTTTGCAGATTACTGTGGCAACTTCGGTTGTCGCTGTTGGTGAGCCTATCTGGTCGTCAACCACCCTCAATGTTTTGTCAACCTTTGCACGCTGGATTAGCTTGGTTACAAAATTGTTGCCAGCAGAGCCGTAGGTCCATTCGACACGCAATATACAATGGCGGCAGCCGCTTTGGCTTAAGAGCCGCTCGCCTGCTAATTTGGTTTTACCATATTCATTGATAGGATTAGGATTGTCGGTCTCGATGTAGGGTCTGTCCAGAGTCCCGTCGAAAACAAAATCTGTACTGATGTGAAGTAACCAGGCATTATTTTCTTTTACGAGCTCACCCAGCCGCCCTACCGCTGCGGCGTTTACCTGATGTGCCAGCTCAGCCTCGCCCTCGGCGCCATCGACGTTGGTATAAGCTGCGCAGTTGACAATTGTCTTTGCATCATTGAGAGCTTCTTTTAGCTGCTGTAAGTTGGTTATGTCAAATTCCGGCAAATCAAATAGCTTAATATTAAACCGGTGCTGCTCGCAGATGCCGGCGAGGTCTGTACCCAGCATTCCCTTGCCGCCAAGAATTGCAACAGTGTCTTCAACCATCTTGGCGAGTCCAGTCATATGGGATATGATTGTCGTGCGGATGGATGCGGAACTCATCGGGCTCGGCATAGTTGTACACTTCTGAGACGACGTTTACTATATAGGCTTCGACCTGGCCGATACACAACCAGCCGTGGTGTACGCCCGGTGGTATTTTAACCAAGCCGGGGCAGTATTCGCCGAGGTAAAGCTCATTCACTGTGCCGTAAGTAGGTGAATCCTTTCGCTCGTCATACAATGCTACTTTGAGCATTCCCTTGATAACGTAAAAATGATCTGTTTGTTTTTTATGATAATGCCAGGCTTTG
>JABAOF010028944.1_pt5 | contig 11500 bp, 14 predicted proteins | sample 7062171 | NCBI WGS metagenome assembly JABAOF01 (sample SAMN14538628, study PRJNA623070) | marine sediment metagenome | biome: marine biome [ENVO:00000428]; feature: marine pelagic biome [ENVO:01000023]; material: deep marine sediment [ENVO:00002113] | place: India: Gulf of Khambhat ... | reverse complement strand
TTGAAAAAACGAGGAATCAACCTTGCGATTATAACTGTACCGCGGGACGCCGCCCAGCAGACAGCGGATGCGCTGGTCAAGGCGGGAGTAAGGGGTATTTTGAATTTTTCTCCCTGCTATATAGTGGTGCCTAAGAAAGTCAAGGTAATAACCATTGACATTGCAATGGACCTTGCCCGCTTGCCTTACTATATGCCGGCAAGTTGAAATATTAATTCGGATAATGTCGTTGTTAGTCGTTAGAAAATAATAAATTATATTTGACTATTTGTATCCGGCAGTATAGAAAGCATGCGACAAAGTTACAACTGAATTCAGGTGAGCAAAATGCAGACTGTTTTTATAAGCCAATTAAAGCCGTTCCTGGATGCTGTTGCCGAAGATATGGACCTCTATGTCCCAAAGAATACCGGGACACATTATGTATATAACAGATACGACCCTGCTGCTGAGGCCCCGGTGGAATTTAATAACATACGTACTTGTACACCGGTCAAAGAGTTTCTTTTTCCGCTGCGAGAGCTTGCTGCGGTTTTCCCCGAGCCTTTGGAACCGAAGGACATAAAGCCGTTTGCCGTCTTTGGACTTAAAGACTGCGATTTGCGCTCCATCGAAATCCTGGATAAGGTTTTTACAGAAGAAGAATTTGAGGACCCGTTCTATACGGCACGACGGGAGAAAATGTTTATAATCTCGTCCGATTGCTTCGAGCCGGCCGAAAGTTGTTTCTGTAACATCCTGGATGGACGTCCTTTTGCTCAAAACGGCTTTGACTTGAATATTTCGCAGGTAAAGGACGGCTTTATTATCGAAGTCGGCTCGCAAAAGGGCAAAGATTTTATAGAAAAACACCCCCAGCTTTTCGCTGATGTTCCCGATGCTGCTTTAGCCGAGAGAAACGAAAATCGCAGCCAGACACAAAAACAACTTGAGCAAAATAATACTGAATATAAGCTGGATGCGCCGGTTCAGCAAATCATAGGAAACAGTTACGACTCAGACGTATATGATGAAGAGGCGAAAACCTGCATTGAGTGTCAGGCCTGTACTCGGGTCTGCCCCACCTGCCACTGCTTTTATCTTTACGACACCAAACGGGAAGATTATTTTGGCAAGATGAAGATGTGGGACAGCTGTATGAGACTTGCCTACGCCGAAGTAGCCGGCGGTGCAAACCCGCGCAAAGTTCTTGGTGATAGACTCAAGCACCGTCTTATGCACAAGTTTTCTTATTTTCTCGATAGGTACGGCCTCGATATGTGTGTCGGCTGCGGCAGATGTGTTGATGCCGAGGCCGGCGGAGTGGATATCCGCGAGATATTAAAGAAATTAAATGAAGAGCTTAAAGGCAAAGATAAGACAAAAGCGAAAGTTGCAAAATGAGCCAGAATCTTTACCAACCTATAAACAGTGAGATTGTCGATATTGTAGATGAGTCTCCGACGATTAAGACTTTTGTCGTTGTGCCGGAAGAGAAAGTTAAGTTTAGGACAGGCCAATTCGTGGAGCTGACTTTGCCGGGCGAAGGCGAAGCACCGTTTACCCCCTCTTCGTCGCCGGCTGATACTGAGAAGATGGACATTACCATCATGAAAGCCGGGCGGGTAACGGGCTTATTACACGAGTGCAAAAAGGGACAAAAGGTCGGCATTCGGGGGCCTTATGGCAATGGCTATCCGATTGATGATTTTGCCGGCAAAGAAGTCTACATCGTCGGCGGTGGTGTAGGTTTGGCACCAATCAGGTCTTTGTTCCTGACCCTCGTCGATAGAATAAAGGATTTCAAATCTGTGGTTTGCCGATACGGAGCCAAAACACCTGACGATTTTATCTATAAAAAAACACTTTTCGACTCCTGGCAAAAAATCGACGGTGTGCATATGAAACTTACCGTCGATGAAGCAAACGGCGAGTGGAAAGACAATGTCGGCGTGGTAACCAATATACTTAAAGGCGACGACGTGGATATTGCAAACGCCGTAGCGGTAGTCTGCGGTCCGCCGATTATGATGAAATTCACCACCTTGAAGCTGCTGGAATTTGGATTCGGCGCTGAGCAAATTTATCTTTCGATGGAAAAGAATATGAGCTGCGGAATAGGTAAATGCGGCCATTGCATGATTGGCAAGTATTATGTCTGCAAGGATGGTCCTGTCTTTACGTATGCCCAGATAAAGGACTACCCGAATATCTGGGATTAAGAGCAAAACGAGGTCTTGTATGGGTAAGAAGTTAATAATCGATTTGGCAAAATGCAAACCTCAAAGCCAATCGAAGGTACGGTGTTCATATAAGCACCACCCTGATAACAAAGGCGTCGACGCGCTGTTGGAGATGATTCGCTTCGCCCTGATCTGTCGCAAGTGCGAAGCGGCACCGTGCATCACTGCTTGTCCCGTAGGAGCCTTGGAAAAGGTGCCGACAGAGAACAATGATGCTGGCGTTCTTAAACGGGCAAATATGTTGTGTACCGGCTGCGGCAGTTGTGCGATAGCCTGTCCGTTCGGAACGGTATATACCGATTTGATACCTTTTCCGAGCAGTGTTTGCGACCGGTCCAAGGGCCGATTAAAGGAGGGCGAAAAGCCGTTATGTGTTGCTACCTCTGAAGACGGGAGTATAGATTACAAAGAGGTTAAAGTGGAGGGTGATTTGGTAGAGGTCTTCGAAGATATCGTTGTTAAAGTATCCGGCGGTGTTCTTTGGGAGCCGTTTTTAAGGGAAAAGGAAAAGGCAAAGAAATGAGTGTCCCATTAAATATTTTGTTCTGGGTTGTTGTCATTCCGGGTACTGTTATTCTCGGTTTGGTCGCCTGCTGGATAGTTCGTAAGGTCAGCGCCCTGGTACAGTGGCGTGTTGGCCCACCGCTTTGTCAGCCGCTCTATGACATTATGAAATTGATGGGTAAGGAAATACTCGTGCCGCAGGACGCTCAACGAACTGTTTTTATGGCGGCACCTCTCGTCGGCCTGGCGGGAGTGTTACTGCTTTCGATAATACTCTGGCGAATAACTGTTGCTCAGACGGCCTTTATCGGTGACATCATCGTAGCGATTTATTTGATGGTGCTGCCTTCGCTGGCGTTGATTCTCGGCAGCTCCGCCAGCGGCAGTCCCCATGCAGCGGTCGGCACAAGTCGGGAAATGAAACTGGTTATGGGTTATGAGCTATCGCTGGTGTTGGCCTTTATCGTGGTGATTATAAAAACCGGTGGACAGCTCGAGTTAGCTACAATCGCTCAGCAGGCACCGGCTCTTAGCATATCCGGAATGCTGGCGTTTTTGGTTGCTTTATTGTGTGTCCAAGCGAAACTCGGGTTTGTCCCCTTTGATATAGCCGAGGCAGAGACAGAGGTTGCCAGCGGCGTACTGATAGAATATTCCGGAGCCTTGCTTGCCGTCTGGAAAGTTATGCACGCGGTGATGCTCGTGGCTCTTCCGCTGTTCTTGGTAACGGTCTTCCTCGGCGGCTTTGGTACGACAGGATGGTCACTGGTCTGGGGCATCGGCAAGTATGTATTAATAGTTGTTTTGTTGATTTTGATAAAGAATACAAACCCGCGCGTACGAATCGACCAGGCAATGAAGTTTTTCTGGGTTTATTGCGGGATTGCTTTGGTTGCTGCAATTATCCTGGCAACAATAGGTAGTTACTACGGTATCGGCTGGTTGTAAGCTTGCCCTGAGCATAGCCGAAGGGCCGAAGAGGTAAATTGATGAGCTGGAAAATATGGTCGTTAAAAAAATCGCCTTGGGTCTTTCACGTTAATGTCGGCGCATGCAACAATTGTGATATTGAAATTGTAAATTTGCTGACTCCGAAGTTTGACGTTGAAAGGTTTGGTATCAAATTGGTCGGCTCTCCACGACACGCTGATGCCCTGCTGGTAACCGGCGTGGGAACGCGCCAGGCGGTGCCGCGCCTGAAAGAAGTGTATCGCCAGACCGCCAAACCTTGCGTCGTCTTTCTCGTCGGTGCCTGTCCCTGTGGTACAGGTATATTCCACGAGGGGTATCACGTCGAAGGGCCCGTGGACAAAATAATCAGAGAAGAAGACCCTAACGCAATTATTGCTTATGTGCCGGGCTGTCCGCCCAAGCCGGAGGCCATAATATCCGGCGTAGTCAAGGCGCTGTCGGCTTTATAATCCGTCGTGCGTAATGTGTTACGAGAAACAAAACTATGAAACAGGAAGAACTAAATAACAAACTGTCAGAAATAAAAGACAAGCTCACGGCATTCGAGCAACCGATGGACAGTAGAATATACCTCTCGTGTGAGGCCGAAAACAGCTATGAAATCAACAAGTTCTTGTTTGAAGATGTCGGCTGCAGGTTTGCAATTGTTACCGGCATTGATTCTGACGATTGTTTTGAAATTCTCTATCATTATTCTTACGACCAAACCGGTTGTGTGATTACTTTAAAAGCTTTCATCCGCGACCGAGAAAATCCGGCGATTGAATCTATTACACCGTTTTTACCAGGCGCCGAGTGGATAGAAAGAGAAATACACGACATATTGGGAATCGATATTAAAAATCATCCCAATCTGAGAAGACTGATTCTGGCCGATGATTGGCCTGAGGGTGTTTATCCGTTGAGGAAAAACTTGTCCTGAGCGGAACTAAGGAACCGAAAAAAATGAAGAAAACCGTCAAAAAACCTGTCCTTGCAGTTGGCCCATTTCATCCGCTGCAGGAAGAAATGGAATTCTTCCAGCTTACGGTCGATGGCGAAATTGTAACGGACATCGACGTGCGATTGTCTTATAACCATCGCGGCGTAGAAAAAATCAGCGAATCTCTGCAGTTTGACCAAGTGCCTTTTTTGGTTTCGCGAATATGCGGCATCTGCTCAGCCACGCATCCTTTGGCTTACGTGCAGGCTGTGGAGGATATTGCGGGCATAAAGCCGCCCGAACGAGCCCTGTATGTGCGAACGATTATTAACGAACTGGAGCGCATCCACAGTCATTTATTATGGGTAGGTCTCGGCGGGCATTTTATCGGCTACGATACCGTCTTTATGTGGGCCTGGAAGTATCGTGAGCCGGTGCTTGATTTGCTGGAGGAGATAACAGGCAACAGAAACAACTACGGGAATGTAAAAGTCGGCGGCTGCAGAGAAGACGTCCCCAACGAGCTTGTCCCCAAGATACTAAAAGAGCTTGACAAGATCGAAAAGAAAACGGAGATGCTGACCAAAGCGGTGCTCGACGACCCTGTTCTGCACGCCCGGCTCAAAGGCGTAGGTATTTTAACCAGAGAAGCCGCTGTCGACTATGCCGTAACAGGCCCGACGGCAAGAGGCAGTGGCGTTGGTATTGACGTAAGGCGTGACGACCCGTATGCCGCCTATGGCCTCTTGGATTGGAATGTAATTGTCCAACAGGAAGGTGACGTCTTTGCCAAGGCTGTTGTCCGCCTTCTGGAGACCTTCGAATCCATTAAGATAGTCAGACAGGCCCTGAAAAACCTACCTGACGGTCCTGTTACCACAGAAGTCAAGGAAATCCCGCCGGGCGAGGCGGTCGGGCACGCTGAAGCACCAAGGGGCGAAACGTTCCATTACGTCCGCAGTGACGGCGGCAACAGGCCGGTCCGCCACAAGGCCAGAGCGCCAAGTTATGTTAACGTGCCCTCGTTCAAGGCCTCGTGCATTGGTCAGCACATTGCCGATGTTACACTTACACTTGCTGCGGTCGATCCTTGTTACAGTTGTACCGAAAGATTAGCTGTTGTTGACCAGCACAAGAACGTGATACACGACTACGATACTCTGCTGCGATTGAGTCGTGAAAAAACAGCACGAATTAAGAAGGAAATGGGCGCGCCCGAACTGAAGATGGAGGATTTATAAATTGGAAATGAATATTCTATGTATCCTTGTCTTTTTGCCGCTGATTGTAGGCTTTGTGCTGCTGTTTTTGCCGAACAAAATGAAGTCTATGTCCAGGGCATTGGCGTTGATTATTTCAGTAATCACATTTGTATTAGCCGTTCGCATATTTATCAGCGGCGAATCCGAGTACACTTGGCCTATCCTGCAGATAGATAACCTGAAATTAGACTTATTGCTGAGTGTCACGACGTTGGGAGGCTTTATATTATTGTTCGCTATGGGCTTTGGCCTGTTAATAGCTTTATATTCACTGAAATCACAAGCGACGAACGACGAGCGACGAGCCCCGAATATTTATTACGGCGCTGTTCTGATTACAATAGGCGGCTCAGCAGGAATACTGCTTTCCAATCACTTATTGTTTCTGCTTGTTTTCTGGGAGATTGTTACCGCTTCGCTGTATCTTCTGATAACCACAGGGGGCAGAGGCTCCAATTTTGCAGCGACAAAAAGTTTCGCAATGATAGGAGCATCTGATGCCGCTTTTATGCTCGGCTTGTTTATGGTATGGGCGCTTTCGGGTACCTTTGTCATCTCGGATATTAGCCTGACGACCACTTCCGCACTGCCGATTATAGCCTTCTTGCTGCTTATGGTAGCGGCCATTACCAAAGCAGGTGCAATGCCTTTGCACACCTGGCTGCCTACCAGCGGTGAATATGCCCCGGTCTCAGTAATGGCACTTTTGCCTGCTGCAATCGATAAACTTTTGGGAATTTATCTGCTGGTAATAATCGTACGGCAGATATTCGTACTTGATTCGGTCGCTCTGAGTATTGTCCTGGCGATTATCGGTGCGGCAACAATTATTATTGCTGCGATGATAGCAATAGTGCAGCACAATATTAAGAAACTGTTGGCCTACTCTGCGATTAGTCAGGTTGGTTACATGATATTAGGCATAGCGACCGGGACAGCCGTGGGGCTTGCCGGTGCAGTATTTCATATGTTGAATAATGCAATCTACAAATGTTGTTTATTCCTTGGGGCAGGTGCGGTTGAAGAGCAGACCGGAACTGCTGAGATGGATGAGCTCGGCGGCCTGGGCAAAAAAATGCCGCTGACTTTTACCGCGTTTCTCATCGCGGCTCTGAGCGTTTCCGGCATTCCGCCGTTCAACGGCTTTGTTTCCAAATGGATGGTTTACCAGGGCGTGATTCAAATGGGAACCACACAAACCGGGGCCGCTGCTAAACTATGGCCCATCTGGCTCATTTGTGCTATCTTCGGAGGTGCATTTACCTTAGCATATTCGGTAAAAATCATACACTCAGTGTTTCTTTCACGTTTGCCCTCTGACTTCAAAGATGTAAAAGAAGTTTCGCTGCCTATGAAGTTCCCGATGGCTGTGCTTGCTTTGCTTTGTGTGTTCTTCGGAATCTTCTATCACGTACCGCTAAAGCTGTTCATTTATCCTGCCTTGGATATAGAACCGGGTACTGTAATCTTCGGCACCTGGGAATCCGGACTCGCTACAATCCTGATAGCAGTCGGGATTGGTCTTGGCGTGCTCATTTGGCTTGTCGGGAAGCTGTCGAAAATGGTCAGAATTGTGCCCACCTGGACTTGCGGCGAAGTGCAGACTAATGAACAAATGACGGTACCGGGAACACATTTCTACAAAACTGTTTCTTCTATGGGCGGCTTGAGACAGCTCTACATCAGCCAGGAAAAAGGACATTTTGACACATATGATCAGGGCGGAAGGTGCGGCCTGGCTTTGACAGGTTTTCTGCGATGGCTTCACTCCGGCGTGCTGCCGATGTATTTGACCTGGGTGACTTTGGGATTACTGGTAATTATATTTATAGTTTGTGAGATTCGGTAACGTTGTCATTGCGAGTGGAGCGAAGCAATCTCTAAAACTTAACGAATGAGATTGCCACGGGCTGCTTCGCAGCCCTCGCAATGACGGAAGGGACAAACACAATGGCTATTTTCTACATTTTACTGCTGTTTATAATAATCGCGGCTATTATTGCGGTGGAGACACGATATCTATTAAGTGCTGTGATTTGTGTCGGCGCTATCGGCTTTGGCGCCTCTTTAATGTTTCTGTTCCTACGAGCGCCGGACATTGCAATAACCCAGATTGTAGTGGAAGTTTTAGGTTTGATCATCCTGATTCGTGCCTGCCTGTCTCGCGAGTTAACCTTTATCAGCGGCGACAGGGAATTTTTCGGGGTGGTAGTTTCGGTGGTAATTGTCTTCGCAATTTTTCTGGCGGGCATAAAGCTTCTTGACAGCTTACCCGATTTTGGTACACCGGCCTTTACCAAGGCTCCGGACGACTCACCTATGAAGACCTACATAACACCCGACCGCGACCCAAATCAGGTAACCTCGACCTACACAGCAACGGGTCTTGGTGAAACAGGAGCGGCAAATCTCGTGGCCTCGGTCATCTTGGATTTCCGTGCTTACGATACGCTCGGCGAGGCAACTGTATTGTTTACCTCAATCATCGGGGCAACCGTTATCTTGCGAAAAAAGACTAAGAAGCTGCTGGAGGACGCTGAGTAATGAAAGGCATGACAATCATAGTAAAGACCATCAGTAGTTGGGTCAAGGTGCTCATTTTTCTGTTCGGTATTTATATTATTCTTTTCGGCCATCTTACTCCGGGCGGCGGCTTTGCCGGCGGTGTGATTTTGGCTTCTTGCTATGTACTGCTTATGCTGGCATTCGGTAGAGAATTCGTGGAAAAAAATCTGCCTCTGCCGGTCGCCTCAAAGCTCGATTGTCTGGGAGCATTTATGTTTGCCCTGATAGCAGTCTTGGGGTTTGCCTTTGGTGGTATTTTCTTTTTCAACTTCTTGGTTGAGAAATATGGCCAACCGTTGGAGCTTTTGAGCGCCGGTACCATCCCATTGTCGAATATCGCTATTGGCCTGAAGGTCGGTGCGTCACTATTTCTGGTAATTCTTGTTCTTTCGATGTTCAGGCCCGATATGTCAGGTAAGAAAGAGGAGTAAAACCAATGCCTTATGCACTATGCTTTTTACTGTTTATGATTGGGCTGTATTGTGCAGTCGTCAAAAAAAATATGGTTAAGATTGTAATCGGCATAATGGTTATGGAATATGCCGTCAATCTTTTCCTGATTATGCTGGGGTACCGCTTCGGGGGAGTAGCGCCGATAATCGACCAGGGCCAGCGCGAAGCAGGAACAGGACAAATCACTGCCGGCTTTCTGAACAGCTCCGTTGACCCGCTGCCTCAGGCCCTCGTACTTACCGCGATCGTTATTAGTTTAGGTTCTTTAGCCCTGATGATTTCAATATGCATTAGAACTTACGAAAAATACGGCACCTTTGACATTACTCAAATAAGGAGACTAAAAGGATGAGCGTTCCGCTGCCTGTTTTCATTGCTATCCCTTTGGTGACGGCATTTGTGCTTCCAGTTTTCGGTAAGAAGGGCAAAGATGCTGCAACGGTCTTGGCCAACCTTGCAACCATTTCACTGCTCGTATTGGCCGTTGCCTCTATTGGTCAATCCGGCGTTTATGAAATAGGCAAGTGGTCTATTCCGCTTGGAATTAATCTTGTCCTTGACGGCTTAAGCTCACTTGTACTTTTGGCTATTAGTGTTGTCAGCGCCGCTGCGATGCTCTTTAGCGCCAGGTATATGGAACAATACACCGCCAAATCGAAATACTTGAGCCTGTTTCTGCTTATGGTTGCAGGTATGAACGGTGTCGCACTTTCAGGTGACATCTTCAATGTGTTTGTCTTTTTGGAAATTGCCTCACTCGCCTCCTATGCGCTGGTCGGCTTCGGCTGTGAGCACGAAGAACTCGAGGCATCCTTTAAGTATATGGTTTTGGGCAGTATTGGTTCTGTATTTATCCTTTTTGCCGTTGCTCTGGTTTACGGTAACACCGGCACGCTTAATATGGCCTACGTATCAGACGCTATCCAAAGCTCGGGTCTAAATGCTGGCCTTACTTTTGCTTTAGCTTTGTTTGTTGTCGGATTCGGCCTGAAAGCCGCTCTGGTGCCTTTCCACGCCTGGCTGCCTGATGCGCACCCATCGGCCCCCGCTCCGATTTCTGCAATGCTGTCTGGCATCCTCATAAAAACCCTCGGCATCTATGCCCTTGTTCGTGTGGTTTTCAATGTTTTTGGCGTTTCAGTCTCAATCGGCTGGCTCTTGGTCGTACTCGGTCTTTTGAGTATGGTTGCCGGAGCGTTTTTGGCAATAGGACAGTGGGACTTCAAGCGGCTCCTGGCATATTCGAGCATCAGTCAGATAGGCTATGTGATGCTCGGTATCGGCCTCGGTGGACTTATCATCGCTAAATATAACAATTTACCCTGGGCCTCACTGGCTATCCTCGGCGGGCTGTTTCACCTTGTCAACCACGCTGTTTACAAATCTCTATTGTTCTTGACCAGCGGCTCGGTCCAGATGTCAACCGGCACAAGACAGCTAAAAGAGATGGGAGGACTCGCAGAAAAATTACCCATCACGCGCACAACCTGCACCATCGCCTCAGCATCCATTGTCGGAATTCCACCTTTCAGCGGGTTCTGGAGCAAGTTAATTCTGGTGGTCGCGGCAGTACAGGCGGGCTTCTATTGGGTCGCAGCAATAATTGTTTTCGTAAGTTTGTGTACTTTAATTATGTATTTGAAGGTTCAGCGGTATGTTTTCCTTGGCGAGCTGCCGGAGAATCTCCAGCAAATAAAGGAGAACAGGGGCTCTATGCTCGTTGCAATGGTATTCCTGGCCTGTTTATGTGCGCTTATGGGGTTGCTCGTGCTGGTCCCCGGCTTAAAGCAGAGCATTCTTGAGCCCGCTGTTAAGGTCTTGACTGATGGACTCGAATACGCTGCTATTGTAATGAAGATGTGATAGTAAGGGTGTGATCGTATGAGACGAGTGATTTATTTTATTTTGGCTTTTATTATTTGGATCCTGCTGACCTGGCCGTTTGCTGATGGCAAGATTGATGTCCAGGTCGTAATCGCGGGCTTGATAGCTTCCGTCATTGTTGCGGTTCTATTCCACGAGGTACTGCCCAAAGAATACAGCGTATTTATTTCCCCGGTGCGGTTGTTTTGGCTTTTGGTTTATGTGCCGGTATTCTTCTACTATGTAATAAGGGCTAATCTGGATGTCGTCTATCGCGCCCTGCATCCTAAAATGCCGATAAAGCCCGGTATCGTAAAAATAAAAACAATTCTAAAAACGCAATCCGGCATTACCGCATTGGCAAATTCCATTACTCTTACGCCGGGCACCTTGACGGTGGACTTGACTGACGATGGCTATCTGTATATACACTGGATTAATGTGAAATCCGACGATGTGGAGCAAGCAACGAAATTTATCGCTCAAAGATTTGAGTGGTTCTTGAAAAAGATTTTTGAATAGAAAGAGGTGGCCATGATAACGTTATTCTATATTGGCTTATGCCTATGTTGTTTCTTGTGCCTGTACCGAATAGGCCGTGGCCCAAGCGCTCCAGATAGAACCGTGGCTATCGATATTTTGGGTATCGTTATTGTAGGTTTCTGTGCCATCATCGGACTGGCTACCGGCAAGGACTTTTATCTTAACGTCGCTCTTGCCTGGGCACTGCTGAGCTT
>JABAOF010005183.1_pt8 | contig 11506 bp, 14 predicted proteins | sample 7062171 | NCBI WGS metagenome assembly JABAOF01 (sample SAMN14538628, study PRJNA623070) | marine sediment metagenome | biome: marine biome [ENVO:00000428]; feature: marine pelagic biome [ENVO:01000023]; material: deep marine sediment [ENVO:00002113] | place: India: Gulf of Khambhat ... | reverse complement strand
TATTCAGCTGGGCCAAGAGCTCCAAACTGTGTAATGCAGACTAGCGAAGATGTTATCACGATACCTTTTTATCAGTTTGAGAATATGGTAGTAAACCATTGGGGGCAGAAAATCACGGTGATTGACAAACAAGAGCTACAGGAGATCGAGCAGCAAAGGGAAAATTGGAAAAGGACAACTTTGCCAAAATGGGTTGACAGACATCCAGAACGAAGAAAAGAATTCCACACTACCTCGGGTATCCCCATTAAGAGATTATATTCACCTGAAGACTTGAAGGATCACAACTATCTTAGGGATCTTGGCTTTCCTGGAGAGTTCCCCTTCACAAGGGGAGTACATGCAACTATGTACCGAGGACGCTTTTGGACTATGCGCCAGTTCTCCGGATTCGGCACTGCGGAACAGACAAACAAGCGGTTCAAATACCTCCTCAATGAAGGAGAGACAGGATTAAGCATTGCCTTTGATTATCCTACCATAATTGGACGAGACACAGATGATCCCATGTCTCAAGGTGAAGTCGGCATCTGCGGTGTAGCGGTCTCCTCTTTACAGGATATGGAAGTCCTCTTTGAGGGGATACCGTTGGATAAGGTCACCACTTCCATGACTATTAATGGCCCAGCAGCTATGCTCTTGGCGATGTACGTCGCCGTAGGAGATAAACAGAGAGTGCCCCGGCGAATGCTTGGAGGCACAACCCAAAACGATATGCTGAAGGAATTCTTCGCCCAAAAACTCTGCATATTCCCTCCTAAGCCTTCAGTTAGATTGGCTACAGACATCATAGAATACTGTACTAGGCACCTGCCCAAGTGGAACCCCGTCAGCATCAGTGGGTATCACATCCGCGAGGCGGGGTCAAACGCTGTGCAGGAGCTGGCCTTCACTTTGGCTGACGGAATCGCCTATGTTGAATCCACACTTGAACGGGGACTGAAAGTGGACGATTTCGCGCCTCGTCTATCCTTCTTCTTTGCCGCCCACAACAACTTCTTAGAAGAAATAGCCAAGTTTAGAGCCGCAAGAAGATTGTGGGCCAGAATCATGAAAGAACGGTTCAAAGCCAAGAATCCCCGTTCCCTCTGGATGAGAATGCACGTCCAAACTTCAGGGTGCACACTTACAGCCCAGCAGCCAGTGAACAACGTTACACGAGTAGCACTGCAATCCTTGGCAGCTGTGCTGGGAGGAACCCAGTCTTTGCACACAAACTCCTTCGATGAAGCTCTGGCGCTCCCCTCAGAGGAAGCTGTGAGAGTCGCCCTAAGAACCCAGCAGCTCATTGCCCATGAGAGCGGAGTGGCAGAGACGGTGGATCCTCTAGCCGGATCCTATTGTGTAGAGGCTTTGACAAGTCAGATCGAAGAAAAAGTGACGGACTACATCAACAAGATCGACGACATGGGCGGCGTCATTGCCGCGATCGAAAAGGGGTTCTTCCAAAAGGAAATCGCAGACAGCGCGTACAAGTATCAACAAGAGACCGACCGAAAAGAGAGGGTGCTCGTAGGGGTCAACGAGTATACCGTCAAGGAAGACTGGGTTCCCCTAGAGATTTTGCGAGTAGCGTGTGAGGTTGAAGAAGAGCAAATGGCAAGGCTTCAGAAGCTAAAAGAGGAACGGAACAACAAGAAAGTCAGCGAAGTCTTAGCCAGATTGCACCATGCTGCAGAGCATGATGAAAACTTGATGCCTCCAATAATTGCAGCCGTAAAAGCATATGCAACACTAGGGGAGACATGTAACGTGTTGCGAGAAGTCTTCGGAGAATACCGAGAGCTGATAGTAATATGAGAGTTGATTGACATGCCATCTGAAAGAAAGATAAGGGTCGTCGTCGCGAAGCCGGGGTTGGACAGTCACGACAGAGGAGCAAAGATAGTTGCCAGAGCCTTCCGAGACGCAGGTATGGAAGTCATCTACACGGGGTTGCGACAGACACCTGAGCAAATTGCAGAGACTGCGTTACAGGAAGACGTAGATGTAATCGGTCTGAGCATCTTGTCTGGCGCCCATCTAACGCTCTTCCCAAGAATAATGAAACTAATGAAGCAAAAAGGACTCGACAACATCTTGGTCTTTGCGGGGGGAATCATACCAAACGAGGACGTTCCAGCCCTTAAAAAGATAGGAATAAAAAAGGTATTCGGACCAGGAACACCAACCGACGAGCTTGTAAAATTCGTAAGAGCGAACGTTCCCCAGAAAAAGTAACGCTTCAGTCTGAGATGAAACGTTGGACACGCTTTGACTGAAATCAAACGACTCCTCGCCAACGTGGTAAAAGGCGATCGCCAGTCAATAGCCAAGACCATAACTCTCGTCGAGAACGACCTGCCAGAGGCGCAGAAAATCGTCTCCCAACTCTATCCCCATACGGGAAAAGCCCACATAATAGGCATAACAGGACCACCGGGTTCAGGGAAGAGCACACTCATCGGAAAACTTGTCAAAGAAATGAGAAGAAGGAAAAGAACTGTCGGAGTAGTCGCGGTGGATCCAACCAGCCCCTTCACAGGAGGAGCCTTCCTTGGAGACCGAGTTCGCATGCAAGACCTGAGCACTGACCAAGGCGTCTTCATCCGGAGCATGGCGACGAGGAACAACCCAGGCGGACTCGCGAAAGCCACTAAAGATGTTGTTCGAATTCTGGATGCCGCTGGAAAAAATGTTGTCATAATTGAGACTGTCGGGGCTGGGCAGTCTGAGGTTGAGATCATAAAGGTCGCCCAAACCGTTGTGGTAGTGCTAGCTCCAGGCTTAGGCGACGACATCCAAGCCATCAAAGCTGGCATGATGGAGATCGGCGACATCTTCGTACTGAATAAGGCAGACCGTGAAAACGTGGAAAAAGCCGTGAGCGAAATCCGGGGCATGTTGAACACGAATCCAGAGAAAGAGAAGTGGACGCCACCGGTTATAAAGACCGTAGCGATTGAAGATGAAGGAACAGCTGACCTGGTTGATACGCTAGATGCCCACAGAGACTACCTGAAGACGGGAGCCTTCGATGTAAGACGAAAAGAGAGAATCGAAACGGAACTTGTTGAAACAATCAAACTAAAGGCAACACAATTCCTAATTGACGACTTGAAACACGGAGGCCAATTAGACGAATTCGTCCACAGAATCTTGGAAAAGAGGATGGACCCCTACTCAGCCGCAGACATGCTGCTCGCCAAGAGACTAAAGAATTATAGGGTTTCCTAACCTCTCCACGAGGAATCTTAATGAAGAAACAGAGACTGGAAAAGGGACTCATCCAAGTCTACACGGGAAACGGGAAGGGCAAGACCTCCGCTGCCTTTGGGTTAGCTTTGCGCGCAATAGGGCGGGGTCTTAGAGTCTATATAATCCAGTTCATAAAGGGCGGCTTCGACTACGGAGAACTGTACATTGTTGATCGTCTTCCAAATGTCAAGATGAAGACCTTTGGCAGAGGCAAATTTATCACAGAGATGCCGCCAAAGGATGAGGATTTCAAGCTAGCTAAAGAAGCCTTTGAACTGGCTCAAGAGGTAGTCAATAGCGGCGAATTTGATATTGTCATCTTGGATGAAATTAACATAGCGCTCAGTCTGAGACTAATCAGAGTAGAAGAGGTAGTCAACTTGATCAAAAACAAACCCAGCTATGTTGAACTGGTCCTAACAGGTCGCAACGCTCCTTCAGAGATAACGGATATAGCCGATCTCGTGACTGAGATGAAGGAGATAAAGCACCCGTATACTCGAGGCTTACCACCCAGAAAGGGAATTGAGTACTGATTTTGCCGTTGCCCACGTGTGTGCGAATCCGATCTAGACACCTTGTGAATTGTTGAAACATTGCGCGTACATTGACTAGTGAACACACTTTATGAAGTGCACTAATGAAGGCTTATTCTGCAACTAGCAAACCTTAAGTTCAATCCGCTATCTTCAATAGTTGGTTAAGGAGGTCGAGCGAATTTTGGAGCTTGTTTGGGAAAAGCCAGTCATAGTATTCTATAGGGAGCGGCTTAAGAAGCCTGAAAGAAAGGCATTCGCTGTGATTAAGGCTAGGAGGATTGTAATTTCGAGAGTCGAGGAGAGTGGTAGATTTCGCGGCAGTATAAAGGACTTCTTTCCCTTCATGGGCGACATCGATTACATCTCTTCAAAGGAAGGACTGTCTGATCGATACGTTGTGTGCTGGATGGACGATAGAGAAGATGATCTCAACCAAGCCTGGAGGCGATTAACCGGCGTAACCTTTCCTGCTGGAATTCCCTTTACAACCGACGAAAAAGGCAAAAGAACCTACAATGCCATTTTCGAAGCGGAACACGGAAAACTGAAGTGAGATTGGTAGGAGAGGGATGCCACCTTCTAGGATTTCTGTGTGCTGGGCTTCAGTAGATCTTCCAGAAGATCCATTGATCTTGGATGTTCTCTAACGATATCCATGCTGGTAATAATCCCAACCAACTTGCCACCTCGAAGCACCGGCAATTTCTTAAATCCTTTCATAGCCATGAGTTTCGCCGCCTCATCCACGCTAGCCTCTTCCTTAATCGTGATCAAAGGACTAGTCATCACTTGCCTAGCGGTTAGGGCGGCTGGAGGGAGACCTGGCTTGAGCACCCTCACCAAGACGTCCTTGTGAGTTATTAACCCCACAGGCCTATCTTTCTGGACGACAACGATACTACTTATGTCGAATTTGAGCATGGTGGCGATAACTTCTTGCATGCTTGTATCTTCTCTAACCACCTTCACATCTTCAGTCATTATCTCTCTAACTGAGGTCAGTCCAGCCATGACGATCATCTCGACGTAGCAATTAGTTTATCACGTTGATAACGTGATCTTTTGACTTCTTATATTTAACCCCCAAACGTGTTCCTAGTGGCTAACCTTTATCTCAGGAAGATCGCCTTTTATGAACTCTCGGTCTTCGTCTCTGAGGTGTTTTTTTCACAAACTCGACGCGCGCATCCAAGCCTACTCCTCATGGCTGCGAGTAGCGAAGTCCTATTTTCTCTGGGATTTTCTTGAAGACTTCAGTTCGCCATCCTTTATCTCTACGTCCATCTCTGCTCCGCATTTCTGACATATAACTTTGCCCTTGAAATTCATGTGTTCGTGGCTGTCGAGGTGAATGATTCTTCTGCAGTTTTCGTCTAGGCAGAACACGTGGACCATCCGCTATATCCCCTCCACATATTTTTCTGCATCTAGAGCAGCTTGGCATCCGGCTCCAGCAGCCGTGACGGCTTGACGATAACGATAGTCTTCGGCATCACCAGCTATGAAGACTCCTTCGACGCTGGTCTTTGTAGTGTCCTTGGTAACAACGTATTCTTTCTGGTCCAGTTCTATTTGACCTTTGAAGATCTCCGTGTTTGGTTTGTAGCCGATTGCTATGAAGACAGCGTCACAAGCCAATTCAGTCTCTGCATCCGAGTCTGTTTTCTTAAGCCTGACAGCTTCAACCCTGTCTTTGCCTAGGATTTCTCGGACTGTGCTGTTCCAGATGAACTCTATCTTAGGTTCTTTGAAGGCTCGTTCTTGGAGAATCTTGGACGCCCTCAACTTGTCCCTTCTGTGGATGACTCTGATTTCCCTTGCGAACTTGGAGAGAGCTAGAGCTTCCTCCACAGCAGTGTCGCCGCCGCCTACGACCACCACTTTCTTATCTCTGAAGAAGGCTGCGTCACATGTGGCACAGACTGAAACGCCTCTGCCTCTAAGCCGTTTTTCGCTTTCTAAGCCCAACCATCTGGCGGAAGCCCCAGTGGCGATGATAACTGATTTTCCCTCGTATACTTTGCTTCCCACCATTACCTTGAGGGGTCTCGAAGAGAAGTCCACAGCTGTAGCGTCGTCAAAGACAAATTCGGCGCCGAAGCGTTCAGCTTGTTTCCACATATTATTCATGAGATCTGGTCCAAGAATTCCCTCTTTGAATCCTGGAAAGTTTTCCACTTCTGTTGTGAGCATCAGTTGTCCACCCCACATTGCTCCGGCAACAATGAGAGTCTGCAACCTAGCTCTGCTGGCATAGATGGCAGCGGTTAGACCTGCGGGTCCAGAGCCGATGATTATCACATCATGCACTTTGGTTAATTCTCCCATGAATCTCTTCTGACAAGAAGTGTTCTTGAAGCAATATGAATCTTTTCGAATCCCGTGGGAAGGAATTTTTGTGTAAATGTCTTCGCCAAGAAGGACCATCGTAGAGTGCCGTTTGGAAAACCTTGAAATATCCCGGGAAATTTTGGAATGATAGGGAACGAGATGAAAAGCCGAAAGAGCACGGAATTGGGCAAACTCGTCTTGAAGACCATAGAAGTTTACAACAGATATCGAAGTCCCGAAGCGAAGGCCAGGCTTCTTAAATTGGAGAGCGATGGCTTCATCATAAAATTTCAGGGGTCTTTCTGCCAAAGTTGCGGTGTGCAAGACTATATTGAAGACTTTATCTACGAATTTGAAAGCCTTACCAGTAATGCTGAAGCGCAGCTTGGGGAGATTAAACAGGTTAGCCCACTGAGTTTTGAGGTGCAGATTACGGTTAAAGGCTCTTTCTCTAGTGACAAAACCGGTGAAGAGGCCCTTTTTCAGGAGTTTCTTCAAGAAAGAGGATTAACGGTTAGGGACTATTCGGCATCTAATCCCTGTACAAGGGACATAGCAAGGTTTCACTTTCGAACATGGTTACAAGGAAAGAAATCGAAGCGGAGTACCTTTAGCAAAGCGAGGGCTAAAGGATACTTTAAACCAGAGACTGAAAATACCCTACCTGATGATTAACATTTCAGATATGGAGGTAACCATTTTTGAGTGAAGACACCGTTGCAAAGCGGTATCGTCTTCGGCTGGACGAAGCCAAGGGATACAGCGAAGTCTGGGAGCTCGTAAAGGATACCGTGAAGACGGCTCTAGCGAAACACCGAGTCGGGATGATGCTCTTTCTGGACGATCTTCCTATCCGACTTGGAGCGTACCACCCTGTTGGCACCAACAATATCATCCTGAATCGTGTGCTGGTGCAAATCGTCGAAGCCGCCACAGAGTCGCAGCGATTGGTGAATGCCTTCATATACATTCTTCTGCTTCACGAGTACATTCATGCCCTAGGCTATGTCCGTGAAATGGAAACCAGACAGCTCGTTTACCGTGTTTCTAAGAAATCCTTTGGTGAAGACCACATCGTTTCACGGTTGGCACGCACAAGCCCGTGGGCTGTTTTGAAAAATGTTCCTCTAGGTCATGTTGATGCGCCAAAACGAGCTATGGAAATTGTCAAGGACTTTGAGAAGTCAAATCAGAAATATATCGTATAGCAATGAAAAAAATCAGTTTTTAGAATGGCTTGGACATTTGCGCGTGCGAAAATTTCGAAGTGTACTCTGTGACCATATCCATGTACACGTACGAATTGCGAGCAAAATGTGAAGCAAAAAGTGTTTATCTTTATTATTTTGTCGTTTTACAGGTTTAAAATTGCTTAAAAATATCGGAATGTTCATGGTTTTCACGACAATCGTTGGGTTTGTTGAGCTCGCGATTTCTTTCATGATAATTAGTTACAATTTAAGAACATTGGCCAGTGAAGGGGCGATGGTTCGTGCTAGCGAAGCTTTGCTATATGTTTCGCGACGTTTTTCGCCACTTAGTTGTAGATACTATTGGCGGTGCAATGACTACGGTTGTTTTTGAAGTTTTCTTTTCGAGAAAAAAATAACACATGTAAAGAGTCACTTTCACTTAGGTGCCCGAAATGCACGCCCATGGTTATTCTAGTGGTATTCTCTCCCAATGCCCTCTTCTTCTTGGATAGCGTATTCTAAGCTGTCCATCACTATACTCGACTTTGACTTCTTCCTTTCTAACATCCCTCGGTAATCTAAAGTTAAGAACTATTTCATCAGCCGTCCTTTCCACGTTCACCAAATATGGAGGCTCCTCCCACCAAATATAGGGAAAACCGAAACCAAAGCGAAACGGTCCAAACCTAAAGCACCGATGAAAAGGCAATTCCTCATCTCCAACATATCTATTATACGCCCAAATATTTACATTTGGATGCGTGCCCGCTTCTCTCTAATCAATAAGATTCTGAAGTTCCCGAGGCTTCATATTCTTAGATAATATATGTAGATTTTAAAATATTAATACATCAATTCTTAAGTATTTGATTCATTGAGTAAAAAGGCGAGTGAACAAATATACAACCAAAGAGTGCAAGAAACAGTTTACGCGCTGGAAAATTTGAGCTTCCAATCAAGTGTCTAAGTAGCTTTTTTCTCCAGTCTCGTCATCCACTCAACTATAGAATCTCTTTAACACTTTCAGTGCGTTCAAAGTGATCCATTTGCTGGGCTTGCCTTTCTGTTCGATATTCGTTTGAAAGCGCCCATTAAAGGTGCTTTCGAGCCTCCATCGGCCTTCTTTGTCTTGTTTGGCGGTCACTAAATCTATGGCTTCCTGCATTCGTTTGTCTCGGTAACCTAGCTTTGTCAATATTCCCAAGATTTCCAAAACATCTGTTTGGTACATCAACGCGCGCGCAAGGCCTTTTCTGTGGCGCGCACATCCAATGTAGGGGCAGACGAGCCTTCCTTCACCATTCACGGTGTTGGGAACCGTGATGACTCGCATAAGGGTCAACTGAGAGGATGAAATGGGCTCGGTCACAGCAGTAGGTCCGCAAGGAGATGATCTTGCTGAACCTGAACCTGGCCACTTCATGGCGCGCAAAGTTTCAAATGCAAAATCAATTGCTATATTTATCTGAGGAGCGTTCGCACATGAAAACAGTCGTTCTTCATGGAAGTCCAAGGAAAGATGGCAACTCAGACACCCTCGTCAAGTACTTCTTGCAGGGGTTAAGAACAAGTGGAATCGGTGAGATTCAAGAATTCTATTCGAATGATTTGGACATTTCCCCTTGTCAAATGTGTGGATCCTGCAACAAACCTGAGCGAATCAAACTCACACCGCACAACTGTATCATTCTAGACGACATGCACCATGTCTACGCAGCTTTCGCTGAAGCAAACATCGTGGTGTTTGCGACTCCGATAATTTGGGGCTATATGCCTGCTCAACTCAAAACGGTATTGGATCGACTGGAAGCTCTCGCGTCTAACAGATACTTTGGACACAAAACATTCGTTGTAATAATCACTTGCTGGCATCACCACGAAACCCTAGTTGCTTTCTTCAAACGCGCGATAGAAAGCTATTACGAGGACGTTCAATTACATACCATCATCTACTGCTCTTGGGACCCGAACCGTCGTAACGACAGACATGTTTCAACTTGCAACGAGAAGTTACAGGAAGCATACGAACTCGGTAGAACCGTAGGAAAAGACATGCAGACACGCGTACACAAATGCGATGAAGACTGAAGGGGCGCACGAAAGATACCCCCAGCATTATTTGTGCTGCAAGCGCGCAAGTGCGGAAAGGCTATAGCTGAATCTGAGCAAACAGTTGGAGGCGATTTGATTGCTAGAAGGCAAGACCGTTAACTTACGTGTGGCAGAAAAAGGAGATTTACCACTTATTGGAGAGTGGAGAAGCAATCCAGAATTTCAGGGTGAATACAATCTGCTCATACAAGAGTCAAAGGGAAGATTAGAGGAGAGATATGACAGTCTTCGCCCAGACGAGAAGTGGTTTTTGATAGAGAAAAAAGATGGCGCCAGAATTGGTCTGATAGTTGTTGAGCTCGAAGGTGGAGTGCAAGAAATAGGTTATTGCATCATCCCAAACGAAAGAGGGAAGGGATACTGCACCGAAGCCGTGAAAATCGCCGCGGATTACCTTTTCCTTTCAAAACCAATAGTCCGCATTCAAGCGCATACCAACACAAAGAACACACCTTCTCAGAGAGTTCTGGAAAAAGCAGGTTTCAGAAAAGAGGGTATTGTCCGAAAACGCATCTTCGTAAGAGGGAACTGGAGAGATGAGTTCCTCTACAGCATTCTTAGAGAAGAATGGAGAGAACCAAAGATACTGACGCGAACAACTTAAGAGCTCAAGCGCGCGAACAGCCCAGTTATTCGCTGAGTTCGCGCTTTTCTGATCTTTCTTTCTCTAGCTTCCTCCACCATTCTGGGACTGTCGCAGCTTCTACTGTGTCCCAGTAGTCGAAGGGTTTAATGTCCAAGACTGGTGTGCCATCAAAGGCGTCTAAACCGCGCACAGTTAAGACATTGCGTTCTACCTTCAAGAGTTCCACCAACGTTAGCCCTATTGGATTTGGACGGAATGGTGTTCGGGTGGCGAAAACTCCCAAAAGTGGCATGTCCTTTCGACCTCTAGGATGAACCTTCATTGTCTTTCTCTCTTCCTTGGAAATCTTGTTCATCCAAAACACCACGAATAAGTGCGAAAAATCTTCGATCCCATCCAAAGCTTCCGCTAGCTTTCCACGAAAAATAATCTCTGAGACGGTGCTTCTGTGTCTAACTTCTCTCCCAACTGCCTTCGTTTTGACGAAACCTACTGGGGTCAATGTAATCTTTTCTGTAGCCAACGTTCCTTCACTCTGGCTTTTTCAATGGGTTCAAATTTATATAAGGTTTCGATTTTCCATTAGGTAGCATGTTGAAAATTGGGCATAGAGGAGCAAGAGCCTACGAGCCGGAGAATACGTTGCGTAGCTTCAAGAAAGCCATCGAGTTGGGTGCTGACGCTGTAGAGCTCGACGTTAGAAGAACAAAGGACGGTGAGGTGATCGTCATCCACGATGCTAAGGTTGACAAGACTACTAATGGGAAGGGTCTGGTAAATGAATTCACGATGAACCAGATCGAGCAACTTGTTACAGAAAAGGGCGAGAAAATACCCACACTAAAAGAAGCCCTCGAATTCTTGGACAAGAAGGTGAAGATTCTCATCGAGCTGAAAGAAATTGGACTTGAGAAAAAGGTGCTGAGGCTACTCTCCGAGAAACGGTTAGAGAAGAATGTGATAATCGTATCTTTTTTGGAAGAAGCTTTGAGGAAGGTGAGAGAACTTAACGAGGAAGTAGAGACAGGCTTAATCTACGTGAGACACAAGAACCCTATCAACGCAGCTTTAGAGTTGAGAGCAACATACTTGCTCCCCCTCTACCGGTTCACCCACACCGCTAACGTTCAGAAAGCCCATGAAAACAGTTTGAAAGTTATCGTCTGGACGATAAACACGCACGAAGAAGTCACGGAATACGTAAAGAAGGGCGTTGACGGAATCGCCAGTGACAGACCGGACATACTGAAAGTGGAATAGACGTTTTTCTAATGTGTGTTCCACAACCTTGCATTCTTCAAGGCGTCTAAGACCAAAAAAGTTTCCGTCTCCTGCTCTTTCCTCCCCCAACTTCCGTCTTCGTTTTGTCTCTTGATGACTTGTGGAACCGCCTTTTTCAACTGCTTCTTTGCTGAAGCCTGATGCGCTCTGGATAAGGCGTGAAACGTATGGTAGAAAGGAAAATCTTTCCATGCTCCTCTTTGGGTCTGTCGCTTAGCAATAGATTT
>JABAOF010005404.1_pt2 | contig 11507 bp, 13 predicted proteins | sample 7062171 | NCBI WGS metagenome assembly JABAOF01 (sample SAMN14538628, study PRJNA623070) | marine sediment metagenome | biome: marine biome [ENVO:00000428]; feature: marine pelagic biome [ENVO:01000023]; material: deep marine sediment [ENVO:00002113] | place: India: Gulf of Khambhat ... | reverse complement strand
CTTGGCTCGGTGTAACCTTTCATCATCGAGAAAGTATCCATGATCCAGGCCATGGTTTTTGAGGTTGTATAGACATCTGGGGCAGGGATGTCGATATGGGGGCCAAGGAGAGGCATGATTTCTGAAGTATATCTTCTGGTCATCCTTTCAAGCTCACCTTCGGAAAGCTTTCTCGGATCGCAGATGATTCCTCCCTTAGCTCCTCCGTAAGGTAAATCCAGAAGGGAGCATTTCCATGTCATCCAGGCAGCCAGAGCAACCATTTCTTCCTCTGTGACTTCTGGATGGTAACGAACTCCTCCTTTTGTTGGTCCCTTGGCATTATTGTACTGGCAGCGAAATCCAGTAAAAACTTTTGTCTTTCCGTTGTCTAGTCTGATAGGAACTGACACCTTCAAGATCCGCATAGGTCTTTCCAGGATTTTCAAGAGATTGGGATCAAGGTCGATTTCTTTAGCAGCCTTATAGAGTTGTTTTTTAGCCTTTTGAGCTAATGAGTCTTCAATCATCTCATCCTCCTGAAAATAGGAATGGAACCAAACTCCAGTTTGACATAAAAGAAGGTTTCATTATAATTGTAGTTCACTTTCAATTGCAATCTATCTTCACAATAGAATTATCGAAAGGAATGGAGGAAAGTCTAAAATGCAAACTTTTGAGGATTTCATTGAATTTGCCATCAAAAGGGAAGAAGAAGCAATAAAAGCTTATGGAGATATTGCGGGCATAGCCAAGACTCCAGGGCTTAAGAAACTCTTACTCGATCTTCAAGAAGAGGAAAGAAATCACCAGAAGCTTCTTCAGGACATAACAAAAGAGAGAATTGAATCTTTGGAAATCAAAGAAGTTAATGATTTGAAAATCAGTGATTATCTGGTAGAAGAACCTGCGAGTCCTGATATGAATTTTCAAGATCTTCTTATCCTCGCTGCAAAAAAAGAACAGAAGGCTGTGGACCTTTACTCCGATATGGAGAGTAAGGTGAGTGAACAAGAGCTCAAGAAACTATTTCAGTTTCTCATCCAGCAAGAAAAATCACACAAGCTGAAATTGGAAGAAGAATACGAGAAACATGTCCTTGAGGGGTATTGATTTATACCGAGAATTTTCTGGTTTCCTAAAGACAATTAAGCTGAAAGTTTCCAGTTTTCAGGAAGCCAGGTCGGATATTAAACCGTAAGGAGAATGATCATGGAAAAGTGGGAATGCACAGCCTGTGGTTATATTTACGACCCTGAAGAGGGCGACCCTGACAATGGAATAGAACCAGGAACTCCTTTTGAGGATATACCAGATGATTGGGTTTGTCCTCAATGTGGAGTCGGTAAAGAGTTTTTCCAGAAGCTTGACTAGAGCTGGGCAAAGGATAAAAGAAACAAGTGCGAGTGATAATTGCTGGAAATGGTTTAGCTGGGATCATCGCAGCTAAAACGCTGCGCGAGCTGGATAAGAAGGTCGAAATAGAAATATTTGCCGAAGAAAAATATCATTATTATCCCCGTCCAAATCTGATCGAGTTTTTAGCTGGCAATATTCCTTTTGAGCGAATGTTTGCCTTTTCTGAAGAATGGTACAGCGAGCAGAACATAAATATTCATCTGGAGAAGCCAGTAACAGGAATTTTCCCTGATTCACAGGAAATCGAGGTAGAGGGAGGAGGCAAAGAGAAATACGAATCTTTGCTCCTTGCCAATGGTTCTTCCTCCTTCATCCCTCCTTTTAAGGGTAGAGATAAGAAGGGCGTTTTCACATTAAGGACTCTGGACGATGCCTTTGAGCTTCTCGAATATCAAAAAAGTCACCAGAGGGTGGTCATAATCGGAGGGGGGCTTTTAGGTCTGGAAACAGCACGGGCAATGAAGTCAAGAGGAGCTCAAGTTGAAGTTGTTGAGTTTTTCGACCGTCTGCTACCCCGCCAGCTTGATGACCAAGCAGCGTCTTTGCTTAAAGCCCAGATCGAGAATATGGGCATAAAAATTCAACTCGGGTTGGTCACTGAGGAGATACTGGGCCAAAATGAAGTGAGAGGATTAAGGTTTAAAGGAGAAAAAGAGATAGAAGCGGACATGGCTATAGTAGCAGCAGGAGTGAGGCCAAACATCCAAATAGCCAAGGAAGTTGGTCTTGAGACAGATCGAGGGCTTGTTGTCGATGATTACCTCCAAACGAGTAATCCAAAAGTATTTGCGGCTGGCGATATTATCCAGCATCTAGGGAAAGTTTATGGAATTATTCCTGCCTCGTTTAATCAGGCTCGGGTTGTTGCTTCCAACATCTTGGGCAAGAAGGAGAAGTATGAAGGTACTATCCCCTCTAACACCTTGAAGGTAGTTGGTATAGATGCCATGTGTGCAGGGCTTGTTAATCCAGAAGAAGATTCTTATGAGGTANNGTGAAATCAATCGATTAATCTCCCAGAAGGCAAACATAGAGAAGCATAAAATTTCAGTTCTTGAAGACGATTTTGACTATTCAGTTTTATGAAAGCTAGAATATTTTGCCTCCTTTTTATTTCGTGTATCTTCCTTACTCCTCTACGTGTCCAGGGCAAAATCACTGGATATCTTTCCTTTGAGTACATAAAGGGCCAAGAGCAAACAGATGTAACCGATGGAACTTTCCGAAATTCTCAATTGGGGCTCATTTTTTCAGATGAAATTGCACCCAGTATTGACTATGTCGCTGAAATAAGATTCAAGGAAGAAAGCAGGATTGAAATAGAGCAGGCCTGGGTGGGATTCAATCTCTCAGAATCATTGAATATTAGATTAGGAATGTATATTGTCCCTTTCGGAAAATACAATCAGATAAACCGCCCTCACCAGACGATGTTAATAAGAACCCCTCTGATTGTGGAGAAAATGTTTCCTTCAAGCTGGAGGGATATAGGAGTCCGGCTAGAGGGAAGAACGGGCGGTATTTATTATTCAGCCTATTTGGGTAATGGGCTTTATGAAAATGATAGTCTAGAGGGGGGCCAGCAGTTCGAGGATAATAATCCGAATAAAGCAAAGGGAACTAGATTGGGCACAGCATTGAGCGAGTCGCTTGAAGTTGCTGTTTCCTATTACAGAGGAAAATATGATGATGCAAATGAACGTGATCTTATCCTTCAGGGAATAGATTTAGTCTGGTCATCAGAAGGATTTCAAATCCTCTCTGAGTACTTAAAAGCAAACATAAAGAATCCTGAAAATTTTGCTGAGGGCAAAGTTGAAGGATTCTATGTTCAGGGTTCGTTCGTAACAGGCAAGCTTCGCCCTGTCGTGAGTTACCAGCGGCTAAAATATGAAGATCCCTTTCATGGTCCAGGTTTTAGCATTCCTGATCCTGGAGCTGGGATCTCAGAAGAAAAAAGCCGCTGGGCGCTCGGTTTTGTGTATATTGCCTCGGAAAATGTTTTTATTAGTTTCGAATACGATCTTAACCGTGTGAAAGACCAAGAGCTTAAAGATGACTCTTATTCACTTCAGGTTGCTATAAGTTTTTAGAAAAAGGGGACAGGCTACTTTTTTCATAAAGCGGATTTCCTTTTTTCTTAATGTTAGGATTTGATTTATTTCCCTTGACAACAAGATTAGGATTGTCTCTTTTTTCCAAAAAAAGTAGCCTGTCCCCTTTTTTTCCTTTTTTTCCCTTTTTTTTTGAAACAATTTCTGATAAAATTCGCTATCAACAAGATTTCTTCCTGAATAAAAAAACACGAGACTTTTTGAAGGATTTTTATGGCTAATTTGCTCGTTGCTGGCACCCAATGGGGAGATGAAGGCAAAGGCAAAATTATCGACCTCCTTACTCCATCTTTTGATGTTGTTGCTCGTTATCAAGGAGGGCATAATGCCGGACACACGGTTTATGTGAACGGGAAAAAAATCATTCTCCATCTCATTCCTTCAGGGATTTTCCACCGCGAAAAGCTTTGTATTATCGGGAATGGAGTTGTCATAGATCCCAAGGCATTCCTGGATGAAATCGAAGGATTAATGAATTGCGGGGTTGAGATAGATGATAATCTCGTGATAAGCAAAAATGCCCATCTCATCCTCCCTTATCACTCGCAGAGAGAGATTATAGATGAGGAGAGAAGAGGAGCGAAAAAAATCGGAACGACCTGCCGGGGCATCGGCCCTTCCTATGAGGATAAAATGGCTCGTCGCGGAATAAGAGCAGGAGATCTTTTGGACCTGTCCATTCTCGAAGATAAGATTAAGGAAAATGTGGAAGAAAAAAAAGCTTACTTCGCTCATTATGATAAGCCGCTCCCTGATGCGGAGAAAATCTTTAAAGAATATGCTTCCTTCGCTTCTAAGATAAAAAAATATGTGAAAGATGTTTCGCTTCTTTTGGATGAAAAGATGAAAGAAGGGAAATCAATTCTTTTCGAAGGAGCTCAGGGAGCCCTCCTGGATATCGATCATGGAACCTATCCTTATGTCACTTCCTCCAATTCAACCGCCGGGGGAGTATGCACTGGCTTAGGCGTTCCTCCTCAAAAAATAGATACTGTCTTGGGAATAACAAAAGCTTACACAACACGGGTTGGAGGTGGACCTTTTCCCACAGAAATTTTTGATGAGAGAGGAAAATTTCTGCTTGAGAGGGGGAATGAATACGGGTCGACCACCGGCCGCCCCCGGCGATGCGGCTGGTTTGATGCTGTGGCGGTATCTTATTCATGCCGGTTGAACGGAATAGATAAGATTGCCCTGACAAAGCCCGATGTTCTTGATGATTTCGATGAGATTCAGGTATGTGTTGGATACGAATACAAAGGAAAACCTCTGCCCAGCTTTGCTTCCGAAAGCTGGATTTTAGATAAGGTAGTCCCTCAATATAAGAAAGTACCAGGTTGGAAGAAATCAATCCAAAAGATAGTGGATTTTCCTTCCCTTCCCCAAGCTTTCAAAGATTACATCAAACTAATCGAGGATACTATCCAGGCCAAGATTGCTATTGTTTCCACAGGCGTGGAAAGAAAAGATACCATCCTGAATGAACCTGAGTTGGAAGACATAGTTGACCTTAAGAAAGTCAAAAAAGAAATAAGCTGAATTAGGGTCAGGCCTCCAAAACTTCTATAATTTGAATCTTTATTTTCTCATTCTTTCCAATAGGCTTTTCGTTATCTTAAAAATATTAAAATACCATGATTATGCAATCAAGCCTTGCCATTGGGCAGATGTGTTTCTTTTCCTTTGATCGCCTTTATTGGGGTCAGGCCTTGCCACTGTGAAGAGAAACTTTGCTGCCCTTGATTATCTAAGTCTCCCCGTTATAAGGCCTGAGCCCAGAGTCCTGGCCCCTAAGGCATGATCCGCAAGGAATGATCCGTAAGGCCTGATCCAGGATACCTAAACCAAGAATCTTGACTCATAGGTCTGATCCAAAGCTTCCCCAAGGCATAGTCATATTGACTTAAATTCCAATTAATGGTAAAAATCATTTTTTAAATATAATAATTCCTATTGGGGAGGTATTAAATGCCAGTAAAGAAGACGACAAAGAAGACAGCCAAAAAGACTCCTGCTAAAAAAACAAAGAAAGCTGCGCCCAAGAAAAAAGCTGCGCCCAAGAAAAAAGCTGCTGCTAAGATCAAAAAAGGTCAGGCTTACGAATGTCACGTCTGTGGGTTAAGAGTTGTTGTGAATAATGTCTGTGGATGTGTAGAAGAGCATGCGTTAATCTGCTGTAAGAAACCCATGAAAAAGAAAAGGGGAAAAAAGTAACCAAAGCTATCTTAAAAGAGCTAAGGTAGTTCATAGAAGATATAAAAAGCGAAATTCAGCTATCAGTTAAAGGTTGGCTCAAATTTATTTTTTTTGAAGTAGGAAATCATACTTCCTTCAAAAAATAGGGGAGGCCTTCTCTCATTCTCTGTTTTTCGTTGTCTAACCCCAGCTGTCTAGATTTACCTCTCAATTCAATTTTTCTATAATGAGACGAGAGAGTCAGATTACCTATTTTTTATTCAGGAAAATTGAGAAAAGATAAATTTTATGGTAAAATATAATTACTATTAATTCTATATAATTAGTAAGAGATTAAACTGAAAATTTTAATGAGGACAAATAGAAATTTTAATTTTTGATATATAAAACAATTAAGATATAGTAATGATACAATGCAGAAAAAAGGAAAGATGATAACCGATATTTCTGTGATGATTGCCGGGATGGCAGGTGATGGAGTTCTTTTTACAGGGAATGTTCTGGCTAAGATTCTGAAAAGGCAGGGATGGGAGATTTCAACTTACAGAGATTTCCCTTCTAACATAAGAGGTGAGCCGACCAATTACACGATTAGAGCGGGTCTTGAGAGGATTTATGGCAGAGGGGATGACATTGATGTATTCATGGCTTTTGATTGTGACGCAATTTTCAAGCATTCCAAAAGCATGGCCGAGGGAGGAATCCTTCTTTGCGATGGTGAAGACTTTGTTGTGCCTCCTCACTCCAAAAGTAAGGCAAGAACGTACCATAGTTTTCCTTTAAGAAAATTAGCGATAGGAAATTTTGGCAAGGAGATCTTCAAGAACATGATCGCGCTCGGAGCCCTATGCTATATCCTTGATCTGGATTTTCACCTTCTCGAACGAATTATCTCAGAGGCTTTCTTAAAGAGAAAGGGAAAAGATGTCGTCAGAAAAAATATTCAGGCCATTCATCTGGGATGTGAACAGGCCAAAGAGCTTGTGGCGCCCGAAGAAATACATGCGCTGGTGAGAAGAAAGGATTCAGACACGCTTTTTCTATCTGGAGATGAAGCAATTGCCTTTGGAGCTCTTGCCGCAGGATGCCGGTTTTTTGCTGCTTATCCCATTTGCCCTGCCACTGAAATCTGGCAGTGGCTGGCCGTTTATCTTCCTCAGTTCAACGGTCTTGTGGTTCAGACCGAAGATGAACTGGCTGCGTTGAACATGGCCTTAGGAGCTTCCTACGCAGGAGCGCGGGCCATGACATCTACTTCCGGGCCTGGAGGTTCTTTGATGATGGAGGCTTTTGGCCTTGCTGGAATGGCGGAGATACCGATCGTGGTTGCCCATGTCCAGAGGGCTGGTCCGAGCACAGGCATGCCGACAAAAACAGAACAGGCAGATTTAAATCAATGGATTTATGGATCTCATGGCGATTTTCCTCGAATCGTTCTTTCTCCGGGAACAGTGGAAGAATGCTTTGAGTTCACCATAAAAGCTTTTAATCTTGCCGAAAAATACCAGTGTCCTGTGATTATTCTTACAGAGCAGGATTATGGTCAGGGCCTCCGTTCGGTAAATAAATTTGATTTATCCAAGGTCAACATAGAGAGAGGAAAACTCCTCAGTCAGGAAGAGCTTATCAACATAAAAGATTTTAAAAGGTACGAGTTTACATCTGACGGTGTTTCTCCCCGTGCTCTTCCTGGCATGAAGAACGGCCTTCATATGGTAGAGAGCAACGAGCACGATGAGAGAGGATACAGAGATGAAGACCCAGAAAACAGAGTAAAGATGATGCAGAAAAGGATGAAGAAACTTAAAAATGCTTCTAAAGACCTGATTGCTCCCAAAATATGGGGGAAGAGAGATGCTGAAATAGGAATCATTGGATTTGGCTCTACCCTCGGGCCTATTCAAGAAGCGATAGCACAGCTTGAGAAAAACGGAATCAGAGCTAAATACCTTCAGATGAGAACACTCTGGCCTTTCCCTTCGAAGAAAGTAGAGGAGTTCATAGCAACGTGCAAGGAAGTTTTTGTTGTTGAAAACAATTTCTCTGGACAATTGAGTTTGCTTTTAAAAAGCCAGGTGCGGATGCCCTTTGATGCGAGGAATATTCTTAATTATTCAAGCCAGGCCTTCAGGCCTCAAGAGATTTCAACACAAATCCAGAAGGCTCTATAGATGAGAAAAGACAAGGATTATCATTTGATTGAACCGACTTGGTGTAAGGGCTGCGGTATCTATGGTGTCTTCGCTGCTCTTAAGAAGGTTGCTGCCAAGCTCGACCTGAACCCTGAGCAGTTAGTCCTTGTAACAGGAATTGGTTGCCACGGGAGATTGAACAATTATTTTCGCTCTTATGGATTTCATGCTCTCCACGGCCGGACTTTGCCTGTAGCCTCTGGAATTAAGCTTTCCAATCCCAGCCTTTCTGTCTTAGGAGTAAGCGGAGATGGCGACGCCTACTCCATCGGTTTGGGACATTTTATTCACTCCCTAAGGAGGAATATCAACATCACCTATTTGGTTGTGGATAACAGGATTTATGCCCTGACTCAAGGTCAGACCTCTCCTACAAGCGAGACGGGTTTTGTTTCTGTTTCAACTCCATACGGGTCTAGGGAACTAAGCCTCAACGGGCCTAAGCTGGCGCTTGCTTCAGGTGGAAGCTTTATCGCCCGAGGATTCTCGGGTGATCCTAAGCAGTTATCAACTCTGATAGAAAAGGGGATGAAGCATGAAGGTTTTGCTCTAGTCGAAGTTTTGAGCCCCTGTGTGATTCACAATAAAGTTAATACTTATCAATGGTTTAAGAAAAATATTTACAATCTTGACGACGATTCGGATTACGATCCGAGGGATAAGAAGAAAGCCTGGAAAAAATTGAGCCAGGAGACAAAAATTCCCGTGGGCTTGATCTATGTCGAAAAAAGACCATCCTATGAAGACCTTGTCTTCAGGAAGGAGGCGGAGCCTATTGTCTCTGATGATTTAAGGGTGGATGTCCCTCGGCTGGAAAAAATCATGGAAAAATTTAGATGAAATCTATATCATTAGAATTCAATAAATAAGGAGAATTTTTTATGAAAGAAAAAGTGGAAAAAGCTTTAGATAAAATACGACCTGCCCTTATGGCCGATGGGGGAGGTATAGAACTCGTGGAGGTAAAGGATGATGTGGTTAAGGTCAAGTTGACCGGTGCTTGCGGTGGGTGTCCCATGTCTCAGATGACTTTAAAGATGGGGATTGAAAGGCACTTGAAGAATGAAATCCCAGAAATAAAAGAAGTCGTTGCAGTCTGAGGAGATTAACAGGGAGAAAATTTAATCCGGCTATCTTAATTTCTGGAAGTTTATTCAGTTAAGGAGAAGGAGAAAAGATGAGAAGAGTGTACTTAGATCGAATCGCTGCAACTCCTCTTCATCCTCAAGTGCTTGAAGCTATGCTTCCTTCTCTTAAGGAAAATTACGGAAATCCTCAAAGTCTTCATTCTGTCGGTCAAGAAGCTTTACAAGCCATAGAAGAAGCGAGAGAGAAGGTGGCTCAACTCATTAATTGCGAGCCTTCAGAGGTATTTTTTACTTCAAGCGGATCAGAATCCAATAATTTTGCTCTGAAAGGACTTGCCCTTGCTCACCAAAAAAGAGGAACTCATATCATCCTCTCTGCAGTCGAACATCAATCTGTTCTTCATTCAGCCAAGAGCCTTGAAAAGCTCGGGTTTACGGTGAGCTCTGTTCCTGTTGATAAATGGGGAATGGTAGACCCAGAGGAAGTCAACCGAGCTTTTTCTGAGGAAACTATACTTGTTTCTGTAATGTTAGCTAACAGTGAAGTGGGGACTATACAGCCGGTTGGAGAGATTGCAGATATTTGCCACTCCCGCGAAGTTCTTCTTCATACAGATGCGGTAGCAGCCGTTGGGAATATTCCTGTAGACGCGAAGGAGTTAGGAGTCGATGCTTTGAGCCTGGCAGGAAACCAGTTTTACGGACCCCAAGGCAGCGCAGCTTTGTTTTTAAAAAAAGGCACCAGAATCCTCCCGTTTATTGACGGCGGTATTCAGGAAAGTGGAAGGCGCGCGGGGACAGAAAATGTGTCCGGTATTGTCGGCCTGGGAAAAGCGGCAGAGATCGCCAAAAACGAGATGGAAGCAAGGATTAATAAGATATTGCCTTTGAGGGACAGACTGATAGAACTCCTTCCTCAAAACGTAGAACACGTGTTTCTCACCGGTCATCCTGAAAAAAGGCTCCCTCATCATGCGAGCTTTTGTATTGAGTTCGTCGAAGGAGAAGCAATGCTCTTGAATCTGGATATGCAGGGCATTTCTGCCTCGAGTGGCTCTGCCTGTACTTCAAAGGCGTTAAAGGCTTCCCATGTTCTTCTGGCCATGGGTATAGATCATGCCCTTGCCCAAGGCTCCCTTGTTTTTAGTTTGCTTGAAGAGACGACTTCAAAGGATATAGATTATCTGCTAGAAGTCTTCCCACCCATAATAGAGAGACTGAGGAAAATGTCTCCCTTGTATACTCAATATTTAGAGGAGAAAGGAAAATGATTTACAGCGAAAAAGTAATGGAACATTTTCAAAATCCAAGGAACGTAGGAGTTATAGAAGATGCAGATGGAGTTGGCCAGGTAGGCAATCCCGTCTGCGGTGACATGATGAGTTTTTATATCAAAGTTAAAGACAATCGAATCGAGGATGTCAAGTTTCAGACTTTTGGCTGTGGAGCTGCTATTGCTGTCTCCAGCATGGTAAGTGAAATGGCCATGGGAAAGACTCTTGAAGAAGCCCTCAAAATCACAAACAAGAGTGTTGCCGAGGAGTTGGGAGGATTGCCCAAGAATAAACTTCACTGTTCAAACCTGGGGGCAGATGCGCTCCATAAGGCGATTGAAAATTACAAGGAGAGGCAGAAAGCTGAAGCTGAGAAAAAAGAGGCTCAAGCGGTATCAGTTGATAAAGAGAAGTGCTATTGTCCCTACTGCGAGGGGCCTCTGGAGGGTATGGAAGATTACTGCACGCAATGTGAAATTGAGTTTGCTGATTGTCCAGAATGCGGAAAAGCTATTAAAAAAGAGGAAGAGAAATGTCCACACTGCGGTGCGACGAAAGTTAGGGTATAGATCTCTAGGATCGTCTAGATATTCACTAAAATCCAAAAACGAGGCAAAATAAAAATAGAGAAAAATAGAAATCAGGCAAAAAAACATAATAAACATAAGGATAAGAGATAAAGGAATGAAAGCTGATGCGGAACTGGATTGTTATGGCTTGCTCTGCCCCATGCCGATTATCCAGACAGCACAAAAAATAAAAGAAATGAAGGTTGGCGATGTTTTAGAAGTAATCTCCACAGATGCAGGGGTCGAAGAGGATATGAAAGCTTGGTGCAGGCAAACCGGACAAGAGTATCTCGGGCTGGAGAAAGAAGGAGATACTTTAAAAGTTTATGTCAGAAAGGTTAAAGATTAGCCAGGTATATCCGAACCATGATCAGGATAGAAAGTCAACCGGATCACGCTAAACATCGAAAATCGAATGAACAATGCTCAACATGGAAAATCAACTCGGTCATACTCAATTGGAAAATTGAATGGATTTGTAAAGGTTTGATTCATCAAACCCTCTTTTGATTTATCAGATCCAGCTTGAGAAGAACAATGAATAAAGAAGAGATAAGAAAAAAAATAGAGAAATTAAAAAAAGAAAAGAATGCCGTCATTCTAGCCCACAATTATCAGATTGGAGAAGTTCAGGATGTAGCTGACTATATCGGGGATTCCTTGGGCTTGAGCCAGA
>JABAOF010038753.1_pt2 | contig 11511 bp, 9 predicted proteins | sample 7062171 | NCBI WGS metagenome assembly JABAOF01 (sample SAMN14538628, study PRJNA623070) | marine sediment metagenome | biome: marine biome [ENVO:00000428]; feature: marine pelagic biome [ENVO:01000023]; material: deep marine sediment [ENVO:00002113] | place: India: Gulf of Khambhat ... | reverse complement strand
AACCTGGTCTATGCCGATGCTACTTGTCCTGGTTGCTTACATTCTTTTTCGGCAGCTTTCTCAGATTCAAGAGTGTACACTCTTACGACTTTGCTTGCTGGGAGAGACATTCTCCTATAAGCTTCACTTCTTCGTGTAGTTGTCAAAGCGTTTAACTAGGAGACCATCTCTTTTCTGCAGAGGTCTATTTAGGTATGTCGAAGACAGTAAGACAGCTTTCAATCATTTCCAGGGCGGAGTTTCTCTTGCCCAATCTAGGCTCGCTCATTATGGGACTTGCATGGGGCGCTAGTCCACCCATGAGTCTCTCAGAGCTGGTCTTTTTGGTAGTACTCTCGTTTACAATAATAAATCTCAGCTCAGCCATAGGAGCACAAGCCAACACGATTTCTGACCATGAGCTGGACTCGAAAGATGATCGCAAAAGAGAACTCGTTCAAGCATTAGAAAGCTTTGGGCACAATCGGCTCAAGCTGGTCTTGATCGTCGAGTTTACGGTCACACTGGCTCTAGTTGTGCTGTTCATGTTTGTGAAGGCAAAACCTGCTTTACTTCTTCTGTGGGTTGTTGGAATCTCCTTAGGCTGTCTCTACTCTGCTCCGCCACTGAGAATAAAATCCAGGTCCTGGCTGGCGCCGGTGGCACTGATCCTCGTACTTGCTGTTTTCCCAATTCTATTTGCGTACTTTAGTTTCACATCCGAGCTTAATCCTCTCTTCCTACTTGCTCTCGCTGGATTAGCTTCAACAGTGTATGGGGTAATAATCCCAACTGAAACAAGAGACTATTTCGGGGACAAAGCCATGGGCATCGAAACAATGACAGTGCGCTTGGGTCTCGCCAAGGCTTCGCTCCTCGGCATCATACTTCTAGGCTTGGGAGGTACACTCATCGCGATAGCGTTTTTTGTCACTCTCATCTATAGACACTACCCTGTGTTGAGTTTGTCATTGCTTGCAATCGCTGTAGCAGACGGCATTGTGCTCCGAAAATTCAAGAAGCTCTACATGTTATCCAAGGAATACGAGCGTTCTGACCCGGAAGCAACTGCTCAGAAAATCACAAGCTTCTCTGCAGAAAATCCGAAATGGATAATGCTTGTTACCCAGACCTATAGCCTCTTATCAATTATAATGCTGGCAAGTAAATTCCTACACTGAACGTCTTGTGGAAATTTCACCAAGAATTGTTCTGACACTCGGCTATCGTCAACCACATATAATGAACCTATGCTATCCTTAACCTTTAGTATTGAGACCTAGCCGGCCAGTNNAGTGGATGGTACTACTTGTAGGTTATGACTACCTGCAATATTGCCCTCATTAGTAGAGACAGAATAGCGAATGATGGAAACAATAATTAGCAGTTGATAAGAAAAGATAGTATCCGACTAATGGAGCGGATGAATTAATGGGTAGGAAAGAACGATGCCCTCAATGTGGAAGCAAAAACATTAAGATGACGGGAAATCTGAAAAAATGCAAGGTCTGCAAATATGAGTGGACAGGAAGACCTCGAAGGAAAACCTCTAAGAAGGGGAAAGTTCGATTCTAGATGAGAATGACGCGAGAATCGGTCATAATACAATATAATTCAATACAACAAATTCAACGATTGTATGTGCGCACATCTCTCTCTGTGGGTTCTTGAAGAATATAGAGGAATTTGTTCGCCTTCTTTGAAGGAGGCTTTGAGCTGAAAGATCGGAAGAAAGGACCTGATAGTCGAAGAGACAAAAGATTATCTTGAAAGATCAACCGTTGATTGAGGTCAAATATGACAACTATGTTTCTAAGGCATTCAGCCTGTAATCGCTTGCTAGAGCATGTGCAAGGTTGAGATCTGAGATTTATATCCGTCTGAACGCGTGTCACTTTCTGAGTCGAGGTGCGAAATAGATCATGAATGCCACTATCGCCAGAGCGACTGATATCAACCATATCCATCCTGACTTCAAAAGGAACCTGTTTAGCATGAGCAATACTACGGTGAACCACATTATAATCGCTGCAACCGTCCTAACGTGCAACTCTACAACCCTCGTTCACTAAACTAACGTCAAGTCCTGACTGAATGAATGACCTATTGTTCCAGAGGTATTCTGAGTACCTAAGTCTTCTGACTATTCCTCGTTCTGCTAACTTCTTCAGCTTTCTAAACTGTGTATGTTGTTACAGGGCGCGGGGTGCAGGATTTGAACCCTCTTATACTGGAGATATCGCCCATTTTCTCTTTTCTATATGGTTGTGTGCACGCGTGAACTGACCTTGTCAAATTATCTCTTCTTCGCGAAAAGGAGCATGATGCCTGTAATGATAGCCAATGTAGGACCGAGGAAGAGCCCAGCCCACATGAACAGAGCTACAACTCCTAGAATGATAAAAGAGATTTGCTTCTTCGCACTCAGTTTCTCGGGGTCTCTTAATGACAGAAGGATAGTCGCCAGTCCGAGGGCGATCGGGATTAAAGCGAACACAAGCGTAATTACAACTTCTGAGCCAAACGTTGTTTGCATGATGGAGTAGATCATTTGGAACAAGATGAGGACTCCCGATCCTATGAAGAGAAGACCTGCCAAGACTCCAGTCCAAATCGTTACTTTTCCAAGAGCTTCTCGTTTCTTCAGTTGCCATCCGACTAGCACTGCTCCAGCTGCGACTGTGGCTATCATTGGCGCAAGCACCATTGCGAGGCTTTGGCCTTCCCACTGGTATACTCCTAATAGACTGAGGGGAATTAGGATCCATTCATCTATGCCATAGGTTTCAACGTCGCCTATTGCGAGGCCGTAATGACCGCCTATGTTCTGTTCGTAAACTGCCACATAGTAGGTTCCTGAGCTAGGTGCATCGATTTCTACCTCGCCTAGAGAGTAGAAAGTGCCTGGAGAGAAGGGTTCATAGGTGCCCTGCGCAGGTTGATCTCCTTCGAACACAGACGCGTTTATCCCTGCGGGTCTCTCTACGTAATCCGGAACAGTGCCTTGGTCGCTCAAGCTTGGACCCATAAGGACGAATCCTGGCAAGAAGTCAGACTCTTCAGGACGCATGGATTTGAATAGCATGATGTGTATTCTTTTTCCAGTAGTTATGTTGAAACGGTAGTATTGGGCTTCTCCGCCTTCATGCAGTTCAGCATATATTGCCCAAGACTTTGTTGGGTCCGGTATGAAAGTGGCTGTCTCTATACTTTCATTATCACCTATCTCTAAAGGAGCATGAGCTAATGCAGGTGGAATTGAAATGGACAATGCAAAGACGCAAAAACAAAAGATAAGAAATGCCCTATAACTCGTCATTGTTGCACACCGCCACTCTTCTTGTTTCTGACTATCATTCGGTTTACCCTAATATAAGTAGCGTACTGGTATTTGCCCATTTGAGGAAATTTGGGTTTAGGGTAAGCCCAAGCACCATCTACCACCAGCTTGGCATGTTGTCTAGAAACGGAATTATCACCTAGGAAAGACGAAGCAGCAAAACCGTCTACGAAATACCCAAAAGGGCATAGGAGTCTTCGAGGAGTTCAAGGAAAATTGGGCGAACCCCCTAGAATATACATACAGAAATCTACATACGTAGACCACATCTAAACCACGATCCTTTCTAGCCTTCGTTTACGGTAACCTTGTGCGTGCAAAAAACCGCCGAATTGATCTTAACGTGTTACATGTGTATTTGGACAGTCGGTATATCGCGCGCTCTAAGTTTATAGTGAGTAGACGTTAGCTTTATAGGGTCTGATCACAATACTTATAATCGGAGTGAAGCGTCTTCTGAGCTTTTCTTGGTTTTAAGTAATTAATGAAATTATCCAGGTTCTTCAATTCATTCGATTTTCTCAATGATATCTCCAGACCAAGTCTAAACTTCCTGAAAACCATGAAACACCAGATCAGAACTGAGGCTTGGACTTGTTCATCTTCTTGTCTAAACATGCTTTGACCAGACCGTAGTATTCTGGATCCGGTTTTCCAGGGCGGCTTTTGAACTCTCCATGAAATTGAGACGCGAAGAAGAAGAATCGATTCGGCAATTCTAAGATCTCCATTCGTCGTTCGTCAGCGCTTTTTCCTGAAAACACCAAACCGTGCTTTTCAAATTCATCCAGATAGTCAAGATTCACCTCAAATCTGTGTCGATGGCGTTCAACGATTTTAAGACGTCCATAAAGTGACTCTGCCAGAGTATTAGGTTGCAGCATAACTTCGTGTGCTCCTAACCGCATGGTGGCACCCTTGTATTCTATTCCTCTTTGCTCTGGCATTAAGTCAATAACTGATTGGGGGGTGTCCTGATCGATCTCTATGCTATTTGCACTTCTCAAGTCACAGACGTGACGTGCAAACTCGATAACCGCCAACTGGAAACCATAGCATATCCCCAAAAAGGGTATATCATTTTCTCGGGCAAACTTGATCGCTTTTATCTTCCCTTCGGTGCCTCTCGGGCCAAAACCATACGGGACGAATATGCCATCAAACTTCTCAAGGATCTTTATTTCTTCAGGCTTTCTTTCAAACCTTTCAGCCTCTATATAGTTAAGGGCCACTTTGGTTCTGCAAACTGCGCCTGCTATTCGAAAGGCTTCTTTCATACTCACATAACTGTCCTCTAACCCAGCATACTTGCCGACTAACGCGATTTTAATCTCATGTTCAGGATTCAGTATAGCATCTACAAATCCCCTCCACCCTCCATAGTCGGGTTCCCCTTTCTCGAATCCTAATCTCTCGCATATGAACGCACCCATCCCTTGCTTGTCTAGAATTAGGGGAACTTGGTAAATGGATTCCACGTTGTAAGAGCAGAAGACAGCGTTCTCAGGTATAGTTCCAAACAAGGCTATTTTTCTCAAAGCCTCTGAGTCAATCATCTTTTGGCATCTAGCCACTATGATGTCAGGTTGAATGCCTATCCTCCTCAATTCGTTAACGCTGTGCTGGAGCGGTTTAGTCTTCATCTCACTCGTGACATCTAGTATAGGAACCAACGCCACGTGCACATACAAAAGGTTCTGGAAACCTTCTTCCAGCCGCATTTGTCTGATGGCTTCAAGAAAAGGCAAGCCTTCTATGTCTCCGACCGTCCCTCCGATTTCAGTCAAGATTATGTCGACGTCAGCGTGCTTGGCAACAGTACGTATACGACGCTTGATATCATCAGTAACATGTGGGACAATCTGGACGCATCTCCCCAGAAAGTCTCCTTTCCTCTCCTTTTCTATGACTGCTTGATAGACTAGTCCAGTAGTAATGTTATTCTCCTTTTTCAGGTTCAAGTCTAAGAAACGTTCATACCACCCTAAGTCCAGGTCAGTCTCGCCCCCATCATCGGTAACATAAACCTCACCATGCATGTAAGGATTCATAGTTCCCGCGTCCACGTTCACATAAGGATCGATCTTTATGGCCGTGACTCTGAGGTCCCGACGCTGCATCATCTTTCCGATGGAAGACGTGATAATACCTTTCCCAACAGAACTTAGGACGCCGCCGGTGACAAAAACATACTTAACCATGCGATTTTTCCTCTACAATAACAAAACCTTAACGTCAAAGTCAGCATTTAAATCCTTTTGCTGAACAGAAATGAGCAAGAAACTGGCTTAGTGTTTGAATTCTTCATGCAGACTTCAAGGAAAAATGATTGCTGTTTACAGCCAACGTCTTCTATAGAGAACCCCTAGGACTATAAGCAAGCCGAGAATTATTATGAGAGTGGGGCCTAACCATCTCCATACGTCCACCTGTAGAAGTATGGATATACCGATGACGATTATGAACAAGCCAAAGATGATGCCTGCGATCAGACCGCCGTGAGGCAGTCCGAAACATTCATCTTCAGATCTCGGCCCAAAGCATCCGTCACTAGATCGATATCTCTTTTCAGGTCGAGACACCTTCAAAGATGCTCCGCACTTCACACAAAACTCGACACCGTCCTCATTCTGATGTCCACACTTTGTGCAGTAGACCAAACTACTCTTCACCCAGTTCTAGTCTTTCCCATCTACGGTTAGCTTTCACGTATTTATATTTATTGTCAATCAAGACTCTTTACAGCAGATTCTAAGACACAGAGTATTTATCAGAGAACAAGCAGCTTTACAAGATTCGTAAAAGAGGCGGACGATGCTATATGTCTCATAGAGCACAACCGAATTTCATTCTTTTGTTTCATATCACTGTCTCTTTGTTCGGACTATTAACAACATTGATGCTGGTGTTACGAATGCCAAACGGATACGAAAGCTCATTTCCGATGAAACCTATGATCGGCACTTTTTTCAGTCTTATCTGCGTATTCGGCCTTCTTGCTGCTCTTCTTCCAAGACATTGCTCAAGAGGATTCCACTTTGTCAAGAAGAATGCAAAAAAAGCTGTTGCAGACACAAGCGCAGTCTCTATAAAGGGACATCACCCTGACTGTGAAGGGTTCTCAGCCCACGTCATACGGATAGACAACTATGTACTGTGCGCTGCATGCGTTGGCCTATCTCTAGGAGCCCTAATCTCACTTGCCGGAACTATCTTTTACTTCTTTTTGGGATGGAATATCAGCGAAACAAGTCTTCCAGCTGTCTTTATAGGAGCCCTAGGCGTAGCTGTTGGCTTTATCCAAATGAAATTCAAAGGTCTTCTTCGATTAGCTCTAAACGCAATATTCGTCATAGGAGCCTTTCTAGTATTGATCGGCGTCTGCGAGCAAACCCAGAGCCCATTTGCCAGTTTATTCGTGATCGTCCTGATTGTTTTCTGGATTCTGACAAGAATATTGCTTTCTCAATCAGATCACAATAAAATCTGTCGCAACTGTAAATCTCCGTGTGAGATCTATTGATGAACTAGTACCTGCTTCGAAGGCCGTAGACGGCGCCCAGAATCAGAAACACTCCGAATATGATAACTACAAACGGCCATATCTCTACAGTTTCTGGGATAAGTTCTGCTTGTTGCAGAAACCATATGGAGCCGAACAATAGGACAATGAAACCGATAGCCAATCGAACAAACATGCCTCCTCCTGGAATCCCAAAACATTCATCCCTTGTCCTTCCGTAATGTGCTTGCAGATAATGTCCAGACTCTCCTTCAGGATAAAGGAGCACCCTGCATTCGGTATAATGCTCAGCTTCATCGAGATTCTGAGTGCCGCATTTGACGCAGTAGACCATATATCTTCACTCTGCCCTATCGATTCATGGAAATAACGTTTTAAGGCTTTTGGCGTCTCAACGATCCACCAATCCTCGATATTCCGCTTGTCGGGTCTAGACCATAGATCAGACCGAGAATACAGGATGTCTATATCAAAGGCCGAAGCCAGTAGACAAGGATGTGAAAGTCAGAAATGCCCGCCTCAGACAGAAACACTGTTGCTCTTGAAGATGCTAAAGAGCAGATTGAGAAGGTAGTCCGAATGTTACCTCTCCTGCACCTACCCTATGCCACGACCTTTTAGAAGAACTAGGCAAAGAAAAGGGAAGGAAGTTGGTTTTGAAGGCAATCAAGGATTTCAGTATTCGTATTGGAGAAAAAACAAGGCAAGGCGAAGCGGATTGGCCAGCATACAGTGTGCACAAGAATGTGGAATGGGCAGATGAAAATGGCGAAAACAGAGCAAGAATTCATGGCTGCGTGCTTGCAGATGAATGGAAGACGAGGGGAGAAAACGCTGTTGGCCGGTTTTACTGTTACTTGGATGTGGCAAAAAGCATGCGCGGAAATTCAAATGAGAAGATTGTCCACGTGAGCGCTATTCCTGACGTGATGAATATTGTGAGTTAATATTCCAACCCACGACAGAAACAGAAAGAGAGGAGTTCGCGGAGAAAGAAGCAAACCTGAAACAGCTAGACCAATTATAGAACTGGCTGTGCAGCCTGCATCCAGGAAATATAATGGTTTTATACCGCGGAGAGAACTAGGGAATGATCGCTATCTTTATCTCGTTTCTTGCTGTGGAGAGTGCTTGAAAAGCCTCTAGGATTTGGTCCAATCTCATTTCTCTGGTCACCAAAGTTTTCACATCAATTGTTCTCGAAGCTATGAGGTTTATTGCTTTCCTGAAATGCAGAGGTGTTGCGTGAAAAGCGCCACAGACCTCCACCTCATCATAATGGAGTAGTTCAGTGTCGACTTTAATCTCTGTTCCTGGTGGGCATCCGCCAAATTCCAAAACTCTTCCACCTTTGCTGACAAGTTTAAGGGCTTGCTCCCAAGTCTCCCTTAATCCAACAGCCTCGATCACAACATCTGCCCCATAACCACCTGTCAACGCATGAAGGCTTTGTTCCACATCTTCTTTTTGAGCATTGATCGTTTCATCTGCGCCCAGTCTCTTGGCAAAGTCCAGTCTTTCCTCGACAAGATCTATGCAGATGGTCTTTCCAGCCCCTTTCTTTCTGGCCATCATCAAATGGAGCAAGCCGATAGGTCCAGCTCCCATTATGGCTACAGTGTCTCCTAGTCCTAACTCTGTCTTTTCAGAACCGTGTAACACGCATGCTAGGGGCTCTGTGATCGCAGCTTCTTCATAGGAAACATTTCGCGGGATTTCCTGCATGTTGACCAGGACTGTCTGGGCTGGAACCTTAATGTATTCTGCGTACGCTCCCCACAGCCAGATCATGTTTTCGCAAAGATTGTATTTGCCTTTCTGACACATAGGGCAGTGCAGGCAGGGGGCACTATTTCCTGCACGAACTCGCATTCCCTTCTTCGGCCATTCCAAGCCTTCCCCTACTTCTGCAACCTCACCAGCCCATTCATGNNTGGAAGCGTTATCACTTTTTCAACATAGCCTCTTTTAAATATCTTCAGATCTGTTCCGCATGTCGTTGCAGCCTTCACTCTAACAACAACCTCGCCAGCTCCGACTTCAGGGGTGTCAACAGCTTCGATTCTCAGGTCTTGCACGCCGTAAAGCATTGCAGCCTTCACTGTCTACTCGCCTCACTTAAGACGACGACTTTCAAACTCTCCTTGTTTTCCCGTGCTGTCTTAAAGGCTTTGGCTGTATCTACTAGGCTGAAACGATGAGTTATCAAATTACTCATTTCTATCCTACCCGATTCTATGAGAGCCAAGGCAGCTCTAGTCTCCAGATGAGAGGTGGAATACGAAGGAATTATCTGAGTCTCCGAGAAGAACAGCTCCTTAGGGCTTATCTTCATATACTCGCCTGGATCAGTCGGTGCAAAGAGACATAGTTTGCCTCCCTTGCGACATGTCTCTAACCCTGATTTGAGAGCTTCTGTATTTGGTGCAGTCACGATCACGACATCTGCTCCAATTCCATTGGTTTCAGCTTTGACAACAGCAGTCATGTCTTCATCTTCTGGATTGACTGTATCATCTGCTCCATACCTATCCGCCATTCTCAAACGGAATTCAAAGAAATCGCTTACAATGGTTTTGGCCGCTCCAAAAATCTTTGAAAGGGCTGTGTGGATTATTCCTGTAGCTCCTGCACCGATTATTGCCACAGTATCACCAGTTTGAACGTCGCATTTTCTGAGCGCTCGTATGCAGCAGCCGATAGGTTCTATCAGCGTTGCTTCTTCGAAACTGATTTGCTTAGGAATCTTCAACGTGTCTTTTTGAAGGTTCTGAGCTGGGACTCGGAAGTATTCTGCAAGACCGCCAGGATCGATACACGTCATGTGGAATTCCTCACACAAAGTGTAATCTCCGTGGATGCAGTAATGACAAGTCAGACAAGCCACATGGTGGTGAACAAACACCTTGTCATCACTATCGAAATCTTCAACATCCTTCCCGACCTTCGCAATGATTCCAGATGGCTCATGACCCAGGACCAACGGAGTGCGACTCTTTAAGTACCAAGCCATAAGATCTGAGCCGCACAAACCGCAGGCCTTCATCTGCACCAAGACTTCTTTTTCGCCTATCTGCGGTGTCGGCCTTTCCTCCAATCTTATGTCTTCTTGACCACAATATACAGCAGCTTTCATCTTTGGCTCAAAGGCTTTTTCTGTAGTTGTGCACTTAAGACTTTCCAGCTGAGAGTATGAGACAAGGAGACAAGAATATGTAAGTCACAAACGTCGGTGATGTTGAAGAACATGAAATTACTGCAGAAGGAGCGAACTGTATCAAAGTCAAATATCTTTTGCACGAAAGCGTCGGAGCCAAGAGGGTGTATCTGAGACTTTTCGCAATAGAAGTAGGAGGTTATAATCTCTTGAAGAACATAGGCATGAACATGAGGTTTTTATAATTAAAGGAAAAGCCCTTGTCCGGGGTGCTGATCGAGAAGTCACCGCAGAAGAAGGAACTGGCATCTTCATCCCTTCTTGGGAAAAATACCAATTCAAGAACCTAGGCAACGAAAGATTTCTATTTCTATGCACAAAAGAGAAAGTCGGCGAAAATTGCCAATCGAACTAATCTCAAGCGTCGAGCAGCTAAGAATCTCAACTTACTTCAAATTTGCCTTTTCTATTCTTTCTTTGATTTTTCGCAGAAATTCGGAAGCAGGAGCACCATCAACAATCCTATGATCGTATGAGAGGCTAACCTTGACCATCGGCTTGACTTTGATCTCTTCGTCTATTACCACAGGTTTCTCAACAACCCTCCCCACAGCCAATATAGCAGCCTCTGGAGGGTTTATTATTGGTATGAAGAATTCCACACCATACATCCCGAGGTTGGTGACCGTGAAAGTTCCGCCTGACAAATCATCTCTCGTAAGCTTTGCCGCCCTTGACTTCCGGGTCAACTCCTTGATGGCTGAATCGATCTCCTTCAACGATCTCCGGTCTGCATTGTGTAATACTGGGACAACCAAGCCATCTTCAGTCGCAACGGCCACACCTACATTTACATCACCATAGATCTTTATTCGATCTCCTTCGAATGTTGAGTTGACCATAGGATATTCCCGCAGACTTTCAGCAGCAGCCTTCACAAAGATAGAAGTATAGGAGACCTGGAACTCATCCTGCAGCTTGTTTACTTGCGAAACGTCAACTTCCATGAATACTGTGCTGTGAGGAGCTGTTCTGAAACTTGTAGAGACACGGTCAGCCGAGACTTTCCGATATCCACTTAGGGGTATGACCCGTTCGACTTTCGGCAATATTCCTAATGCCTTCTCAATGGCAATTCTGACGTCTTCTTCGACTATCCTTCCATCAGGTCCACTTCCTTCGACAAGAGACAGATTCATCCCGTGCTCCCGCGCCAGACGCTTGGCGGCTGGTGAGGCCAAGACCTTTTTCTCGATCTTTGAAGCGGGTTCAGATTCAACAGCAAGAATTTCCTTTTCATCAAACTCCTCATCAGGACCTGTTATTATGGCAAGCAGAGCATTGATTGGAGCGTCAAGACCCTCTTGCACAACGATCTTTCGCAGCATACCCGAAGATGGCGATTCCAGATCATGGGTTGCCTTTTCTGAGAACACTTCCACAAGCAGTTCTCCCTTCTCAACAGTGTCTCCTTCCTTCTTGTACCACACGCCAACTGTGCCTTCTTTCATA
>JABAOF010047831.1_pt1 | contig 11512 bp, 14 predicted proteins | sample 7062171 | NCBI WGS metagenome assembly JABAOF01 (sample SAMN14538628, study PRJNA623070) | marine sediment metagenome | biome: marine biome [ENVO:00000428]; feature: marine pelagic biome [ENVO:01000023]; material: deep marine sediment [ENVO:00002113] | place: India: Gulf of Khambhat ... | reverse complement strand
TTTCTTCAGAACAATGTCTTAGAGGCACAAGCGCTGTATAACGACGATGATGCTATACGAAAGCATCTCCTCCTTCTTTTGCAATTCCTCGGTCGACACGTCGATCGTTCATTACAAAAATTAGAATTGCTGCGAAAAGACAAAACACTGTACTGATATTCCCTTTCCCCTTTACCTTTAGGGGCAGCTGGTGTAGATTAATTGCTGGAATGGAAGAGAACGGCAAACGAAAAGGATCGGCGAAGGAATATGTAAGGAATTCTCTCATTGCATTTCTCTGGGACGAACCCTACTCTACTTACAAATGGATAAAGGCAATCCTGAAGGAATCGGAAATCAGTAAATTGGATTTGAAAAATATTTTCGTTGATTTATTGAGGGATTATGGAAATAATAAACGCTTTAGAGAACTTTTTAAAATATGCCGCAAGGCAAATTTTAATATACGCCTCATTAAATAACGGGTGCTGACCAATCCTTTTGGAAACGCTATGGATATTGAAGAATTCGGGAAGAGGGGACATGAGCTGATTGACTGGATGGTGGATTATTTCCGGAATATAGAGAGCTTTCCCGTACGTTCAAAGGTCAAACCCAATGAGATCATCGAGCAGATACCAATTGAACCACCCCGACAGGGCGAATCCTTTGAAACACTGTTCGAAGACTTTAAAAACATTATTCTTCCCGGAATAACCCATTGGCAGCATCCCTCATTTTTTGCATATTTCAATGCCAATAACAGTTACCCGTCTATTCTTGCCGAAATGCTCACCGCGACCCTCGGTGCCCAATGCATGATCTGGCAAACTTCCCCTGCTGCAGCAGAGCTTGAGGAACGGGTGATGCAATGGGTAGCAAAGCTCATCGGTCTTCCCAGTTACTTTCGCGGTGTCATTCAGGATACCGCATCAACTGCAACCCTCTGCTCGCTCCTCACCGCGCGAGAAAAACATTCTGAATATGAAATTAACCGGGATGGTCTCTATGGAAGAAACCCTTTTATCGTGTATTGTTCCACGGAGGCCCATTCCTCAATAGAGAAGGCGGTTAAAATCGCTGGTATCGGAAAGACATACCTGAGAAAAATTGATGTTGACGAAAATTATGCCCTCCTGCCCCATGCACTGGAAACCTCTGTTGCAAGGGATTTGCAACAGGGATACAGACCACTTGCCGTGGTTGCCGCAACAGGAACAACCGGTTCTACCGCTATTGATCCCTTGGAGCGAATTGGTCAAATTTGTCAAAAATACGACCTTTGGCTTCATGTTGATGCAGCCTACGCAGGGACAGCTCTGATTCTTCCCGAATTCAGATGGATGATAGAGGGAATCGACTTCGTTGACTCATTTGTTTTTAATCCACATAAGTGGATGTTTACGAATTTTGACTGTTCCGCCTATTTCGTAAAAGATTCCGAAGCGCTTATAAGAACCTTTGAGATACTTCCCGAATATCTGAAAACCACCGAAAGAAAAAGAGTCAACAACTATCGAGATTGGGGAATTCAGCTTGGAAGACGTTTCCGCGCCCTAAAACTCTGGTGGGTAATCAGATCCTTTGGTGTTCAGGGCATTCAGGAACGGGTAAGAAATCACATCGAGTGGGCAGGCGAGCTCGCAGGCCATATTAAAGCTGCTGAAGATTTTGAATTGCTCGCTCCCGTTCCTCTAGCAACGGTATGCTTTCGATATAAACCCCCGAACCTGAGCGATGGAAAAAAATTAGATGATATAAACTCACTGCTCCTTGAAAAATTAAACGATACAGGAAAAGTGTATCTCACCCATACGAAGCTGGATGGAAAATTCACCATAAGGGTTGTTATCGGGCAGACGAATGTGGAGAGGAGGCATGTTAAACAGGCCTGGGAATTGATCCAAAAAACAGCAAGGAGCTTATAAATGAATCAAAAAAGAGAAGACAAAAACTTGGCAAAAAAAATCATCATTATTTTCGTTATTGCAGTCATAGGCTGGGGATTATGTGGAGCGATCATGGGTATAGGCATGCAGGTAATGTCCATGGATACAACCCTCATTGCTCATGCGATCGGTGCTCCCATTATCTTTTCTCTCTTATCCATACTCTACTTCAGGAAATTCGGTTTCACTACTCCGCTCCAAACCGCCATTATTTTCCTCGCAATCGTGGTATTTCTGGATTTTTTTGTCGTCGCACTTTTTGTTGAAAAGAGCTTTGAAATGTTTGCGAGTCCACTTGGAACCTGGACGCCATTTGCACTGATATTCTTATCGACCTACCTGACTGGTCTTTTCACCCGTGGACAAACACTCAAACCAGCTCACAGTTAAACCATATATATTTATATTGTAATGGGAAGCGTCCAGATAATGCAGCTTGAATTGAAAATACGCAGCTCTTACGAAACCAAAAAACCCCTACGTTCCTCTCTACAAAGAATCAAGAAAGCCTCACTCCTCTTCTTACTGATACCATTTCTATTCTTCATTGGCTGCTCTGTACAAGAAACGGAGTTTATTCCCTTTACCATCCCTGAAGGCAACATTCAGGTTGCCTTTTCTGTTGCTGCCGATATGCGCGGCTTTACCGGAGACACCAGGTACTACTTCCGTACTACCTGCGAGCAAATCGCCTTCGGCGGCAGGAGTGATTTTATGATCTCACCAGGCGATATCGACCCGCCGGAAGGGGTATACCAAACGATTCAAAAATATATTGGCGAGGATTATATCTGGTATCCGGTGGTTGGAAATCATGATGCAGAAACACATGCAGATATGGATTGGCTAAGACTATTTAACTGGAAAGGAAAAAGCCTGCCAAATGCGGTAAACGTTGGACCCGTGGGAAGCAGAGAGACAACCTATAGCTTCGACTACGGTGACGCCCACTTCATCGTAATCAATGAATATTACGATGGCATCAGCGACACCGGGACAGATGGCGATGTTGTCGATTCACTGTACGAATGGCTTGTCGATGACCTAAAGACAAATACATTGCCAATCGTCTTCGTATTCGGTCATGAACCCGCCTATCCACAGCCGGATGAAGAAAATGGACGGGTCCGGCATGCTGGGGACTCTCTTAACCTCTACAGCGTAAACCGAGATCGATTCTGGAATGCACTGAGCTCCCATGATGTCACGGCCTACATATGTGGACACACCCACAACTATAGTACCTTCCAAAAGGACGGTGTCTGGCAGATCGATGTTGGCCATGCACGGGGTGCGGGTGATACCGGTGCACGGAGCACATTCGTTATGTTCTATGTGATGGCAAACGGCAGTGTATGGTACTACACCTACCGTTTCGATCTGGATGGTTACAAGTGGGAACTTACCGATTACGGCGAGCTTATATAACCTATTCCCCCACGCCCGTATTAAACATACCTAACATTAATTACTGGGTTGACACCTCAGACGATAAAAATTAATGTTTTTAAAAAACAATGGAGTGTACTATGAAACGATGGGTACTATTGTTCATTTCTGTCCTTCTACTATTCGTGCCACTTCTGCTTGTCTCGTGCAATAATACAAACGGGAATACAAATGTATGCATACCTTCCGGAAACACCGCTCGCTACACAGTAACCTTTAATGCACTGTGGTCTGCTGCCACACACCCGACCAATATTCCTTCGAATCCGCATTTTTCACGGTTGATTGGAGCAACCCATAATGAAGTGGTTTCTTTTTGGAAACCTGGCGGCTTTGCCACAGCAGGTATAGAATCCATGGCAGAAACGGGAGGTATCTCTCTGTTAACCGATGAAATTGAAAATGCTATTTCCACAGGAAACGCCTGCTCGGTTATTACGGGAAGCGGTGTGAACCCTTCACCGGGATCTGTAAGCGTTACATTTACTGTGGGATCAGATCGACCTCTCGTTACGTTAACCACCATGGTGGCGCCCAGCCCTGACTGGTTTCTGGGAGTCCAGGGTCTCAGTCTGGTCGACGAAAACGGAGACTGGGTATCAGATTTGACCGTTGACCTTTTTGTCTATGACGCGGGAACCGATAGCGGGGTATCCTTCACCTCTGAAGATAATGATACGAATCCAAGGGAAACAATCATCATGCTGAGCGGAGGCGATTTCGATACCGCATTCGGACAGTTCACCTTTGTAAAGCAGTAGGCTGCGGTAATCTCGGAGGAGCAGCAGTAGACGGAAAACCCGGCATAAAGCAATAATCGGGATCTCTTCGCTGCCTTTTTTGAATTGTCAATATTCTCTTAATACCCGTCAGATAGCCGTTCAGAGGCTGGGGTGTATCAAAAGCAATGGCATTGTGCAGCTTCCTCAGGTTGTAAAAGGGTACCGCAGCAAACATGTGGTGCTCTGTATGATAGTTCATATGCCAGTACAGGTATTCCATCAACAGACCGAACTTAACCGTGTGACAGGATACACGCCAGTCCGGCACATTCGAGCGTAGGCCAAGATGTTGCTGAATAACACAGCCACGGGTGAGAAATGTGGCAAAGAAGTAACCAAACGTTACCACGAAGATCAGAATCCAAAGCTTGAAGTAGATGAATACACCGAGCAGGATCAAATGTCCGATAATAATAAACCGAGCATAGTTGCACATCTGTTTTCTCTTTTTATCTCCAGGAGGAAACAACGGATCCCAGAAAAAAAAGTCAACATCAGCTTTGCCAAAGAAATGGGCAATATTTGGAAACATAATTATCTTGAACCAATTGGCGTCAAAAAAAAACCAACTGGCATAGTCCAACCAGTTAAAGTCAATCGGTTCAAGTACAACTTCCTTATCGAGACCTTTGTGCAACGTGTATTGATGATGCTTCATATGACTCACACGAAAGTGCACGGCGTTGTTCCATGAAAGAAAGCAGAAAAGGTGATAGAAAAACTCATTGGGCCACTTGGATTTGAAGGGTGTACCGTGGCTCAGTTCATGGACAGCTGCCTGCATCCCTACGAATCCATGGAACATGCAGTGGATATAGCTGACGGCAACCATCGGTACCCATAACCGTTGCGCAAAGAAATAATAGGAGAAGTAGACAGTAACAATATATATGAGCAGGATACTGCCAGCCTGTAAGAACCCCTTCACGTCACTTCGGTGGGTTAGCTGTCTCAATAAATCCTTGTCAATCGGAGTCCTGTACCAATTGATCTTCTTTTCCATCTTATGAATACTCCCTCATCAAATGTCAGACAAAAGCTCGAAAGGATTTATGGTGGGTTTTCGATAGGATTTTTATTGAAATGATTCCGAATATCTCCACCGATACGTTATTACCACCCTTGACAGGACCTTCGGCCTACGTGCAAGTATACTACATTAATCTTGACTTGCTGTCAACAATAGCACGATTAACCTGTTACTCTTTAAAGTACAGATCTTGCTTAAACCATCCTTGACAGCACCTACGGCACTTGACAGCACCTACGGCACTTGAAAGCACCTACGGGCTTGCAAATATGAAAGGAAAACGCTAATATAGAATCCTCTTACAGAGGACCTCTATGCGATTTCATTTAGACAGACCGTTACAAGGATTAGATGTCCTTCCATGTAAAATTTGGGATGCTCATCTGCATATTTGGGATGCCAATGCATTTTCTGAGTTTGAGAAGTGGGCAGATGTTTATGGAGTCCAAAGGTACACAGGAATCGCTGCTCCTGATGTTAAAAGTGCTTTAGAGCAAAGAGGAAAAGCCAATAAATTTTCCTTTGCGCTTTATCTTCCAATTGATGCTTTTGCTCACCATGATACTAAAAAGCTTCTCACTGCGGTTGAAGAAGCACGAAAATACAACTACGATATGGTAAAGATGTGGTTTGGACCACGTTTTCTGGATTTTTCAAATGCGAGCACACCATTTGCCATTTCACTTCCCGAATTCGATCCTGTTTTTACTCGTATTGAAGATTACGAACTTCCGATTGATATACATGTAGCTGATCCTGATATCTGGTATACACGTAAATACCTGAACGTCAAACGCTACCGCACCAAGAGAAATGCAATCGATGAATTTATTACGGTTTTGGGTCGTCACCCCAGGTTAAGAGCAATCAGCGTTCATTTTGGGAGTTTGCCTGAACCGGAGAATTTGCCACTCTTAGCCTCTTTGCTGGACAATTATTCAAACCTCTACATCGATACCGCGTCGACTAAATGGATAGTAAGAGAGCTGGGGCGTGAAACTCAACGAGTACGGAAATTCATTGTCAAATACCAAAAAAGGATCCTTTTTGCAAGCGATATCTCCGTGGGATGGGGCGACAAAGCGGAAAGCTACTACGCAACACGGTACTGGACACAGAGATTATTTTGGGAAACAGCTGTTAAAAACACAGCGCTCCCATTCGCGGATGAAGATAATGAGAAAGGGTTAACGTTTATAAATGGGTTAAACTTGCCACCTCGCGTCCTGGAAAACCTTTATTGGAAGAATGCCCTGCATTTTTTTCAATGAGCCCCACAAGCAATTTATATACCGCTTGCAGGGAGGTCTACACGCAACTATTCCAGCCTATATCTTCTCCCCTCGTCGAGCATGGCAAGAAAGTTCTGAATGGGTATGTAATTGGCTACAGTATTCCCTGTACCGAGACAGTACCCGGTACCCTGCATACAAATGTCAAGGGTTTCCCGTACCCTCTTTCTTATCGCATTCTCATCGGCTCTGCAAAGAAAATCAACATCGATACCTCCGAGAATGGCAATTCTTGATCCGTATTTCCTGTAAACTTCGGTAACCGGCATAATGGAGTCTTCAAATGAATGTTTTGCATCAATACCAACATCATCGATAAGAACATCCATTATTTTCTCCAGATTCCCACAGTTGTGCAGGAGGTACGGTCGACCCTTTGCGTGAGCGACTTCAGCGCACTTTTTATGCCAGGGAAGCACCTTTTTTCCCAGATAGTCCGGGGATGCCAGTGTACCTGATCGAAATCCCATGTCGTCCGAACCCCAAACGAGGGGTACACATGAAAAATCACACATCGTCCGAGTATAATCCACGTAAAACTCTCCGACCTTTTGAGACAGTGCTTCGACCAGATCCGGTTCATCCACCATTTTAAAGCAAAACGTTTCGTATCCGAGGAGGAATGTTATCATCTCGAGTATGTGTCCCGTCAGGTCGTAGCAGCCCATGTTTTCAGGAAGATTTTTTTCGAGCCATTCCAGGGGACTCAGGTCTATGTCCGAAACCTTCGGCCATGGATATCGTTCAAATTCTTCCCATGATCCGATTGGACCATCATGCTCCTCCGTCCACTCTCGTTCTCCCCTGTGTTGACCGGGGATGGCGGTTGTATCCACCGCATGGATGGATTGCAGCGGAAAAAAATCCTTGTGGATCAGGGCAACCCGGAAAACATCGTATCCGAGGAATTCATGAATTCTAATTTCACATTTTAAATCATAAAAAGGATCCGATTTGCTGATGTCCCTTGCAAGTTCAAAATAATCACAGATTATGGCTTTGATCTCATCATCCAGGAAAAGCTCGATGAAATGCACCCTCTTTGGACGTACTTCCCTCTTTAAAACTCTTATGAGCTCGTGAACGTCAGGTTTTATACTGGTATTTTTTATAAAATCCATCAGACGCTATACGTAAAGATTAGGAACACGAATTGTGATCATGCATATACAAATTCATGGGCAACAGATACGACTGCCTGAACGTGCTCGGAAGGAGTATTGTAGGGAATATCATTTATGAAGAGGATAAATCGTCCGTCCAAACCTGCCTCGTCTATGAAACGACGCGCTCTGGACTCGATCTCGGATACTGGGCCACTCCTCACAAGATGTGCGTCCAAGCCCATGATCAACCCTATGTCGTGAGCATCCGCGTATCGTTTAAAAAAGGCTGGTCCGAGCTCGCTCACATCGGGATCACACACCTGTATCATGCCTGGCGCACCTTCTCTCTTTATATCTAAAAGCCTCGTCGGATCATTTAAATATCCCTCTCCCCACAAGCCCGCAAGCCTGATGCCGCCGATATGCTTCTCCAAACGTTTAATGTATTGGAGACTGAACTCTTCAACCATGTCCAGAGCAAGTAAAGGTGGAGAGGCAAGAGCTTCGGAGCCTGTCGCGACGGTTTTCACTCCAGCATGTTCTCGCTGACACAGAATCCACTCAGCGGCAACTTCATCGGTTAAATATTTCATAAGACGATGTACTTTGGATGGCTGGTTTCTTATCGCTACAATCAAATTTTCATATCCCAGGAGCTTGGCGCTCAAGGTAAAGATTCCACAAAATCGGATTTTCGGAGAAAGTCCCACATCGATAAGTCTTGCATTTATTCCGAGAACAAAGGGCATGCGACCTGCCCGGCCCATTTTACTCAACCTTAGGGCCTCTAAATCATCGATCGAACGCATAAGCGGCCTCAGGGGATCTACCATCGGGGCTTCATTTTCGATATAGACGAGCTTAGCACCCAGTGCTTCCGCCTCTATATTGTAACAATCATAGTGAATGGTAGGTGCATCGAAGCCATAGACCTCATCAGCCTGAAGCTCGCAGCGAAGAAAAGTTTCAGCATCTGTATAGAAATTATAAGTCTTTTCTCCTGCAATTCGAGCACTGTGGTGGGACATCTGTGCATAGNNTGCATAGACAGGTACCCGATCGGGTTTACCTTCACCTGCCTTTTTCATTCGCTCTATACCTTCAATCATTCGGGATGATACACCCAGCATGGGATGACCTCACTATCATACTGTGCTTTACTCGATCTTCCGTACCTCATACACACCGCCTCCAATGTAGATATAGACGGTCGTATCTGAATAACTCTTGAAGGGAACCGAAAGGCTGTCACCACCGATATTCTCTTCGTTATAGATCTCCCTCTCCCCTATACGGTCCTGAACAACAATACGAATTTGTGCATTTTCCATATCCTGAGGAACATCAAAATTTAAAACTCGTGCATAGAGCTTATCCTTCTCCTTTTCTGAAGGCAAATACCCAACGTAGAATGTCACCTTCTCATTCCGTTTCACAATGGTTCCTTCGAGTGGTTCCTGGGAAATAATGAGGCCATTCTGCGAAGGATCGATCACCTCTTCTGGAATGACATGGACGAGCACGCCCCGTAGCGCGAGCATCTGCATGACCTCATTGATGTCCTGATCGGTGTAATTCTCGAGATAGAAAGCCTGGATCTCGGTCCCTTTGGAGACAACGAGGTCTATGGTATCGACATTGGTTATCGGCGTGTTGGGTGGTGGAAATTGTCCGATTATGGTTCCCGGTGGCTCCTCCGAGGCTACAGAGGTAACGTTACCGATTTTTATGGTTTTTCCTTGAAATGAAAAAATTTCCTGCAATCTGTTCTGAACAAAAGTGGTCGTCTTTCCCGTATAGTCCTCAACTATGGAAATGATCGGCCCCTTGCTCACGATGAGCTTGATATCCTTTCCCTCCCGTACTATGCTCCCTGCCTTTGGGTCCTGTTCAACAATGGTATTCTTCTGTTTATCGCTGAAGTAGCGCGGATCTACCGTAGCTCTCAGATTTTTCTTTTGAAGTATGAGAAGTCCTTCAACAAGGTCTATGTTGGTAACTTTCGGAACAGCTACCTCCGGGTGCCCTTTGCGCATGAGCCAGAATACCAGTAATCCAACCGAAATGAATACGATGAGGAAGATTAACATTAAAATGAAAACATTTCGTATTATCAAACGAGAGCGATCGGAAATATTTTCCTTGAAAATTCGAAGGGCATTGCCCGTTTTTCTGAAAGCTCCGGTTTTTCCTATTTGAACATTGCTACGCATTGAATAACTTTCCCGAAATAGATTACTTATTTTAACAGTGGTTCTAAAATAATCAACTATTTCTGTTAATATGGGAAAAGGTTACTAAAAACTATTTTTTTCCGAGCACCTTCCCTTTGAGACCCCGGTAGCCATTCATGAACTCTTTGAAACCCATTCTCTTCTTGTTTTCTATCTGCAGGTCTGTAATACACAAAAATCCTTCTCCCGCTTGTACGATAATTCCCTGCTGTGGGTCAAGCAAAACAATCTCTCCATTTTCCCCACCGCCATTATCGATGGATGATAAAATTTTTGCGTTGTAAATCCGCAATATTTTCCTATCCAGAAAGGTAAATGCAACAGGCCATAGATTGTATGCCCGTANNCTTCTCGGCATGTTCCGTCCAGTCTATCAGCCCGTCATACTTACGGATTACGGGGCAGTAGGTAGCTTCATGCTCGTCCTGCTTAACCGGTGTGATCCTGCCATCCAGATATTCGCCTATGGATTGCACCAGGAAATGAGGAGACAGCTGGGACACCTTTGCAAATAGCTCTGTGGCACTCCAATTATCCTCGATCACTATTCTTGTTGCAGCGAGAATGTCACCTGCGTCCATTTTATCGGACATGAGCTGCAGAGTTATTCCGGAAACACCCTCTCCCGCAAGAATAGCGGCCTGTATTGGAGAAGGACCTCTATACTTCGGTAAAAGGGATGCATGCAGGTTCAGACTCCCATGATTTGGGTAACGTACAACAGTATCGGGAAGGATCTTCCCGTAGGCAACGACGACAATGAGATCGATCGCGTGCTGTCGGAAGAGCTGAATGAGGGTCTCGTCAATACGATCGGGTTGGTACAGATCGATATTTTTTTCGAGGGCTAACTCCTTTACCGGAGTCATCGAAACCTTCCTGCCTCTCCCGCGAGGCTTATCCGGTCTGGTTATTGCTAGACGCACCCCATAGGCACTGTGCAGCCGGGCAAGACAGACTGCAGACAAACGGGGAGAGCCAAAAAAGGCAATATTAACAACTTTACTCATTTGCGGATTTTTATCACATGGACTACTTTTAGGTGCTCGAAGTTCTCTACGGTATCTCAACGGATAAGAGCAGCATATTCCCTTTCCAGATCCTCTAATTCGCTGGCGATACTCTTCCTCTCTTTGGATGTGAGTCTGTCAATAAACAACACACCATCCAGATGGTCGATTTCATGTTGAAGAACTCGTGCAAGCAGTCCCTCAGCGCTTATCTCGATGAGTCTCCCGCTCTTCGTCATGCCTTGAACTACGGCCTGTACGGGTCTTTCAACATCAGCATTGACACCAGGAATACTGAGACATCCCTCCTCCATTACATCGGTCTCGGTTGAAAGATGCCGGATCACAGGATTAATAAGGGCAAGTCTATCGAAATTCTTCTCGTCGATCGATACGACGATGATCCTTTTCGATTCGCCGATCTGTGGCGCAGCAAGACCAATTCCCCCCTCCTCCTCCATCACGTCAAACATTGATTTGATAAGCGAAGTTACCGAATCGTCTATCTTGGCTACCTCTTCGGCAGGCTTCCTCAAGAAGGGATCAGGATATTTTTTCACGTTTATCTTTTCCATGTTAAAAATATAATTCACCCGAATTCCTTAATCAAGAAAATTGGCAATGTTGTGAGATGAGCCTTCGGCACTTGATAGCACCTTCGGTACTTGACAGCACCTTCGG
>JABAOF010005204.1_pt5 | contig 11516 bp, 11 predicted proteins | sample 7062171 | NCBI WGS metagenome assembly JABAOF01 (sample SAMN14538628, study PRJNA623070) | marine sediment metagenome | biome: marine biome [ENVO:00000428]; feature: marine pelagic biome [ENVO:01000023]; material: deep marine sediment [ENVO:00002113] | place: India: Gulf of Khambhat ... | reverse complement strand
CCTGGCGCTCGGAACTACTGGAAGTCACACAACTTTGCTGAACTGAGCGGCGACGCTCTGGAATCGATCGTCCGGTACGCGGGCGACCTCCCCCACCATCAATGTGAGATCTTCATCGGTATGATCGACGGGCAGGCCAGTCGCGTCCCTCCCGAGGCCACCGCCTATAGTCATCGGGATGCGAAGTTCGTCATGAACTTCCATGGCCGATGGGAGAGCCCCAGCGATGACGAGCGCTGCATCACATGGGCTCGCGAGTTTTTCAATGCGATGACTCCCCACGCCGCGGGGTCAGTCTATGTGAATTTCATGACGCAGGACGAAACCGGCCGCGTGCCAGCTGCCTTTGGGACCAGCTATGAGCGGCTGGTTCAGGTGAAGAATAAATACGATCCCACCAACTTCTTCCACATGAATCAGAACATCAAGCCATCGGTCTGAATCCAACGCGATCAACCTGCCTCGCACTTGCCGACCGGTCAGGTGAGGGAATCGCAATATCGGCCTATGCTTGACAACGACATTCCGGAGCCGGGCTGAGCACTAGACGAGTCGCGGGCATCTGGATAGTCTCACTGTACGTCACAGACGGAGACAAGCCATCCACTCAGTTATCCCCATCCGGCCCCAAGACATTTCCTCATCCGACGCCTAATGCCCATGTTCCTCCGCCACCCCAGTAGTGCCGCAAGACACCCTGCTGCTATTTGAAAAGTAACTGATCTGATGTCTGATTATCTAACAATCGCCGATTGACTCAGGGATTATCGTTTGCTAAGAATAGCTGGATTCAGCTCTGGTATTCAAATTACCTAAGAGGAGGGGTATGATGGGCACCGGACATCGTTTCATTAGTTTCACGGCCCTTGCCATGCTGTTGTTTATCACGCTGTTCTTGATGCTGCCGGCAGACGCTGTTCCTGCGTTCTCTCGGCGAGCAGGCGGGGTGAGCTGCAACATGTGCCACTGGCATCAGAATGCGCTGAATGCAACCGGCAAGCAATACCTACAGTCGGGAGTTCGACTCCCAGGCGAGCAGGCCGACGTAACTGCTTCTGATTTCAAGGTCGGCGACTACGCAAGTCTTGTCCTGGCACCCAATCTGAGTGCTGTGGAACATGACGGAACAGTATTCTCTGCAGGTGACGCGGTGCTTTGGCTGGGCGGACCTGTGGACAATCTATTCTCAGCACTGGCTGAAGTCGAGTTCAAGATAGATGACGAAGAGGTGGAGGTGGAGGAGGTATATGTCCACTTTGTGAGCGATCTGGGGAACAATTACTTCTCGGCCCGGTTCGGCCAGTTTCAACCGTTCTTGTTCCTCTCCAATGTGTCAGGCCCTCCCAGAATCACCCTCAGCCGACCTGAGGTAATGTCCGGAAGGGCTACCAATGACAACACCTTTCGCCCTCGAAACCGCCTCAGGGGAATCGAACTGGGAGCCGTAGACGGGCCTCTCGCCGGGTATGTGGGCCTGGGAAATGGAACCGGACAGAATGCTTCTGACAACCACATGGACGTCTATGTTACCGTGGAGCGCGCCTTTGGCACACAGGGAAGTTCCATTGGAGCCTGGGCCTATTGGGGAGAGGCTGTACTCACCGGCGGCTTCCGTGATTCTTTTGAGCGATATGGTGTCATCGGGAACTATACCGCGCAGAAAACCAGGGCTGTCGGCGGGCTGCTGTTTGGAGATAATGAAGATCCGGGGGGGGCCGATCTTGACAATGATGGTTGGTTCCTTGAGATAGATCAGAGAGTGGGCGTAGACACAGTTGCGTATTTCAGATGGGATGAATTCAACCGCGATTTGGCAGCCGGAGGGGAACGGGAAACTGACGGCCCTACGCTGGGTATTTCGTGGACGCCAACGGAACTATCCCGATTCACTATCGAAGCCCAATCACTGGATACAGACGGCACAGATGTAGATTCGATTGTGGTTGAAATGCACCTGGCCATCTAATTAGACAGGCCTGATATTGTCGCACATGGGTCAGGTTGAAGGCGAAGGAAAAGCCGGGCATCCGTCTCGGGACGGTCCCGGCTTTTCTGTGACCTGGACAGTGAATCAAGAATCGCCCGTATCAGAGGCAGTTTGCTTGTATTGGTAGTCTGTAAGAACCCATTCAGCCCCCGGCTTACAGGTCAGCTCCGTTTTTTCCTGCTCCTCTCCTATCCCAATAAAGTTGCATGATTGGTGATTTGACCTTAACTTGCTTTCCTTTTCGACTTATGTTTGTCGTATAACCGTACAATTTTTCCCTTATTTTTGGCAGTCATACTCTTGTTTCCCATGTATAATGGGTGACAGTTTAGTCCCCGATAGGCCGCGAAACTCAGCTGAAGAGTGTGCATGGACGGGCTCGAAAGGCTGGGATCGCGCGCGCGTACGTACGCTCCGCACACATCGAGACTGCAATGAGTAGATACAGCTCAAACTGGCGAAGACGCTTATTTCTGCTTTCTATGGCTGTCTTACCACAGGTGGTTGCGCTGGGCAGCATGGCGGGACTGCTCTGGCTGGTGAGAATCAAGGAGATCGTTAGAGCCCCGGCAGTATTTCAAAAAGACTCCAATCAGGTCATCATGAGATTCGATTTGCCGGAGGAGGATCGCCCCAAGATCGAAGTAGGCAGCGTATTGCACGGGGCCATAGTCGGCCCTACGGGGAAGCCGGGTCCTGAGTTTCAGGCGACGGTAACGCGAGTAGAGCCGACACAAGCATCCTCGACCTCCATTGCCTGGCAAGTGACCGCACAGTTGCGGGTTTCGCCGGATATGGGTGAGGGGATTTCTCCGGAAATCCTTGAGGCGGCGGCTCCTGTAAGTGTCGCCATGTGGAGCCGGACGCGGCGAGCACTGTCAGTTGTGTTTAATCGCGAGGAAGTGACAGAGACGGGCAAAGGCTCCGCGGCAGGGAACATTGGACTCGGTGGTGTGCCGTGAGATCTTCTTCAACGACAACAGGGCGCAGACACTCTCTGCGTCGCTATCTCCGATTCCGCAGGTATGCAGTGCGTTATCTGGACATCCAGATAGCGATACTGGTGTGTGGTATTATCGCCGGTTTCGGCGGCATGTTGGGGCCGTATATCACCAAGCTCACATTTGATTTTGCCTATGCCAACCGAGATTGGAATTTGCTCCTGGCATTGGCCGTGGCGGGCCTTCTAATGCTGCTGCTTTCTCAGGTCGGCTCCAGCGTTCAGCAATATCTTCAACTCTACGCTTCCCAGAATCTGACATTCTCCATGCGATCCGACTTTCTGCGTCATATGTACAGCCTGCCGCTCTCCTTTTTTCAAAATCGCTCCACCGGCGAGATCTTATACCGACTGAATTCCGACATTCCAAGCACCGCCAGTTTCGTCGGCGGGATAACCTCCACCATAGTCAGTCCGTTCGTCTCCGCCGCGTATCCGCTCATAGCCATCATATGGCTCGACTGGCGATTCGCCTTGCTGGCGGGGGTAGCGGCGCCGATCTTCGCCGTTCATTCTCGCTACTTCGGGCGACGCCAGCGCGACCTGGCTCGCCTCAACGCGGCGGAGAGTCAACGCATCACCAGTGAAGCCACCGACCGCATCGCCCAAGTGAAGTTGGTCAAGTCTTTCGGGCGTGAGCCAAAGGAGATACGAGAGTACCTCTCCAATCAAATAAGACTCATTCGACTTGCTTTCCGAGGTTACTGGTTGAATCTATGGAGCGGCACTAGCAGCGTTGTTATCAGTTCTGTCGGCCAGGGTTTGCTGGGGCTCTATTTGGGTTACCGGGTGGTAAACGGAGATATGAAGGTCGGCACGCTGATTGCGCTTTCCATGTACCTGATGCAGCTGCTCGAGGCAACAAGTAGGCTGGCCGGTCTTTACCAAAACGTACTCCACGAACTGGTTCCGGTTGATCGCGTCCTTGAGGTTTTGGAACAGGAAGATCGTATCCGGGAGCCGGCGGATGCGGTCTCGCCCGGGCCGCTGCAAGGCGCTCTGGCATTGCGGGACGTCAGTTTCAGTTACGTACCTGGCAAGCCAGTCTTGGATGGAACCAACTTGGAGATAACGCCCGGTTCGTTTATTGCACTTATCGGCCCCAGTGGCACCGGCAAGACAACCGTACTCAATCTGCTGCTGCGCCTCTACGACCCTGACGGCGGAGAGGTTCTGATTGACAGAAGGCCTTTGCGAAGATTGAGACTCGCACCATTCCGGAGCCAGATCGGGATCGCTCTTCAAGAGACCTATCTTTTCAATGCAACGATTCGCGAGAACATCCTGTACGGCAGTCCGCTGGCCACAGAGGAGGAGATCTACAGGGCTGCGCGTTTGGCGGATGCTCACGAGTTCATCACCGAGTTGCCCGAAGGCTATGACACCAAAGTCGGTGAGGGCGGGTGTATGCTGTCCGCAGGGCAGCGTCAGCGAATCGGCATTGCCCGCGCCCTGATACGGAATCCCCGAGTGCTGATTCTAGATGAAGCTACTTCTTCCCTCAGCACAACCTCTGAAGGGAGTGTTTTGGAGGCAGTGCGACCGCGGAGCGGGGAGCGTACTCTGATCGTTGTCACCCACCGGCTGCCGGCAATTCGCGCGGCGGATCGTATTTTCGTGCTCGACGGCGGTCACGTGACTGAAGAAGGCACCCATGAAGAACTCATGGCACAAGGAGGCATTTACCGAACGCTTTGGGATAGACAATTTGGCAAGGAAGCAGCAGGCTTGCAGGTCTCATCCTGCTAACGTTGCGATCGCGGAATTAACCTTGAAGTAATCAGTTTCGGAAGTCATCTCTGTACTTGTGAGGAGACTGTGCCACATGGAGAAACCTTTCACTGAGAGCGCAGACAGCCCTACACAGAGCGAGGTGCACAATGCATTACAGCACAGCAAGAATCTCATCATTCCTCGCAGCACGATTCTACTTACAAATTGCGAAATGAAGGTTGCGCGCCTTGTCGCGCAAGGGAAGACCAATGCTGAGATCGCAGAAGAACTGTTTCTTTCGCTCAGCACTATCAAGTCCCATATTCGCAATGCCCTTGCTCGACTTGGCATCCGGAATCGCGTGGAGTTGGCGCTGTGGGTGACCGAGCATTCCCCCCTCCGACACAACATTTGTTGAGAAAGCGCCAACTTGCGCGGAAGAGCACCTGCCTCCGGCAGGGCTGTAAATATTGGAGGCTTTGAGAGGAGCGGCGGCCCGAAGTTTGAGGCGCAGGTCTGAGTGTATGCCTGTATGCTAGCCCGGTGTATTGTTACGCCTTCTCATACACAGCTTAATAAGCCGCCCGTCAGTTCTTCGGCTGGGAGTCAAGCTCAGGGAGGATTGAGGAGCGCTCATGGCGCAGACGTGCCCCCATGTATATGGCGAGTTCGATCAGGTGTTGCATCAGTTCACAGTCATAAGGGTCAGGCAAGTCAGCTCTTTGATTCACAAGAAATGCAGAGACGTAGCAGCCTCCCCCACAAAGATAGCGCGCCCAACACTCCTTGCAGACTGGCTTGCGGGTTACCAGAAGATCCTCGCGATAGAGCCGCTGCCCCTCCTCTGATACTCCTGTGAATACCGACCCCATCCGGGATTCCAATATCCCTATCATAGGGCCGCAGGGATAGATATCTCCGTTGGTGTCCACTCCGGCTATCCATTTGCCCGCGCCGCAGCGATATAGGCCCTTTTGGGGTGATAAGGCCCGCAACATGAACCGTCCGAAATAGTCCTGGTAGTGCCAAATCGGTTTCAGGTATCCCAGTAGAGTATCGTCATCTTGCTGGAGCAAGAACTCGACGAAATCGGAATACCCCTGCTTGATGGCGCCAATGGTCCGCTCATTGATGGCAAAGGATTCATTGTGACGCATGCGAATCGGCCTCATGCGTATACATCTGAATCCCATTTTGTGGAGGTGAAGGAAGATATCGGTTACATTCGGATGTTCCCCGGTGATTGTGGCGGCGCCCGTGTACCTGTCCGGCAAGTCCGGATTAGTCCACAAATCACTGAGAGCCGACGCGACTACTTCATAAGAACCTTTGCCATCAGGGAACCTGCGCATGGCATCGTTGATGTGCTGCGGACCGTCAATGCTGACTCTCCACCAAGAGTCTTTATCTGCCAAACAGCTGCGAATCTCGGGCTTGTCTGCAAGAGTGAGGTTTGTGGTATGCACCACTGTAGTGATGGATTTGTTCATGGCGGCGGCATATCGCTCAGCCTGCTGTTGCACTCGCTCAAGAGCATGCGGGGACAGCAGAGACTCCCCCGTGGCTCCGGTCCATACATTGAGCTTGTTTGCATCTTTTGCGAAGTGATTCGCGGCCCATTCGAAGGCGGCATCAATTACCTTCTCGGACATATCTGTTTCAACGTCACGCCCTCCCGCCTCTTGAGGGTGTGCATAACAGTATCGGCAGCGGAGTGTACAGCGGTAGGTAATGGCAAGATGCAGTTCTCGAGGATCCTCCGGAGTGAGAGCAGGCGGGTCGGTTGCGGCCACGTCAGGCTGGAAGAAGCCGCCGAGCAGCAAGGATTGCACCTCTCGGACAGTTTCATCTACCTCGGGCCCGCGGTTGGAAAGCCTTTCGAGTGCGGCCTCACGCGGTAACTTCGCAAAGGTCTGTAGAACCTCTGACGCAAGATCGTCCAACTGGAAACCGGCAGAAGTACCGACATCGAATGCGAAGTTGCGGCCGGCTACCGACATACGATGGAAAACTGCTCTATCTTGTCGCGCTTCCTCTCGCTCTTCCATAGTTGTCCCCTCTCAGTATTGTGTACCGTGCTGGCTTCCAATGGCACTCGAATCTCACCGTAAGGCTCCAGGTGACACCTGTATGTGTCAGGGAGATAGCCGCGTCTTGTCAAACGCGGCTGATCTCCTCATGTTTGGGCCACAACTGCCCTAACATTCCTAGCACTGGATGACGCCTGTGGTGTAGTAGCAGTGGGCGGCATTGTCAGTAATGGAACACGACACAGCTATCACTCCTCCGTCACCGCACTTCGCCCCTGCTGTTGCAGGCGCGTAACATTTGACGCCAACCGCGCCGGCGTCGCATGTCTGCCCTGTACTGCTGGGGCAGTAGGCTCCATAGCCGTCATGGCATATGACACCTACTGCGCCACTTCCGTAGCAGAGACCCAGGAGACTGGCTCCGCCCAGTGGATTGAGACCACTCATTCCCGCAACGTCCATCAGCGAACTGAGGTTCTTCAGCATCTCATTTCACCTCCCTCCCGCCCAAGATTTGGAGACTACGCAGCCGCCGGTACTGCCGGGGCGTCTGAGGCCGGATACCCCCAACTATTCGGCGACTCCCATCATCCATCAATCAGATCGCCTGAATGATTGAAATGCCAGCCAAATGATGCCCTCCTCTCACAAACCCATCCGGCCACATGCTGGAATGCGGCGAAAGCCTCTATTTGTAAGCCGGTCGTAAAATGCATGTTCCTGGTTGAAGGTTATAGCCGGCATGTTGATTGGACAATCGCTCTAAAGGATGATTTCTCTCTATCTGGGCTGCCTGTGTAGGGACAATACGCGGAGTTAACAACTCGGCCGATCAATTCTTATCCAGTGAAGTAGTGAGGTTTAGCCGTCAGGGCTCACGATGATCGAGTCTGAAAGTCGCCCGCCGATGCAGGTGCGGAGCCATCTTGCCAGGTTTGTTGGGTTGGAAACATCAGTGTCATGCCGGTCACAACAGATAAACGCGAAATCGTATTCAAGGTGAACTGAAGACAGAGAATCATTGCCTGTAGACGTTAGGGAGATAGCCGCGTCTTCTCAAACGCGGCTAATCTCCTCATGTTCGGGCCACAACTACCCCAACATTCCTAGCACTGGATGACGCCTGTGGTGTAGTAGCAGTGGGCGGCAAGATCACTACTAGAACACGACACAGCTGTCGTGAACTCGCGGCACTTCACTCCTGCTGTTGCAGGCGCGTAACACTTGGCGCCTACTGCGCCGGAATCGCATGTCTGCCCTGTACCACTGGTGCAGTAGGCTCCATAGCCATCACGGCATTCGACACCTACTGCGCCGCTTCCGTAGCAGAGACCCAGGAGACCAGCTCCGCCGAGTGGATTGAGACCACTCATTCCCGCCATGTCCATCAGCGAACTGAGGTTCTTCAGCATCTCGTTTCACCTCCCTCCTGCCCAAGATTCGAAGATTACGCCGCCGCCGTGACTGTCGGGCTGTCCGAAGCCGGCGGCCCATTGGCATTCGGCGCTTCTGACCACGGGCGCACCTTGGGCCGGGGCGCCCTGGGACAGTCTGGTTGGGGCGCGAAGACAGTGCCATAGGCCTTGAACGACTGGATGAAACAGCGTCCCCGGCCAACATGGCACTCCTCAAATTCCTCGCAGTTCTCACATGCCGTTCCTGCAAAAAGGCTCTGATCAGGGAGCAGGAAAGCATCGACACGGTCTGAATTCCAAATCTCTTTCAGTGATTGGTGGGAAAGATCTCCCACCACAGAGGGGCCCTCAGATGGGGCCTGCTCGCAAAGCACCGATCTGCCGTCAGGATGTATGGTGAGACCATTAATCCCTGCAGTGCAGATGGCACGTTCTGCAAATGGGAGCGTCGCGAGACGTTCAACACGAATATTTCTATCGTCGTACTTCTCCTTCAATTCCTCCGCCATCTGTGATGCTTCTTCGTACTGTTCAGAGGTAAGGAAGAGATCTTCACGGGGCACATAGCCGGAGCGGACATATTCGCTGAAATTGATCGAATATACTCCCATGGAGACTAACTTCTCCACCAGAGGGCGGATTTGATGAAGGTTGTATGGAGTGAGCACCGCGTTTACGAGAGTGCTAAAGCCGGCCGCCAGCGCGTGCTCAATCGTGCCTAGGGTTTTTGGCAGCAGTCCGGGCGATTGAGTCAGGAAGGCATGGGTTTGCTCGTCAAGAGTATCAATACTGACCTGCAGCCTTCTCAAACCTACATCTGAGAGGCGGCCGATCATCTCCTCTGACAAACCACATTTCGTGGATACAGCAACATGGATATCGCGGGCGATCATTGCCTCGATGATCTCTACGATTTGGGGATGGGTGAACGGATCTCCACCTTCGATGACGATGCCCCCGATGTGAAGGCTGGCGGCCTCATCAAGGATCTCAATCACTCTGCTCAATGGAAGCGGTGGGCCTCCCTTACCGTGCCGCTGACGCTCGGCGAAACAGTAGATGCAGTCAGCCACACAAGAATTAGTGATCATCCAGACAAGCGATAACGGCGCGAATGTGCGCTTGCGAGTGATACTGACTTCGGAAAACGGAATGATGAAGGACCTTGGATCATAACGGGAGTGCTTCTCTTCGGGGATACCGTCGGTGGGAATCAAACGCCCTTCGTCATCGTTCATGAATCGACCCAGCGCAATACGGGCGTCCTTCTCGGAGACTTTTGCCACCCAGGTGAAGTCTTTTATCACTTGGCCAACCGTACGCTTCCCGTCGAACAGTGCGATCATGACCGCGGTGGAGGGATCGAGACGCACATGATCCCACACGGTGGCATCATCGCCGACCCGCCAAAAGGAAACGAAGTGATCTTCCCGCCGCATGCGAAAATCCTCTCGCAGCACCAGGCGGGCATCATCATCAAGCACCGGTACTTCGGTTTCGACGACTTCTCCCACAGGTTGAAAGTGTTTCATCTGTCGGGCCTCTGAATGATTGAAATTCCGGCCGCGCTCTGGAATGCGGTGCGAGCCTATACGTGCAGGCCGGTCCTGGAATATATGCTTACTCTGGAGGCTATAACTGCAATGCTGATTGGACAATTGGCCGAAAGGATGATTATGCAGCGGCTGCGGAGTTCTCAAGATAGACTGATCTCGTAATCTCGAAGTGAGAGTTCTAATAATCTATCTTGAGAGAAGTGGCGAAGTGAGGAATCGGAGGCAGGAGGCAGCAGCGGTGGTGCGCTCAGCGGCGCTGAGGGTGGGCCCTGAGCTGGCGAAAATGTCTGGGAAATTGCCGGATTGACAAGAAATCGATATAATAGTAAGAGGGCGCAAGCAACTGTAGCAAACGTGAGAGCGTGAAGTTATAGGGCCGACCTGAGCAGTGTCAGTTCATGCAGCGGCCGATAACAGATAGAAGGCAACTGCGCCGGTTCGCGGTTATACGCGGTATTGATGTGAGAATGAGGAAGGAGGTCTTAATATAAAGTGAAGTGTACTGTGATCCTGGTCTTCTTGTGTATGCTCGTGTTGACGGCGAGCGCGACTTTTGGGGCAACCATTACGGTTCCCGGCGATTATGCGACCATTGGAGAGGCGGTGGCGGCCGCCTCCGACGGTGACATCATCAATGTTTCACCCGGCACCTACACGGAGAACATCGTCGTGGACAAGCCGGTGTCCATTCGCGGAGTGAAGGGAGCGAATGTGACAGCAGTGACGGGTGCTGTGTTGAGCACCGATCCCGTCATCCAGATTAAGAGCAGTGATGTGACCGTCTCCGGGTTCACCATCTCCGGAGGCACAAGGAGATGGGCTGCCGGCGTCTGGATAGACGGGTACGACTACGCAGATGCAAATGGCTTCACCGCGGGCCTCTCGAATGTCACTGTGAGTCACTGTGTCCTTGAGAACAACACTATCGGCATAGGCATCGCTTTGACAGACGGCTCCAGGATCGTCAACAACACCATCCGAAGCAACCTGGACTACGCTAGCTTCGGAGCCTGTTGTTTTACCGGCGGTATCATGGTCTGCCACTGCAGGTACTTATCCAGCACCCTCAACACCCAGATTATCAATAACGAGATACACCACAACGACGGCTGCGGGATTGTGTTCAACAGTTTCTATTGGACTACTCCCTGGAATGTCAGTGGAACCAAGATCTTCGGGAACAATTTCTATCTGAACGGCAACAGTGACGCCGGTGTGCTCGAATGGGCATCCGATATTTCGCTGTGTCCGGTGGTGGGGTCAATAACCATAGCCGGCAATAAGATCCTGGCACGAACAGCCCATGGTTATGACATAGACGGTATTTGGATGTGGTCTGCTCCTGACGCGAAGGTAGTCGGGAATCCGGTGCGAGCGGAGTTGGGCCCGAACCTGCCAATGCCGACACCATAGCGCGATTTTTCAGCAAGTATAGTTATAGTTATAGAACGGGCCGCGGAAATGCCGCGGCCCGTTTTCGCATGTTTCTGCTTGGCTCCGGCGATATTCGCTGTACCTTCACACCTGACTGAAGACCGCTCAGAGGCAACGCCGGGATCGTGCGGGAACCACTCGGGTGCTCCGGATTTGCTAGAATTGGGCGCGGGTGCGGTTGGCTGGAGACTGAAGGCAATTCTTAGGTGGACGGGGTTCATGGAGACGGCGGGGTATTGGGTGGCATTGTTGGCGGTGGTGGTGTTTCCGCCGGTTCTTTTGGTGTGGCTGGTTATTCATCCCTTTACTCACAGGTGGCGAAGGCTGCCGGCGGCAGCGACCTATTCGGTTGTGATTGCGATTCTGGTTTTGCTGATGGCG
>JABAOF010040478.1_pt1 | contig 11517 bp, 14 predicted proteins | sample 7062171 | NCBI WGS metagenome assembly JABAOF01 (sample SAMN14538628, study PRJNA623070) | marine sediment metagenome | biome: marine biome [ENVO:00000428]; feature: marine pelagic biome [ENVO:01000023]; material: deep marine sediment [ENVO:00002113] | place: India: Gulf of Khambhat ... | reverse complement strand
CATCGCGCGAACCACATCCTCGCCGGTCCTGACCGCCGGTATCACGCCGCCGAGGAGCATCGTCACGAGAATGGGTACGTTCGTCATGTAGACCTCCGATCGCTCAAACGCTCATCCAGCCATCTAACTTAGATTCCAGCACAACAACGATCACCGGGGCACCACGGCGACCGAGCACCTCTCAGACCTACAGGGCATCAAAAAACGGCGGCCCGCGCCAGCGCAGTGGTGCGGGCCGGTGGACCAGCCGGTTCCTGGGCCGTGAGGCCAGCAGTCGGCTCAGCCTGTACCCTCCGTCGGTTGATCCTCCTGGCCTGCGGCATCCCGCATCCGCTCGACCAGTTGGTGCATGCGCTCCACTACCTCCTCGATCATGCCGTCGGCGTCCTGCGGCGCGTCCGGGCCCTTCGCGATCACTGTCAGGCGGTTGAGGTTTCGGACGTTCATGATGAATTCGTCCGTCACATTGCGGAGCTTATTGTACTTTCGCCGCTCCTGCGCCACCCGGCGCTCCGAGCCCAGCGCGACCCGGATCGAGACGTACAGGAGCGGCACGATGGCCAGTACGGACAGGAGCGCACGGAACATCGGTTCCGGGACCGCCACGCTGACGACGACCAGAGCGATCACACCGCCTCCGGCAACCAACAGCCAAGCCTTGTGGAATCTCATATCCGCTCCTGTTCTCCCGTTCAGCGTCAGATGCGGCTCGGGCGGTCGGGGAGAGGCGCCTAATCTTAATCAGAACGGCCGAATGGCGCATCTCTTTGCCCGGCAAGGCATCTCACCCATGCGCAGGGGCGTCTCTCCCGGCCAGCCCCTCTGGCACCCGGGGCACCCGCGTCCCCGGCGCGCGACAGGGGACCCCGAACCCGCAAACTGCCTCCACGGCGCGCCGCGAGCAACTGCCCGCCAGCCGCCCGCCCCCCGGGTGTGCAAGGATCTGGGGGCCATGCGTCTAAGGGAGTGGAAGAGGCAACAACCGGTCCCGCCCGACACTGGGAGGTGTGACATGAGGCTTATAGACACAAGGAAGCTAGCGGCCACTGGCCTCGCCGGGCTCCTGCTCCTGGCGGCGGCGCGTTCCGCGTCGGCGCAGGGCTGGATCGAGCCCATCGAGCGCTGGCCCGGCCAGTTCCACGTCGAGCGGGTGCGCAGCGACGTTAGCGTCACCATCGACGCGGAGCGGCGCGTCGCCTACATCGAGGTGGAGGAGGTCTTCCGCAACCGCTCACGCATGATGATGGAGGGCGACTACCTCTACCCTATCCCACCGGAAGCCGTGTTCACGAACTTCTCGCTCTTCATGGGCGAGCAGGAGCTCAGAGGCGAGGTGCTGCCCGCCGAGGAGGCGCGTCGGATCTACGAGGAGATCGTCCGGCGCAAGAAGGACCCGGCGCTGATCGAGCTGGTGGGGCACGGCGTGCTGCGGGCCCGCGTCTTCCCCATCGACCCGGGCGATGAGCGACGCGTCATCCTGCGCTATACGCAGGTGCTCGGCAAGGACGGAGATCTCTTGCGTCTCCGCTATCCGCGCATCGTCGGGATCCTGCCCGGCAGCGAGCGGCGCGAGAGCTCGCCGCGGGATCCGCAGGCGCAGGCTCAGCACCCGTTCACCCTGACCATCCGGGTCAGCGGCGCGGATCTCTTCGCCACGCCCTACTCGCCCACGCACGTCATCGAGGTGCGCGAGCGGGGGCGCGACGAGATGGAGATCGTGCACCGTGGCGAGGCCGCCGCCCGCGACTTCGAGTTGTTCCTGCCACTTCGCGAGGCGCTAGTCGGCGCCAGCCTGGTGGCCCATTCGCCCGGCGGCGAGCCCGGCTACTTCATGCTGCTGATCTCGCCGCCCGCAGCAGGTGAGGAGACACAGATCCCGCGTGACGTGACCCTGGTGCTCGACGTCTCCGGCTCCATGTCTGGCGAGAAGATCCAGCAGGCGCGCGACGCGCTCGACCAGATTCTGGCGGGCCTCAGGCCCGAGGATCGTTTCCGGCTGATCACTTTCAACAGCGTCGTCCGTTCGTTTCGGGACGAGTTTGCGGCCGCGGACCGCGCGATCCTGCGTGAGGCCCGCGACTACCTGGCCGGTGTCCGCGCCGAGGGCAGCACCAACGTGATGGACGCGCTGCGCGAGGCGCTCGAACCGGATGCGGAAGAGGGCCGCCTGTCCCTGATCGTCTTCCTCACCGACGGCAAGCCGACGGTGGGTGAGACGGCGCCGGAGCGGATCGCCGAGGCGGCGCAGCAGCTGCGCGACGGCGAGCGCGTCTTCGCCTTCGGCGTCGGCTACGACGTGAACACCTACCTGCTCGACCGCATGGCCGAGGGCGGCCGCGGCACCGTGACGTACGTGCGGCCCGGCGACGACGTGGAGGAGGCCGTCTCGTCGTTGACCCGAAAGATCGGGTTTCCGGCGCTGGCCGACCTGAGGATCGTGCGGGCGCCGGCGCAGCTGGAGGACTACTACCCGAACCCGCTCCCCGATCTCTTCTACGGTGAGGAGCTGGTGCTGTTCGGTCGCTACCGCGGCGACGGCAGCGGCGAGCTGGTCCTCGAGGGCAGGCGCGCCGGTCAGGCCCAACGCTTCACCTACCGGGTAGAGCTACCGCGGCGCGAGTCGGACAACGAGTTCATCCCACGGCTCTGGGCCGCGCGCAAGGCCGGCGCGCTCACCGCACAGGTCCGGCTGCACGGCCCCGACCCGGAGCTGATCGAGGAGATCCGCCAGCTCGGCCTGCGCTACGGGATCATCACCGAGTACACGTCGTACCTGGTGGAGGAGCCGCAGCTGGCGATGCGGGCGCCCGAGGCGGCGATGGATCACGCACGCGCTCTGGCCGCTGCTCCCGCTGAGCAGGTGGGCGCTGTGGCATTCAAGCGTGCGGAGCAGTCGAGCCGCTTGCGCGAGGTCACCGTGATGGCTGAGGCGGAGCAGATCGTGGCGGCTGCCACTGGTCGCGCCGCCCCTGCGGGCAGCGGCGCCAGCGTCCGCCAGGTCGGCCGCCGCCTCTTCGTGCTCGAGGAGGGGACCTGGACGGACCTGCGCTTCGACCCCAGCTTGCAGGTGATCGAGGTGGCGCCGTTCAGCGACGCCTACTTCGAGCTGGTGCGGCGGCTGCCAGCTCTGGCGGCCTACTTCGCGCTCGGCGAGCGGGTCGTCATCGCCGGCGACGGGGTGACGCTGAGGCTGACGCCGGATGGCGTCACCACGTGGGACTCCGCAGATCTCGCGGCCGTGCTGGCGAGCTTCGAAAGGAATCACTGACGGCCGCCGGCCTGTCGAACTGACGGGAGAGAGCGCTTGGATCTCTCTCAGGTGTACCGCGAGCACTACCGGTCGCTGGTCCGCTTCCTCTACCGGCGGATCGGCGACCAGGCTCGCGCCGAGGATCTGGCCCAGGAGGCGTTCGTCCGGGCGCTGGAGCATCGGCCCTCGCGACCGCGGGCCTGGCTGTTTACCGTGGCCGCCAACCTGGCCCGGGACGAGGGGCGCCGGGCCGCGGTGCGCCGGCGTCACCTGACGCTGATCAAGGCCGAGGCGGAAGCCAAGCCACCGGAGCCGCCGCCGGACGTGGCGCTGGAGCGGCGCGAGGCGGTGCGGCGGGTACAGGCGGCGCTGGCGCGACTGGCGGAGCGGGACAGGGAGGCACTGCTGCTGTGGGAGGAGGGTTTCTCCTACGACGAGATCGCCGAGGTGCTGGGTCTGTCCCGCGGCTCCATCGGCACGACGCTGGCCCGGGCGCGAACGCGTCTGGCCGCAGCGTTCGAAGAGACGATGTCGAAGGATGAAGGAAGTGAAGAAGATGTCGCACGTTGACGAGGGCACGCTCCACGCCTACGCGGACGGTGAGCTGCTGGCGCGCCAGCACGCCGAGGTGGAAGCGCATCTGTCGGTCTGCGCGGAGTGCCGGGCACGCCTCGCTGAAGCGCGAGTCGCCACCGGCCGCGCCGCCCAGTTGCTGGCCCAGCTCGAGCCGGGACCGGTGCGTGCGCCCAGCTGGCGCGAGCTGGAGGAACGGGCCAGCGCCCGCGGGCGCGAGGCGCCGCGCCGCTCCTGGATCAAGCCCAGCCTGGCGATGGCGGCGACCATCGTCATCGCCTTCGGCGTCGGCTGGTTCTCCCGGGCCTCGTGGGTCGAGGTCGCAGCGCGGCCCGATCTGACCAGCCGCGGCGTGGCGACGCAAGCGCCGGCGGTCGATCGCGTCGAGCCGCTGCGCGAGGCCGAGTCGCCCGCCGCCGACGAAGCCCTGAACCGTGGTGCCGGCGCCGACCAACCCGGCCCCGAGGGTGTCTCGGATCCGAGCGCAGTCGCACAGCGCCAGCCCGGCCAGGCCCCGGGTGAAGCCGAGGCGGCGGAAAGTCAGGTCGCGGGTCGAGCGGCGGTGGGCAAGGCCGCACGAACGGAGGAGGCCGACGTGAGCGTGGTGCCCACCACCTTCGAGGAATCGCGCGCCGCCGAGCCGGCGGCCGCGCCCACGGAGCCACCGGCAGATCTCCGCCAACGCCGGCAGCTGGAGGCGGACCGGGCGCGGCGCGACGAGGCGCAGCCCCGCGCGGCTTTGGCTGAACGGGCGCCGGTGGAGGTGGAGGAGTTCCGTGTTCCTGCCGTTCAAGGGTTCCGCGCCCAAACGCTGGCCGACCAGGTCGAGCGCCAGAAGTTCGCTTTTTCGGTTCAGCTCGAGGATGCGGCCGTCTGGCTGGGCGCGGGCGTGCGCACTTTGCCCGACCTCCAGCTGGTCGCCGCCGAGGTGGCGCCGGGAAGCACCATCGACGGGGCGGTGCCGGTGCTCCCGGCCGTGCGACTCACCTACCGGGACGCCACCGGGCAGTCGATTATCCTGGACCAGCAGTGGCTGGGTGGCCGGGCTGGAGGCGGAGCGGAGGCTGGGCTGCCATCGTTGCTCGTGGATCCCAGCGGTCAAAGAGCGTATCGCTGGAACGACGAGCGCGGCTACCGCCTGATCTTGCGTGGCACCATCAGCGGCGACTCGCTCCGGGCGCTCGCCGGCCGCCTCGAGTAACGGCGCCGGCTCCGGAACCCGGCCGCCCTAGGGCTGCGCCCTGATCGTCAGGCCATCGATCTCGAAGCCGGCTCCCAGCACCCGCTCGGCCACGTAGATGTTGGAGCGTGCATGGTTGGTGATCTCCGGGGTCAGCACCGAGCCGCCCGCCACCGCCAGGAAGGGGATCAGCTGATCGGCCAGATAGCGGTCCACCGCGGCGCCCGCATCCATCGCCTCCAACAACGCCCGCGCCGCCTCTCGGCCCACTTCGTCCGCCGGCTTTCCGCGCACGCCAAGTGCCGACGCGCCCAGCGGTGGACCGTTCGGGGACTCCGTCCACAAGGTGATCCCGCAGCCGGGATTCGCCGCGGGCGAGTAGACGACCTCGATGTCCACCGGACAGCCGAGCCGCGTGAGCAGGTGGTCGGCTGCGTCGGCCTGGCGCTCGGCCACGTTGCGCTCTTGGAGCATGCGAGCCGCGTGGCTCACGCCCCGGATCGCCGTGACCTCGCCCGGCACCACCATGTTGAGCGGCTCCACCCCGGGCTGGGCGCCGCCCTCGAGTCGAGCCTGGAGCTTCCCACCACCCTTTGGATAGTAGCCGCGCCGCTGCACCTGCAGGTCTCCCATCCCCAACGGCCGCAGCGCCTCCAGCGTCACCCGTCTCAGGTAGTCGGCCGGTGGACTCCAGGGGACGTCGGTGCCACCCGTAAGCCTGAACTCGAATGGCCCCGCGTGACGAAGACACGGCAGCAGCAGAGCCTGCAGCACCAGGGTGGTGGACCCGGCCGTCCCGATGTCGAAGCTCATCTTGCCCGCCCGCACCTGGCCCGGCTCGAACGTCAGCTCCGTCGACCCCAGCCCGCTGCCGCGGACCCGCGCCGAGCACACAGCGCCCACGGCCTCGACGGCCTTCAGATGTTGGGGTGCGATGCCAGGCTTGCGGCGACCGGCGCGAATATTCGTCACGCGGATCGCCTGGCCAGCGTAAGCGGCCATCCCCAGCGCCATTCTGAGAATCGCGCCGCCGCCTTCACCGAAAGAGCCGTCGATTTCTACCATTGAACCGATTCTGCAGAGAACTCTCGAGGGTACGGGCCTGTCCGGCCATCGCCGGGGTCAGGCCCAAATGGCTGACCAGCAGAGGGAGTTCGGCTGTGCAGTCCCGCTGACGATAGCGGGCGCGATGGGGAGACGCAACGAGCGTGCCCGGAACGGCTCGGGGACGTGGCGATCCGTCCGCTCGGGGGCACAATGTCCCAGTCGCGGTGAGGAGTCGGGCGGATCGTCGAGCCCGTAACGTCATGTATTGCAATACGTTGCAAGCTACGACCCGGGAGCGGTTGACGGGTACGGAACGTGCAACCAGATTGAGGTTGAAATTCGTTCTCAGCCCCGGCCTGGAGACTCGAATGGGGATTGACCGCGTACCTGTTGGCACCAGCGCCCGGATCGTCGCCATCGACGATGCGGCGGCGCGTCGGGAGCTCACCCGGCTCGGCTTCGAGGAGGGAGCCGACGTGGAGGTGGTCAGCCGCATCCCCTTCGGTCCCATCGTCCTGCAACGCCGTCACCGCCAGATTGCCATCGGCCGGGAGCTCGCCCGCCGCGTCCACGTTACAAGCGAACAGTGAGCCGCTGCCACGGTAAGCCTGCGGGCGAGGATATCGCCTCCGCAGAGGCTTTCGTGGCGGTCCCCGTGCACCCCGAAAACGAACGAGCCGCTGCGGTTGAAGGCGTTGCGCCCTTCGTCGCTGCCGAGGGGCTGATCGTCCTGGCGGGCAACCCGAACGTGGGTAAGTCGGCGATCTTCAGCGGGCTCAGCGGAGCCTACGCCGAGGTCTCGAACTTTCCTGGCACGACGGTCGAGGCGCTGGCGGGCCGCTGGAAGGATCGGTCGCTGCTGGATGCCCCGGGCATCTACGGCCTGGGCGAGCATTCGGTGGAGGAGCGGATCACGACGGAGCTGGTCGAGCGGGCGGCGACGGTGGTCAACGTCGTGGACGCGGCCCATCTCGACCGCGACCTGTTTCTCACGCTTCAACTGGCCGAGAGCGGCGTCCCCATGGTCGTCGCTCTCAACCTGGTGGACGAGGCGCGTCGCGCCGGGGTGGAGCCCAGCGCGGCCGAGCTGGAGCGGACGCTAGGGGTGCCGGTGGTGCCCACGGTCGCGGTGACGGGCGAGGGGTTGGACAAGCTGGCGGCGGCCATCGAACGGGCCCGACCGGGAACCTGGTCGCTGAACGGCGCCGACGACCTGGCGCGCCGCCGGGCGGCGGACGAGCTGTACGCGCGGGTGGTGCCGCAGACGCGGCAGCGCCGGCGCCTGGCCGACTGGCTGAGCCGGGCTTCGGTCACGCTGCACTGGGGGATCCCGATGCTGGCGTTGTCTCTGGCCGGGGTCTACCTGCTGGTGGGTGTCGCCGTGGCCCAGAACCTCGTGGGTTTCACCGAAGCTCGGTTGGGACAAGAGCTGTGGGAGCCTTTCGCCCGCTCGGTTGTCGATCGGATCGGGATCGGCGGCCCCATCCGAGAGATCCTCGTGGGTGAGTTTGGGCTGCTGACGATGACGGTGACTTACATCGTGTTCCTGCTGGCACCGCTCGTCGCCGCCTTCTATTTCTCGCTCGCCCTTTTGGAGGACTCGGGTTTCTTGCCCCGGATCGCCACGCTGGTCGACCGCCTGCTCAGCGCTATCGGTTTGAATGGCCGGGCGGTCATCCCGATCATCCTGGGGTTTGGCTGCGTGACGATGGGAACGATCACCACGCGCCTTCTTTCCACCAAGCGCGAGAAGACGATCGCCACGGCGCTGCTCAACTTCGCGATCCCCTGCTCCGCCCAGCTGGCGGTGATCGCGGCCCTGCTCGCCGGGTTCGGCGGCGGCTGGGTGTTCGCCTACGCCGCGATCATCCTGGCCATGCTGGTCGCCGTCGGCACGGTGCTCGATCGCGCGCTGCCGGGTAAGTCGACGCCTCTGCTCATCGAGCTGCCACCGCTGCGTTGGCCGCGCCCTCGGGCCGTGATGCGCAAGACGTTGATCAAGGGCTTCTGGTTCATGCAGGAGGCCACGCCCTGGTTCGCGGCCGGCGCGCTCATCGTGGCCACGCTGCAGGTGACCGGCGGTCTGGAGCTGTGGCAGCGGCTGCTGCGCCCGCTGATGGTCGGCTGGTTGCACCTGCCGGCCGAGGCGGCACGGACCATTGTGATGGGTCTGGTGCGGCGTGACTTCGGCGCCGCCGGACTCTACGACATGGGGCTTTCGCCAGAGCAAGCGCTGGTCGCCCTCGTCGTGATCACCCTCTTCGTGCCCTGCGTCGCCAGCATCATGGTGATGGCCAAGGAGCACGGCACCCGCACGGCGCTGCGCATCTGGGTCGGCACCTGGGTGGTCGCTTTTACCATCGGTGGCGTGCTGGCGCGCGTCCTGACCTGGATCGGACTGACATCATGAAGACGCCGAGGCTGTTGCAGCGTGGATTGATCCTTTGGCGACGCCAAGACGATGCAACAGAGGCTGCGGCGCCCGGCGCCGCGGCACTCCCGGAACTCTGCCCCGTCGCCCGCTGCTCACGCTGCGGCTACGAGTTTCTGCCCTACACGGTCAGCACCGTCTGCCCGCGCTGTCTCGAGCCCTTTGTCCGCGACCCCTGCTACGGCGGCTGTTTCGCCTGCCCGTTGATCGTCTCGGAGAAGAAGTTGCCGGAGGATTTGTAGCCGAACCGCTGCTCAGTCCCCTCGATAACGACGGGCTGATCGCCGCGGCCTTGCCTGGGACCGCGGCTCCTGTAAGTTCTACCGCACAAGCGCCAACAAGAGCAGAAGGCCAGCGCCTCGGCGAAACCTACGAGACTGCCCCCATGGCACGATTCACCGACGAAGAGCTCAAGCAGAAAGTTCAAAGCGGCTTCATCGTCGAGTCGGAAGACGAGATGACGGAGACGTACAAGAAGGCGCTGATCACCCAGCTCACCGTTCAAGGCGACACCGAGCTGATGAGCGCGCCCTCCTATTTCAATGCGGCCAAGGACGCGCCATCCACCAACACGATGGTCAGCTCGATGGCGATCGTTCAGGACGAGCTGGGACACGCGAACATCGCCTATCGGCTGCTGGAAGACCTGGGCATAAGCCGCGACTACCTGTTATACGAGCGGCAGCCTCACGAGTTTAAACACCCGTACGGGTTCGATCAGTGGTTGGATAACTGGGCCGAGCTGGTTGTCGCCAACGGCCTGTTCGACCGGGCCGGGATCACGCTGCTTGGCGACGTGCACCGCAACACCTCGTACGGGCCGCTCAAGCGGGCGCTGGTCAAGGTCGGCCTGGAGGAGAACTTCCACCTGCGGCACGGCGAGGTCTGGATGCGCCGGCTGTGCGAGGCGGGCGGCGAAGCGCGTGAGAAGGTGCAGCGCGGCGTCGACTGGATGTTCCCGATGGGCGTCGAGTGGTTCGGCATGCCCGACGACAAGAAGCGTCACAACGCACAGCTCGAGTTCAAGCTGAAAGGGTTTACCAACGACCAGCTGCGCCAGACCTGGCTCAACGCCGTCGTCCCGCTCTGCGAAGAGTTGGGCCTGAATCTCCCGGCCCACTGGGATGAGGATGAAGGCCGAGCCGTCATCGATTACGAGTTCCCAGTCAACTTCGATGAGCGCGAAAAGGTCTGGCTGCTCGACGAGCCGGTCACCTGGGAGCAGGCGTTCGACCGCTGGAAGCGGCGCGGCCCGGCCAACGAGCCCTACGTGGAATCGCTGCGGGTGGGCCGCTTGCAGCTCGAGGACATGATGGCCGCATGAGCAGCAGCGCGCCGAAGGCCGGATCGGAGCCGCGGACGGAGGACGTTTGGGCCGCCTTGCAAGACGTCCGCGACCCGGAGCTTCCCATCAGTATCGTGGACATGGGGCTCGTCTACGACGTGCGCTGTGAGGGCCGTCTGGCGGAGCTCGACATCACCTTTACCGCCACGGCCTGTCCCTGCGCCGACTTCATCGTCGAGGACATTCGCACCCGGCTGCTGCGCGAGCCGGCAATCGACGAAGTCCAGATCAACATCGTTTGGGATCCCCCCTGGACGAACGATCGGCTGACGCCGGAGGGCCGAGAGTTGCTGCGAGCCTTCGGTGTAAGCGCCTGATGCCCGACCGAGTCTACGTTGTCTTCGCCCGCAAGAACCGCGAGGACGCTCTGTATCATATAGGAAGCGTGCACGCCGCCGATCCCGAGCTGGCCAAGGTCTACGCCTGGAAGACCTACGACGAGGAACGCTGGTTCGAGATGGTCGTGGTGCCGCAGGACGCCTTTCACCCCGTGAACCGCGAGGAAGCCCCGTTCAGCATCCACCGCGCGCCTCCGCCCTCGGAGGTCGCGTGAGCGCGCCCGACCTCAAGACGCCGGAGGAGTTGTCCGAAGACTCGTCCCGGGCCCTGCATGACCTCATACTCTGTCTGGCTGACTCGAAGCGCATCCTCGGGATCCGCTTCGCCGACTGGGTGTTGGGCGCTCCCGAGCTCGAGGCCAACATCGCCGCCTCCAGCATCGCCCAGGACGAATGGGGCCACTCGCGGCTGCTCTATGCGCTGCTCAAAGATTTCGGCGAGGATCCGCAACAGATCGAGCACGGGCGCGAGGCCGCCGACTACTGCAACATCGAAGCGATCGACGGGCCGCTGGGCACCTGGCCCGATTTCGTCGTGGCCAACGCGGTCGTGGACCGAGCGCTGACGGTCCAGCTCGAGGCGCTCACCGGCTCGCGCTATGCACCCATTCGGCAACGCGTGCAGAAGCAGGTGGAGGAAGAGCGCTTCCACGCCGGCCATGGCGCCGCCTGGCTCCTGCGCCTCGGCAAAGCGAGCAAAGAGTCGCGGGCCAGCGTTCAGTCCGCCCTCGCGGCGCGCTGGAACGCCGTTCTCTGTTGGTTCGGTCCGGACGACCATGGCGCCCAGCAAAGAGAGGAAGGTCTCTGGGACGCTACGGGCGGCGAGCTGCGCGCCCGTTACCTCGACCGGGTCGTCCCGCTGATCGAGCGCAGCGGTCTCGACGTGCCATCGGCCGATCTCGACTTCAGCGGCTGGGATCGACGCCGGCGCCGCTCCAACGCCGACGGTCCCGACAGCGAAGCGGTCGTTCGCGCGCGCGGCGACCGGAACCGCGCCTTCCTCATGGATTGAAGCGGCGATGCCGGACCCAAGCCAAGACGAAGGATACCCGCTGCCCAAGTCCGTCGAGTGCCCGTTCTGTCGTGGCCGGGACACGGTGCTGCAGTCACCGTTCGGTAGCGTGCTATCCGTCGCCCAATACTACTGCCGCCGCTGTCGCACGATCTTCGAGTGGATGAAGCGGGACCTTCGCGATCCCAAAGTCAGCGAATAACCGGGCCGATCGGCCCGGACCTTGACGGCCGCCGCCCCACGAGCCAAAGTAGAGGCGCCGCTCGCGCTCCGGTACGCCCCCGCACAATTCAATGGAGGACCTCCCCATGAAAAGACGCGTGGCAACTCTCGCGCCGCTG
>JABAOF010000564.1_pt10 | contig 11520 bp, 8 predicted proteins | sample 7062171 | NCBI WGS metagenome assembly JABAOF01 (sample SAMN14538628, study PRJNA623070) | marine sediment metagenome | biome: marine biome [ENVO:00000428]; feature: marine pelagic biome [ENVO:01000023]; material: deep marine sediment [ENVO:00002113] | place: India: Gulf of Khambhat ... | reverse complement strand
GTCCGCTCAAACTTTGCCTTGCCCATAGTTTCTCCTCCAGAGATAGAAAAAGCCCACGCCCGGGATTGAACCGGGGACCTTATCCTTACCAAGGATACGCTCTGCCAACTGAGCTACGTGGGCCTATAACACCCTGTGCGCAAAGCGCACCCAACCCAGGAATTGTATCCTTCCGCCAACCGACTGTCAACGCGAAAAGGCTCCGTCTGGGTTACAAACAACGCGTTTGGAAGGCGGCAAGTACTGCTTAACTCCATACCTGCAGGGTGCTCGATAGGGGAAAATGGCGGTGAGTTCGAGAATCCGCCCCTGTACTACCTTACACGCACGAAGAGGTTGCCCGGCAGCCGCTTTACCAGCCCCTTCAACTCCAGCATCATCAATCCCGCGCTTACCTGGGAGGAGGGGAGGCTGGTTTCCCGGATTATCTGATCCACGTATTTCTGTTGCAGGGAAAGGCAGGCGAGGAGGCGGTTCTCTTCAGGGGGAAAGCCGGTGGGATGGGGAGATGGTTGGGCTTGTTCGGCGGAGGCGGCTTGTTGAGCGGGTCCTGCGTCACTTGACAGGCTTACACTTGTGACTGCCGGCCGCCCTGCAGTATCCCGCCCAATCTCGGAATCCGGAGAGGCGACAAGAGGCAGGTGGAGTTCCTGCAAGATATCCTCGACCTTTTCCGCCAGGTTGGCCCCATCACGGATGAGTTGGTGGCAGCCGCGGGCGTGAAAACTGTTTACATTTCCCGGCACGGCGAAGACCTCCCGGCCCTGTTCCGCGGCGAGGCGGGCGGTGATGAGCGCGCCGCTCCTCTCCGGCGCCTCCACCACCACCGTCCCCAATGAGAGCCCGGAGATAATGCGGTTGCGCACAGGGAAACGGGGCGGCGTAGGGGAGGTACCCAATGGAACTTCGCTGATGACGGCTCCCTGTTTGATTATCTGTTCCTTCAATTCATCGTGTTGGCGGGGATAGGGAACATCCAGACCGCAGGCCATAACCCCGATAGTTCGACCGCCAGCTTCGATTGCTCCTTGGTGGGCGGCCCCATCAATTCCCACCGCCAGGCCGCTGACAACGGTTATGCCTCGCAAAGCGAGTTCGCGCGCAAGACTGTGTGCTACCAGCCGCCCATATGGCGAGCAGCGGCGGGAGCCCACAACGGCCACGGCGCGATTGTCCTCCTCCTGCAGCCGGCCTCGCACATATAGCAGTGGCGGGGGGTCCGGAATCTGTCGCAGGAGCGGGGGATAATCGAAATCCTGGATGGTAATGATAGATATCCCCGCCGCCTGGAGAGCGGCCTGGTCGCGAACCCCGATGTCATCAGGCCGCTGAGAGAGAAGGCGGCTGAGCATGGTAGGAGAGAGGTGAGTGGCAGAGGCGATTTCCACCGGAGAGGCGGAGAAGATTCCCGTGGGGCCGTGGAAGTGTTCCAGCAATTCGACTGCCAGCCGCGGAGGAAGTTCCGCGCGGCTGAGGGCTAGCCAGGCCGGGATGTCACTGGATTCGACATTCCCCATTCGCAGTTCGTCTCAGGTGGAGAGATGATCAGGTCTTGCAAGCGGCAACGATATTAGGATCCAGGTCTGAGAACTTCTCCAAATATTCTCTTCGCTCTCGCTTCAATGCATTGACATATTCGTCGAGTTCCTCGCGAGAGTAGTACTCACCGGGGTCGAAGCGCTGCATATCCGCCCCTTCTATTTGGCGCGGCACTTGGGTGCCAAAGAAAGGCTCCTCCATCCACTCAATCTGATCCCTCACGATGGCGCGGAAGACCGCCGAGGTCTCCGGAATCTGAATGCGGTTGACCTCCCGCTTCACATGGGTGGTGCCGTCGGGCTGGCGCTCACGGATTTCTCCCACGCCACCAGTGTTCACAATATAGGCTTGGACCTTCTCCCCGTGGCTCTTTATGAACTCATATATCCAGTTTCCCTCTTCCGCGTCGTCGCCTACGATAAAGGGATTGGTCCCCACAACCCTTACCGACTGCCCCGCCTTCGTAGGGTCTCCGGCGGAACTCTCCACCGATTCACCCAACATGAAAGCGAGCGCAGCCTGTTCCGCATTGAGTTTGGAGATCATCGGCATAACCGTGTTGCGGCGGGTGATGAAGACCAGCAGCAGCGCGTCCAGTTCATCCAGTGATGGAAGATTGATGGAATCACACGCGTGGGGAGCCAGGTCCGCCATCTGCACCACGCCCCGGCCGTTGCTGGTGATGGTCTCGTCCTGGAAGTCCACTCGTCCTTCCCAGTCAACCATTACATTCTCGAAGATAGTGTCCGGCTGTGTGGCGCCGCGGTAGAGCAGCGGCTGGGTGTGTGGATCGAGGCCTTCGGTCTTCAAGTAGAATCCCCGCTCCGTGCCGAGGGCGGAACCATTTTTCCGCAAGAAGCAGACATCATCCTGTACCACCATCATCTCTTCGCCCTCATGATCGAGGCCGTGCGTATGACAGGAGTGTGTGGTCTTACCTGTGGCTGAAAGGCCGAAGAGCAGCATGCTATAAGTGCGCAACTTACCCTTTGGATTGCGGGCCTGTATGATCTTCGCTCCCGCGTGAACCCCCAACATACCTTCCTGTTTGGCATACCACATCGCCATTCTCAGGAAGCCTTTTTTCGCCTCTCCCATATAGTCAGAGCCCAGGACAAAGGTCACTCCCTCTTCGGGAAAGACCAGTATCTGGCGCTTCGCCTCGGGCCACTCCGGAACGTATATCAGTCGAAGGTCGGGTCCGGCGGCGGTGGGGCGGTAGGGCAGAAGAGTCTCCCCCCACATGTAGGAGAGCCGGGCGCAGTCTTTGCGATAAGTGGAGACATACAGGGTGCAGTGCGGAGAGAAATCGGGATTATCCCCCATAGTCCTCTCTACGCAGACAAGTGGAGCGCGGTCGAGGTAGCGCTGCACTTTGCGGAGAGTATCGGGCACCTCCTTGAGGATCTCGCTTTGGCGCGGGTTGAGCTTCTTCTGCTTCACAGCGTCACTGCCAACATAGACCGTAAGTCCGGCGGAACGGTTTCGCACCGCAGATTCGAAGTTAATATTTCCAAATTCCGTCTTACAGCCAAAGGGAATGGCGCGCGCCTTCGCCTGGGCATCAGAAAGATGCTCCACATTCGGGAAATGGTATAGTGCTTCCGCTATCTCTCCGGCAGACATCTTTCCTTTCATGCTCTCGCCTCCGATTCAGAAAATTGGAATTTCGAGGGGCAGACTGTAGGACTGCGAAGGAGCGGTTGGCCGAGAACTAGGCCGCCTCTATTGAATTTACTCGTCTTCCGCGAGAGGCTCTTCGGCCGAAACCTCGGCATCGGAAACCACCGGCTCCGCTGCATCAGGTTGACCGCGCTCCTCCTCCAACAACTTCTTGATTTGAAGGAGTTCACGCCGATACGCTCTCGCTTTCCCCCATGCTCTCCACTGCGCGGGAAGAAGCAGCAGACACGCCGCTACCAACCCCACAGCAAGGCATACCACGACCAACTGCCATACCGCCACATCATGCAGATACCAGTTGCCAAGCAGATTCAGGCTCACTTCCTGCGGATTACCGTAGGAGAACAGGACCAGATAGCCTCCCGCGAGGATTCCTAGCACCAGCAACAGGAGTAATCCCATTTCTTTCTCCAAACCGCAGGATTAGTAGTAATAGAAATCTCAGTCTTCGCAGTCAAGAGCCGTCGCCGCCCATCTATCCTCAACGGCCTCGCCCGCGCACTCCTCCGCCTCGTCCTCCACCTCCAAAGCCTCGGCCGCGCCCGCCTGTTGCGCCTCCCCGGCCGCCCCGGCTCATCCCGCCAGTCCGACCTCCCCGGCCGCCTCGGCTCGCTCCTGCACCTCGGCCTCCCCGGCCGGCCTGGCCCGCCGTTCTGGAGGTGCCTGCTCTACCGGCCTGAAACTGCTTTGCCAGCCCTTCAGGGATGAGTCTTTCCGCGACAGCAATGCTCGCATCGGTCGTGAACTTCCAGGTCACGGTGGAGGTGTTTCCGCGATAGTCACTGGCAATCAAGGTGACCGTGTGAGCGCCGTCTGGAACCGTCTGTCCGGGCTCTTCTCCGGCGAGAATATAGAAGTAGTTCCCGGAGAGCGGGTCCCGCTCCATGGTGCCCTTTTCGCCATCAAGATAGACCTCAATGGAATCGGGGAGCAGGCCGCTGCCTTCGTCAAAGATGCGCGCTTGGACGACAATGGGCAACTGACCAGAAACCACTTGCCGGCTTGAAGGGCCGAAAGGCATGATACTGGGGCCTGTCAAATCCAGCGAGTTCGCGCTGAAACAAGTGAGATTGCCGTCATTGGAGAGCATCAACAGGCTGCCATCAGCGAATACCGGCTGGGAGAAGGCTGATTGAGAGCCCGGTTGATTAGAGGGAGTGGTCAAACTGCGTCCCTGACACTTCCACAGCAATTCGCCGGAATCTCTATCTACTGCAAGCACGGCCCCACTAGAGCCTCCTGCCAGCACCACATTTCCCGCCACCGCAGGGGAGGCTGTGATAAGAATATCGGGTTCCTCATAAACCCACACGATGCCTCCACTCCGCGCCGCCATGCGATAAAGCCGGCCGTCGCTGCCGGTCATGTAGATGCTGCCTTCGGCCGCTGCAGGAGCGTGCTCAAGAGCCGCGTCCGAGCGCACCTTCCAGAGACTGCTGCCCCGCAGAGTCAATCCATACAGATAAGGACCAGATACGAGACAGAGGACATCGTCGGCGACGACCGGCCCCGCGGATAGCGGTGAGGCCGACTTTCCTCTCCACAGCAGCCGCCCGCTGGCAGCGCTCAAGCCGTAGATGAAGCCATCCCCATCCAGCGCGAAGACGATATCCCCTCCTCCAGCCAAGGGCAAGTTCACGGGCCCGGCGGTCCCAAAGGTCCAGATAGTCTCTCCGGTATACGGGTCGAGAGCGACCACCTGTCTAGCCGCGGAGCCGACGAAGATCTTGCCGCCATAGAGCAGGGGAGGGACCATTATTGCCCCCCCAAGATTTCTTTCCCACTGAGGGATACCGGAGGATTTGTCGAGTGCCCGCAGCGCGCCAGTATCATCTCCGAAGACAACGAGTTCCCCTGCCAGAGCCGGGGAGGAACGGATGAAACTCCCGGCGCTGAATTCCCAGAGCCGGGCTCCACTGTCTTGGTCCAGGCAAAAGAGCCAGCGGTCTGCCGTGAAGTAGACGCGGCCTTGTTCCACCGCGGCCGTAGCCTCATTCTGCGGGTCGGGATAGTGGAATTTCCACAAGGTGGACATCGGCAAAGTAGGGCTCTCCGCGGTAAAACCGGTACGTCCCGCATCCGCCCCAAAGCCCGTCCAGGCACATTGTCCCGGCAGCCCTGCGCCGAGCAGGACTAGAACGCCTATCGTTGTCACGAACAGCCTTTTCATATCCGTGCCTTTCATCATGCCGAGAACACTCGGCATGAGAGTGGCAAAATTATAGCATGACTTGCTCCGCTGGAGCAAGGAATTGACCCTTCGATATGTGCAGGTTATACTAAAGGTGCCCCTGTAGCTCAACGGACAGAGCAGATCCGTCCTAAGGATAAGGTTGCCCGTTCGAATCGGGCCAGGGGCGCCAGCCCTCTCCTATTTGACTGCTGTACACTTCAGAGAGGCCCTTTCTTGTCCGAAAAAACCGAGAATTCATCCATCAACTCAAGTCTCCCACTCGATGCAGGCGACACCTTTGCCAAAGGTGTGCCGCCCTCCGGGCCCACCAGCACAATCATCCTTCACGGGCTTCGCCACGGCCTCACCGCTTTCCTCGATTTGGCAAAGGTTATCATTCCCGTCTATTTCGCAGTGGCCCTGCTGAATTACTGTGGTGTCGTGACTATCCTCGCAAACTGGCTCCGCCCCACAATGAAGATATTCGGGCTGCCGGGTGAGGCCGCCATAGTCCTGTTGACCGGATGGTTCGCCAGTATCTATGCTGCCCTGGGAGCATTGAACGCGCTCGAATTATCCTCCTCCGCCGTAACCCAGATAGGATTAATGCTCCTCATCTGCCATGCCCTTCCCATGGAGTGGGCCGTCCTCCAGAAAATGGGGGCACGCGCCGCGCGAATAACCTTCATGCGCCTCGCCTTGTCTGTGCTGGTCGGGGTCCTTTATGCCCTGCTTTATCGGGAACAGGTCGCCGCCTCTCCCATATCCACTGCCGCTTTCTCGCCTCAGACCTTACCGTTCTCTGAATGCATGGCCAAAGCAGCCCTAGGATGTGTGAAACTGCTGGGCCTCATACTCGCTATCATTATGCCGATTACCGTCATCTCCGAAATTGCCAGAGCCAGAAAGGTTTTGCCGCGCGCCGCCCACAGACTTTCACTGTTTCTGAATCGTTTCGGCCTGGGTGAGAGCGCGCTGGCACCTCTGCTCATCGGGCTCATCTTCGGCATCGTATATGGCGCGGGGGCGCTGATCGCACTGGGCCGCGCGGGAGCGGTGAAACCTGCCGATGCTCGCACAGTCGGCATCTTCCTCGGCATCTGTCACTCCATGTTGGAAGACCCCCTCCTCTTCATCGCCATCGGCGGCCACTGGTTCTGGCTCATCGTCGTCAGATTCCTCCTCGCCGTCATCCTGACCCCCCTCCTCCGCCGTTTGGCCTGAGGGAAGTTGCTCGAAGAGTCCAGCTGCAGCCTTATCGTCGTACAAAACCTGCCATTGTCTCCTTGATTTGGCAGCGCAAATCTCGTACTCTAGTAAGTGCGCCACCTGATAATCCACTTAGTCTTGGATCCCTTTGCCGGAGTTAATCGTGACAGCAGAACTAAGCGCCCTTGTCATCACCGCGGCTTCCATAGGTTTCCTGCACACTTTGCTGGGCCCGGACCATTACCTGCCCTTCATCATGCTGTCATGGGCGAGAAAATGGTCGGCCCTGAAAACAGCCGTAATAACATTCCTGTGCGGCCTTGGGCACATAGGCAGTTCTGTGATACTGGGGCTGATAGGGGTATTGCTGGGCATAGGAGTCAAGAAACTGGAGATCGTGGAATCAACCCGCGGCGACATAGCCGCCTGGCTGCTCATCGCATTCGGGCTGGTGTATCTTGTGTGGGGATTGCGCCGCGCCTACCGGAAAGAATCTCACGAACACAGCCACATCCACATCGGCGGGGAAGCACACTACCACCCCCACGACCATCACGCCGAGCACGCCCATGTCCACGATCACCAAACCACCCAGAACCTCGCGCCCTGGGCGCTCTTCATAATCTTCGTCTTCGGCCCCTGTGAACCCCTCATTCCCATCCTGATGTACCCGGCTGCGAAGAATAGCCTACTTGGGCTTGTGCTGGTCACGAGTGTATTTGGAATGACCACCATCTCCACCATGTTGGGCGCGGTCATGCTGGCCAGAGCGGGAGTGAGTTTCGCCAAGTTCAACAAACTCCAGCGCTTCACCCACGCCCTGGCCGGCGCAACCATATGTCTCTGCGGCCTCGCCATCCAGTTCCTCGGGCTGTGAAGACTCATTTAGCAATACCTACTCCAGTCGGTAGGCAACCCTCGCGCTAATCCCGTCGTCTCCTCCTTGCCTCTGATTTTCTTCTGCGCGCCACAGTCCGCCGAAGAGGCGTGACTTCTCCCCACGGTCTCGGTCTTTCCATTCACGAAAAATCTCCTGCCGCGGGAACACTCGCGCCGAGACTGCTGTCTAAGGCAGTACAGACAATAAGCACGACCACCAAATCTCAAGAAGAGCAGTGCCGAGCAGTACCTAGAGGAGGCAGTAAGCGGAGCCAGGCGCCGCTAAATCTAACCTCAAAGGAGATAGATCATGAAAAGAATGAGTGTCTTGGTTGTGGTTGTTGCATTGGCGCTGTTGTTCATCCTGAGCGCCGTTAGCCACTGTGAGGATGTTGATTATATGTGGCCGGCTGCAACCCTCTCGAGTCAATGGCTGGGGTACCCCTCAGGCTGGCACAGTCACGCTTTGGTAGACGGCTTCGTCATTCAGCCGAGTATCCCGGATACCAGCAACTACGTCTACTGTTACAGGTGGCTCAGGCCTCTCAGACAGGGCGGAATCGGGGTCGACACCTACGTTATGGACAACCCGGGGTGGTACCCTATGGAATCGTGGTCCCCTCCGAGCGACTTCATTTCGGAGATTAAGTTGTGGGCTTACTACTACAGGCCCACTTCCGGCGGCGGGATAATGGGTAGCATCCGGTTCAACCGCGTCCCTGGTGGTATTCCTTGGTTGCCGACAAAGTCTTTTCCCGATGTCGGGCCGAACAAAAAGGGTTGGAGGTCAGTCACATTCACTCCAGAGCCCGGGACATTTTGGCCCTCCGCAGACATACGCTGCTTGGAGGTATGGCTTGAGAATCAACCGCCGCCTGTCGGTAAAGTGAAGGTCTACGCCCTTTATGCCGAAATAACTTTCGGCCCGCGGTCATTGATTCGACCCAACGGCGGCACCGGCAGTTGCGCGCGTTACCCGAGTGGGATGGAAGTGTGGCAGGTACTCTCCGATGAGGACCATGGCACCTACGCCTATGGCGGCGGCGGCGGTGAACTGGAGATAGAGGAGGCTGGAACCGCTTCCCCATGTTGGCACACACATGGCATAGAGATATGGGTCAACGGCGCCAAGGGAGATCTCGGAGGCGCCTGGGTGTGGACAAACCTGGAGGGCGCCACCGAGCAAAAACATCTCCCTCTCAGTTCAACCCCCTCCGACTGCCACGTATCCTATGACGGGTGTTGGTCGCAAAGTGAAATAGACGACATGACTGTCGGATTCGGCATGAATCACGAAACCTCGCTGAACGAGATTTGGGTAACTCTCGATATCTGTCTCGAAATGCATTAACAAACTCTTCCAGAACGGACGGCTTCTCTGCGTTCCGTCTGCAGGGAGGCCTGGTCTGGGAAGAAGGCTTGAGGCGAAACCGCCCTCCAGGGCGGCGCGGAAGAGAGTAGTCCGACCGAACCTCAAGAAGCAGTGCCGAGCAGTACCAGGTAGTACCTGAAACAGATAGTAAGCGGCGCCTGAAACCGCCTCTCGCTGTAGTTGACAGGCCTGCCCGCCGTTTGCCGGCAGGCTTGTCCGCGGCTGCCTGGCAGACAATCTCTGTGCTGATCCTGCCATCCCCCGGTTGTCTTTCACCTGCTTCTGCTTGCCCTCGGAATGTCTTCTTTACCTCTGCCGAGCCATTCAACCACAGATTCACGCAGATGAGGATTATCTCGGTAGCCGCAGGCTTCAGCCTGCGTTCCCTCCCGTTGGGCAGAACCTTGTGTTCTGCCCTTATTGGCAGGCAACCGTCGCTCTGGTCCCGTCATCTCCTGGCGTAGGGCGGGGGTGTCGGCCCCCGCCGAGCCACCGGCCAACCAATCCCCCGCCGTCTGTGACAGTTGACAGGCCTGCCCGCCGTTACTTGGCGGGCAACCGTCGCTCTGGTACAATAAACGTGAACTGCTTTGTCTTTAACCACTTTGGCCGATAGCACTTGGGGGGCATCTGATTCATGCGGTTCCACAGTATCTTGTCTTTTCGCCCGGCCCTCCCCATAACGTAGGATTCTTGGGGCCAGAGCTTCCGCGTATCCAAAGGAAATCGCATCTGCAGAAGTGTGGAAAATACCGCTCTCAGCGCTTCCCACTTGAGGCGGAGAGAAACAGAATGCATGGCGGGGCGCTAATGTGACATGGGAAACTCAGTAAGGGTCTATAGGAGGCCGATATGGGCGATCTAATTGATCAAATCTCGAATGAGCTCACGAAGATGAGTGACGAGCAGCTTAATGCGGTCATTCGGAAAGTGGATGAGCACGGGCTCAACAAGCAGACTGAACCGCTTGACTTCGATAAAGCGATGGAAGTCCTACGCATGATGCGGGACGTCATACAGGGTGCCGTAGACAGTGCATTCTTTGCGGGTCTGCCGGTAAAAGTCCAGCGAGAGGTGCTTCCTATTCTACAAAGCATAGCCGCTGGCCTTTCCGGAATTCCCAATCAAAGTACCGCCATCGCCACGTTTGTCGCTCATGTGGACCAGCTCCACGCTTGGGTCTGGCGGAATCGCGTCGCGGAGAGGACGACCCGGATACTGAGGTTTAAAGAGAAGATGGAGGAGCTGACTCGACTCACAGCAGCCGCTCAGCAGCAGAATTCAGAGCTGCAGAAGATGATCAGGCAAGCTGGGGATATCCAGACGTTAGTGAAGAAGTCTCACGACGCTGCCAATGGAGCGGCTGAAGCGTACCAGGAAGTCAAGAACGCCCGTCAGCAAGCGGGCCAATCAGCGCAGGAGACCGGGGATGCTCAGACTCAGGCAACTGAACGGAGTACGCAGATAGACGCACTCCTAGGACAGGCCAAGTCCAGCAGACAACAGATCAGCACGTTCGAGGAGGATCTCAAAGCGCTTTACAGTGATGCACAAGATTTCCGCGAGCGTATCGCTAAAACCGAAAAGCAGGCTCAGATAATGATAACCGAGACTCGCGAGAGCGCTGAGGAAAGTATCAAGAATAACAACGATCGGATAGAATCGTTGATAGAGCGACTCGAGAGCGACGAAAAGCGCATCGAGGATGCACTGGAGAAAGCCACTGGTGCCTCTCTCTTCGACTCATTCAACACTCGAAAGGACCAAATCAGCAAAGGTAAGTGGTTGTGGGCAGGTGCTGCGATGTTGCTAGGCATTGGGACTATCGCGTTGGTTGCCTTTCTATCCTTTACGTGCAAGGAGCTCGCGCCGCTTTTCTACTTCAAGCTCGGACTCGCTCTGCCGATAGCTGGGCTAATATGGTTCTGCATAGCGCAGTACAACCGCGAGCGTCGTCTTGAGGAAGAGTACGCGTTCAAATCCAACATCAGCCTTTCCTTGGTTCCCTACAAAGGTCTTGTAGAGGACGCGCTCGACACTAGTCAACGGGCATCGAAGGACAAGTATGCTCAGTTCCTCGTAGATTCAGTTGACAATGTGTTTAGGCCTCCGGCCGATCATCGCGCTGAGCCTGATTTAAGCGTGCTGAAAGGATTTAACATGGAGCAGTTGGAAAAACTTGCACAGATAGTTCACGTTGTCTGGCAGGGCAAGAAGTAGCCTGCTATGCATGTCATGATCCCCCGGGGCCGGAACACGAGCATACGGCACAGGATATTAGCGCTTTCATCCTTCTTAACTGAGCATGTTCCGAATGCCTGGCTTATCTATCGAGGTTTCAGGCACTCCCGCAAGCAGCGCATCATTCACCCACCGCAGCAACACATCGAGAATGACTCCAATCGTCAGGCAATGGTCGTTCCCCTGCAATCGTCCCGCATTTCTACCTTGCCGCCTTGCGATTCCGCCTGCATAGGCTTATGATGGGGCTGGCTCATCCTCAAGTCTGACGAGCGAATTCGATATTTCAACAATCAACGGTGGAACCAATGGCAACAGCGCAAACCCCTAAATCAGCAGGCAAAGGTCATATCATCATTGATGTGGAGAAATGCAAGGCATGTGAACTTTGCATTCATTTCTGCCCACAGGAGAACCTGGCCCT
>JABAOF010008960.1_pt1 | contig 11521 bp, 7 predicted proteins | sample 7062171 | NCBI WGS metagenome assembly JABAOF01 (sample SAMN14538628, study PRJNA623070) | marine sediment metagenome | biome: marine biome [ENVO:00000428]; feature: marine pelagic biome [ENVO:01000023]; material: deep marine sediment [ENVO:00002113] | place: India: Gulf of Khambhat ... | reverse complement strand
ACAGATCGGTAAATACACGATAAGAGTACATGATTCTAACACTGAGGAGCAATTTTCAGGAAGTGCTGATTTCGAGGTGATCATTATAAAAATAAGCCCTGAGAAGAGCAAATATGCCCAGGGTGAAGAGATATCCATTACAGTCACTGCAGAAATCTTTCAGTCCAACATAAACGTTACGATATATGACGAGGATTGGTCAATTATTGAGGATTGGAATGATCAATCTATGGCCAATAGGGTTTGGACCACTACTTACACCCTGGCTGAAACTCTTCCTGATGGTCAATATTACTTGCGTTTGAATGAGAGTGCCACAGATAGGCCTCTTGGTCAAATAATGTTCAATGTGAAAAAATTTACATTACAGATTTTGCCTGATGCAGGGGCATATTTGCCTGGTGAAACTATGACTCTCCACTATACGGTAACAAGCAACAAGGATGGCAGCGGTGTCTCCGGAACTACAATTGAATGGATATTCGAGTACTACGATACTGAGGACCATGACTGGGACAAGAAAACCGAAACACGTGTTGATTCCCCTTCATCCGGTTTATTCCCCATTTTAATACCAGAATTGGCTTCAAAAACTTATGACGGAGACCTTCGTGTTTGGGCCAATGATACAAGCGGCCATTCCAGTTACAGTTACTTAGACATTGAAATCGGGGAAATAATTGCATATCTATATCTTGATGACGATGAATACATCGCAGGAGATTTTGTCGTTGTTGATGTTTCGGCATATGTGGACTATTCATATCCTCTAAAAGATGGTAATGTGCATCTCACCGTTTCAAAGGAAGGTGTCGAAATCACAGGCTACACAGTGACCAATCTCAACACGGATCTACAGGGCGGTTTAACATATATATTCGCTCTGCAGGATAATGCAGAGATCGGTATATACACCGTCGAAATCAACGTCACAAAAGAAAATGAATGGGATACCGACCAGGAAACCTTTGAAATCGTTGAGGAAAGAGATATGACCGTAGAAGTGGGATTTGACAACACTTATTATTCAGACTCCGATTACCCACTATACTACTCAGGAGATACTGTAAGAGTGACTTACACTGCCCTAAGAGGCGAAGAGATTGTGGATAACGTAAATTGTGAATACTGGGTTTCCTATGGAAATAACTACATAGGTGCTGGGACAACTTCAGCTAGGGAATTCACTTTTACAATACCTGCAGATTTTGAAGGCCGATTAACACTTTCTCTACAGGTAACAGATTCTGAGAGCAACAAGGCCTATCATTCTTCGAGAATAGATGTAGAAGGTCCAAGTTTACTTCTTAATCCGAAAATGCCCGAATATCTTCCAGGAGATACGGTTAAGATAGAATATAAAGTGGTTGGCACACAGCTGCCTGATGTGAGCTATTATTACGAGATCAAAGATAATCGTGGGAATGTTATCAGAAGGGAGGACTTAACCCAACCAAGCGGAGAATTCCAATTCGAAGTCCCAGAGGCCGATGTCCCAGATTATTATACTATCAGAGGTTGGATAACAGATAACATCGGTAACTCCATTGCAGAGAGTTCTGCGATGGTAACAAGATTGCGGGGTTATTTGATCACCTTCAGTCTGGATAAAAGGACGTATAGACCAGGAGAAACCGCCACTCTACATTACAAGATCACCTCTGTAGATGACTCTGAGATTCCACAGGATTTCAGATTGATGTATGGTTATCACGGTGGAGAGCAGAGAAGCACACAAGCCTCAAAGGCCGAAGGGGACCTTAAAGTAAAGGTACCTGAGGATGCTGCAGATGGCTCAGGATTCTTCTTTATTTACTCCGATCTTCCATATGGAAACACCAATGCCGAAGCGGAACAGGAGGCAAACATCCGTTCCAATCCAAATCCATTTGCTGAAACCGTTGGAGATATGTCGTTCCTTTCGCTGATATTGCTCATCCTGGTGATATTAGCCCTAATTTTCGGCATCGGAGGATGGAGAAGAGGAAAGAAAGCTCTCGAGGAGGCAAAATTACCACCTTGGAAGAAGGAAGGTCCTTTACCCGAACCTGAAAAATTCAAAGAGCCTGAGGAAACCACTATAGAGGAACCTACACCACCTCCAGTGGATGAGGAAGCCCTGCCTCCCCCAGAAGATACTGAGCAAAAGCCACCAGAATAGACGCCATCTCTATACTCTGTGGCTCTATTCGCAGTCCTACAAGACGTTAATCTCTCTTCTTTCTAATCAACTTCTTCTTAAAAAGCAGGAATAAAGCGAGCATTATACCTGTTGGTAAAACGATTTCTTGAAACTCTGGTATCGGTATAACCCACATTCTTCCTGCATTAGTGGAGGAGGGACTGTTATCGTCCCAATATGGAGCACCTGCAGCGAGAACATAGACGGGATCATTACTGTAATTTCCACCCGAGACACTCCACCCTAATCTCTCAGCACCACTGGTCCCATTTTGAGAATCGGAATAAGTTGTTGGTATGCTCGAACCGTCACAGTCATAGATATAAAGGGCACCATTCTCACTCCCACCGTTATCTGAGTAGGGAGCACCGATAAAGAAGTCTTCTACACCATCACTGTAGACATCGCCTGCGCCCACCGCATAGCCGAACCAATCACCGTCACCGTTTGAACCCTCAGGATTGGGTATTTCCGTTGGCGAAGGATTGTTTGTCTGCCATCCTGTAGAGTTATCGTCGCATGTAAATATGTATGCACGCCCTTCATCATTGGTGCTACCACCATCATATCCAGGTTCCCCAACAATTATATCATCGAAATCGTACGTGGTTGCAGAAGGATTAAAATCACCTGCAGCAATTGAATTACCGAACTGATCAAAATCTCCTGGGCCTTCACCTTGTGGGTTATCAATATAATTTGTGGGGGTATCGGGGCTTGAGCCGTTATCATCTATGAGATCGCCATCGAAAAGGTTTACGCGGCCTATCATGTTGAATCCTCCAATGGGATCATAAAAAGGCTCACCAACCGCAATATCGTCAAGACTACCGCTATAGAAATCACCTATTGCCAAGGAGTAGCCGAACCAATAACCCATTTCGAGGTTCTCGGATGAATGCAAAGTATCGTCAGGAGAATCATCAATCGTGCCATCACTCCAATCCACTGAATCGTAATAATAAATGTACACCTTACCATTTTCTGACATGTGATCTGGTGCTCCAATAACAAGGTCGTCGTTATTGTCGCCATTAAAGTTCCCAGCCGCCAACGATTGCCCAAAGGTTGACCAGGGGGTCTGAGGACTTACCCTGACATCCGGACTTGTATATATGCCAGATAAAGTGCTCGAACCGTTTTTAATGCACACATCTACATTGTAACCTGCCACAACAGCGTCATCGTAGCCGTCGTTATTAAAATCACCAACTCCTACAGAACGACCAGTTCTGTTCCAATCTCCATTTGCAAAGGCTAAGGTGACATCAGGTGTATTGTCATTGCTGGAAAAAGGTCCAAAGAAGATATAGGCACGGCCACCCTCATTATAATCCTGATCATTATTCTCTGCACCTGCGAGCACATCTGCGTAACCATCACCATTGAAATCGCCAACCACCACATCAGATCCAAATAAATCCCAATCGTTAACATAATCGTCAGTTTCGAGTGTATAATAAGTCAAACTTGGATCGATCCTCACAGGATAAACCGCAGTTTCTAGCCAATTGGATGGACAGCGAAGAATGAGCGATTTGGATGGATACTCTGTAATAATATATTCACACTCGATGGAGTTTCCTTTGGCATCTATCGCAACCGGTGCCTCTATCGTATAAACCACATGGCCCCTTGAATAAAAATCTATGTCGTTTGTCGTTATCAAACCGTTATCGTCCTGAATACCGTTGGTCAGGATTTGCAGACCGTTTGAAAATTCCATGGGCATCTCCATGGAAAGGTATTTCCAGTCCTCCAAATTCTCTGGTTTGGATATCTTCTCCTCTAAAATGATGTTTTCCTTCAGCAGGTTTTCACTGAAAAGGTACTCAACAGATATCTTTGCATCGTTATACAGGTTAGGCCAATATACTCTAGAGGATTGGATTTCAAGGTCTTGTGGCCTTAGGCTTGCTATCAAAGTCAATTCGCCAGCCTCATCCCCCCAATTCAATTTTCCAGGCAAACGCCATGACAGATAGAAACCTTCTTTTGTCTCGAACAACACCTCGCCTGTGTTTTCTCTAAAATACAGATCGTACCCGCCATGGTATTTCACATCGTAACCTCTACTTTCACCATCGCCTATATAGGCTCTTGTGGGTCCTTCTATTGCACCTTCGCCGTTTGAGTAATCTTTCTCTCCCTCTTCCCAATCGGTGGTCAAAAAGTAAACATCAAAACGATCATTCAATGGATCAACACCAATATCTTTCCATTCGACGCCTATCTCCATCTGAACAGAACCTAGACCTACATCCACAGAGCCGCGTTTTATCCAATTCCACTCCATAGGAAATGTTCCATCCCATTCATAATAGGCCTTGCTCCGAACCTTATTGTTTCTCCCCTTAACTTCTATCATATAATTTGCACCTATGGGAAGGCCACCGCTATACCCAATGCCTTCAATCGTATCTATAAATATATAAACGAAGTCCTCACCTGTCTTTGCCGGAGGCAAAGGAGCAGGTGGTGTGGGAGGAGATGGTGGCCCAGGTTCTCCTGGTTCGGTGGGCTCAGTTTTGGTTATTGTGTTCCGATACGGCACTTTCACACCACCGCACATCTCTCCATCCACCTTCAAATAGAATGCTGTGCCTTCTTCGGTGGTAGAAACACCGTACTTCAATATATCCAAATCTGCACGGTTCACATCTCCAATGGTGTCGTTGCGAACGGTTTTGTTCTCCCAATCTGCAAAAGCCCCATCGATAGTCACATTATAAGGCGCGCTGATCAGATATCCGTTGTCAAAGTGATTCCCTATGGGATTAATGCGTTTAAGAGACACCGTGCCCTTATCAGTCACCACATCGCTATTGTTCATGATTCTGAAGCCGATGGAGTTCCCAGCAACCGCATTCCCGCTTACATCCACAACGATGTAGAGAGTGGTACTTTGCCCCATATTAAACAATATATCAGGTCGAAATACTGCATAGCCATCGCTCATGGTGCCAGTGGCGATGGATTCACCCTCTTCGTCCTCAAGTATTATCCTTGAGATATCGCTACCTGTTCCAAGACCTGTTCTCGCGACTTTCAACTCATCTAAGGTTATATCCGCGTTCAATACGTTCAAATCCAACCTAAGCAGTCTGTTACCTTTACCACTTATCACATCATCAGCTACGCCCTGCTGCGTGATCGATAAAACCCCTTCTTCATTACTTATTACGGTATCTGAAAAATCTTCAAAACCCTCCCAACTTTGCATATGGAATAGAACGTCCACCTCAATACCGTTCTTCAGATACATTGCATTATAAGAGACTTTGGCTTCGAGTTCAGATTCGTGAATGGCAGAGGATATAGGGCCTACCTGCTCCCAAAGATTCCAATCCTGCTCTGGTGCGGTATAGCTATGAAGGCTGTTGCTCAAAATCGTTCCATTCCAGCCATATATTTTCACCATGAAATCCGCACCGATACCGTAGATGAAATAACCTGTATTCGAACTTTTATCGGTATCTATGAAGATGTGGACAGTATCAACATGTTTCTCACGACCAGGTTCATCAGGTTCACCAGCCAACATATCGCCTTCAACCCGTAAATAGAACGAAAGCTCCAACTGCCTGTCATCCACTCGGTATTCAACTATATCGATATTTGGTGGGAAAGGTGCACCAATAGCATCAAAGGTATGAGTCACCACTTCACTCCAATCTTCAAAACTGCCATCTATAATGATGTTGTCCGGTTCAACTACCACCCTCAAAAGGAATGGGGACAACAACAGGAGTAGAAAAAATGTGATGGTTGCAACCACTCTAAGCGTCCCTCTTCTTCTGTCCATGACCTTATGATACGGAGCTAGGCCGTTCGTTATACCATTGCCATTGGTGATGCCATTTGTTATTCCGCTCCTCAACGCCCTGAGCCCATTCGTAAGCCCATTTGTAATACCATTTGTTATGCCATTGGTGAGACCTCGCACACCTCTTTTCAAGCCATTCGTTAAGCCATTTGTAAGACCAGGGAATTCACTAGGCTCAATTTCAGCCTCTCTAAGCTTCGTTTCCAAACCAACTTCTGGAACACCGAACTTAACACCGCAATGGGGGCACGTGGTATCGTCTGAGACCACTTGGCCTCCACACATTGGGCACTCATACTCTTCAATCTCTTCCTCCATTCCAACCTCAGGTTCCAGTTCCTCTCTAACAAATCTTTCCAATTCTTCCTCTAATTCAATTTCGGGTGTGACTTCTTCCTCAGGCTCAGGAACCACAGCAATCTCCACGAACTGGGCACCGCACTTTGGGCATGATGTTGCCTCTGCCTCCACATAGGTTCCGCATTCCGGACATTCTAGAACCATGGGCACCTGAACCTCTTCCTCAGGCTCCAGTTCTTCCTTGGTCTCAATTTCGGGCGTGACTTCTTCCTCAGGCTCGGTGATCTCAGCAATTTCCACGAACTCCGCACCGCAACTTGGACATGATGTTGCCTCAGCCTCCACATAGGTACCACATGCAGGACATTCTAGAACCATGGGCACCTGAATCTCTTCCTCAGGCTCCAGTTCCTCACCAACAAATTTTCCCAGTTCTTGCTCTAACTCTTCCAAAGCCATCTCAAGCTGAGGTTTAGAGATCTCCTCAGCGCCCTCTTCCTCCAACTCCTCAAGAGCAGTCTCAAGCTTTGGTAAAGGGATCTCTTCAAGGGCCTCTTCCTCTTCTAAAGGAGCCTCAGGTTTAGGTTTTTCTTCGACTGGTTCTTCCTCTAACTCTTCCAAAGCTATCTCAAGTGGTGGTATGGGGACCTCTTCCTCCACCTCTTCCAAAGTAGGTTTAGGTACTTCTTCAATGCCCTCCTTCTCTAATTCTTCCAAGGTTATCTCAAGAGGAGGTATTGGTATCTCTTTAGGAGCCTTCTCCTCAGCCTTAGCCAGTAACTCATCTGGTATCTCCTCCAGTTCATCGAATCTTGAACCACAGTTTGGACACTGAATATCATCCTCACTGAGGGCTGTTCCACATTCTGGGCATTCAAATTCTACTTTCTCAAGTTCCGATTCCTTAGGAGTAGGCTCCTCTTTCTCCTCTAAAATTCCCATAAGATCCCTTTCCAATTCCTCTAAAGGTGGGAGTTCCTTTTCCTCCTCTGTTGGGATCTCACGGGATCTCTTGAGACATTCTTCAGCCTCCTCATCTCTGCCCATAGCTTTCAGTGCCTTGGCTTTGGATTTCCATACATTCATGTGGTGTGGGTTCAGCTCGATAACCTTGTCAAAGGCCAAAAGTGCGTCCTCATTTCTCTCATAAGAGAGTAATGTAGAGCCAAGAGAAAACCAGGTATCAGGATTCTGTGGGTGATCCTTAACGAGTTCCATTTTTTCCTTGAGGGATTTCTCAGCTTTAGCTGGTAGCTTCTTAGGTGGTTTTGATGGTGTGGGTGGTCTCGGTTTAGGCATACTATCCTTATCTGGAGGTTTTGGTATTTCCTTCCTATGCCCGATGACCATCTCATTCCCTTCAATCCAAAAATCTCGATATTTAGGATCGAACTTAACACCACTCATAGAGAGTATCCCGATTTTTCTTATCAGTTTATCTTTCTCTCTTAGGAGTTTTACATCAATCACACCATCAAAAATGCCATGCAAAGCTGGAAGTGTTTTTGTCTCTTCTGCATGGATTTCAATGGTGAATATTGAAGTTATATTGTTATCTCTAAGTCTTGCAACCATACCCTGAGCGAAATTATAGACCCTTTTGTATTCGAAAAAATTCAGAGCCTGTGAAAGCACATCAAGCACGGCTCTTTTAACTGGCGCAGCGGTAAGTGCTTTTATGCCCCTGTTTATGGCTATCCCTATGTTCGTCAGATCCTTTGAGGCGCAAATCACTCCGTCTCTTTCCTCAACGTCACCAACTATCTTCCCACTTTTAAATGAATACCAATCCACTATTTTCAGGTATCCATTACTCTCATACTCCCTTGCATCTACACCTAAAACCTTAAGATACTCCCTGAATTTTTGAGGGGAGATTTTTGAAAGGACCACAAGCACTGGTTCATAGTTTTCTAGACCTTTTTTTATGAATTGGTATGTGAAAATACTATTCTCTAAGGGTATTGGGCTCTGCAGCATCACAGAATGCCCGGCGGGAATGCCTCCGCCCACAAGCAGATCAAACCCTGTTATGCCACTTTTTATTCTATCTGCCAACTCAGAACACCTCTGCCTCAGACTCGATAACTATGCCCTCAGGCGTTATTAAAAGGGGATGTACCCTCGTATTATGCCTTGTGAATCTCATCTTTCTGATTGTTATGGAGCGCCTTAACTCTCCACTTATCCTTTCGAGACCCAGATTTATGAAGGAATCTGTGATGAACTGCTCAACACCATATCTCGTCTTATCACCTACTTCATTGACTGATTCTGATATCAATAGTGAGGTTATCTTCATGTCCTGAAGAAATGAGATGAAGGCGAAAAGCTCCTGCCTCAATACCTCGGTTTCTTTGTAATAAAGCCCGGCAGCGGTTATGGAATCAAGGGCCAGTCTTTTGGCCTTGGTCGATTTCAGGAACTTCTCAAGGAAATTTTGAAGTTTCCCAAAACCCACGAGTCCCTTTTTGACATCCTTTTTGGAACGAAGTTTTGCCCGTATTTTACCAACATCCACCAAAATCAATTTTCCATTTTTTTCGTACTTATTACCATCCATTCCAAAGCATTTCATGGCCTTCTGAAGATTTTCTTTCCGTTCCTCCAAGGTTAGGTATATGCCAATATCGCCGTAATCCTTTGCTCCGGCATAGATGAACTGCATCCCAAAAAGGCTCTTTGCGCTTCCTGTTGGCCCAGCCACAAGATTTACGGTATTCTCGGGAAATCCCCCTTCTATCAACTCGTCTAAGCCTGGTATGCCGGTATGCACCCTCTTACCTACAAGCGAACGGTTTTTATTCGTATGGATTCCTCCTATCATGTTAAAATATCTATCAACTCAGGAATTTTCTCAGAGGTGAGCTCATTTTCCAGAGCGATATTTACTATGTCATGGACCATATCCTGGCCTAAGACATCGATCAAAGCCCTGACCAACTTTTGTATGGATTCAACAGGAGCGTTTTCATCAAAATCACTCAGGTTGAGATCAGTTGCTGTTGCAATAATTTCGGAACCAGCACTTTCACTGGCCATGTTGTAAATCGCTTTATATATGGTGGCTCCAGTTTTTTTATCGATTTTACAGGATTGTATTTTTTCTTCTTCGGTATCAACCTCTTCCTTATCACTGAACTTCACTTCCTGATCGTAGCAAAATAGTCCTCTTGCCCTTTTGGATATCGCCCCCTCTAAAGCCAGCCTATTGAGAACCGTTACAGTGGTCTGGAGATTGAATCCAAGGCCCTCTGCAACCTCCTTAGGACTAACAACCTTTCTGGGATGGTTCAAAAGATATTCCAATATCAGCTCCGTTTTAGTGGGCTTTTTACCCCTAATGGTGTCAAAATGCTTCATGCTCCCTCTCCTATAACGTCATTACAGATTGTTATATGTTATATATATTAAGGGTTATATATTTTTCGGATATCCATATATATACTTCAATCGAATTAAACTTTTAGCTGGCTTACTAACAGATCAGCTCTCCTGAGAGAAAAGATTTGGTTAGTTCATGCTCAGGATTCGAGAAGAATTCCTCCTTATCCGCTCTCTCAATAATTTTCCCATCTAACATAAATATCACCTCATCTGCCAATCTTTTCGCTTGAAACAGGTTATGGGTGGCAAGGACGATGGTTGCATTGGTATCTCTATGGTAATTTATAACCCCCTCTTCCAATAATTTTACATTGGCTGGATCCAAATTTGCAGTGAACTCATCAAGTAACAAGAGCTCAGGTTCAAATACAATGGCACGAGCAAAAGAAACACGCTGCGCTTCTCCTGCTGATAGGGTGGGGGCGAATTGGTTCTTAAAATTCTGCAAACCCACGAAGTTCAAGGCTTTTAAAACCTTCTCCTCAATTACATCTGGATGCAAGTTACGAATCTTAAGTGCATAGGCTACATTAGCATTAACTGTTCGCTGGAACAGACTTGGATTCTGGAATACCAATGCCATTCTTGTTGTGAGATCATAACGATCTGCATTCGATAATTTGTAGGGATTATCCCCCTCTATTTTTAGAATCCCTTTCGAAGGCATATCAAGCAGATTAACCACCCTCAAGAGAGTTGTTTTACCTGAGCCAGAGGGACCTATTAGAGCGATGATTTTACCGCTTTCGACATTTAAATTGATTTCCTTAAGCGCGTATTTATCTTCGAACTTTTTCGTAAGACCTATAGTTTCGAATTCCAATCAACTTCCTCCATTTCTTAACTTTGTGAGGAATTTCCCTATACTTCCGTTGTGAAATTTTCCTTGGAGTATTGTCAATATTATTGAGGCAATGAGGGCTAGGATGAGAAGGATAAATCCCAATATTAGTGCGAAATGAAATTTCCCTATTTGAGTTTCCGTAACTATTACAGTTGTAAGAACTTCTGTGTGCCCCTTTATACTTCCGCCCACGATGATGACAGCTCCAACCTCGGAAATAGCTCTTCCAAACCCAATCATAATGGCAGTAAAAATACCGATCCTCGATTCGATGAGTAGAGTTTTCAGAAGATTAAAATGTCTAGCACCAAGAGTCTTAGCAGTGTCGATAGTTCCTCTAGGGATCGAGCCGATAGCTGAAGCGGTCAAACCGATTATCAAAGGGGTGATCAAAAGCACCTGAGCAAATATCATGGCTGTGGGTGTATAAAGAATCCCAAGAGTTCCCAATGGGCCAGCCCTTGATAATAGTAAAAAAACGACAAGCCCAGCAATCACAGGTGGAAGACCATATAAAGTGTGTGTAAAGACCTTAATCAGCAGAGCGAACTTCGTTTTTCTCAAGCCCAGATAAGTACCCAAAGGGATTCCAATAAGTGTTGAAATCGTGGTACTGCAACCTGCCATATACAAAGTAAGCAGAGTGATTCTTACCAATCTTTCAGATTCTGAGGGCCCAAGATTAAATACCAATTTTGTTACCTCCATTAAATATGATTTAGAATCATGGAATAGTGCTAGCGTTGGGCATGAATAATCTATGGTCATTCTTTTCGAATTTTGCGATTTTTTCCTGCGTATCCGAAGATGTGATCCAATTCACGAATTTCATTGACAAATCGTAGTTGACATGCGAATGTTTATCAGGATCTATCGGAATTACACTGTACTGGTTCGTCAGGTTTTGATCCTCTCGAAGAACTATCTCCAAGTCCAGATTACCTTCGAATGCCCAGAAAGTACCTTCATCGCTCAATGTATA
>JABAOF010004141.1_pt2 | contig 11521 bp, 10 predicted proteins | sample 7062171 | NCBI WGS metagenome assembly JABAOF01 (sample SAMN14538628, study PRJNA623070) | marine sediment metagenome | biome: marine biome [ENVO:00000428]; feature: marine pelagic biome [ENVO:01000023]; material: deep marine sediment [ENVO:00002113] | place: India: Gulf of Khambhat ... | reverse complement strand
CGAACACCCATCCCATTTCCGAAGGTCCGAATTGAAGCAGCTCCTTTGCATGGAGGGCGAAGGTTCCCTCAAACGTCGCCAATGCGAACTGATTAAGAAAGGCCAGCGCCAGAAAAAGCCTCAACCATCTCGGGATAAACCCTCGAGTCGATTTAAGGTTCTGCCCATATGCGAGGCCTGGCTGGTGATCGAGCGATTTTACATCCCTTGGGTTAAGAGATTCAGGTAGCCAAAGCTTCGCCACAATCAAAGCCAGAACAGAAAGCAGACCGGCACCAAAGAAGGGTATCGAAAAACCGTCAACGCTAAGGTGTCCGAATTTGTATGTCAAGTGAAGGTCCAACTGTGACAGAAATGCTCCCAATGCTGGCCCAACCACAATTCCAAGGCTGATGGTACTTCCCAACCAGGCCATTCCGCGACCGCGGTCTTTTTCCGACGTCATATCGGCCACATAGGCATTGGCCATCGGCAAGAGGGCAGCAGAAAGTGCGCCGCCTAGAATCCGGGCGCTATAGAGCATCACCAGATTAGTTCCTACAGAAAAAAGAAACATGGAAATCGCATAACCACCCAACCCCGTCAAAAAGAGCGGACGACGTCCTAATTGATCCGACCATTTTCCCCACAAAGGGGCGAAGAAGAATTGCATGAGCGCAAAAACGCCAGTCAGGATCCCCACCTGGAATGAAGCCTGGGAGGGAGGTGCGCCTCCGGTTAATGCCAGACGCTCGATGTACAAAGGCAAAACGGGGAGAATAAGCCCATATCCAATCATCACAACAAACAGGCAGAAAAAGAGAATTAGCAGAGACTTTTTCATGCACTCTAGCTCCTGATACTCTCTCCTGAGGGCCACTCATTTAGCATCCTTTATTACATTTAGGAACAGACGACGGCACTCTCCTCTTGCATGGCAAGAATGTCATATCCTTTCCCCTTGTCTTTACACTTGTATGTTTTCTGCATCCCCTTCAGAAACCGGTTCTGAGTTTCGACGAGAAGATAGCACCCTCTTCACGCCTTTTAGGTATATCGTTTCAAAATTTCTTCGACACTAGCCACAGAGCGGGTGAAATCTATCCGAATCTCACGGAAGGTTTCGTGACCTTGGTTGCTGCTTCTTTACCCGCATACCTACACTTCCTTTACAGCGACTGCGACGATGTTTTGATCCCCTTGTTGCTGGATCTTCCCCGGCAATTTCCTTTTTGAACTGGACCGTGCAGGAGCGGGAGCAGAAGAAGTAACTTCGGCCCTTGTGAAGAAGTGAATATGGGTTCGCTTCGGTCTTAACGATCATCTTGCAGATTGGGTCCACGGCCTGGCCTCGCGGGACCAGAGGACTGGTTCCTTCGCCGATGCCCTGCTGCGGACGGAGGCCGAGTATGGATCTGACCTCAGCCGCGGTCTGTGCCTTCAGACAGGCGTTTGCAAGTTCTCGGCAGGCAGATATCCGGAGGGATCTGAGCCGGGCCTTCAGGAGCGGCACCTCCTTGCCGGCAACGCTCAGGTTGTTAAGTCCCAGGCCTACCAGAAGCGGAAGCAGCTTAGGGTCACCGGCGATTTCACCACATATCGAGAGGCTCTTGTCTGCCTCGCGGGCCTGGTCGGCCAGGTTTTGGAGCACTTGGAGGACAATCGGGTGTTCCGGCTGATACAGTTTGGCAACGTTGGCATTATTCCTCTCGACGGCGAACAAGTATTGCACGAGGTCGTTTGTGCCGACACTGGCAAAATCAACGAGCCCCAGGAGTCGCGGAAAACTCAGCACCGTCGCAGGGGTCTCGACCAGCACCCCTTGTTCGAACTGTCCTTGAAATCGCAGGTTCTCGGCGTGCAGCGAAGCGATGGCTTGCTCGACCAAACTCTGGATGAATTGCCATTGTTCCACAGTTTCAATCATCGGATAAAGGATGCGGAGACGATGTGCCCCGGCCGCGGCCCGAAGAATGGCGCGAAGTTGGGTGAGGAGAAGCTCCGGATGAAAGTAATAGATCCGATGTCCTCGTAAACCTAGATAGGGATTGTCCTGAGGTCCAAAGGACATGTATGGAACAGTTTTGTCACCGCCGAGGTCTGCGGTTCGCACGGTGACCGGTCGATCGCCACACAGTGCGAGAAGGTGGCGGTAACTCTTTACCTCTTCCTGTTCACTCGGGAAATCATCTGTCCTTTCCATGAACCGGGTTTCGGTCCGGTACAGACCGACGCCTTCAACGCTCTGCCAATTGAAGCCTTCCAGTTGGTCCGGAGTGACGATATTGACCCATAACCTCACCGGCAAGAGATGATCTACATGGCTCGACGACACTTCGATGACAGGTTGAAGACGACGCCTCCTTTCGCTTTCGTCAGGCTCGGTAAGCAGTTCCCCGACATCGGCGTCGACCAGGACGTTCACTCCCTGGCTGGATCGTAACCTCTCCATGCTGGGCACCCGCAGAACCGGCAGCGCGAAGCCTTTGGCGAGAATTGCTCCATGTGACATGGCAGTGCCTCTTTCTACAAGGAAGGCCTTGATTCCATGTTTCTGTGCACTGAGCACAACCGAGGGAAATAACTCCGGAATGGCGAGCACGGGATCTTGCACTTCGGGCAACGAATCCGACCGGAAACATCCCGGCTGGTTAGATAGTTTCGCTCTCAATTGCATTGCCAGGTCTTTCAAGTCCGAGGTGCGCTCCGCAAGCCGGGTGTCCTGCGATTCCGCGAGAACCCGTGTCACTCCCTCGATAACGTGTTCCACCGCTTTTTCGGCTGCGAAGCGCAACCGCCCAATGGCTTGCCGGACCTGTGCGTGAAACATCGGATCCTTGAGCATGGAGATGTGCGCCCGGATCACGTCGGCTTCGGCAGAGAGTGACTCGGACTCCAACCAGTCCACGGTTTTTACGAGGTCTGTTATCAGAGAGGCAACCTGTTCTTTGAAGCGGTTCATCTCTGCTTCCGGCCTTTGCCGGGAGCGTTCCTTCGTGCCCGTCATGGGAAGGGTGTACGATCCTTCAAAGAAGCAAAGGGACCCTGCCGCGACTCCAGAAGAGATCACGTCGCAACGGATGATTGATCTAGTCGTCATGTATTCTATCCTATTCACGGCCGCAGTGTGGCCGATCACGGCAAGCCGCCCCTTGACCCGCCTATCGTCAGGCTTTTGAATCCCCTCCCTCCCTCCCCTCGCCAAGAAATCCAAGTTACATTTTGTGACCCCTATGGCCAGCCATCCCCTCTCCTTCCCCTCCGGTGTACTTTGAAGGATCTTTGTCAAAAGCCTTCTTGCACGCTAGAGCACAGAAGTAGTAAATCTTTCCCATATACTGGGATTTGGCCGGGGCCCTCTTCTCATCCACTTCCATGTGACAGACTGGATCTTTGGCCATCCTAATCACCTCCCTTCCATAATTCTGCTAGAGCAATGGATGGGCCAACAAGAGGAGGAAAAGACTGGGAACCATAAGGTGTTGTTATCAGGAGTATTTGTCGGCGAGAAGAAAAAAGGACCTATTGATCGATGTAAAACAATTACGCAACCCTATTCGGATAAGCGGGTTTTGCTGTAACAAACTTTTGCATATGGGCAAAGTAACAAAATCAAGAATCCAAGCCACCTCCCACAATTGTCCCAGGATGATACTGGTCAGGTATTTGTCAAAAAGGATCCGGATCCCAACTATCCATTTATTTGTTTGAATCGTAAGGGCCTCTTATGGAATCTCTGCAGGAAACGCTAAGGGAGACATGGGGGTTTGTTGCAGGACGCTTATGATCGCCTTGAAAGGAAGTGATTCCTATTACCTATGGTGTCTTTTTCTCATCGGAATCGTCGTGATGGCTTGAAATTATAAATGAAGCACCAGGAGGGCCGTAGAGGCTCTCAGGCTCACCCTATTGATGAAAGTGGCCATAACTATTGAGACCCGAGAGTTCAGTCATTCCAAATATTATAGGAAGACCACTGCCTTAAGGCCGCACTAGCCCTTTTTCCCTCAACAGCGGTGAAGGGTTAATGAGATGTTTCTTCCACCACAGGGGACATTTCTCAGAACCGAAAGCCAGGCCCATCAGTTCTGTGAAATAGAAGACAGGCAGGGAGTCCTTTCTTGAAGACCGACGCATCTCCAGATTAATGTGACATAGTGCACAGGGAGTAACGATTGCCTCAGCTCCTGCCTCCTTCGCGCTCGCTACGATCTCGTCTACGATCTGCTTCATGATATCCAGGCGTACGAAAGTGAGATCTCCCCCGCAGCATTCCGTCTTATAGCACCAGTCTAAAGAATACGCCCCGAGTGTTTCCATCAAACGATCGAGGGATTGAGGATTCTCTGGGTTGTCGAGGCGAGTCATTTTTGGAGGGCGTACCAGTGCGCAGCCGTAGTAGGACACGAGCTTCAAACCTCGGAGGGGATATTTGACCATCTCAGCAATCGTCCCCAGACCTACATCCTTCATAATAACATCGAGAAGAACCCTCAGTTCCAACTCGCCTGTAAACTTAAACCCGACCAGAGACTCGATCGTCTTCTTTAGTTCCGAGTCTTGCCGCAAAGCGTGATCAGCCCTTTTGAGGTTTCCAAAACAACCAGCACATGGAATGACCAGTGGCCGGCCTTTTTCCTGAGCAATAGCAATGTTTCTGGCAGGAAGGGTAACTGACAATATATAGTTAAGATTCCGTGCTGAAGCCGCCCCGCAGCAATTCCAATCCTCGATCTCTTCCAATTCCACTCCCAGCATACCCAGTACCTCAAAGTAGGAAAGCGTATACTCTATGGAAGTAGAATGGAATGTACAGCCCGGATAGTGAGAAAACTTCATTTTCGGAACTCTTTACTTGTTGGCTTTTCTGGTGTGCGAAAGGCACACAGAACCCAGCAGGCCAGAAGGTATTCACGACGGCGATACCATAAGCCGCTCCAATACCTGTGGCATAAAGGAGATTCATATCGGTGAGGCCACGTTTCAGCCCGTTCCAGCTATTGATGAAGAACTGCCTGCCAGGTCCGAAGACGATCGGGGTCGTCATGAAGAAGAGAACGACCTTATTGTTCAGCCATTCCGGAACGAAGGAAGGAAAGAACCAGTAAGGCTGGAGCATTCCGATCATGACCAGGCTGCCCAGAGTTCCCGAAATGACCAGGTTGATGAGCTGCCGACGTATTTCCCGCTGCCTGGCCTCTTTTTCCCGGTCCAGAGCCTCCTGTCCCTCAACCTTCTCTACTACCTTGTAGCCGGTCTCCTTTATGGCCCTCTTTATGTCTGACAGCGAAGTGATCGAGGGTTCATACTCCACTCTGGCGCTGTTTGAAGCGAGATTGACCACTGCCTTCGCTACCCCGGGCAGGTCGGATACCGCCTTCTGGACATGTTCAACACATGAAGCACAGGTCATGACGGTCACCTGAAGGTTGTCGGTTTTCAAAATGACCTCGTAGCCTATCTCGTCCCCCGGCTTCTTCAGGGCTGGGAATCTTATCGGGCTCCCATCATTTTCCACAGCAGCCTTACCCGAAGCCAGGTTGACCACCGCTTCCTTTACACCGCGCACTCCTTTGAGAGCCTCCTCCACATGGGCTACGCAGGAGGCACAAGTCATGCCTCCGATCTGAAGGGTTATCTTCTTTTGTCTCTCTCTTTTTCATTTGCCATCTTTCATCAGCTCCTTTGGATTTAGAAGGACTCAAGGATTCATCTGAATAATCATAGAGCAATAGGGGTGCCAAAAAGGAAGGGGGAATGGATGAACTAGGTCTGTAACATATTGTTTTTTTTTGACAATTTTTTATTGATCCGAGAGACGGGGAGATCCTTCCTATGAGAAATAATTACTCGCTAGCCTCCTGAGCAGCGGGACTAACTGCAAAAATTCTTTACAGAGGGATAGTTATTCCACAACTAATTTTCCTCGAAACATCCCCATCTGGCAGCTGAATTCGTATTCTCCCGGCTTTTCCGGAAGGAATTCAATGGGAACCGTCTGTCCTGTTGGCAACTTGGCTGACTTGTTGAAATCGGGAATGAGTACCATTTCCGAGCAGGCTGCTGTCTCCTCCCTGTGGAAGTTCAGACGGACAGGTTTTCCTCGCTCGACCACAATGACATCCGGCGTGTACCCTCCTTTTACGCGGATCGTTGCCTCCTGAATATTTCCTTTCGTTTCGACCCGCACCCCTTTTTTGGCGGAAAAAAAGAAGAACCAGACGATGAGTACTGAAACACTCAGGCCTGCCAGAGTGACGATGATCTGTGCCGCTGTCATGACTTATACCTCTCTCGGTTTGAAAGCTCGCAATCGATTAGCATTGGAGACTACGGTTACTGAGCTAAATGCCATAGCCGCACCTGCGATAATAGGCGAAAGAAGGATCCCGAAAAATGGATAGAGGATACCCGCGGCGATCGGGATGCCCAGGGTGTTATAGACAAAAGCGCCATAGAGGTTCTGTTTGATGTTTCGCATCGTTGCCCTTGAAACCTGAATGGCCAGGGCCACGCCTTTCAGGCTCCCCTTGATTAGGGTAATGTCTGAGGCTTCAATGGCCACATCCGTGCCCGTTCCGATGGCCATGCCGATATCGGCCTGGGCCAAAGCAGGGGCGTCGTTGATCCCGTCACCCACCATGGCGACCTTTTTTCCCTCCAATTGGAGTTTCTGGACATTGAAGGCTTTATCCTCGGGAAGAACCTCTGCCATCACCCGGTCGATTCCCACCTGCTGAGCGATGGCTTCTCCGGTCCTTTTGTTGTCCCCGGTGATCATCACGACTTCCAGGCCCATACTTTTCATGGTTCCAATTGCCTCCTTGGAGTCCTCCTTTACCGTATCAGCAACGGCGATGATCCCAGCAACTTTCTCATCTACTGCCACGAACATGGGCGTTTTCCCCTCGTTGGCAAGGCGTGAAGAGACATCCGCCAATTCCTTTGTATCGACGCTGCGGTCGTTCATCAGTTTAAAGTTGCCCAGAAGGACGGATTTACCCTCGACCTTTGCCTCCACTCCGTGGCCGGGAATGGCCTTGAAATTAGTGGAATTGGGAGGATCGATGCCTCGTTCGCGGGTTCCCCGCAAAATGGCCTCTCCCAGGGGATGTTCCGAGCCTTTCTCAACGGAGGAAGCCATCTTTAATACCTCGTCCTCGTCGAATCCTTGCTGAACAACCACATCCGTTAAAGAAGGCTCGCCTACGGTGATTGTTCCCGTCTTGTCCAAAATAATCGCATTTAGCTTATGGGCCGTCTCCAGGGCCTCGCCGCTCCGGATGAGGATGCCGTTTTCAGCCCCCTTTCCAACACCGACCATCAAAGAGATAGGTGTAGCCAGCCCCAGAGCACAAGGGCAAGCGATGATCAGCACTGTGACCCCTGCCACCAGAGCATAAACCAGCGCGGGCGTCTGCCCGAAGTCGAACCAGACGACAAAGGTGAGTACCGCGATAACCATGACGATGGGGACAAAGTACCCGGAGACGATGTCGACCAGCCTCTGGACGGGGGCCTTCGATCCCTGCGCATCCTGGACCATTTTGATAATTTGAGACAAAGCCGTGTCTTTGCCCACTTTCGTCGCCCTGAATTTGAACGAACCCGTTTTGTTCAGGGTCGCTCCGATGACCTCATCTCTCGCCTTCTTTTCAACGGGGATCGATTCTCCCGTCACCATCGATTCATCCACAGCTGAAAAGCCTTCAGTCACCTCGCCATCCACAGGAACTTTTTCTCCAGGCCTCACTACAACAATATCTCCCACTAAGACCTCCTCCACCGGAATATCTATCTCTCTTCCCTCACGGAGGACCCGGGCAGTTTTTGCTTGTAAACCAATTAGCTTTTTGATCGCTTCCGAGGATCTTCCTTTGGCTCGAAGTTCCAGAGCCTGTCCCAAGACCACCAGACCAATGACCACGTTGGACACATCATAGAAGGGTTCTGTGGTTCCCTCGGGAAAAATCTGGGGAAAGAGAATGGCAACGCTAGAGTAGACCCATGCCGCTCCGGTTCCGATAGCGATCAGTGTGTTCATATCGGCGGCCCGACGCCGGAAGGCCGACCAGGCTCCGGTGAAGAAATGCGAGCCAGACCAGATCAGCACCGGCAGGGTGGCCAGCCCAGAGAGGGCCCAAAGGATCCGGATGGTCTCAGTGGATAAATCCCTAAGGAATGGAAACCACTTGGGGTAGCCAACAACCATGACAGGTACAGCTATAATGGTCGCGAAGATAAATTTGGCCATCAGCCTCTTGTATTCTTTCTCCCTCTCCTCGGCCTCCTTATCAGGAGTCTCCTCGCTCGGCGCTTTGGTCGTTCGATAGCCTGTGGATTCAACGGCTCTTTCGATCTCCTGTAAGTTGGTCACCGAAGGCAGATACTCCACCTGAGCCTCCCCGGTCCCCAGGTTCACCGAGGCGTTCAATACCCCAGCGGCTCTCCCGAGAGCATGCTCAATCTTTGTCACGCAGGAAGCGCAGGTCATTCCCTGAATGCCCATCCTCAGGGTGATGGCCCCAGGCCGATAGCCCGCGGAGCGGATAGCCTCGGTAATCTTGTTTAAGGACACGGTTTTCGGGTCGAACTGCACATGGGCCCTTTGAGTGGAGAAATTTACCGAGGCTTTTTTAACTCCGGGTACCCCCTTTAGCGATTTCTCTATGGTCTGGGGACAACGGTTGCAATGTATCCCGGCGAGAGGGATGTCCAATTGTTCGAAGCGTGCTTTCATCGTTTTCTCCTATCTTACTACACCTCCCTGGACCTCCGGAGGGTTTCATTCTCACCTTTTCCCTTCCTTTCTGCTTCTGAGATGGGACCAGAGATTCTGTTTACCTCTTGCCCGAACCCGAAAATCAGAGTGTGCCCGATAGGTTCTACTGTTCTAAACTTTAGGGTTCCTCGGGGCATGGGGCGTGCCTCCTTGAGAAGCCGTCGCCACTTCCCGAGGCGGGGAAAGATCATGGAGAGGGGTCCAGGTTCTTCTCCACCGGGAGATCATAAATCCCGATGAGCATAACTCTGAGATCCGCAATCTTTCGTATTCTCTCAGTCATCTAACAAATGAACCTTAGAAGTAGGAAGATTTGTGATATCACCTAAGGCGACCCTGGTGAAGCTACCTCTGTTTCGTACTTCGAGTGGCCAAACTCCCCCGTCTCTATGGGAATGGCTACCTTCATGAGGAGAGTGAACATTAGGGCCCCCACGGCCCAGATGCCAAAAGATACCATGAGTTCCAGGAGATTGGGAGTATAGATATAAATCTCGCCGAGGGGGTCAGGGACAAAACCTGGGATGACGAATCCCGGTCCCTTCTCGATCCAGACCCCTATGATGATGAGAACGCAGCCCAGATTGAGGGTGCTTAGCCGTTTCCGAGTGGCGGGAATCAGGAAGATGAGAAAAGCGGCGACGTTCATTGCCATGGCTGACCAAATCCACGGTACAAGATGACGGTGACCATGGAGACCTTCGAACAAGTATTTGAAGGGAGCGATATGAACAGTATCGGAGTAATACTCCTTGTACATCTCTGCAGCGAGAAGAAAAAGATTGAGAAACATGGCGTATGCGATCAGTTCTGCGATCTTGAAAAGCGCCCTATCCTCTATTTTTATGGCCGATACCTTCCGGATTATCTGAAAAATAATGATAATCATGGCAGGCCCTGAACAGAAAGCGCTCGCCAGGAACCTCGGGGCAAGAATCGACGCGTTCCAGAAGGGACGGGCAGCAAGGCCATTATAAACAAAGGCCGTTACGGTATGAATCCCCACAGCCCACGGGATGGAGATCAAGATAAAGGGAAGGATAAATTTCCAGTTGGGTTCCTTCCTGTAATAGAATTTGACCAAGAGATAAATCGGAATGAGAAGGTTTAAGAGCAAATAGCCATTGAGAACGATTACGTCCCAGGCGAGGAGCGATGCGGGGAAGTTTATCAATCCAACGAAAGGAAGCATGTGCCAGAACCGATCGAGCCTACCCAGGTCAACCATCACAAAGAGAATGGCCATCACGACCGAGGAGGCAGCAAAAAGCTCGCCTAATACGACGATCTCTTTAATCGGTTTGAACTGATAGATGTACGCTGGGATAACCAACAGGACCGCTGCCGCTGCCGCTCCGACCAGATAGGTGAAGTTGGCGATGTAAAGCCCCCATGAAACCTGGTCTGTCAGATTCGTTGCGACCAGGCCGATTTCATGCTGCTGCAAATAGAATTTGAAACCGATCAGAATGATGGCGAGGAGAAAAAGACACCAAAAGTAGTAGGCCTTGCTCCCCTTCACAACCAGTACAAGGGTCTTGCGATAAAACCGCCATGTTTCTTCCAACGTCTCCCGAAGCCTTTCCATGGTAATCCTTACGCTTCAAAAAAGTAATAGAATTTGGGCTCCGTATTCAAATCTTCTTTCAGCCGGAAAACCCGCTTTCGGTCGATGATGTATCGAATTTCACTAGTTGGATCGAGAAGATTTCCAAATTTCCTGACCCCTGTTGGGCAGGCCTCCACACAGGCGGGATATCTTCCTACCCTTACCCGCTGGATACAAAAGGTACATTTGTCCGCGGTCGACTTCAATCTGGGCCGGTTTCCAAGGTAGTGCACCGACGGGTTGACCTCTTCCGTGGGAATGTTTGGTTCTGACCAGTTGAAGACCCTTCCCTTATAAGGACAGGCTGCGATACAGTATCTGCAACCAATGCACCAATTGTAGTCCACCACGACGATCCCATCGGGATCTGTCCAAGTGGCGTGAACCGGACACACCTTCACACAGGGAGGGTTCTGACACTGCTGGCATTGGACTGGTAAGTAGGTGAATCCCGGCTCCGGAACCAGGTCAGGGTCATAGTAATGTTCCGAGTGTTCGAGATTGATCAGGTTTCCCCGCTTGAGCCGGAGGACCCTGATCCAATGCAGTTGACGACCATAGCGGGAGTTATTGTTCTCCTTCGCGCAGGCATAGACACATCGCCTGCAGCCGATGCAGCGAGAAAGCTCAAGGCCGTACCCCCATAGCGTGTCGGGCACAGCCTCCTTAGTGCCGATCTGGAATTTCCTTCCGTATCTTCTTTCGTACTGCCGTTCGAGTCTGGTGATGACGTGTTTCTTTTCCTTCTCCGTCATCTCCTTAAAATGCTTCTGCAGAAACTCTTCCACCTCATCCTTGGTGTAGCTATAGCCCTTGGCATAGGAGATGATAAGAGGGATAGAAAGACCTCCTACAGCTATAACCGACAGGTTGCGGATGAACTCCCTTCGCGTACGCTGTTTATCTTTCATTCTTCTTACCCATTGGTCCCTCAGGTGGAGGCTCCGGCTTTAAAGGCTTGAATTTCGGATCGTGAGGATTATGACAGTTAGCACATAACAGGTAAGTTCTCTTCCCTGGGCCCATAAAGTACCCTGTCCTTTTCCCATGGATACCAGCCTTCCAGTCTCTGTAAGTCGTACCGTGGCATTCGCCGCATAGCCGATAACTTTCATCGAAATCGATCAGTTCCTCGTTAAAGAGGCGCAGTT
>JABAOF010027774.1_pt4 | contig 11524 bp, 6 predicted proteins | sample 7062171 | NCBI WGS metagenome assembly JABAOF01 (sample SAMN14538628, study PRJNA623070) | marine sediment metagenome | biome: marine biome [ENVO:00000428]; feature: marine pelagic biome [ENVO:01000023]; material: deep marine sediment [ENVO:00002113] | place: India: Gulf of Khambhat ... | reverse complement strand
TTTATGAAGTAATCATGAAACTTCCCTCTTTTTTCAAAAAAGGAAAAATTATTGAAAAGCTGGAAATCCAACCAGCAGAGATCAAGGTAGAGGACATTATTGCCCCCTCTTCCATTGAGGTAAAGCAGAACTACATTAAGCTGGGCGAGAGGTTCTGCAAGTCGTTCTTTGTTTTCTCTTACCCAAGGTATCTCTCTGCTGGCTGGCTTTCCCCTGTTGTTAACCTGAATTATTCTCTTGATATCAGTTTGCACATCCACCCCGTTGACACCGGGGCTGTTTTGAAAAGGCTGCGCAAAAAACTCACTGAAATCCAAGCTGAACTCGGGGAGAGGCAGGAAAAGGGACTAATCAGAGACCCAGCTTTGGAGACAGCCTACAAAGATATTGAGCAGCTAAGAGACGAGCTTCAAACAGCCAGAGAAAGGGTTTTTCGCTTAGGGCTTTACCTTACTGTTTATGGTGATGATGACAAAGAATTAAGAGCGGTTGAAAGCCTTATCAGGTCAATTTTTGAGGCAAGATTAATCTATGTTAAACCAACTCTAATGAGAGAGAAAAAGGGGTTTTTCTCAACCCTTCCCTATGGGCTGGACCAAATACTGGTTCACACCCCTATGAACACTGCCCCTCTCTCTAGCATGTTTCCCTTTGTTTCTCCAGACCTGAGCGCCAACGAGGGGATCCTTTATGGCTTGAATATGCACAACAGCTCAATGGTTTTGTTTGATAGGTTCAGCTTAGAGAACGCGAACATGGTCGCCTTCGCTAAGAGTGGAGCTGGCAAGTCGTATTTCTGCAAGCTGGAAGTGCTTCGTTATCTGATGCAAGACATCGGCGTCATTGTCATAGACCCGGAGAACGAGTATGAGTTCCTGTCTGATGCTGTTGGTGGGGCTTTCTTTAAAATATCTTTAACCTCTCCTCACCACTTAAACCCTTTTGACTTACCACCCGTTGAAGACAGAACACCAGAAGACGTTATAAGAACGAATGTTATTAACCTGGTCGGACTTTTAAGAATAATGCTCGGGGGGCTGACCCCAACAGAGGACGCCATAATTGATAGAGCCTTAACTGAAACGTATGCTGCCAAGGACATTACCCCGGACAGTGACCCTTCAACCTGGAAAGACAAAATCCCTATAATGTCTGATTTTGAAGCAGTGCTTTCTGGTATGGAGGGGACAGAGTCTTTACTCAAAAGGGTGAGAAAGTTTACCAAGGGGAGTTATGCTGCTTTTTTTAACAGCCCTTCAAATGTTTCTTTAGACCAGAATCTTATTATATTCGGAATCCGCGACATGGAAGATGAGCTTCGTCCTATGGCAACCTTTATTATCTTGAGATACATCTGGAATCAAATCAGGTCGGTGATGAAAAAGAGGATTCTGCTGGTTGATGAAGCCTGGTGGTTGATGCAGACAGAGGACGGGGCTTCTTTCTTGTTTGGTATTTGCAAAAGAGCAAGGAAATACTGGCTGGGCGTTTCAACCATCACTCAGGATGTTTCAGACTTTATGGGGTCAGCCTACGGCAAGCCTATTATTACCAACTCTTCTTTGCAGCTTTTAATGAAGCAAAGCCCAGCCACCATTGATGTTGTCCAAAAAACCTTTAATCTGACCGAGGGTGAAAAGAATACTCTTCTTCAATGCGATGTTGGGGAAGGCATCTTTATCGCTGGACAAAAAAGAGTGGCTTTAAAGGTTATTGCTTCTTACGCTGAAGACCAGTTTATAACAAGCTCGCCAGAAGAAGTGAAAAAAATTAAAGAAGCCAAAAAGAAAATGATTAAAGAAGGCTACGCCCCACCAAGAAGGGGCATGTCTTAGTTACTGTTTTAATGCGGCTCACAAATAGCAAAAAGCTTCTCTTAGCTTTGTTGGCTGTTGGCATTTTATTTCAAGCAGGCGTTGTGTTAGCTTTGGAGTATGAATATCCCAGTCTGCCTGGCATTGGGGTTTTAAAAGAGGACCAGCCGCTCAGCTTTTACATCAAATATTTTGTTAATCTTTTCTTTTACATTGTTGCTGGAGCTTGCGTGGTGGTTATAATCTTTGGTGGGATTTTGCATATTATAGCTTCTCAAAAGCCTACCACCCTGGTTAAAGCCAGAGAATATATCAGACGAGGCCTTTTAGGTCTTTTAATTTTGCTCTGTTCTTTTTTGATTCTTTACACTATCAATCCCCAGCTTTTGCTTTTTAAAATAGACCTTGAAGAAGCAAAAATAGCCTTAGCCCCGGGCGAGAGAGAGCCTGAAGAGCCCAAAAAAGCAGGGTTTTTAGAAGTGATTCCTGGTGAGCTGGTAATGGATTCCCTCCAGTTTCTTCAGGGCAACGCTACTTTAAGTGAGGAGTTTGTCGGCGATTTCATCGCAGGCCCCGCTTTTCCAGAATATCCCCGTTTTGAAGTGTCTTTTCAAGAAGCCAAGATTTTAGCAGAGGCGCTAATTGAAAAAACCGAAATTCTGCATAATTCTTTTTGGGAATGCTGTAAGTGCGGCAATTCCTATGTTCATTATTATTTTGAGATGAAGCTGAGAGGCGCAGAATGCGGGTGCCTGAGCGGAAAAGATGAGATAATCATTGGAGGCAAAGATATAAATATCACAGACCTTGATACATGCGTTAAAGAAATAAGGGGCTGTCATAGGGAACGGATAGAATCGTGTAAGGCCTGTATAGCTGCAGGAGGAACTCACGATACCTGCTCGGGCTGTGATTTAGATGAAAACACAGCAGCCTGCGGTCAGCCAAGCGACTGTTGGGCTTGTAAGAATTTCTGCAGCCAGTGCGGGTGCAGTCCTTCCTGCTTGCGACAAAAAGGGTTAAGAGATAAAAATGGCAACTTGGTTCCTTTTGGTGCTACCCCAAAAATGATTGATGAAATCATCAGCTATAGAAGGGATGAGATACTCGGGATTGTCAGCAAGGTTCGGGCTTTAAAAACAAAGGTGGCTGGGGTTCAGCTTACCTTGCACGACAAAGCCTTAAATGTTATCAAGGCTGCCTATATTATGCAGCATGGCGATGATTTCCTTTTTCAAACCGAGCTTGAGCAGATTAAAAGAGATTTTGAAAAAGGGCTTGTGTTTTTGAAAGATATATTAGCTCAGAGAAGGTTCACTAAGGAGGATGCTTCCTCGCAGAACATTTTAGCACAAGACAGCCCTGATGATTTTGAAGATGAGCCAGCAGACGATAGTTTGTTTAATGTTGAATTTCTAGTTCAAACATACCCGAACTGGTTAGCCACTAAAGAAAAGGTTTTAGAGACTAGGGAAAGCTCAAGTTATTTCACTTTCTATATTCCCATCACAGATGAAATCGGCATTTTTCTCCGCCAAACCTTAAAGCATAACGAGAAAATAAAACAAGAGGCTGAAGCCTCAAGCCTGTATTTGGTTATTGCTGGTTTAACCCCTCAAGAGTTCCAAGCCCTGATTGCTGAATGCTTCAGAGGGGCTTTTGGCAANNCTCTTTGATATGGTGATGAGTCTGGGAATAAGCGAAGGCTTGGGGCAGACAGCCCTTGTTAATATTGACTCTGGCAAAATAAGAGAGGAGATTATTAAAGGCATGGAAGAAGAAACAAAAGACAGGCTTCGTGAGAAAGCAGCTGTTTCAGCAGCGGTGATGAAGTGCCTGATTGACTATTGCGGTGGGCCAGCAGGGGTCAGCAGAATGAGCGCCTGCGCTGCTTGTTCAGCTGGTGAGCCTTTGGGTTGTGGTCGGTGCGCCTGCGGTGCAGACATCACCCAAGAAAAGGTTGGAGAGTGGCAAAGCAAATGCGAAAACGATATACCAGCTGATTTTATTTCAAGACAGTTGATTAAATTTGTCACAACAGATGTCCAGGCTTTATTGCCAGACTCCATTGAAAAACTGCTTAAAAGCAAAGTGGAAGAGGTTATTTTTGATAAAGACCTCAGGGAGTTTTACTTAGATAAAAGCCTGCTTGAACTTTTGCAGAGAGGGGCTGGCGGCATTGCTGAAAACGTTATCCAGGAGGAATTTCCTGAAATCATTAAGCTTTTACAGACCCAGCTTATTACCTTGTTGCCTAATGCTGTTGGCAACCAGTTGGGTAAGGTTGACCAGTGGCTTACCGACTACTTTGACAAATACGAAGAAATAGTCAACAAACAAATTGATGAATGGGTCGCCTGGCTCACCGGCAAAATTACCGGCTGGATAGAAGAGAAATTCGGCTCTAAAAAATACGCTGAAGAGGTGCTCAAAACACTTAAAGAAACTGACGCTTTAGCTGTTGAAGACTTTCTTGACAAGTACGCTACTTATGAGGAGGTGGTGCTTCAAGGCACTGGAACCCCTTGTTGTGAGGACAAAGATTGTCCTGCTGCTTTGGGGCCAGGCGGAGGGGATCTTGACCAGGAAAATCAGTGTAGGGAGGCAACTTCAAAGTGCGATTCTTCAGCACCCGATGGCGAGTGCAAGTTAGTAGAGAAAAAAAGAGGCATTACTTCAAAACAAGATTTTGTTGAGCACTGCAAAGAAGAATTAGCCAAGTCTGCAGCTCCCGACCAGACCTTGGCTGACATAAGGGTAGCTTGCGAAGGCCCTATGTGGGATAGCGTGGCTGATGTTGTTGAAAAAGAAAGAGACAGGCAGGTGGTTGAAGCAGTAACCGACCTTGATACCTACACAGATATGNNTGATGGTAAGTCAGTTCAAGGCATTGCCTGGCCAGTTCTTGGCAGCTGTTGTTGAGATTTCCATTCAAACAGCAGTTGAGTATGTAAGGGTTTGGACACAGGACAAGATTATGCCCTATATCTACCCCTACTTGAAGCAAGCTAAGGATTTCAGAGAGGGCTTTCGCAGTTTGCTGTCAGCCACCATCAAGGATGTTCTGCCCGCCTTTTTAAAGAGGGTTTTGGAAAGAAATCTGATTGATAATCTCAACGCCTTGCTGGAGGAATTGTGCAAGGCTGGCAGAAAGAAAGTAGAAGAAGGCCAGCCCCAGGCGTTTGTTCAGCTTGATACATATAGCTGGTTAACAGCAGAGTATAATGTTCCAGCTGAAACAGCAGAAAGAGCCTGTAGTTTAGCCAGAAATCTTAATGCTCCTCTGCGTGAAAAACTGCCAGAAGACATTCAAGAAGCCCTGAAAACAGAACTTATGAAGTTTTTGCCAGATAAATGGCAGCAGGCTTTGAACAAAAACTTAGCTGAACTTCTTTTCGAAGAGTTTGGCATTCCCAACCTTGCAGAACTTATTCAAGCTACACCCAAAAAACTTCTTTGCGGTGAATTGCCCCTTGCTGAAGGGGGGGCTACCACTTGGCAAAGATGCAGTGCTGCTCAAAACCCGGACGGCACCTTTGATGAAACCAAACTAACAGATTTGGAAAAAGTTGCTTGCCCATTTATTGACACTTTTTGCCAGAAGTCGGTTCTGGATATATTTCCCTGGCTCAGTCAAAAATTAGGCGCTCTTATCACTGGCATACTGCAAAGAGAGTGTTTCTTTGTTTGGGGCAAGGAATGCGGCATAAGCGGAGGTCCTAAGGACTGCAAAAGATGCGAAGCCAATGAGATGGCTTTTAAAGATAAATGCCACACTGAGTGTTTGGGCAGAAAGATTTCAGACCCAGACCTTGATTGCACAACAGGTGGTACATATGAAAAAGACTGCAGAGCAAGAGAGGTTGAAGAGGCAAAGCTTGGCTGTGAAAGCTGCAATGCCTTTTTTGAGCAGAGCTTAGGTTTCTCTTTCCTATACTATCCTATCAGGTGCAAGCTTAAAGTTAAGTGGGGATTCTCTCCAGATGAAGGATACTTTAACTTGCCATCAGCAACCTGTCCTGACATACCTTATCCTCCAACCAATGTTGAGCCAGTTCCTGAAGAATTGGCTGAACAAATAGAAAAAGAAACATCTATTTATCAATGGTTTTGGGTTATTTTTGCGAAATTAAGACCAGAGATTGACGCTATAGCCAGAAGGCGGGGGCTTTGGAATGAATGGGCTGTTAAAAAAACAGTCCTCAGAGATAATGAGCCGCCAATGACCTTGCGGGACGACATTAAAGCAACCCTCAATCTTGACAGATTCCCTGACAAGCCAGACGAAGTAGAGGAAGCCTTCCAGGTGTTTTTATCCTACTTTCTTGAACAAAGAAAGCTCTATGACCTTTTAACAGATGTTCCTTTGGGCGTGGTAAAACCCATTGACTTTGAAGGCAGGTCAATTTTAAGAGAAAAAGGACAGGGCGAGAAAAAGAACTTTTTAGCCAAAACAATCTGGGGCGTTTTGCAAGCAGGCTGCCAAAGGGTTAGAGATGAATTTGACCAGAACATCAGGCCTTCTCCTCGTCCTGCTCCCTATGACCAATTGAGTTCAGCAGAAGTTGAGGCTTATAAAACAGCCTACAAGATTTGTGTGAATTTAGATTCTACTTTAGGTGTTGCTGTTGGTATTGATAAAAAACTGGTTGAATACACTAATGGCTATTACAATATGTTTGTTCTGCTCAGGGACGAAAAACAGGATTACTGGGCGCCTGAAGAAAAACCTGAAAAGTTAAGAGAGCTTTTGAACTATATGTTCAACAAAACCGCGGTCAATGCTTTGTATGATGGAGGAGTAAAGCTGCAGCAAACAGGCAGTTCTTGGATGTTGCCCGTGTGCCGGGCATTAAAATCCTCTCCCATAGCTGATGAACTGCGCGTTAAGAAGGAATGTTGTGAGAGAGAAGGAGCAGGCGCTCAACAGACCCGCTGCGTTCAAGGGGCAGATTTGGAAGCTTTGGGTAAATACATGCAGAATTTGGCTGTTTTGCTTGGCGGTGGGCCTGTCAGCAAAACATTAGGCCAGATGATTCTTGAGAAATGGCCATTCCTTAACAATGAGGCAATTATCAACCAGGTTTTTGGCATAATATGCGATAATGTCTGCTCTGGTGAAAGTGATCCAAATTGCCACACCAAATGCATGGGGCTTTTGCAAAAATCTTTGGCTCAAATATTCAAGGTTGAAGAAGAAATAAGGCTGTTTAACAAGGTTCAGGATGAGTTAAAGAAAACGCCAGCCGAACTCTTGAGTCTTTTGTTACAAAAACACGACAAAACCCTGCTTGACTTGCTTGACCTTGACCAGGAAACCAGGGATATTCTTGCAGAGCCCATCTCTGAATATTTGGAGGATAAGCACTTTATTCTTGGTCGTACCTTTATTGATATACTGGGTGCTGGTTTGGGGCTGGATAAAGACCTGAAAACTGCTTTGGATTTTTATGATGAAGAAGTTGAGCCGAAACTAAAAAAAGGCCTTAATAAAATCCAAAAGATTATTCAAGACGGGTTTGACCTTATGATTGAAACCCCAGAAGCTATCCTTGCTTATATTGCCAAAGTTACTAACCAGCAATGGATGGATAGATTCAGAAAGAGGTTGTTTATGAATATTACAGGCGGTTGTGAGGTAATGGGATATAAAGAATGGAGCATTAAGCCCGAACATTTAATGGAATGGTATGTAGATCCTTTGAATGAGGGCAGGGTTTCTGGCGACCTTTTAAACGCTATTATGGAAAAAGGCTTTTATTTCTTACAAGAAAAAGCAATTGTTGTCTCTACCAGTGAAGCTAGCTGGACCGTAACTGATCCCAACGGTAATGTTTATTTTATTACTCTTGAAGGAGATGAGCTGAAGATTACTTTCCGCAACCCAGAATGTACACCACCAAGGGTGTACATTAAAGAAAACCAGGAATGTTGTGATTTGGGCAAGTCATTGTTCTGCAAAAAAGCAGAAGAAGGGGAAGAGTGCCTGAGATGTCGCTTGCTGGGCATGGGACAAACTAAAAACGACTGCGTTTCAGATGAAAAATACATAGAAGAAGAAGACGAAGCCACAGGCCAAACGCTTAAAAAGTGCTGTCGGGGTGAGCCACCTAACATAGATGGAGAGTGCTGCCAAACAGTTATTGATTGCATTGTTGACAAAATAAGCTACTTTTTAATCACTGGCTTAACCGATGCTTTAACCAGCGGCTCCCCAGCCAATGAAGTAGCGCCAGGACTTGAACCATAGCTTATAAATTAAGAATTGAAAATTAATAATTAAGAATTTAATTAAAAATTAAAAATTGTTGTGAGGTATTCAAATAAAGAAGAATTCAAGAAAGCGCTTAAGAAAAGAGCTTACAACTTTTCAATCCAATTGGTGAACTTTACCGAAGGATTACCCAGGGGCAACACTTGCTTTATTATTGGCAATCAACTTCTTCGCAGTGGAACAAGTATTGGTGCAAACATTGTAGAAGCCCAGGGCGCGAGCTCAAAAAGAGACTTCATTAATTTTCTCACCTATGCTTTTAAATCTTCCAATGAAACCAGATATTGGCTCGGCCTTTTACGAGATACAGAAAAAGCAGATCAAGAACAGGCTAATAGTTTGTTAACAGAAGCAGATGAGCTTTCAAAAATATTGAGTTCAATTCTGTTGTCCTTAAAAGGAAAAAAATAATTCTTAATTCTTAATTAAATTTTTAATTCTTAATTCTTAATTTTTAATTCATATAAGATGGCAATCTTTAATAGAAAATACATCAAAGTCCCTATTATTGCCCTAATTGTTGTTTCTTTACTTTTGCAGTTTTTTCCAGCTCCCAAAAAAGCCCAGGCTTTTGATGTGGTGGAGAGTGCTAAGAGTCTTTTAAGAAAGATTCAGCAAATAATAGAGGGAATGGTAAGGGCGATTCCAGAGTTTAGCATTAGCGGAGCAGGATTAACATGTAAGGGGGCTGATAGGATTAGTTTTTTTGGCATAGACTGCTGTAAGCTAGGAGATTTAGGCATACGGTGTTGGTGGCTTGACGATAATCCTTTCAGCCGATTTTCTTTTAGAACCGATTCAGCAGGGGATATAGAAATTGACCTCGGTTTTCTGGGTACCCTGACTCTTCCCAATCCTTTTGGCAGGCTTGATGAAGAAAGAGCAGATAAGGTAGCCAAGCCTGAAGGCTTGGAGATTTGCAGATGGAGGATACCCACAGGCGAGAACGCAATTACTGAAGAAGATGTTGAAAAATTTTGCATTGAAGAATGCGAGGGTGCAGATGCTACAGAAACAACGTGTGATGCTTGCAAGGGGGAAAAGGTTTTAGAACACAGAAGAAAAGTCCAGCAAGCCTGCGCTGAGTTAAGAAGAATTGAAAGAACAGCAGCCAGATTAACCTATTTTGCCAAGCAGATTTATTTGAAAACCGATCCTTTAAAAGAATGCCTTTTCCTGCGAAACTGCCGCACTGTTTGCCAGTTTGCTTTTGGCACTTACAGTTTTAATTTCAATGCCATGGATCTTCTCAGCCTCATTCTGCCAATCGGCTGGCTCACCAAACTTAACGAGATTTTGACTGTTATCGTTAATATCGGGAAAACACTCCAAACCCTTAGGACTATTTTAGAGCTCATTAGTGCTGTGCGCGCTTTTGCAACAACCATTGGCAGTACCATCCAGGATGCTATGAGCGCCCTTAAAACTTTAACCAGAGGCTCTGTTGCCAGGTGGTTTGATGCTGACACCTGGGAGGAATTTCCTGACAACCTTATCAACTTCCAGCTAACAAAGAACAGGGCGCTTGCCAGGATTGACGCAACCAACGAGCGCTTGAAAGAGATTGAAGTGGAAATTCTGAGCCAGGCTGGCATAAGCGAAGACAATCCAGAATGGAAAAAACTAATGATTATTTTTGAAGCTTACTCTAATGACTTCAGAAATTTTTCCAGTCTGGAGACCCCGGATTTGGATTTTATAAAAAACGAAATTAAAGCTATTGCTCAAGCTATTAAAGAGGCTGCAGAGTTTGCTGCTGAAAAAAACAACACTGACGACCGTCGTGAGCCGCCTCAACCTCAGTTGTCAGATAATCACTTTGAAGAAATTATTTTAGGCAGAAGAGGGCCAGCCCCAGGCTTTATAAGTGAGAACGGGCTTTTGCAAGCCAAAGAAGCGCTTGACAAGGTCAGGGGGCTCGAGGTGGCGATTGTGGTTGAAGCAGAAAAGCTGGAACAGCAAGATACACTAGATGTATTGAAGAAAGCAGATGGGGTAACTGACACAGGCGTTTACGAAATCAAGGAAACCTGGCGAATGCCCTGGCCGCCAACAAGATTCGGCGTAATGAGAGAGTCTCTTGAAAGGATTGAAGAAATCAGGTTGTCGTCAGAAGATATCCTGCCAGAGCTTGAAGAAATCAAGGATATAGAGGCTGCCTTGGCAAAAAATGCAGAAGAAAGGTATTTTAGCCCAGAGACTTATGAAAAAGCTCTTGAGGATGACGATTATCCTGATTGCGAGGGCGGAGTGGGATGCAGTGATACTGATCCTGAGCTTGTTGAATGCAAGGACCTCTGCAATGACAATGGCCAACCCTGCGATAATGACGAAGAGGACTGCAAGGACTATTGCAACAACTATCCCATAGAGGATAAGTATGATTGCCGGAGCGCCTGTGTCCTGTTTCTTTTAGACGAACCTTATCTCGCCTGTGGGAATTATTGCAATAATCGTTGCGATTCTTCTTCTTGCAGTGTTTCTAGATGCAAGAGTGCCTGTGATGAGGGCGAGCGTACATGTGAGGATATTTGCAGAGAAGATTGCGAAGATACTTGTGGGTTCAGAGAAGGGATGTGTTCACAGGGCTTTAATGTTTGCAAGGATAAGTGCGATGATTCTACAAGCAAGCTTTGGTATCAAGATGAGATAAATTGTATAAAGGCTTGCGGGTCGTCTAACACTCGCAGCGACTGTTTTAAGGCCTGCGATGAGTTTGACAACCAGGAGGCTGAATGGAGGTGTGAAGAAGAGTGTCATAATACCTGCAATCCTTCCTGCGGTGAGAGTATTTGCAAAGATGCTTGCGAAAAAGGGCTTCAGAGGGCTGTTGATTGGTGCAGGGCTGTTTACTGCGTTGATAAATGCCAGAATGGAGGTGGCAAGGCTGAATGTACTGAAGAGAGTTGTAAAGACTGCTGGCGAGACAAACAGGATGCTTTAGCCAACCAAGCAGAGTTTAAAGCTATTCTTGACCCCTTCAGCACCCAGGCTGATTCCATAAGAAAATATATTACCTTGCATTCTACAGAGCCTGGCTCTTGCGAAACAGCCTATGGCTACGTGCCATCTTACAGTAGATTCTTTGATTTGGAATTTGAAATAAAAGGAGGATTTTTAGATAATCTAGATTGCTTTGAAAAAGTGATAGGCAGGGAAAGGGGCTGGCCTTATCCTGCCAGAATTGAATTTTATTTTGATGAATGGAAAATATACCTTGAAATTTTAGAAGAGCTTGCAGAGGTTGAAGAAAAGCTTGCTATTATTAAAGAAAGCCTCACCGAGCTTGAGCCCCTCATAGACGTGCCGCCGGGCAAGGAAGGCGACTTAGAGTTTGGCGATATCTTCAAAACACCCTATGATTTTATAGACGATTTGGTTGAAAAAATTGTCAGAGGAGGACGGGAGGCAATTAAGATTCTTGACCTTGTTGAAA
>JABAOF010027869.1_pt5 | contig 11529 bp, 10 predicted proteins | sample 7062171 | NCBI WGS metagenome assembly JABAOF01 (sample SAMN14538628, study PRJNA623070) | marine sediment metagenome | biome: marine biome [ENVO:00000428]; feature: marine pelagic biome [ENVO:01000023]; material: deep marine sediment [ENVO:00002113] | place: India: Gulf of Khambhat ... | reverse complement strand
CCAAAAGGTATGGTGTAGAAATCTTCCGGTACCTCCCCCTTGACATTCACCGTTCTCTTGTTTTCAACAAAAACAACAGGATTCTCGCTTAAAATCGACGCATTCAAAAGCCCCTTTGCATCGTATGGAGTCGTGGGCGTCACCACAATGAGTCCTGGTGTATGAACAAAAAAAGAGTAAAAGCTCTGTGAATGCTGTGCGGCATTTTGACCCATTGCCCCCACAACGATACGCAGAACCATCGGTACACTACACTGTCCACCGAACATGTAATGTATCTTCGACATCTGGTTGACGATCATGTCCATGCAACCAGGCGTGAAATCGATATACATTATCTCGACAACAGGACGAAGCCCCCCAAGGGCGGCACCGATACCAGCACCAACAATAGCGATTTCCGACAGAGGAGTATCGATAATTCGATCAGAGCCAAACTCATCGATAAGTCCTGCGGTGACACCAAAGGCTCCACCCANNCTCCCGCATATTATACCGGAGCGATTCATTCAAGGCTTCTCTGAAGGTGATTTCTCGCATTCGCTAACCCTCGTCGATGTATACATCTTCATAGAGTTCAGCCACTTCAGGATAGGGGCTCTCCTCTGCATACTGAATAGCAGCATCCAGTTCGGTGTTGAACTCCTCTTCCATGGCAGTTATATCATCTTCTTTTAACACTTCTTCATGCAGGAGCACCTTTTTCAACCGTTTAATCGGACATTTTTCCTTCCATGACTCTATCTCTTCCTTTGTACGGTATACAAGGCCATCTCGTGGTTCTCCAGCATGGTGTCCATGCCACCTGTATGTTTTACACTCGATCAAAGTAGGACCTTTGCCACTTCGTGCACTTTCAACAGCTTTTTGTGCATTTTCATAAACGGTAAGCACGTCGTTGCCATCCACCGTGGTACCCGGTATGGCATAACTTTCAGCCCGGATGGAGAGTGATTCGAGGCAGTCGGATAGTTTTCTTGGAACAGAAATAGCATACTGGTTGTTCTCAATGACAAACACAACAGGCACTTTGAGAACTGAGGCGAAATTGATCCCTTCGTGAAAAGCCCCTGTATTCGCAGCACCATCACCAAATATGCAGACAGTGATCCTGTCGTTCTGCAAGTATTTTGATGAAAATCCAACTCCCGTTGCTATAGGTATACCGGCTCCCACAATACCGTTTGTTCCTAGGATACCGATTTCTCTATTGGCAAAGTGCATGGAACCGCCCTTGCCCTTGCAATACCCGGTCCGTTTCCCATACAGCTCTGCCATCATAAACTTGTACTCACCACCTTTTGCAATAACGTGGCCATGACCCCGATGACTGCTCAGCAGATAATCATCTTTTCGCAGGTTCATACATATTCCTACAGGCACCGCTTCCTGACCGGTCGACAGGTGCATCGAACCCGGAATATATCCTGCATGGTAGAGTTCCTGAATTCTCTCCTCAAAAACGCGGATCTTCAGCATTGCCCGTAACATCTCGACTTTAGTCTCATTACTGATGCTCATTTCGACTTATCCCAATACTTACTCAGACACCATGTGGAGATACATCTGAAAGTGGAACTGAAGGATTTTCCTATTCTATTCCCTTCTGTAATTCATTGAACCTATTAATCATCAGAGGCTTTACAGATTTAGCATCCTTTTTCTTTATGCATTTCAGGATATCTTCATGAAATTGCATATCCCTCTGTAAATCCTCCGGTTGACTTTCAGGACCATCAACAATAATATCCCAGAGCCTCTCCCGTAAAAGATCCATTATGTACTTCATGACATTGAAGAGGACGGAATTTCCAGTAGCCTGTGCAATTCTCAGGTGAAAAAGAGCGTCTGTTTCAACCTTGTAGATCCCGTTCTCTTCCATTTCGGACTTCATCTTTTCCAGTATCTTTTCAATGTCCTGCACATCTTCAGCATCGGAATTTTCAACTGACAGTGCGACAATTTCCGGCTCAATTATCTTCCGCACCTCAAGTATCTCGTATGGACTCTCCTCCTGAGTTGAGATATCCCTGATCTTGTTTAATGAGATCTGATCGATATCATCAGATTGGACGAATGTACCGGAACCCACCTTACTTTCAAGAATTCCGACTATTTCGAGAACACAGTACGCTTCCCGCACTGACGGTCTGCTAACCTTGAGTTTGGTTGCCATCATCCTCTCAGGGGGCAGCTTGTCACCGACTCGAAACTTACCGTTCCTGATCAGGTCCAGTATCTGATCGATAACTAGGACATACCGTTTCTTTGTTTCGATTGGTTTAATGTCGTATTCTATCTTTTTCTCCATCTCACAGATTATTCGGAAATCGCATTTAAAACTTCCAGAAATCGTTCAATCTCAGCCACTGTATTGTAATGCTCGATGCTCACCCTGAGAAGTCCTCCTATCTTCACAATATCCAGATATTCAACCAGCTCCAGAGCCCCCAAACCGTCCTCTCCGTTCCATACATAGATGCCCTCATCACTCAGTTTTTTACAGAGTTCAGCTGACGTAATGCCCTCTATTGTGAAAGAGTACGTAGGACAACGGCTCTGCAATCTCTCGGAATCGGTTATACCGTATACCTTGAGTTTCTCTATCTCCTTTAATCCGCTGTTGAGTTTCTTGGAGAGCCCATATTCATATTCTGAAATTGCCGCCATGGCGGTTTTCAAATGCAATCGCCTCCCCTCGAAGGATGGGAAGCGTGACGCAAACCCCTGCCCATATGTATTACCGAGTTCTTCGAGGTACCCTATTGCCGCTCGAGCACCGGCAAACCCTTCCATATTTGGTGTCCCGACGTTGTATTTCTGGGGGACGCTATCGTAGGCTGGCCACGGTCGATAAGGATTAATTTTTTCGAGATGTTCATTTTTACCCCATAAAAACCCTACATGTGGACCAAAACACTTGTAAGCTGAATATACGAGAAAATCACAGCCAATTTCCTGTACGTCTATTGGAAAGTGTGGTGCATGATGCACTGCATCAACATAAACCAATGATCCAACTCCGTGTGCCAATTCGACAATACGCTTTACATCATTTACCGTTCCAACCGCATTCGAAGAAAGACCAACTGCAACAAGTCTTGTCTTTGGATTGATAACCCGAGCAGCCAGGTCGTAGTCGAGCGTGCAATCATCCCTTTTAATCTCGATATAGCGTACAACCACACCAACATCCTGAAGGGATTTCCAGGAATCGATATTCGCACCATGGTCGAGCCTCGTTACTACCACCTCGTCTCCCCCTTTGATCTGACGTGACAGAGCCCACGCCATATTAAAGGTGAGTGTTGTCATATTCGGACCGAGAACAATTTCCTCCCATGATGGTGCGTTTATGAAGTCTACGACGTCCTTTCTGATTCCAATGAGCATCTCATCGGTTTCCACGCTTGTCTTGAAGTTGCCGCCATAATTGGCGTTGGCAGAGATCATATATTTCATCATTGCGTCCAGCACAACCTGCGGCAGCTGTGTTCCTGCAGCGCCATCGAAAAATATCCGTTTCCTACCGTTCACAGTTTGCTGAATTGCTGGAAATTGTTTCCTCAAAGGGGAAAGATCGACTTTTTGCATCAGCCATCCCTTCTCTCAGCCATGTGCCTGACTATCAATTGACTACGAAAAGTTGTGGAATTACAAAGGCTGGATTTACACTGATTTAAAATTTTTCAATAAACACTAAAATTGGTAAGATATCTTTACCTTCCACATCAGAATAGAGCATTACATTTCTTTTGTCAATAAGAAATTTGTTCGGTCGGGAAATGATGGATTTTTATTCAATACCTTATTAAATACTGAATAACGATTACTGAGAATGTAACGGGCTCGTCTCAGGATCAGCGATCGATCTAACGTATTCGGTGAATAACTTGCTAAAAAGCAGGGGTATCAATTTCATCCGTTCAGGGGATTCTACATAAGCAATGCGCATCTGGGTTTTCCCTGGATTTTCACCCTCCCGTTCAACATTGTAAAATCCCTCCATGGGTGCAACGAGCAAAGTCAGCTTTTCTCCACCAACATCAACCGCACCCTTTCGGGCGCAGAACATGACAAAGTCTTTGGCAGTAAAGGTTGGCTCTACAATATTTCTAACATCAATGACTGAATAAATAGAGGCATCAGGGCTCGAGACAATTACTCCCGGAATCCTATTCTTGAGCTCACTATTCACCGAAGTGAGCATCTGAATATAATATTCTCTCTGCTTTTTATACCAATTTTTCAATTGGGTGTGATCCTCATGAGCAAGGGAACCGAATATATACTGCCCTATGGCGTTGGGACACAAATTAGCGGTATATTCAGCAACGGACTTCTCATGAAACTCCCGATTATCGGTGATCAGGGCGCCGATTCTCAATCCGCAGGCATTCCAGACTTTCGAAGCTGTTTCGATACTGATCCTTCTGCCCTGTACCCCCGGTACTAGGTCCTCCGTTATTTCCCAGATACTCGTTGCACTGCTTTTAACATAGAACAGTTCCCGATATGCCTCATCACTGATGATCCACAGGTTGTATTTAACGCATAAACGTGCAAGGAGCAACATAGATTCACGATCGAAAAATTGCCCCGTTGGATTATCATAGGGAATGATCACAAGTCCTCCCGGAGTGGTCTCTTCGATTACCTCCTCAATTTCAGCAACTTCAGGCAGGGTAAATTTTCCATTTTCCTGTAACACTCTGCTGACGCATACCGTCCTTCGTCCCAATCGTCGCGCCATTGCACCGTAATTCGTATATGCCGCATCTATCAAAAACAGGGGGCTTTCAGCGCTGCCAGGAGGTCCACACACACCGAGTAATGCCAGCTCCATCGCCTGGCTGCCGCCATCGGTAATCTGTGGATACAGTCCTTCAGTTTTAAATCCGCTGGAAGCAATTATGTTCAAAAAGGCTCTGTTCGTCTCTTCCATGCCAACTGTTGGGGTATACTTAACAACTCCATTTTTAAAAGGACTGTCATCGGATCCGAGGTTGAACATGCGTCTCTGCATTGCGGGATGCATGGGCAGAGAAACGTTTCCAATAGCCACATTTACCGCCCGGACATCATCCCTTCTCTTCATGAACTCGATCTGTGCAAGCCGTATAACAGAGGGTTTCCTCGACTTGAAATGCTCAGATAATTCTGCATTTCTCATGCCCTATATCCTTTCAGGATTTGTTAGACGATGAACGGTATTACCAAAGATAGCACTATACCCTTTTCCTATCCTAACGTATTATCATAGAAATTCAAACGATTATTAACTGGATGTTAAAAGATAGATCTCCGACAATGAATCAGGTATTGGTACAAAAAATTCCATAAATCGTTTATAATACTTTGACGATCCGTTGTTTGATTAAAAAAAGGAAGGGCTATGATAAAAAAATACCTGTTTGTCTTTATTATTATGCTCACAATGACTTTACCAGCGTACCTCACTGCTGGAGCAGAAGATTCATCGAACGGTAAAGGAGAAAAGTCATGGGGATTTATTCCACTTCCCATACTCGCCTATGGACCGGAAACAGGATTCATGTTTGGTGCACTGGGCCTCCTATACAACAATCCTGATCCCGAAAATCCTGAATCCCTATCAAATATGCTACAGGGTTCGGCTGCATACACAACAAAGAACCAGATCGTGTTGTCACTACTTACCGATTGGTTCTTTAAAGGTGGTGACAACAGGCTGTATGCAAAAATAGTCTTTCAAAAGTTTCCCTATCTCTTCTGGGGAATAGGACCTGACACGAACGAGGACATGGACGAGGAGTATACACCAGTTGAGTTTGATTTTTTAGGTGCCTATATGTGGGAGCTTTTTCCACGTTTTTATCTTGGACCTTTGTACTATTTATCGTATATGGATATGAAGGAAAAAGAAGAGGGTGGACTTCTCGATCAGGGGGATATTCCGGGTAGCGAAGGGGCAGTTTTCTCCGCAGTTGGAGTGCAATTAACGCGGGATATCCGGGACAATAGTTTTTATCCGCGGCGCGGCTCATTCCTACAATCAAGGGCTATGTATGCAAGTAAAATACTGGGGAGTGATGAGAACCTTGGAAGGATTGATTTTGAATATTCACATTATTTTCAGATCCATGAATTGCACGTTTTTGCCCTGCAGTACTACATGGAATTGAATTGGGGAGAAGTCCCATTCCACGTAATGCCGAAACTGGGTGGGGATACCAATATGCGAGGTTACTATGAGGGAAGATTCATTGATAAAAATTACATCACTGTCCAGGGAGAATACCGATTTCCGATCGTGTGGCGTTTTGGCGGTGCGGTATTCGGCAGTGTCGGACAAGTTGCTCCCCAACTGAACGAGTTTAGTTTCAACAACCTGAAGGTGGCCGGTGGACTTGGAATGAGATTTGCAATTGATAAGGAAGAACCAATAAACATTCGCCTCGATCTCGGGTTTTCCGAAATGGGTGCAGCATTCTATGTGCAGTTTAGAGAGGCCTTTTAAAAAGAGATCCCTTTATCCGAAAACCACGGTGCGTACGTCCTGTCACTGCCGCACGCAATAATTACTATCGAAGCTCTCTACTTGCTACTCGTCCATGCTCTTGATATCATCCGGAAATGGTATGCACATAGACAGATCCCAGAGCTCCATCAGATTATCAGGAGTATACCAGGCACTGGGAGTCAATGTGTTCTCCGGTGCTCTCCTTCCGAGAAGACCCTATGCACCTAAAGATAAATGATTCACACCGATGGGACAGGGAGTGTCGGTAATAACAGCCGAGATATTCTCTCCGGGTGTCAGGAGCTTCATGAGAATCGGTACATCAACGCCCTGTGTTACTATCCTTATGTCGTCTCTCCCGGCTGATCTCCAGACACGTGCGGCAAGCTGTGCGGGAAAATTAAACGAAATGTACAGTAAAACTCTACTCTTCAATGACAATAGCTCTGGCGGGACAGCCCAGGCCCAGTTTCGGTATATTCAAGGGCATGACGGTCAGTTTGACATTGTACTTCTTGATCAACTCCAAATTTATGCAGGCAGTCACGCTCAGTATGTTTTCTCTGAAGTATCGTTCAAACGCATTTTCAGGATTGACATCACTTTCTGCTGCCGGTGTATCGAAGGCAACGATATAGGGCTTGTGGTCAATCAAATAGTCCATAGCCTCCTTTTTTAAAAATGGACATTTTTTTAGATAATCATTCTTCTTCCAATTCCTTCCATAACCTGTGCTCAAGATAATTCCTGAATCCTCTGGTATCTCCCCCTTTTTTGCCCTGACCATATCCTCTTTGAAAATACAGGGCCTGTTATCAACTATTCTTAAGTGTTCATAGGGCATCTGCAGAACATATGAGTCGATCATGTGTAGTTTCTCAATTGGAACATCAGCCGTTGTATAACCCCTGACATCACCCGGTACTTCAAAATAGGTTCCGGTAAGGGCAGTCAGATTCTCTAAAGCGTCAATTTCATACTCAACTCCTGCATAACTCATCAAAACTTTACCCAGTTTGAAAGGTCTTATTTCACCACCGTAATCCCACATACCATCATAGATCGGACCCGATATATCAATTATTCCCATAATTTCCTCCCTATACTCATTAAGTGATAGTAGCATATAGTTGTATTTTTTGTCAATGGTATAACAACTTGACCTCTACATAAATCTCATTTAGAATGGAAAGCTGTTCTCCTTTAATTATTCCCGGGGAGGTACCATGGAGGAACACATAAAGAGTATATATGAGGCAGTATTGAACTATGAAGTGGAATCGGTCAAACAGTGCGTCATCGAGGCATTGGAGAATGGCATCGACCCAATCACCGTTATGGATAAGGGGCTTTCAAAGGCGATCATCGAGATCGGAGACAAATTCGGAAGGGAAGAGATCTTTCTTATGGAGCTCATGATAGCAGCCGAGGCATGCATGAGCGGGATGGATATCGTAAAGAAAAAACTCCTCCAGAGCAAAGTGGGATCGTTGAAGCCGAAGGGCGTCGTTGTTATCGGTACCGTTGAAGGAGACATTCATAATATTGGAAAGGACATCGTCAAAACCCTGCTCCAAACCTCAGGTTTTGAGGTCCACGACATTGGGGTCGATCAGAAGGCCGACAATTTCGTACAGAAAGCCAAGGAGGTGAATGCTCGTATTGTCGCCTCTTCAGCACTGCTCACAACGACGAGTCCGAATCAGAAAGCAATAGAGGAAAGATTAAAGGAAGCCGGGATACGTGATAAGGTAAAAACAATCATCGGCGGTGCTGCAACTAATGAGGATTGGGCACGGGAGGTGGGTTGCGATTTTTATGCCTCAACTGCAACCGAAGGCGTCAATATCATAAAGAAATATTTCGAAGGAGCCTAGAAAATGAGGGCAAAACTTGAAGTACTAAGTACAGAGGAGCTTGACAGGATCTATGAGACCGCTCTGGGAATTCTGGAAAAAATCGGTGTAAGTATCGAAGACAATGAAATTGTTCAGCTGTTAAAAAAAAACGGATGCACTACGGCACCGAACAACATCGTGTATATTCCCTCCAAACTCATCCAAAGGTGCCTCAAATCAACGCCTAATCATCATACAACAACCACTCTGTGCGGTAGAAAACCATCCAGAGACATGGCCATAGGGGCTGAGCAGAAAGTTCCCTACCTGATATCTCACGTGCTGATGAACTACTACGATGGACTGAAAAAAATTTACAGGGTTCTGACGAAGGATGACATCAGAAAGTTTGTAACAATTTCCGATTTTCTTGACAGCATCGACGGTGTCTGGATGTGTACACTCATGCCCGAATTCAAGAAAATGTACACCTACTGTGAGTACGAGCTTGCCATTCGTAATACCACAAAACCCGTATGCGTTTCCAGTTTTGAGCCGGTTGCCATACCGCCAACTTTTGAACTTGCCGCCCTGCTTGCGGGCGGAGAGGAGGAGTTGAAAAAGAGGCCCCTGACCGTCGCTTTCTGTGAGATCTCTCCATTGACCTGGAATAAATACGGATGCGATATGCTGAAATCCACAGCACGGTGGGGCATACAGCCAGTCATAACGGTGGAAACGCCTATGGGAGATACCGGTCCTGCAACCTTTGCCGGGAATATCGCACAGAAAATTGCCGAGTTGCTCAGCGGCCTGGTTATCGTCCAGCTGCTCAGAGAGGGTTTGCCCCTCCTTTTTGTGGTTCCTCTTGAGGTGTTCGATATGANNTATGTGTGGGCCGGTGCGGTTGGTCAACTGGAAAATTATCTGGGCATTCCCATAATCTCCCCAATATCACCCGATTCGAAGCTGCTCGATCTTCAAGAAGCATACGAGCTCAGCTTTTCACTTCTTCCCAGAATTCTTGGTGGAAACAGGGCAACAGTCATCCATGGGCTGGATCAAACACACGCGATCAACAATGAGCTTCTCCTCCTGATGGACGAAATGATGATATCTGCCCGGCGCATAGTGGAAGGTATCGATGTTAATGAGGATACTCTCGCTTTCGATGTTCTTGCAGAGGTGTCTGAAAAAATTGAAAACAACCGCAGAATGGGACATTTCCTGAACCAGAAACATACACTCAAATGGTACGTGAAGGAGCATGTCCCAAGAAGAGACGGCATCATCGATAAGTACAGCCGCGAGAAGTGGATTGAAAACGGCTCAAAATCGTTCTTCGATCGCGCACACGAGAAGGTAGAGCAGATCCTGCAAGACCATACACCCGAGCCGCTGCCTAAAGAGATAGAAAAGAAGATCAGGGAGATACACCAGAAGTATGACATCCCTGATCTCTGAAATATTCCAAATTGAAAAAAGTTACATCAATTGGGATTGCGGCATAAAATGATTTCCAGATATTTCTTTCCCTACAATCCTGCTTCCACCAGGGACTGCCGCAGAGCCGGCGGAATAGGGATACGCTTTGTAAGACCCCATGCCCCCCTTACATTCTCTCTGGTGACAGGCATAATCGGGCCCACCGCATACTCGGGTCCGTCCTTACCCAGAATTCCATAGGCTGTCTGGATTACGGCATCGACACCAATATTGTAGGTCATGTCTTCCCCTGCACCGACGATATTGCCGCCTGTCACCATATTGACCAGTGTGGGCTCATCGATGTCATTCGTGATAACCTTAATATCGGATCTTCCCGCATCGACACAGGCAGAAGCTATGGGCAGTGCCGATGACACATAGGTGGTGTAAAATCCTTCTACTTCTGGAAATCTCTGAATAATAGCCGCAGCAACATCTCCAGCTTTTTCCCATTCGATAAACTGTTCGTCGGCGAGGACTGTTATATTCGGAAATTGTGCACTGATAGTATCTCTTACCAGGTCATCAGAATACTGGGTAAACCAGTAAGCCACTCTCCAAGTCACCAGGGCAATTTTTGAATTTCGGCCAATGAGATCTCCGACCAAGTTAGCTGCTGTAAGCCCTCTATCGTGTGCATTTGCCGTTGTAATGCCTATGTAATCCTGTCCATGAATGTAGCCATCGGGTTGGTTTGAAACAAAAGAAAGCTTTATACCGGCGTCAATTGCTGGCCTGAACGCAGCTGCGGATGTTACCGGCTCTATAAGAACCGAAATGATAACATCCGGCTTAAGAAGAATGACCGTCTCAATATCGGAGGCCTGTTTGCCGGGATCGTAATTCGCGTCGGTCTCGGCAACAATTTCCAATCCAAGATATTCACATGCATCTATGATGCCCTGCCTCCATGCCGCAATGTAATCTCCCGTCAGAACATGCCAGACTACGGCAACTTTGTAATTCCCCGAGCGTATTTTTTCAACCTCTGCCCGGGTAAGCACCAAAGCATCTTTTGACCAGGTTACAGTTTGTCCACTAGGTCCCTTGAACGCCGGAGGAATTTCGCCCAAATACTTCATATATGGCTTTCGCACCTCGAGGATCCAGGGATCTATCTCGTCTTTTGTGGCTTCCATCCCGGCGGTTTCCTCTCTTTCAGCTTCAACCTCGGCCTCCCTTTTGCCAGCCATAAGGCACACGGGTACCACCACAATGATAAAGATGATCATAAGAATAATTTTTTTCATGCTGTTTCACCTCCATTTGGTTTTACTTTAAAGAGTGTACCCCATCAGAACACATAGATTACAGTTGAAATCTTTCTGCTAAATTGGTAAGATTGCTTTACCTAATACGCAATTGTACATGCACCTGGAAAACATGTTAACTACAGAGGAGTGCCCATGATTGTTCCTGATACCAAAGAGAACCATGATAAATGCATCTGCAACGATTGTTCGACCTACAATCAGTGTATGGTAGACAATCAGGAGGGGCTATTCTGTGCACGCGGAAATACCCTCTGCGAAATCGAAGAGGATGAATGTTTGTGTGTTCAGTGCCCCATTGATAAAGAGTACAAACTGACCGTAAGGCTTGATCTTATGGAGAAAATGATACTGAAAATGAATCAGTTTTACTGTGGAAAGGGCCCTGCGGGATCGAAGAAATAGAGCCCACTTATAGAATACAAAAGTC
>JABAOF010022758.1_pt9 | contig 11535 bp, 6 predicted proteins | sample 7062171 | NCBI WGS metagenome assembly JABAOF01 (sample SAMN14538628, study PRJNA623070) | marine sediment metagenome | biome: marine biome [ENVO:00000428]; feature: marine pelagic biome [ENVO:01000023]; material: deep marine sediment [ENVO:00002113] | place: India: Gulf of Khambhat ... | reverse complement strand
AGGCTGCAGGGCGAGACGAATGGCGATCACGCCGATCAACATCACGCGAGTCAGTCACAACCTCCGCACGTTCTCGCTGCTTGATTCGCTCCGGCGGAACACCCTGGCACTTTTCACCCAGCAGACTCAATTGGCCAGCGGCAGCCGGATCAATGCGCCGAGCGATGATCCGGTGATGGCTTCGCGCGCGCTGAAATTGACCCGGGTGCTCGAAGAGCAGGATCAGCTCCTGGACAACATTCGATTCGCGGACGGCTTTCTGAGCGCGATCGACAGTGCGGTCGGTCAGGTCAACGATTTGCTGATACAGGCTCATACGCTCGCCAGCGAGAACGTCGGGTCGCTAACGGACGAGCAGCAGCGCGAGACTGCAGCCGAGCTGGTTGAAGGCATCATTGCCCGGCTCATCACGATCGGCAATCAGCAGTATCAGGACATCTACCTTTTCAATGGTCGCAAGGGCGGCATCCCGCCGTTCGTGGCGGATTCCAAGGGCGTGCTGTACCGGGGCGACGAAGGTGAGCTGAAATCCCGTGTCGATCGCTCCGGCGATGTGAGCTTCAACGTGACGGGCGGCGAGTTGTTCGGCGCCCTCTCCGGTGAGGTGCGGGGTACCGTCGATCTCGATCCGGCGCTGACGGCGGGGACCCGGCTGATCGACATGAACGGTGCGAACGGGGTGGGCGTACGCCTGGGATCGATCCAGATCGAAGAGTCGGGTGGAGCCGGTGTGTTCGTCGTGGATCTGAGTGAAGCAGACACCGTCGGCGACGTCATCGACATGATCAACGATGCCAGCAGCAGCGCCAGCGCGACGATTACGGCCTCGCTGACCACGAACGGTATTCAATTGACGTCCGGCGGGTTCGACATCGGCGTCCGGGAGTTGGGCAGCGGCAAGACGGCGTCAGACCTCGGGATTCTGCAAGATCCGCCCGCAGCCTCGCCCCTGGTTGGCGCGGACCTCGACCCGCGAGTCGTCTCAAGGACGTTGCTGTCCGACCTCAACGGCGGAGCCGGTGTAAGTTTGATCAACGGCGTCATTGTGACCAACGGGTTGCTATCGGAAACGATCGATTTGAGCAGCGCGAACACCGTGCAGGACGTGCTGAACCTCATCAACGGAGCGGATGTGGCGGTCGAGGCGCAGATCAACGCGGACGGCATGGGGATCGATGTGCTCAGTCGCTTCTCCGGTGCGGACCTTCGGATTGGAGAGAACGGCGGGACGGACGCGACACAGCTCGGGATTCGCTCGATGTATGGCGACACGCTCCTGGCAGACATGAATCATGGCAAGGGGGTCGCCACGGCTGAGGGCGAGAACGATATCCGGGTGGTGGCCAAGGACGGCGGGAGCTTCGAAGTGGACCTGAGCGGGGCGGTCACCGTTCAAGACGTGATCGATGCGATCAACGTGGCGGCCGCGGGGGCTGGCGTGGCCGTGACGGCATCGTTGGCATTGACGGGCAACGGCATTCGCCTCGTGGACGCTACCGGGGGCACGGGTGACCTGCGCGTGGAGCGCGCAGCCATTACCTCGTACGCCGTGGACGATCTCGGTCTGAACAAGAGCGTCGCGGATCCGGCCACGGAGCTCGTCGGGGACGACGTACACGGGGTTCGTCCGGACGGCCTGTTCAGCGCCTTGGTGGCCTTGCGGGATGCGCTACTGCAAGGCGATCAGGGTGGCATTACCGAGGCGGGATGGCGCCTTGGCGAGCTGACCTCGGAGGTCGCACGGGCTCATGGCATGGTCGGTGCGCGGTCGCAGGCGATGCACGCCCGTGCGGAGTACACCGAGGACGCAGTTCTGGCGACGCGAGCTCTGTTGAGTGAGGTCAAGGATCTCGACTACGTCGAGGCCATTACCAGGTTCCAGCAGGCACAGATGGCGCTGCAGGCGAACCTGATGAGCGGCGCACAACTGCTGAGTATCTCTCTGCTGGACTTCCTGCGCTAGAGCAGGCCGGTCGGATGCCGCCGGAGGTGGCCCGGCCGGGGCTTTCAACGGCGAGGCGAGATGACGACGTTGAAGTGCATGAGCTGCGGGGCAAATACAGGCTTGCTCGGTCGAGGGAGTGGCCCGATCGCCCGGGTGAGTTTCGATTGCCCGATGTGGAGCCATCGGGTCGCGGGCATGGACGCCGCGGGCTGTTCGTGCGTGATTGTGTGCAGCGCGCCTTTGCTTCGACCAGAAGGGTAGGTGTGCCAGCGGCCGATGGTCGGCCGCCGCGCACGGGCGGACAATCGATGTGTGGGCCACTGTGAGGAGTGCCGCGATGGTAATCGAAACATCGCGATTCGGTAAGATCGAAGTGGACGGTGATCGCCTGATTCGCTTTCCGAAAGGGATCCTCGGATTCCCGGACGACCATCAGTTCGCGCTGATCCAGATGGGCGATGAGAGCTGCTTCTATTGGCTGCAAGCGGCGGAGCGGGCAGAGCTGGCGTTCGTCGTGTGCGACCCCACTCTCTTCGTAAGTGACTATCAGGTGCCAATCAAGGCCGATGAGCTCAAGGAGGTCGGCCTGGAGGATCCCCAGGGCGCACAAGTGTTCGTGATAGTCAACAAGGTGGGTGAATCACTGACGGGCAACCTGCAAGGTCCTTTGGTGATCAACGTCGAGACCCGCGTCGCTCGACAGTTGGTCCTGTCCGAGAAGAAGTATAGCACTCGCCACCCGTTGATGACACTGCCGCACACGGACGTAGCGGCAAGCAAGACGGCCTAGCGGGCCAAGTGGCGACGCCGGGCGAGCGCGGGCTATAATCTAGAGGATAGAGACCCCCGCTGGCGAGTGCCCACCCGGTCTGCGCTCCGAGCGCCGCCCGCTGGTCCATGGAGCCGGTCGCCGAGTGTGCCACCGATTACCCGACTTGGGCGGCCTATCGGCGAACCGAGGCTCGGCGCTAGCTGTCCCGCGAAGCAACGGCGCAGCCGAGGAAGGAGCCGAGGATGTTGGTGCTATCACGACAACGCGACGAGACGATCATGATCGGGGATGATATCGAGATCACGGTCGTTGATATTCGTGGCGACAAGGTTCGGCTGGGTATCAATGCCCCGTCGGAGATCCCTGTGCACCGCAAAGAGGTGTATGACGCGATCCAGCGCGAGAACAAGGAGGCTGCGAAAGTCAAACCCGAAGATATGACAGACGTGGCCGGGGCGCGCAAGGATCGCCCCGGTCCGTGCTCGTCGGGGGAGAGCAAGAAGCGCTAGACACCGGTCAGTCCGTGATCGGGCTGGTTCCTTGGCACGCAGCAGCCCGATCGCAGAGGATAGCCAGGTGCGGCGAGCCCTTGTGGCGGGCCGCATCTCAGTCAAGGAGGATTGCTAATGGCTACGATCAACACAAACGTGCCGGCCCTCATTGCTCAGCGCCATCTATCGCGAGCCCAAAGCGAACTGCAAACCTCTCTCGAGCGGTTGTCGAGCGGCCTGCGGATCAACCGCGGTGCGGACGATCCTGCCGGTTTGATGGCATCGGAGGTCCTGCGCTCCGAAATCGCAAGGGTGGCTCAAGCGATCGACAACTCCCAGCGAGCGATCAACGTGATCGCCACGGCAGAGGGCGCTATGCACGAGATCGCGACTCTGTTGGTGGAGGTCCAGGATCTGATCATTGAGGCGGCCAACGAGGGAGCGATGTCGGAAGATGAGATCCGGGCGAATCAGTTGCAGATCGACTCGGCGGTCGAGTCCATCACGCGCATCGCCAACACCACCACCTTCGCGGGGCGGCATCTGTTGGACGGATCTCTGGATTACATTACGAGCGGCGTGGTCGCCAGTGCCATCAGCTCGCTGCAAATCCAGGGCGCGAACTTCGGCACGCGCGACTGGATTGGCGTCGATATCAACGTGACGCAGTCGGCGCAGCAAGCCATGTTGTGGTTCAAGACTAGCTCGATCGTCAGCAGCGTGACCCTCGAGATCGCCGGCAATCGCGGCGTGACGACCCTGTCGTTACTGTCAGGCACGACGGCCAGCGCGATCGTTAGCGCATTCGACATCATCAGCGATGCGACCGGCGTTGAAGCGGCGTTGATATCGTCCGGAAGCCCCGCCTCAGGCGTCGTGTTCTTCAGCACCGGGTACGGCTCCAGAGCCTTCGTCTCGATCGAGTCGTTGTCAGGCGGGTCGTTTACTGTCGAAGACGCCGACGGAGAGAAGGTCAAACGCGACTATGGACAGGACGCCGCGGCGACCATCAACGGCGCTCAGGCCCTGGGCGACGGGCTGAACCTCACGCTGAACACGGTGCTGCTGGACATGTCCCTGACCCTTGACGAAGGCTTCGGGACCAGTACGACCACGTTCGCCATTACCGGGGGCGGAGCGCTGTTCCAGCTTGGCGGTCAAGTGGACAGCAATCAACAGGTCGCCGTCGGTATCCAGTCCGTGGCGGCGTCGCGCCTCGGAAACGGTATAGTGGGTCACCTGTCCGATATCGTCATGGGCGGCGAGAAATCGGTGGTTGCAGGCAAGTACCGCGAAGCGTCCGACATCGTTGAGGAGTCGATACGGCAGGTGGCGGTGCTTCGCGGTCGATTGGGCGGGTTCGAAAAGAACGCCCTGCTGACCAACATAGGCAGCTTGAGCATCACGCTCGAGAACCTGACGGCGTCCGAATCGAGCATCCGTGACACCGACTTTGCCGAAGAGACTTCCAATCTGACGCGCGCCCAGATTCTCGTTAACGCCGGCGTGAGCGTCTTGGCGATGGCCAACACAACGCCACAGACTGTCTTGGCGCTGCTGGCTGGCTGATCGAGCGGGTTGGACGTCGGATAACCCAGGGCGCCGCTGCAGGCGGCGCCCTGTTTATGCGCGCGCCGCCGCCTCATCAGCCGCCGGTTCCGATGGAATCGGTCCGTAATGACACAAACTTTCGGGCCGCGGCTCCGGAGCCGATGCACTTCTTGTCCGGTAAAAGCGACGCTTGTTCGGGGATTAGCGGCCGCTTTTTCATTATGGAACAGAGCGATCGTCCGCGCGGAACTCGCGCCATGCAACCGGTAGCGATCGGATCAGGAAAAAGCTAAAGGGCTTGATCCAACCTGACGATGGCTGCCTTGGTTGAATCCGGCTGTCCGGCGGACAGCGGGGGCGTCGTGTTTAGCCTCAGCCGGCAGGCGATGTGCGACGGCTGCTTGCTGCTCTAAAGGGGGCCGGACGATAGGGGCAAGGCGGGACTGTCCTTCAGGCAGGCCCTGGAACCCCAGCCAGACGCTCGAGTTCGGGGGCCCCTAGACACTGAATCGACGTGACCGCCCTTGAGAGTCCGAAAACGAGGCGGCGGCTAGTTGGTAACCTCGCCGACGGGGCCGCACTGTACGGGGTGGAGCGGCCCGGCTGGGTCGAAAGCGCCGGTGGGTTGACACGGCGGGCCGGCCCTTCTTACCCAAGCTTGGAGGCAGTGCACGATGAGCAGAATAAACACCAACATTCCTTCACTCATTGCAAGGCGCGTGTTAGGCCAGCGCCAGGCTGAGTTGAACGTCTCACTCGAACGGTTGAGCACGGGTCTTCGCATCAACCGAGGCAAGGACGACGCCGCCGGCTTGATCGCATCGGAGACGCTCCGATCGCAATTGGCCGCCATCGGCGCCGCCCTCAGCAATGCCGACCGCGCCAACAAGATCGTCGGGATCGCCGAAGGAGGCCTGCAGGAGGTCAATGCGCTCCTGATCGACCTGGAAGATCTGGTCTCTCGGACGGCGAACGAGGCCGGGCTGAGTGACGAGGAAGTAGAGGCCAATCAGTTGGAGATCGATGCGATCCTCGATACCATCAACCGGATCGCCACCGCCACCGAGTTCCAGGGCAAGAAGCTGCTGGACGGCGGATTGGATTACACGCTCTCCGGCGTGGCTAGCGGCGCCATTGCCTCGGTGCAGGTCACCGGCGCCAGGCTGGCAGCGGGCAGTACCCGTACGGTGAACGTGGAGGTCACCAATTCAGCGGAGACGGCTGAGCTGCGATATACCCTGGCTGCGGGTTCAGGGCTCAACGGCTCGGTGACGGTCCAGGTGCAGGGCCACTACGGCCTGGAGGTCTTCAGCTTTGCCAGCGGCACCGGGCTATCGAGTATTGCGACGGCGGTGAACGGATCCGGCGAGCTGACGGGCGTTTCCGCGACCGTTAGCGGTTCGGTCGTCCGGTTCAACAGCCTTGATTACGGAGACGACGCGCTCGTTACCATCACGGCTATCGGCGGGTCGTTCATGGTGAAGGACAAGGACGGCAACACCACGACCCAGGACTACGGCGTTGACGTCGAGGCGACCATCAACGGCATGGCGGCCAACACGGACGGTCTGGAGGCGTCGGTCCGCAGTACGGCCCTGAGCACCGAGCTGATCCTGGATGAAGACTTCGCCCAGGCCCTCTCGTCAACGACGTTCACCATCACCGGTGGCGGCGCGACGTTCAGTCTGGCTCCGGAAATCGGGCTGGCCGGTATGGCGAGTCTGGGCATCGGGTCGGTTTCGACCGGCAGCCTGGGCAACGCGGTCGTTGGGCTCTTGTCCTCGCTGGGCAGCGGTCAGCCGAACGAGCTCAGCTCCCAGAACTTTGCGACGGCCCAGCGAATCGTCCGGGCAGCGAACAAGGAAGTCTCGTCCCTGCGCGGGCGGCTTGGTGCGTTCGAGTCAAAGACGCTGGCATCGACCATCAATTCGCTGCAGGTGGCGTCGGAGAATACCAAGGCCGCAGAGAGCGCGATCCGCGACACCGACTTCGCGGAGGAGGCGGCCAACCTGACGCGTTCGCAGATCATGGTGGCGGCGGCAACGACAACGCTGCAGTTAGCCAACACCGTGCCGCAGAACGTCTTGACGCTGCTCGGCTAGCGAACGTCTAGTCGCCTTCGTTCGAAGGCGGTAACGCTCAAGGGCGTCCAGGGGCTCCGCTGGCCACGGGAGCAACCTGTGGCGGTGGGGTCACCTGAAAAAAGCCGGGGGGATCGGGTTCCGGTAACTGACACGGACCCCGATCCGCCCCGGCTTATTGTTTGCGCAGAGTGCCTCGGGCGTGGCGAGCCCCCGTCCGATAAACCAATGCCAGCCTTTTTGGGAGGAATTACCTAAAGGCTCTACTCCTAAGCTGTCGAAATGCGCGATGCCGGCGGCATTCCAAGGCTTGTCCGACGCCGACGGACGGGGGTGGAAAGACGCCGGGACGCCAGGCGCGAGAGGCGCACTTGCTCCTCCAGGCGAGCCGGACACACGCTGGATGATTATGGCGCGGGCTCGCGGCGAACCGATTCAAGGATGGCGGGAGTTCGGAAAGGATTTCCGGCTCACTTCTTCCTTCTTCTTTGTTGTCGGCTGAATTGATAGAGCGCGTTGTGCGCGGCGCTCAAGCCGGCCGACTTTCGCAAGCACAGCGGTGGAATCCGCAGCTCGCGGACCCCCGGGAACGGTGACCATGCATCGTTACCGCGGCGGGTCGGGCACAGCGTCCGAGACCTTGTCAACCTCCGGGCGCCGGGCCAGCCCATCCTCACCAAAGCACGGAGGCAGTTGACGATGAGCAGAATCAACACCAACATCCCATCCATGATCGCAAGGCGCGTGTTGGCTCAGCGCCAGGATGAGATGAACCTGTCGCTCCACCGGTTGAGCACGGGTTATCGCATCAACACGGGCAAGGACGACCCCGCCGGCTTGATCGCGTCGGAAACGCTGCGATCAGAACTGGCTGCCATCGGGGCTGCCCTCAGCAATGCTCAACGCGCCGAACACGTTGTGGCGGTCGCAGAAGGAGGCCTGCAAGAGGTCAACGCGCTGTTGGTCGAGATGGAAGATCTGGTCGTTCGGGCGGCGAATGAAGCCGGGCAGAGCCAGGGGGAAGTAGAGGCCAATCAACTGGAGATCGATTCGCTCCTCGACACGATCAACCGGATCGCCGCCTCCACCGAGTTCCAGGGCAGGAAGCTGCTGAACGGCCAATTGGCCTATACACTTTCCGGGGTGGCGTCGGCGGCCATCGCCTCAGTACAGATCGACAGTGCCAGGCTGGCGCCGGGTACGACCCGTGCGGTGAGCGTGGAGGTCACGACATCGGCGGAGACGGCTGAGCTGCGATATACCCTGGCTGCGGGTTCGGGCATCGACGGCTCGATCACGATCCAGGTGCTGGGCAACTACGGCCTGGAGGTCTTCAGCTTCGCCAGCGGCGCGTCGCTGTCAGACATCACGATGGGGGTGAATGGATCGAAGGAGTTGACGGGCGTTTCCGCAACTGTTAGCGGCGCGGTCCTTCGGCTCAACAGCCTCGATTACGGGGATGATGCATTCGTTACGATCACGGCTATCAGCGGGTCGTTCACGGTGAAAGACAAAGACGGAAGCACCACGAACAAGGACAGTGGCACCGACGTCGGCGCCATTATCAACGGCATGGTCGCCAACGCAGACGGCCTCGGAGTCTCGGTCCGAAGCACGACTTTGAGCGCCGAGTTCATTCTGGACGAGGACTTCGCCCAGGCCAACTCGTCAACGACCTTTACCATCACCGGTGGCGGCGCGTTGTTCAGTCTGGCTCCCGAAATCGGACTGACCGGCATGGCGAGTCTGGGCATCGGGTCTGTCTCGACCGGCAGCTTGGGCAATGCCGTCGTAGGGTATCTGTCCTCGCTCGGCAGCGGTCAGGCGAACGAGCTCAGCTCGCGGAACTTTGCGACGGCCCAGCGGGTCATCCGGGCGGCGAACAAGGAGGTCTCGTCCCTGCGTGGGCGGCTCGGTGCGTTCCAGTCGAAGACGCTGGCATCGATCATCAGGTCGCTGGCGGTGACGCAGGAGAACACCACCGCCGCGGAGAGCGCGATCCGCGACACGGACTTCGCGCAGGAGACGGCGAACCTGACGCGGGTGCAGATCTTGGTGACGGCATCAACGTCCGCGTTGCAGATGGCGAACATGTCGCCGCAGCACGTCTTGGCGCTGCTCGGTCAGTGACCGGCTCAGTGCTTCGTTCGAAGGGGGCAACGCCCACCGCCGTCTGGGGGTGCCCGCAAACCGCGGGCCAACCTGTCGCGGCTTGGGAACCCAAAAGGCCGGGGGGGTCGGGTTCCGCTGTTGGACGCGGCACCCGACCCGCTCCGGCTTATCGTTTGCCGCGAGCGGGTCGAGGGCGGCTAAGTTCCGTCCGATAAGTGAACGCGAACGCCTTGCACGGAAGCACTCTCTGAACCTGCAGGCTTGGAGGATCGGCGTGCCGTGCGGTCATCACTAAAGGCTGCGTCCGCCTTGGCCACATAGCTTCTGGTCGCTTTGCTAGGCCCGTGTGGTCACCCCGAGCTAAGTTGACCTTGCCGTAGTCCGGGCTTCATCACGCAAGCCACACCGGCATGATGCCTCTTTTTTCTGCCCGGTACTTGACTCGTCGGCGTCGTCAAGGTGTAGGTGCGAACAAGCCGATAGAGAACATAAGGGGTCGGTATGCGCAGAGAGGGCGCGGCCGGCATTGGGGAAGTAGGTGCGGCTATGGGAACGATCTCTACAGGCGTGGGATTGATCTCGGGGTTCCCGATCGACGACATCATCTCGCAGTTGATGGTGATCGAGGCCCGGCCTCTGATGTTGCTTCAGGAGCGTTTGACGGAGCTCCAAGCGCAGCGGACCGCGTACATGGACCTGTCGGCCCGCTTGTTGGCCCTGAAGGCTTCGATCACTCGTTTCGATGAGCCCAGCTTCTTTCAAGCCGCGAGAGCGACCAGTAGCAACGAGAACGTGTTGATCGCTTCCGCGAGCGAGGGTGCCACCTCGGGCACGTACGTGTTCAGCGTCCATTCGTTGGTCACGAGCCACCAACTGGTCTCGGCCGGCTTGGCGGACGCCGATACTTCACCCGTCGGGAGCGGGACGATCACATTAGAGATCGGTAACGGCAGGTTGGCACGGCGCACGCGGCTGGATTTCCTGAACGGGCAACAGGGCGTTCGCGTGGGTCAGATCCGGATTACAGATCGTAGCGGCGCGTCCGCAGACGTCGATTTGTCCACGGCGGTCTCGCTGAAGGACGTGTTGAACGCGATCAATTCGGCCGCAGCCGTCCAGGTTCGGGCCGCTGTATCGGGCGACACGATCGTGCTGACCGACCTGACCGGCCAGACGACGAGCAACTTGATCGTCGAGGATCTCGGAAACGGACACGCAGCAGCTGACCTGGGCATCGCGGGCAGCGTCGCGGCCGATCAGCTCACGGGTTCAGACATCATCAATCTGGTTGATACTACGCAACTGCGATTCCTTAACGACGGCAACGGCGTGGACAGGCAGCAGATCCTCAGCACCGAGACGCAGGGAGATTTCCAGATCGACCTGCGTGACGGCGTGACGAGCTTCAAGGTGGATCTGTCCGGGTTGTTGCGGCACGCAACGCAGTTGGACGTCCTCAACAGCGGCAACGGTGTTAGGCTTGGGACCATCCGTGTGACCGACCGCAGCGGAGCGTCGGCCGATGTCGATCTGTCCTCTGCAACGACCGTGCAGGACGTGTTGGACGAAATAAACAACGCGGCAGGGGTGGACGTCACGGCCAGCGTCTTAGGATCGCACGTTCTCGTGACGGACAACACCGGCAGCGAGGCGAGCAATTTGAAGATCGAGGACGTCAGCGGATTTGCCGCGCGGGACCTCGGAATCCTTGCGGATGTGGATTCCGTAACGATCACGGGCAACGACATCCACCGCGTCGAGACGATCGGCGATGTGCTCCGGGCCATCAACTACGCTGAGGGCAATCCTGCAACGCTGGTGGCTACGCTGGCGGCGGACGGCAATGGCATCGTGCTGACGGACAGCTCGGCGGGCGGTGGCAATACGGTGGTGACGGCCTTGAACGGATCGACGGCGGCGGATGACCTGGGCATCCTGACCTCCTCGGGGACCGGTACGATCGCATCGCGAGACCTGATCGCGGGACTCCGTACGTCCCTGCTTCGGTCTTTGAGTGGGGGGGCGGGAATTGATGTCGGAACGGTCCGTTTCCAAGCGCGTGACGCAACGATTACTGATATTGATCTGAGCGGTACTCAAACCGTCCAGGACGTTCTCGATACGATTAACGCCACCACAGGTACCTCGAAGATCAGTGCGTCGATCAATGCGGTGGGTAACGGGATTCTAATCAACGACACGTCCGGAGGCTCCGGATCGCTTGTCATCCAGGACCTCACCGGGACCGCGGCGGCGGACCTGAACATCGCAGGCAGCTTTGACGCCGACAGCGTCGATGGGGGCGATGCACAACTGCAGTACGTGTCGAGGCCAATGCTGCTGGCTGATTACAACTATGGCCAAGGCGTCTCGGCCGGCCGCTTCACCATCACGAACAGCGCGGGGGCGTCGGCCGTTATCGACCTGAGTCAAGCGAACGACGTGTCGCTCGGTGACGTGATCGATCAGATCAACGCGTCCGGGATCGACGTCCAGGCCATGATTAATGATACTGGGGACGGGTTGTTGATCGTGGACAATGCGAGCGGGGCGGGTCGGCTGAAGATCGAAGAGGACGGCTCA
>JABAOF010001027.1_pt3 | contig 11535 bp, 14 predicted proteins | sample 7062171 | NCBI WGS metagenome assembly JABAOF01 (sample SAMN14538628, study PRJNA623070) | marine sediment metagenome | biome: marine biome [ENVO:00000428]; feature: marine pelagic biome [ENVO:01000023]; material: deep marine sediment [ENVO:00002113] | place: India: Gulf of Khambhat ... | reverse complement strand
CAAAGAGCCGAGTCATTGTGACTCAACATCCAAAGATGCAAAAGCTACTGGATTTGGCGAGAAACATTGCCTCCAGCAACTCAACGGTGCTGATTCAAGGGGAGAGCGGCACAGGGAAGGAACTCCTGGCAAGGTACATCTTTGAGAACAGCCCGAGGCGACACAAGCCTTTTGTTGCAATCAACTGTGCAGCGATTCCGGAGAACCTTCTGGAGAGTGAACTCTTCGGCCACGAAAAAGGAGCCTTCACGGGAGCCGCAACTCAAAGGATCGGCAAATTCGAAATGGCCAATCACGGAACGATTCTCCTTGATGAGATCAGCGAAATGAGCCTTCAACTTCAGGCCAAACTCTTGAGGGTTCTTCAGGAGTTTGAACTCGATCGTATCGGCGGAAAGATCTCGATACCCATCGATGTTCGAGTGATTTGCACCACCAATGGCGACCTCCGGCGAGCCGTGGATGACGAGAAGTTTCGGGAGGATCTCTTTTATCGTCTCAACGTGATCCCCCTTACCATCCCGCCCTTGAGGGAGCGGAAGGATGATATTCCTCAGCTGGTGGAGCACTTCTTGAAAGGGAATGGGGAGAGAGGCGGATCCGGGAGGGGCGTTAGCGTTTCTCTCGAGGCTCAGGCCCTTCTCCAGAAATATGACTGGAAAGGCAATGTAAGGGAATTGGAAAACTTTATCGAACGGGCGGCCCTTGTCTGCGAAGAGGGGGTGATTGAGCCGAGACACTTTTTTCTCGATGGGACGGTGAAGCCCCGGAGGGAATCGGGAGGAGTTCCGGTGGGATCAACCCTCAGGGAGATGGAGAAACAACTGATCCTGAAAACTCTCGAGGAGGTCAAGGGAAATCGAACACACGCAGCAAAGGTTCTTGGTATAAGTATCCGTACCTTGAGAAATAAGTTGAAGGAATACCTACCGACGAGACCAAAAACGGAGAAAAATAGCCTGATGAGTAATGGTAGGGAAGATCGCGTGGATGCTTTCGTCCAATGAATTCCAAATCCGGGTATCGAGGTGAGCTCCAACAACACTCGAGGGTATGCTCCATCAGGAAGGGCGATGATCCCGATCTGATGGGACGGTAGAGTAAGCCACAATGGGAGTTTCGACTCAAGTCTTCCAAATCGCCTTTTGTCCTAGGCTAAGAGTTCATCGCTTTTTCTGGTCACGTGAGACATCAGGAGCCGAAGATCGGAATAGACTCGGCATAAGCCTCGAGCAGATGAACTACTCCTTCCTCCCCAGAAACCAATTTCCCCCGGCAGCGTAGTCTACACCTTTGAAAGCACTGCGGTTCGTATCATTTGCCAACCGGCTTTTACCCGCAGAGTCGTCACACATGGTCGCCGCTCGTAACTCCTGGCCCCGGAAGTTTCTTTTCAGTGAGAACGGAAATAATTGCCCATCAAGGAAAAATCCGCCTGTTCAGATGAGCATTTTTCTATTTATAACCTATTGATATTAAATGATAAATAAAGATTTGCCTCTGGCATAGGGATTGCTGAATGGTGATACAGCCAGCTTTTCAAGCGTAATTGAAATCACGGTGGACATGAAATACACGATTCACTCGCTGGCTTAAGATATTAAGAGTCTCCCGACCGAGACAGAAAAGCTCAGAAGATTCTTCGTCTCTCGAGAACTCCCGAGGCGTTTCAGTTGTCTGAATTGTTTCTTGGAAAGGACACATTTTTGAGGCTAAGAGGCACCTTTCTCATTTTTCTGATGACACCTTAAAGAGGGGACAGGGGGCGGTCATAGTTGACACATGATGGATGGTCTTCAGACGCAGAACCGATTGAGGAGGCTGACATGGCCGAGGCCAGGGCCCCGGAGAAGTTAGTCCGAGAAAAGCGGGGCTACAGTGACCGAAACGAGAAGGCCCTGAAAAAGAAAACCTTCCATCCCGTTCAGGTCATTGCTGTGACGAGTGGAAAGGGCGGAGTCGGGAAAACCAACGTAGTAGCCAACCTGGCCTATTCGCTTCGCCTACTGAAGCAGCGGGTTTTGATATTGGATGCCGACATGGGATTGGCTAATCTGGATGTTCTCCTGGGCCTAATCCCCAAATATACAATCCAGCATATTCTACTGGGTGAAAGAACTCTCGAACAGATTATGATCGATGGACCGGAGGGGATGAAGATACTCCCCGCCAGTTTGGGGATTCAGGAATTGACTGAACTGACAGCACAGCAGAGGATGGCCCTGTTGAGCCAGCTCGAATTGCTGAACGAATGCACCGATGTACTTCTTATTGATACAGCTTCGGGGATCTCATCGAATGTCATGTTTTTCAATACCATGGCCAATGAAATTATTATTAGCGTATCTCCTGAACCCACCTCCATCACAGCCGCTTATGCAATGATCAAAGTCCTGGCAGCCAGATATGCCGGAAAATGCTTTCACCTGCTAGTAAACTTCGTCCGTGGCGAGGAGGAAGGCCTGGAGGTCTATCGCCAGCTGAGTATGTTGACAGAAGGGTCCCTGAATCTTTCGATTCACTATTTGGGGTCTATTCCGACCGATGCCCATGTACAAAAGGCCGTAAAGCAGCAGAGGGTTGTGACCGAGCTATACCCTAGCTGCCCAGCCAGTCGGAGTTTCCTATCTCTGGCCAAGAAGATCATCCATCTGCCCGTTCCTTCAATGCCTAGAGGAAACCTCAATCTTTTCTGGCGGTCTTTGCTCGGGAAATCCATAGACCATCAGGAGGATACAATTTCACTGTAACCTTGAAGGGAGCGGTCCATGCAGACTGAGCTTGGCACAGAAAACCTTTTCAGAGAATATCGAAATGTTGACACCCTCCAGAGGGAACATCTAATCCTGAAGTTTGCCCCATTGATCCAGGTCATTGTCAATCGAATTGCACTAAGGCTTCCTCCCCATGTCGATCCCAAGGAGCTGATAAATTCAGGTGTCATCGGCTTGATCGATGCCATGGAAAAGTATGATCCCCTGAGGGGAACTAGCTTCAAGACTTATGCAGAGTTCCGCATCAGAGGGGCCATCTTGGATGAGCTGAGAATCCTCGATTGGTTCCCACGGTCCATCCGGCAAAAAGTCAATCGGCTCGAGGGTGCCTTTACCGAGCTCGAGCGACAGCTCGGACGGGCGGCAACGGACGAGGAAGTGGCGGATGCCCTCAAAATCAATCTCGACGAGTTCTATGAGATCCTGGCTCAGGCGAGTGCTGTTTCCCTCGTGAGCATTCATGACATTGGAAAAGAGGAGGGAGAGGAGAGAAGCCTCCTTGATTGTATCGCGAGTGGAGAGGACGGTCCTGCAGCGGCCTTAGAGTCTCAGGAGCTCTATGAGGCGATCGGAAAAGCCATTGAGAGGTTGCCGGAAAACGAACGAATAGTGATCTCCCTGTATTACTATGATGAACTGACCATGAGGGAGATCGGAAGGATTTTGAATTTGACGGAATCCAGAGTTTCCCAGATTCATACCAAAGCAATTTTGCGGCTGAAAGCCAGGCTGAGAAGTCTCAAAGATTTTTAATCATTCCGATTTCACTTCCTGAATACGAATCGAGTTTTCAGCACTTGAGTTCCCATAGCCGGTGGGTAGCAAGCCTTTCAGGGAAGAATGAATTTCTCAGAATCGACAGTCTCAACGGCTCCGGGTCAACTGGGCAATAAGCAAATCCTTCTGTTCCAGTTTCAGTGCCTTTTTCCTTCATCCTGCCTGAAGGTCGGAAAGGATCTTCTTAAGAAGCATTTCGGTTATTTCACTCCCGATCATCAAGATTTTCCTGGCGATTTCATTGGAGGGAACGTCATCTTTAAAGACAAGACTCAGCGTAAATTTTGAAAACGGTTATCTTTCGAGTTGTTCCATTGAGCTGGGCACGAAGAAAGGGGCCAGATGGCAAAATGGTCGGATTGATCCTGGAAAGGCGTTGGGAGAACTCCCGGGATAGCAAAGGCTGAATCTTATCTTACCCTTCTTTTCTTCTCTCGCTTCGCGGTCATGGCACACTGAGAGAAGACCCGAAAGCTCTGACCAGCAGTGCGATCAGCACAAAGAAAATGGCCCTAAATCCCCGGTTTTACCCTAAACGATATTGGGAGCTGGGGTGCTGCACGGTAAACGTAGGCTCTCTTGTCTTACGGGTGAAGGTCGAATTCCACTTTTTGCGTTGGCTTTGGAGTCCCACGGCTCGGGGAAGTCCCCCCTCCAGTCCTTCAAGGTCCAACCCCGCTTTTTCGCCTGGCTCGTAGCAGCATAGTAGGTTCTGGTCCGCCACTCAAACAGGGCGGGCTTCTTTTTCTCGTCCGTTGGTGTACAGCTCAATCCCTCTCCTACCGCTGTTGCAGTGGGGCCCTGCCCTCCGAATGATGATTACCCGATAGACCAAACGGCGTCTCCCCCGGCAAAGGCGGGGAATTCTCTCCCTCGGTTCGGGCATCTGCGTCTTTGGAGCCGTGAGATATATACGGCTTGTTCACCCCCATCCTCCATTATAGTCGGGTGGTCATCGTTCTTCGGCATTTTCGATTCCGTACTTTTCGTGATACAGGGGACCGAGTAATTATTATGCCGCCATATTCGAAAAATCATGGTTTCCCAGCAACCCACCATTAAGAGGAATGGCTTGATTATGAGTCCGGAAATAGTCGTGTGTGAATGCAAAGGCTCCCTGTTTTTTCTTACAGGGCTCCCAGAGGCCACAGAGATGACTTGCTTTGGATTGGTGAGGGGGCCAATCCAAAACAAAATTTCCTCCAGCCATAGCTGGAAAGTTGCCCGGTGGGAGCGAGCATTTGGCCTAATTTTTCCTCTGAAAAAATCCGGCCAAGAAATCTAAGGCTATCGCTCTCCTAACTCTGCGGACTCTAACGATCTCGCAACGGCGCGAGAGGGGGCGGGAGATAGCGTTGATCAAAGTAAAAGATCCGTATTCTGTCAAAAAGACCTCGGCTTTGAGAACAAATTGACATTTTTTCAGGACTATTTATCGAAAACATATTCAATTCAAAATCTTAACAAGGAAGAATTGGCAAAGCATTTGCTTGCATCAATTGTGAGCTTTTTGATAAAACTTGGGCTTTTGCCGAAACCGGACGAGAAGGAGTTAATAAAACAGTTCACTGGGATCAGGGAAAGTCCTTGAAAAATTCGCCTGACGGCTGGTTGTTGACACCTGTGCGAGGTCCAAATGTCCAATTGCCCTCTGAACCGAATTGAATGAATTAATTGCGAAAAATATCGCCCAGCAAGGCGCAAGAATGGCTCAGATCATCGAAAACGCAGGGAAGCCCATCAGTCATTGGAATTGGGCTCTTCAACAGCCTGCATCTCATGAGTAAATCCGGTGCCGAAATTAAGGTGAAAAGTCGGCCTGGAGCCACGGCATTCACGGTTCGGAATCCTCTGCGTCAATAGATTCCGAATTCTGGAGCAAGATAGGGTCTTTACATAAATAAGGAAGAGGACAGAATGAGTGTAGGGAAAATTCTCATTGTTGATGATGACGAGAGTGTCAGGGAAATGCTGGCCGATTTTTTGAGACACCTCGGCTACCAATCGATCGTTGCCCCAAACGGGAGAGAGGCGCTCGAACTCCTGGAGAGGGATCATGTTTCTCTAGTCATCTCTGATATCAAAATGCCGGTAATGAACGGGATTGAAATGATGAAACAGATCAAAACGAGATACCCCGACGTCGGGGTGATTCTTATAACAGGTTTCAAGTCGGATTTTTCTTGGAATCAGGCCATGGAACTGGGGGCTTCTGATTATATTACAAAACCCTTTAACATTGATTTGATAGAAAGAAAGGTGAGGGCCTATTTTAAGACTTGACCAAATGGCATGAGAAATCAAGTTGCGAGGTTAATTTCCGAACACCTTAAACCGGAAGCCTGCGAACCCTGACCTAGACATTAAAGTTCTAGGCGCTGGATGCCGATAGGTCTTCCAGACATGATGTAACCCATGGGAAGTCGGTTGGATCTGAAGATTTCCGAAGACAAGACTCGATCTTGTTCATGCCCGCTTCAGAGAGTGGAGAGAAGTAGAAAATGGCTCAAGGTGAGAAACCCGATAACATTTCCTCCAGGCTCGACAGGGTCAAAATCTTACGAATGGTCAGGGAGAGAGAATTTCAAGATATGAGGAGACTTCTGGAAAGGGTCTTCAGCGAGCGAGACGAAAGGGTAGCCACACTCAACAAGGTAATCGAAGATGGAACCTACCATGTAAAAGGAGAAGAGGTTGCCAAGAAGATGATAAAAGGGTGCATTGATGAGTTTTGTATAGGCTGTCTCTCTGAGGGGAAAGATGAATAACTCGGAATTCATGGTAACCGACTTCTCCGATTTCTTGTGCAGTGAATTTGATGTAAACGAGGACAATCGGGTATTTTTTTCGAGATTGTGTGGATTTTGTCAAATGATCTCTGACTCTGAACGGATATATTACGGTCTGCGGTCCCGAGCGCGTGGCTTCTCGAGTCTTGACTTGAGATCGGTTAAGTAGTCGGTTTATTTCCAAAAGAGGCCTGACAGGTCATCGATCTATTCCGATCATGGAAACAAGTAAACAAGTCTCATCACTTACGAGAAAACTCTTCAGGTGGTGGGCTACATTATGTCTAACCAAGACAGCCTCGCCCCTTTTGCCTTACTGGAATGGACTGGGGTCAAGAGGCAGAGAAACCCGTCGAGGTGTCCCTGCCAGCACCGCTGCAAGATCACCCCTGTACCTTAAGAAGGTCCTTACAAAAATTGAATCACGGTTAATGACTGTCCAATCCATGGAAGTGAAGTGGCGGCCTGTCCTGACGGACAGAACAAAGAAGGCTGTCAAGAGCCTTCAAGAATTCAAGGGGCGCACAACAGGATTAAACGGTTCAAATCCAATCGGATAGGGGCTCCTCGATTCGTTGATATCGCAAATAGGTGATGTTTAAATTTGTCAGAAAATCTGCCGATACAGATAAGGGAGGGAAACCGCCGGAGGGGGAACGCCGGATGACCGTCGCTGTATTTCGGATTCAGAACATTCTCAGGGCCTGCCATAAGAGCATTCGGTGGTACGGAAAAAAGACGGGAATCGACGAGGAAACCGCTCATGGACCAGACCCTTCAAGGATCTCTTTCAATGGTAGAAGAGAGCGAATCCGTCAAAAGGCTGCGATTGAGCTGATAGAGAGACTGACGAAGGCTGCTGATATTTCGGCCTCATCATCTGGGGAAAGTTAGTGAATCTCACGAAAGAGTCTCTGAAAATTTTATTGGTCGATGACTATATCCCTTCAAGAAACGTCCTTGAAGAATCCCTGGAGGGCGATGATTTCGCCATCGTTACCGCAGAAAATGGTCTAGAGGCGATTCATGACCTAGAAAACGCGCCCTTCGATCTTGTCATCACCGACCTCAAAATGCCTGGAGCCACAGGCATCGAGGTGTTGAGAAAAGCCCGCGAGGTGAACCCTGATGTCCAGGTGATCATCATTACAGGGTATGCATCACTGGGAACTGCCATCGAGGCCATCAAAGCCGGAGCCTACGACTATATTACCCGGCCGTTCAAGTTAGACGAGATCAAAGTCGTGGTATATAATGCCTGCGAAAAGATCCGGCTCATCAAAGAGAATCAGAAATTGATGCAGGATCTCAATGATCTCTATGGAAAGATGAAGCGACTCAAGAAGAAAGGGACCAGCACCCCTAGCGGCAAAGAAATGCCCCTAGCCAAGGAAATAGATTTCCTCGATTCCTGTACGAATATCCAACCGGTTGCGGGGACCACCCTTCCACTGACCATGCAGAAGAGACGCACAGATAANNGGTCTGTGAGAAAATCGCTTCTCACTGCTCACACGCTCCCTTTTGACCGAAAAGAACCTGGTTCGTGTTCGCATCCTTTTCACGTTTTTTGAGTCATCTTTCACACGCGAGTCGACCCGTTCGGGGTGTTTCATGCCGGCACATAGCTGGCCGGGGCGGCAGCAGAAGCCGAGGGTATGGAAGAAAAGTATCGTATTCTCATTGTCGATGACGATCAGGACGTCCGGGAGACCCTGAGGGAGATCCTCCTCCGAATTGGGAGGGTCCAGGTCGACTGTGTGGGTGATGGAGAAACCGGATTTTCCCTGATTCAAAAGCGAGATTTTGATCTTGCATTCATTGATATGCGGCTGCCCGGCATGGACGGCCTCAAACTGCTGAAGCTGGTAAAAAGCCATGATTCCCGCCTTCCTGTTGTGATGATTACGGGATTTCCCTCTGTTGATAGTGCAATACAGACGATGAAGGATGGAGCTGCTGATTTTATTACCAAACCCCTCCGGTTTCAGCAGATCGAACACGTGGTTGAAAAGCAACTCTTTCAAAGGGCAGGTTCTCCAGGCGAAGCGCTGACGACAGCTGTCGGGACAGGGGAAGAAACCAGCGGGGCACTGAGCGCTAGGCTGAACAGCAAGATCAAGGAACTCTCGATTCTATACTCCATCAGTGATTCCATGGGAACCGCTGACTTCGACGTTGACCGGTTCTATGAAAGAATCGTGGATCTGGCTTCCATGATCACAGGAGCGGAGAGGACTTCTCTCATGATTTTAGACAGGGAGGCCAACGAGCTGAGGATCAAGGCTGCGAGGGGACTCAACGAAAAAATCGTTGGATCTGCAAGGGTCCCTTTAGGGCATGGCGTGGCGGGTAGGGTGCTGAAAAGCGGAAGACCCCTCCTTGTCAAGAACAAGGAGTTTTCCCCTTTTCGGACGCAGAGGAAGGCCTACAAGACAGAATCCTACGTCTCTATTCCTCTCACAATCAAAGGGGAGACCTTTGGTGTTCTCAATGTGACGGATAAGACCGATGGAAGCCAATTTGATGAGGGAGAAACTCTTTTGCTATTAACCCTCGTGAGGAAAGCGGCTTTGAATATCGAAAACAGTTTTCTCTACGAGACCTTATACAACAATCTCATTGATACCCTTCAATGTCTCGTGACCACACTGGAGGCAAAAGATCGCCATACTCAGAGGCACTCAGAGAGGGTGACAGATCATGCGCTGAGGATTGCCAAGGCCATGTCATGCTCACGGGAGGAGATCGAAAGCATTCGTTTTGCTGGTCTTTTGCACGACATCGGCAAGATCGGCATTCATGATGTTGTCTTGCAGAAATCGGATGGGCTGACCGAGGACGAATTTAGCCTGGTGAGGACACACCCGATCATCGGACAAAACATCATTCGCCCCTTGGGTCTCCTCCCGATGGAGACAGCGATCGTCAGAAACCATCACGAACGGTGGGACGGTCAGGGGTATCCTGATGGCCTGACTGGTGAAGAGATTCCTCTCCTTGCGAGGATACTTGCCGTAGCTGACTCGTTTGACGCAATGACATCGGATCGACCGTACCGATCTGCCAAAACTCAACAAGAGGCGATCGATGAGCTCAAGCGATGTGCGGGTTCTCAGTTTGATCGAGGCGTGGTAGAGGCTTTTCTTCATGTGAATGGATCGGATCTCAGCAAGGACGGCTAAAAAGTGCTTTTCCTGTCACTTTTCGGATACTTTTTGACACGGCTTATGCAAACGATTTGAATGTCGGCTGTCCAAGCCATGATATTTTGGGAGGAAGGGAAGGTATCTTTGAATAAGATGCTCGAAAACGGACAGCCCATTGCCCTCAGGGTTGCCACTGGCCTGAAAGAAAGGGAATTCCCGGGGCTAATCCGGTCGTTTGATCACGATCAAGGACTGGTCTGCTTGGAGGTCGCGGGACAGAGTAAGGATCAGGCAGGCTTTTCGCCGGAAAAGAGGCAACGATCGTTGGGAAAAACGCTAATTTGAACCTAGACCTCCCTTGCGTCGTGGTCGAGGAGAATCGGTTCCCGATTCTCCTCTGTCGAAAGGTCGACCGAAGGAACTACGTCAGGGTCACTACCTTTCTCCATTTGCACCACCGGATTGTCGAAAGACCCCTTTTCACCCAATAATTCTGTACTTGAGCTATACTGAAAATCGGAAGGAGGCGGCCGTCTACTCGAGTTCACTGAGCCTGGGAGACGTTGAGGAACCTCATTATTGATGCCAGGGAGAAGGAGTAGACAATCCACCGAGGTAACCACTGCCTCTTTATGACAATGTCATCAGAGTTCCACTTGCGGCTGGCTTTCATACTGAAGAGCACCCATCCTCCTTCAGCCCAATCTGCTGCGTCGGCCCGAATCGAGAAAGAGGAATCATCGGGGAAAGTCGAATAAGAGAAGTACTGAATCTCACGGAGATCCACGCCGTGTCCACGGAATTCAGCGTGATTGGATGCCGTATAGTATCGATTGTACTGGGTCGCAGAGAGTCCTTGGGAACAGATAATCTGGGGAAAAAGCGCGTAGATTTCGACCAACCTGGCCTCATCGCCATACTCGGAATAGAATATGGACCCGACAGCACTCAGAATGGCCAAGATATTGACCAGAATGAGAAGTTCGATCAGTGCCAGTCCTCTGTTATGTTTCATCAATTTCAGTCCGTGCGACATGAGTGCACTTTTGAAATAGAAAAAATTACATAAGTCAAAAGACCCTGGCATGAGAAATTCCCTGAGTTTCTTTTAGAGAGCACCATAGCCCCTTGCGCCAATGCTCGGGAAGTGACCTTTTCCCGCAAGTCGGTCGTGGACAACGGGGCTCCCTGTCCCCAAAATATAAACAGTGGGTTATCAGCAGGTACGGAATTCATGGTCCAGAACTGGGGAAGCTAACCACTTTAGAAGGAGAGTTTCTCCGATTTCGGGTAGGGTATGGATGTGGGCGTTGCGCTTGGCGGGCTGATCCCAAGTGAGAAGAGATCTGGAGTTCTTTTGAGGCCTTTCGTAGGCCTTTGAGGGGCTTAGGAACTGAAGTCATCGGATTCGAAGGCTCAAGGTGAATCCTTTCTTTGCTCAATATAGGCGTAGGCGTTGTGATTGTGAATCGATTCGAAATTCTCTGATTCGACTGTGAACCATGTGATGTTGGGATCGAGACTGAGCTTGGAGGCTACTTCTCGGACGACATCCTCGACAAACATCGGGTTGTTGTAAGCCCTTTCGGTCACCAGCTTTTCGTCGGGTCGTTTCAAAATAGAGAAAACCTCANNATCGTGACGCCGAGGAAAAAATCCTCTTTCTCATTGCTAGAGCCGCAGAAGCGACAAACATACTCCATCAGGCCTTTAGCTCCACTCACGGGGGCCCGCTTCTCAATGAAATACGCAAACTCAACCTCAAGGTGGGCAGTCTTAGCATTGAGCTTCTGTTTCATTTCGTGGAGAATCTTTGAGAATGTCTTTATAGCGATCTGGCCTCGGTATTTGTTCAGAATCTCTACAAATCGACTCATATGGGTGCCTCTGAACCGCTGCGGAAGATCGACGTACATGTTGATGTTCGCAACGGTGTGCTGAAGCCCCTTGGCCTTGTCGAGTACGATGATCGGATAGCGAATGTTCTTGACACCGACCTTATTGATGTCTTGATTGCGATCGTCTAACTGATTCTGAATATCAATC
>JABAOF010003770.1_pt1 | contig 11536 bp, 12 predicted proteins | sample 7062171 | NCBI WGS metagenome assembly JABAOF01 (sample SAMN14538628, study PRJNA623070) | marine sediment metagenome | biome: marine biome [ENVO:00000428]; feature: marine pelagic biome [ENVO:01000023]; material: deep marine sediment [ENVO:00002113] | place: India: Gulf of Khambhat ... | reverse complement strand
TTTAAGAGTAACTACTCAAGAATGTGTTGATACGCGCGCGTTGAACGCCTCTCTGATTTGCGTTTCACATAAAGCGAAGAAAACGAAGGTTCAGAAACTGTAAATGGCGAAAATAGTTGCTGACAAACCTAACTTACACGATCTATTTGGAAAAAATCTGTCTCTTCAAAGCGGGTTGATTGTTTAAAAAGATTTTAATGAGTTAACATACTCATTTAAGATAAATGGAGCAAAGTTTATGGCTGAGACTCTGGAGATAAAACTCGTAGACTTCAGAGAGTGGTTAGAGCAAGAAACGGTTCTTATAGTTGAACCTCTAAAGGCAGAGGGAAGGAAACTGCTTGATGAAGTTAAAGCCAAACTAGATGATCTCATGGAATCTTCTAACAGATTGTTGGATGAAGCCGAAAGAAAGATGAATGAAGGCGGCCGTAAGACGTATCGCAGAGCTAAAGTCCAATACAAACTAGCTCGGAACATTTCAGAGATTATTGAACAAGTTACCATTCCCTATGAGCTTTCCCAAGAAAACCTTGATACATTTTGTGAAGAGCTGGAAAAGACCCTTACAAAGGTTGGCCGAGAGAGGGGAAGATGGTTTCCCGTCATTTCCCCATACTTCATAATGAACCGTCGAAGATTCGATGTCGCATTAAAAAGAGCCATGGATTCGCTTGAGGAAATGCGTTTCTTTTCGTCAGACAAGTATGCAAACGCCAAGACAGTAGAAGAGGCATTTTCTATAGTTACCAAGCTCTATGCCTCATTGGGTGAATTAAAAGCGTTTGAAAGCAATAAAAAAAGAGTAGAAGCGAGAGTAGCAGCTCTTAAAAAGAGAATCACAGATAATCATCAGAAAATTATAGCAATCCAAGACCAACGTGAGATAGTTGAGCTTTCTCAGATAAACGAAGAAATTGAGGGTCTTGAGAAGGAAGTGAAGCATAGTTTGCGCCATCTTCAGAAACCGTTTCTCAAGTTCCAAAGTCTAGTTCAAAGTTCACACTACAGTCTTTTTTTAGATGAAACAAGAAAACTTAGCGAATATTTAAGCAGCCCCTTCAAGGCTCTCGCAACCGAGGACGTAGGATATCCCGCGCTTAAAAAGATACTTCAGAAGATGAACGATGCGTTTGCTCAAAAGAAACTGAACCTTAAGAAAAGTCGCCTAAAGAAAGCGAGAGATCAAATAGATGCAATTCTCCACAAAGACACTTTATTCTCTCTACACCAAAGCTGTAAAGAAGCCTTTTCCAAAAAACAGCAACTTTCAATCTCCAGAGCAATAACAGAATCTCGAAGCGAACTAGTACAACTTCAAAAGAACCTGAGTAATTTAGAAAAACGGAAAGAACTTCTTGACTCTAGGGTTGCTCTCGTGGAGAAAAAAACCAAAGATACCCTAGGAAAAATTGAAGATAAGAAGAGAGAGCTAGAAAAAATTGTTTTGGAACTAACTGACAAGAAAGTCGAAATTTTATTGTAGAAAACGTTATATTTTCTTGTATCTGCGCGCGCGAACGGTTCTGTGAAGTGAAATGCCAGGATGCGTGTAGACGCTTGCTGCTTCTTTGGTTGTTGTTTTACCTCTGCATGCTCGTAGTTCTTTCTTTGACTTTTATTACTGTTTATAGGCTGACGCAAACTAACGCTATTCTTAATAGTCGTATGTGCACTAATACAGGAATGATCCAAGTTGACAGAGAAACAATTCACTAAAATTGGAATTTTCAAATGTGGGAACATCGGAACATCCCCACTTCTTGAGCTCCTTCTGGACGAGTTAGCCGACCGCAAAGACATCAAAGTCCGTACTGTGACCACTGGCTCGAAAATGGGCGCCGAAGACGTTGAAGAAGTATTACCAAAGATTTTTGAATTGAATCCAGACCTTATGATTCTAATATCGCCGAATACAGCATTACCTGGTCCAGCAAAGGTAAGGGAAAAAATATCGAGCATGGGATTACCAGGCGTAGTTCTGTCAGATGCTCCTGCAAAACGAGTAAAAGCGGAAATTGAAAACCAAGGCTTAGGTTACATAATAATCACAGGAGACCCACTTATTGGAGCAAGAAAGGAGTTCTTGGACCCCATAGAAATGGCAATTTTCAACTCTAACATTAATAAAGTGCTCGCTATAACAGGCGCCTACAGAATAATACAGCAAGAGATCGATAGAGTTATCTACGCGATCGAAGATGGACAAAAACCTGTCTTGCCAAGATTGATAATAGATATGAATGCCATCCTGGATCGATCGGATTTTAGCAATCCCTATGCAAAAGCAAAAGCTTTGGCCGCTTATTGGTTGGCTGAAAAAATCGCTGAGATAAACACTCAAGCTTGTTTCATCGAGAAGGATAGCCAGAAATACATTTTTCTCGTCACTTGCGCACACGAAATAGCTCAAGCAGCCGCTAGGCTAGCAGAGGAAGCGCGTGAAATCGAAAAATACAACGATAGCGTGGTAAGGAAGCCGCACTCAAAGTCCGGCAAGACCAAAACAAAAACCAAACTTAGGTTGCCACCTGTTTTTGATGAGGAATCTTAAGAACAAATATGTCTCCTAAAAAAGCATTAGTATACCACACATAACCACAACAAGATATTTCGACTAAGTAAATATTTTTGCGCACGAGCAGCAAAATAAACGTAGAGTTAACTTTCAGGGTGAAATAGTGAAACGAGGCGCATAGGATACCCGCCTATTTGATTGAAAGACTTGTGTCGCATTTTGGAAGGATATTTTAAGTTAACTCACTATCTTTCCTATAGCTGAAAACTGGTGGAAAAATGGCTTCTTACATTGAAAGCCCTTTCAATCTAGCTGAACTGGCAAAGAAATCAAATATTGGGGAGTTTCTTCAACTTATCGAGAAAGTTATCCGGATATTGGTTACGGAAAATGAAAGGATTGGAAGTCTGCGAATAACCGGAAGGCTCATTGAAGCGCCACCTGTTGGAGAAGCAATTGTAGTGGGGGACATACATGGAGATTTGAAAAGTCTCGTGCGTATCTTGGAAGCCAGTAATTTTCTCGCTAAGGCGAAGAGAAGAAGAGATATTCTTCTAATTTTTCTTGGGGATTACGGAGACCGCGGTTCTTATTCTTGTGAGGTATATTACGTCGTTCTAACGCTTAAGGAGCTGTTTCCGGAGCGCATTATCTTGATGAGGGGAAACCATGAAGGCCCCGATGACCTCCTTGCCTCCCCTCACGATCTGCCATCTCATTTGGACAGAAAATTCGGCGAGAACGGCTCAGAGGGTTATTTAAAGCTCCGAGAGCTTTTCAACCTTCTATACACCGCTATGCTCATAGATGAGAGATACGTTTTGCTTCACGGTGGAGCTCCAAGTCAAGCTTCAACGGTAGATGACATTGCCTATGCTCTTGAGAAGCACCCATATGAATCTCATCTTGAGGAAATCTTGTGGAGTGATCCTTTGGAGAAGATAAAGGGAACCTACATGTCCCCTAGAGGCGCAGGAAGGCTCTTCGGTGAAGATGTTACAGATAGGCTTTTGAAAATGTTTGGGGTCAAAACGTTGATTCGGGGCCACGAGCCATGTGAAGAGGGATTTAAAACAAACCATGGTGGAAAGGTTCTAACAATATTCTCAAGAAGCGGCCCGCCTTACTACAATAACCACGGCGCGTACTTGTCTCTGGATTTATCCCGGAAATTGGAAAAGCCAAAACAACTTCTGCAAAGTATTTGTAAATTTTAGTTCGCGCTTCTTGGGAGCAGAAAATAATTAGTTCGGCTATATCATATCCTTTAGTCTGCAAGATCAATACGAGAGTGATACTGTTTGAAAATTGGAATCATGTCGAGAAACGAAAATGGATGGTGTTCCACTCAACTTCGAGGAGCTATGGAAAGAAAGAAAATAAAACCTGTATGCTTCAACTATCGACAGCTGGTTGCACGAGTCCAATACAAACCTGATGCTTCCGTAGGCGAAACTAACATTCTCAAAGACCTAAGTGCTCTAATTACGCGTCCGATTGGGCGAGGTTCTCTTGAAGAAATCATTTTTAGAATGGACCTTCTTCACAGACTTGAACGTTTGGGGATGCTGGTAATAAACCCACCTTTATCCATTGAACGTTCAGTAGACAAATACTGCGCCCTTGCCCTCTTGGAGGAGAATGGATTGCCAGTTCCGCGTACAGCGGTGACTGAAAGTCATGAAGAGGCTTTGAGATCTTTCCATGAGTTGGGTGAAGACGTAGTTGTGAAACCTTTGTTCGGATCGAGGGGAATTGGTACCACAAGAATCTCTGATTCAGATATAGCCGCAAGGGTGTTCAGAACCATTTCCTTTCATCATGGAGTCCTTTACCTACAAGAATTTATCCCCCACGGAGTTTCTGACATCCGTGCATTTGTTGTAGGCAATCGCGTAATAGCTTCTATGCACCGCATAGCCGAAAGTTGGAAAACCAACGTGAGCCTCGGCGCGAAACCTGTTTCAACCAAACTCAATAAAGAACTAGAAAACCTGGCTGTGAAAGCAGCAGAGGTTATTGGCTGCAAGGTGACTGGAGTGGACATCTTGGAGGGCCCGAAAGGACCAGTAGTGGTTGAGCTGAACAGTCAGCCGGGATGGAGAGGATTACAATCGGTCACCGAGATAAACATAGCTGACGAAATCATTGAATATATCATATCTGAATTGAAGGCCTAGGAGAATCTAAAATGCGAAAGATCCAAGTTTCAAGAATAGATGTTTCCTCTCAAACCCGCCAACAAAAAACAGACTTCATAGCAGAGGAAACACCCCTTCACATATTCCTAAATCAAACCCACTACGTAACCATCCTCTGCTCTCCCAATCAATTGAAGGAACTGGCGATAGGACATCTTATTGCTGAAGGCATCTTAAAGTCAACAGATGAAATACAGGAAACACGCTTACAAAAGGATGGGAGATGCCTAGTGAGGTTAAAGCCTGGCATCGACCCTGAAAAACGAATCTCAATTTCACAGCCATTCACGCGTTTAATTGTCTCAGCATGTGGCTCCCCTGACTATTGGCCCCTTTCCAAACTCATTGATAGAATCGCCCTTACTAAGTTAAAATTGGGATTAACCATAGAAGCTAAAACAATATCAGGGTCCGTGAAACAGCTCAACATACTTGCTGAAAGTTTTAGGAGGACAGGTGGGGTTCACGTAGCAGCATTATACTCTACAAGCGGCGAGTTGGCATCCCTATCAGAAGATGTGGGACGCCACAACGCCGTGGACAAAGTCATCGGAGCTGGAGCAGCGAAAAAATTGAAGTTTGAAAACTTTTTTCTAGCCTTGAGCGGCCGACTCACAGGTGACATTGTGTTGAAGGCGGCTCGAACGAGAATCTCTATAATTGCCTCGATGGCTGCAGCCCTTAACTCTGGCGTGGAAGCCGCTCAACTGGCAGGAATAACCTTAATCGGTTTCGTTCGAGGGAAAAGGATGAATGTTTATACGTACCCTGAGAGGATTGTCTACGGTTTCCGGAACGCTTTGAATTAACAAACAGATTGTAGCATAGTTTGGGCGCGGTTGCTTTTGAAAAATTCGGCGGTGATTCTTGCTGGCGGCTTCTCTAGAAGGTTTGGCAAAGATAAAGGATTAATTGATTTATCTGGCAAACCTCTGATTCTTCATGTCGTCGATAGGATTTCTGATCTAGTCGAAGAAACGGTAGTAGTTGTTGGTTCAAACTTTCAAAGGGAAGAACACGAAAACCTTTTGGATAATAAAGCGAAGGTAGTTGTTGATAGGCATGAAACTCAAGGCCCTCTTGTAGGAGCCTTAACTGGTTTCGACAATACAAAAGGTGATTACTCCTTGCTGCTCCCATGCGATACCCCCTTCATTTCGAAAAAGATAGCCCAATTTCTTCTGGAAATATGTGTCAACAGAGGTGCAGTCATTCCTAGATGGCCGAATAGATATATCGAACCCCTTCAAGCAGTTTACCATACGAAATCCGCCTTGACTGCGGGGAAAAAGGCGTTGAAACAGGGAAAGCTGGATTTGCAGTCTATGATCGCTTGTTTAAGGGGAGTTCGTTACGTTTCAACTGTGGTTCTTAGAAAAATTGACCCGAAATTGTTGACTTTTTTCAACATCAACACACCGAAGGACCTGAAAAGAGCCGAATCTTTGCTAAAATAACTGCTTGGCTATATATAAACCAGTTCTCGACAGAAATTTCTGACATAATAAAATCTATTGTGAAGCTAACTTTCTTAAATATTTATACTAATCTGATTATTGTGTGGAAAAAATGAATTTTTCACGAGTATATTGACATCTCTATATCCATATTTCAATTCCAAGAATAAAAAGTAAACAGAATTTAGTTATAGAAATCGATGGAAAAGGGTAAATCTATTAGACCCTTTATGAAAAGTTTAGTTGATGGAGTGTTCAGCATGAATAAAGTTGAGGTGATAGCGATAACAGAGTTGCCTACTATAAAAGAGGGTGACGACCTCGCCAAGATGATCTGCGATTCAACGGAGAGGCAGGGAGTCCCTATTCGAAACGATGACATAATCGTGGTTACACACGTTGTTGTCTCTCGGGCAGAGGGAAATGTTGTAAATCTTGACGACGTGATTCCATCTGATTTTGCCAAGGCTATAGCTACGCGATTCAACAAGGATCCAAATCTTACTGAGGTTATTCTTCGAGAATCTAGAGGGATCGTCAGAATGGGTGACGGAAAACTAATTACGGAAACAAAGCATGGACTTGTTTGCGCCAACTCAGGTGTTGATCATTCCAACGTTCCTGGGGATAGGTTTGTAGCTCTCTTACCTAAGAATCCCGATCGCTCGGCGCAGAAGATACGACGGGAGATAGGGAAACTAACCGGGAAGGATGTAGCAATCATAATTTCTGACACTCATGGGCGTCCGTTGCGGAAGGGTGAAATTAACATAGCCATAGGAGTAGCTGGCATCACTCCTATCCGAGATCGAAGAGGAGAAAAGGATTTGTTTGGGTACACCTTGAAAATTAAGAGGACAGCTATCGCCGATGAGTTATCCTCGGCCGCTGAACTAGTGATTGGGCAAGCAGATGAAGGAATTCCCGTCGCCATAATACGCGGATATTCTTATCCCCGGTCTGAGAAGGCAAAGGCAACTAACCTGATTAGATCTAGAGAACAGGATTTGTTTATATGAAACTCTTACAGATGAAAAAATATGAACGTTGAAAGAGATCTTTTAATCTCTATTCTTAAACTCACAAGAGGTTGGGCAGTTGCGGAGGAGCTTGTTGCAAGGGACGCGAATGTATCTGTTCAAGTTACTGATGACCTGTTAAAAAATTTTCGTGATCTCGAACTAATTAAATTGCAGGATAAGACGATCGAAGTATCTTCGAATCAACGCGCAAAAATCGCCATTCACGCCATCAATTCGGGAGCAGATTTTGAAAGGGTATGCAAAGTTATTGAATGGATTGAATTTGAAAACCTTGCAGCCACAGCTTTCGAAGCCAACAATTTTGTTGTCAAAAGGCGCTTCCGCTTCAAGTGGGCTCAAAGAAGATGGGAAATCGATGTCCTTGGCTGCAGCGAACCTCTCATCGTCTGCGTAGATTGTAAACATTGGAGTCGCCGTTGGCAAGGATCTGCAATAAGAAAAGCAGTTGAGGCGCAGACTTTGAGAACCAAAGTTATGGCGGAGGCCATAAACTCTCTACAGAAAAGAATAGGATTGATCCAATGGAGACAGGCAACTCTTATTCCAGTGATCTTGTCGCTGGTTCCAGGTTCTCTGAAATTCTACAATGAAGTACCAATTGTCCCTATTCTGCAAATCCAAAATTTCCTGAACGAGTTACCAGCCCACACCACTGACCTAACGCATTTCAGCGTATACTTCTAGACTGGGCTACCCAATTATTTCAACGCGCGTTCCTAAAGCTTGTCCAGACAAACCTCTCCTAAAACGTGCTCTCACAAAACCCCGTTTACCATGCCAAGCAACGATTTTTCCTCTGATCTTACGCTCTCCAGCTGGCCAAGCGATCTTTCTACCTATTAATCGCGCTGCCTCGCTTGAGGATTTAATATTAGGAAACTTTAGGATACACTCCTTGGGGCGCTGAGTCTTTGGACCCGTTCGATAGCTAACAACGAAACCGATGAGAGCGTCAGACATATTTTCCCAACCTGTAATCAAATCGCGTTAATAACTAATCTTGACGACTATTAAAGTAATTTTGTTCAGGTAAACTAAATAGAATGGATAGAACTAACAACGGATTTTTTCATAGCCTTCATGGCTGGATACAAACTGGACAAACAAAGAAGGCTTAGTGTCAAGATCAACAACCCTGCAACAGAGAAAAGAGTATTTTGAGAAACAACACCTTCGGGAATTAAAAACACAAATGTAACAAGTGAACCCACAGAAATTCCGATTGCCCCACTAATTAAAGTTATTAGTAGAGCCTGAACAAAAACGATTTTCATGATACTGCTAGGTTTGGCACCTAACGCTCTCATGACGCCGAATTCGCGTTGCTGACCTGTGATAGAGAGCATCAAATAGCTGAGGAGACAAAGGGTCGCCGTTGCTAACGAGAGGAGAGGTAAAAACATGACGAAAGACCAGATTTGATTGACAAAATTCACATGTTTTTCCAAGACTTTGTTAAGTTCAACTAGTTCCAAATTATTTCCGGATATCTCGTTTTCTATCTCGTCGAGAATCTGTGAACGCTCCGAGGGGTCAATCTTGAGGAAGAGAAGATTGTAGCCAGATTGCCCAAAAGCTGTGGATAACGCACTGAGGGGCGCGTATACCACCATTCCGTTGTTCAGAGGGTCCAGACATACTCCAGTTATGCTAAAAGTCATCTCGAATCCTTGCTCACGTATCTTGATCGATTGTTTTTGAGGTTTATCAAACATTTTTAAAGCTAAGGAGTCGCCGATAATCGTACCTTTATTGGAGTCTTCGTCAAAGATCTTTCCCATAGTTAGCCACTCATTTACGACGAAATCAGGTTTTATACCCAAAACAAGCGCTTCACCAGAACGGCTGTCACCTATGACAAGCGCTTCATTCGGATCATCGGGATTTGGAATTATTCCAGGAATCTCTAGAACCGAAGCCTCTAAAACGAGACGAGGATCAACTTTGCGAACACCAGAGATATCACTCAATCCAAGTAACAAAGACTCTGAGATATTAAAGAAATCTGGATCAAGATAGTCAATCGACCCCATTTCTTTTGGATCAAAAAATTGCGAAAGAAGATTAACGTAACGTTCAGTAAGGTTTGGGTGACCCAAAAGAACAACGTCTCCGCCGACAGCCCGTTCAACGTAGTTCACGGTGGTTTGGTTGGCAACTATTCCCCCAGCAATCGTGACTGTTGTTAAAGTTAAAACTACTGAAAGACAAATTATGGCCTGATTGGTCGCAGATTTCCTCCGAATCAGATTTCTATACGCCACCTTGAACGTGAAACCTAACTTTAAAGAAGCTGCCTTCCCGAGCTCAAAGGTTTTTCCAAGTGAATAAAGAGGTGATAATGCTTCAGCTGGCTTGATTTTAGCTGCTTTTGTTATGGGTAGCGCTCCAAAAATGTGGGAAACGAGAGTAAGGATGAGAAAGATGAGAAGAACTGCCCACAGGCTGAGGGCTTGTGAAATCGAGAAGCCCATAATGTTCAATAAGTTGATGGAAACGTAATAGGCGCCGATTCCTAAAATTGTTCCAGCTGTGCAACCTAGGAAAACAAGTATGGAGAGCTCGGTGATAAAGTAACCAAGAATAGACCCGCTTAAACAACCAGCTGCCTTCATTACTCCAATGTCTCTTACCCGTTCAGACATCGTTAGATAAACGAGAAAAGATGTTATGAACGCTCCTGCCAAGATGTTTAGAATGCCGACTATAAGAATGAAGCGTGAGAATATGTTGAAAAATCCAATGCTCAGTTGTCCGCCTATTGTCAGAAAGGCTATTTCAAAGCCTAAATTGCTTCCAAAAACGACTAGAAAAAGTGTTGCGGAGGTGCAAATTGTTAAGCCGAGGATTGTTAGACCTGTTTGAAATTTTCTTCGAGTTAAATCCTTTATGGGAAAAGAGATTTCACTCATCTGTTGCTATGATCCTCCCATCGTGCAGACACAAGGTACGATTTCCAAGTTCCAAAATTCCTTCGTCGTGAGTTGCAACGACGACAGTTTTTCCCTCCGTCTTCATTTTCTCTAGTATGGAGACAATTTCAAGGCCAGTTTTCACATCTAGGTTTCCCGTGGGTTCGTCCGCAAGGAGAAGAGGCGGATCGTTGGCTAGGGCTCGGGCAAAAGCAACTCGTTGTTGTTCTCCTCCACTGAGTTGAGCGGGAAAGTGATTAGCTCGATGAGTGAGACCAACCAACTTCAACAAGTCTTCTGAACGCGTTTCAATACGTTCCCTAGACCATCCAGCCAACTCTACAACAAAGGCAATGTTTTCGATGGCGGTGAGGGTTGAGATGAGGTTGTATGATTGAAAAACAAATCCAACATAGGCGCAACGGAAAGTTGCCAAAAAATTTTCATCGTATGTTCCAAGATCGTGCCCAAAAACTACCACCTTTCCACTTGTTGGTTTGTCAAGACCTCCAATAAGGTTCAAGAGAGTCGATTTTCCAGAGCCCGAAGGTCCATGAATAGAGACAAAATCGCCTTTCTCAACATCCAGATCAAGATTTTTCAGAGCCTCGATTATAAAGCTGCCGATTTGGTATTGCTTACATAGAGATGAGATGGCAACCACTTTTTCCTTCATTTCTTCCCACCTCGTTTTAGATCAAAATCTCCTTTATCCGTTTTTAAGATACGTTCTCGTTCAGCTATTTTGTCACTCTCCCAGTCTTTCCAGTTTACTTCTCGACATATCCATCGCCTACCGAAGTGGGCAGCTAGAACGGCGTGTTTGTTTTGATTGGGAAGGGGTATCATTTGGTCGAGAAAGCTGAACAGCTTTTCGATTTGTTTCTTTGGGAAATAGGCATAGTAGCCAGCAGTTTTCACTTCAAAGGCATAAACGTGCTCACCGCGTCTTGCCATAACATCCGGCAAGGGATTACGGCTAGGATTACTAACAGGCACTCGAACTGCCATGTATCCTTCTTTTTCAAGTTTCTTAACTAAAATTGATTCACTGTAAAATCCTCTCTTGCGCCATCTTTTAATACCCCTCGTGGCACGAGTTGTGTCCACCGTTGTCCCCCGAATATTCTAATTTAATATTAATTTTCATCAATAAGAGTCTAATCTTTGTCACTTTCGCTACTTCAAATATTCCGGAATCTATTTTGGAAAATATGTAAATGTAGTTTAGAATGTTATAAAGCAATATTAGTTTGCGCAAAAGGAACGTTTTACGCAAGTAATATCAAGCTTCCTAGTAGGTGCCAACATTGCCGAAGTACAAACATGGAAAGGTAACAGCACCCATAGACTTCCAAACTTTCAAAGACGCCATGGAGAATGGAAGGTTTGCTAGGAATAAGAC
>JABAOF010002422.1_pt1 | contig 11538 bp, 8 predicted proteins | sample 7062171 | NCBI WGS metagenome assembly JABAOF01 (sample SAMN14538628, study PRJNA623070) | marine sediment metagenome | biome: marine biome [ENVO:00000428]; feature: marine pelagic biome [ENVO:01000023]; material: deep marine sediment [ENVO:00002113] | place: India: Gulf of Khambhat ... | reverse complement strand
GAAACTGGTTCCTGTTCCGGGCTTTGGTCCTGGAATCTTGGAGTACGAAGGGAATCTCTGTGCCTATATAGACAGCCAGCTCCTTGCCGGACATCTGTATAAACCAGACTTTGATCCGGAGGGAATTCTGAGCACTCTGCCTGCGATTTCAACAGCTCTGTTGGGGACTTTGACCGGGGATTGGCTGCGGTCCTTTCGGTCTGTTCTACAGAAGACTGGAGGTCTATTTATTGGAGGGATTGTTTTGACTCTGAGCGGCCTCCTGCTCCATCCTCTTTTTCCCATTAACAAACAGCTCTGGACAAGCACTTTTGTGCTCTTCACGGCCGGAGCGGCTTTGCTTCTTCTGGGAGTCTGTTACTGGCTGATAGACGGATTAAAATTCAGAAAGTGGGCGTTTCCGTTTCTTGTTTTTGGGACGAATGCCATTGCGGTTTACGTGGGTTCCGCCTTAATGGTCAAACTGATGGGTTTAATCAGAATATCCTTAAACGGGAGTGTTTTATCTTTTAAGGCTCTTGTCTTCACTCGGCTTCTAGCCCCTTGGGCGGGTAATTATCTTGGTTCCCTGATCTACCCACTGGTTCTGATCCTTATCTGGCTGGGAATCATGTTTCCACTATACAAAAAGAAAATATTCATTAAGATTTAGCCATAAATGGAAAAGGTGGAAAAGGAGACAGGTGTACGTGCTCAGTAATTAGGTAACACTTTTTGGATGTCATTGCGAACGGAGTGAAGCAATCTTCTATGATGATGTGATGCAAACATTTTTACCTAAGAGATTGCCACGCTTCGCCCGCAATGACATATTATCTTATTGTCATTACTAAAAAAGTTACCTAATTAATGAGCATGAGCAACAGGCCCCTTTTTTATGTTTTTTTCTGAAAAGTGTTTCTCCTCTGAATATCTTTCTTTCCCAGATCCGCCCAAATCCCTTGACAAGACTGTAGAAAATCAGACTTAATCAATTTATAATAATAATAGGGGATTAAATTTTATTATTGTCAAATGAATTGCGACTTGAAATTCATTGCAATTTTTCTTATATTATAAATACTATAGGAATAGTAGGGATATGAAGAAAATGGAGGAGAATCATGAAGTTCCCAATTAGATTCAGACCCATTGCTGTTATCCTGCTCTTGACTCTTGGAGTAGGAATAACAGTTTCATCCATAAATGCCCAGTACTTTGGGCGAAATAAGGTTCAGTACGAATCTTTTGATTTCAAGGTTATACACACAGAACATTTCGATATTTATTTTTACCCGGAGAAGAAAGAAGCAGCTATGCAGGCTGCTCGAATAGCCGAACGATGGTATGCCCGTTTATCTCGAATTTTTAACCATCAACTCAAAGGTCGCCAGCCATTGATCCTCTACGCCAGCTCCCCTGATTTCCAGCAAACGGCAACCATCCCGGGAATAATTGGTGAAGGGACAGGTGGAGTGACTGAGATGCTCAAGAGAAGAATTGTCCTTCCGTTGGGTGTTTCGCTGGCGGAGTCTGACCATGTGATCGGTCACGAGCTTGTTCATGCTTTCCAGTTTGATATCACTGCCGAGAATGCTCCAAAATATGCGGGTGCGTCTTCTGCGGTAATGCGGGTCCCGTTGTGGTTTATTGAAGGATTGGCGGAATATCTTTCTATCGGACCAGTCGACGCTCATACCGCAATGTGGATGCGTGATGCCACGAAGAGAGAAAAACTCCCAACGGTCAAACAACTGAATAGTACACAGTTTTTCCCTTACCGGTACGGTCAGTCTCTCTGGGCGTACATCACTGGAAAATGGGGAGATGGGGCAGTCCCCAGATTGATGAAAGCTATCAGCAAGACCGGGGAATATGAGGGAGCGATTAAAAAAATATTGGGTGTCTCTTTGGAGGATCTTTCTAAAGAGTGGCATGAATCGATGGCTAAGGCGTACTCACCTTTGGCCGAGATGACCCATCTATCCGATCAATCCGGCCGCGTACTGATTCAGGGGACAAAAGATACAAGGTTGAATGTTTCTCCGGCACTCAGTCCAGACGGGAAACAGATTGTTTTTCTTTCCAGCCGTGACCTGTTTTCAATTGATATGTATCTCGCTGATGCTGAAACAGGAAAAATCAAACGGAAGCTTATCGAGACAGCCGTCGATCCCCATTTTGAGAGCTTGCAGTTCATTAAATCCTCCGGATGCTGGGATGCAGAGGGGAATCGGTTTATATTCAGCGCTATTAGAAAGGGGCGGCCCGTTCTCACTCTAATCGATGTGAAAAAAGGAAAAACCATAAAAGAGGAGGTTTTTCCTGAGCTTGGAGAAATATTGAATCCCACCTGGTCTCCTGATGGGCGGTTTGTGGCTTTCTCAGCTCTTGCTGGGGGATTAACCGATATTTTTGTTTATGACCTTGAAGCTGGCACGTTGGAAAAATTGACGGACGATTCCTATGCAGACCTTTATCCGACTTGGTCTCCTGATGGACGCGCGATTGCCTTTGTCACGGATCGATTTTCCACCGACCTTTCCATCCTGGATATAGGCGACTACCAGCTGGGATTGCTCGACCCGGTAAACGGGGAGATACAGAAGATTTCCGCTTTTAATGGAGCCAAGCATGTTAATCCGCAGTGGTCTCCCGATTCAAAAAGTCTGTATTTCCTCTCCGATCCGAATGGAATCACGAATATCTACAGGATTGACCTGGATAACCAAGATATCTCTCAGGTAACGAACCTCTATTTGGGTGTGAGCGGGATCATGGCCATAAGCCCTGCTCTTTCTGTTGCGCAGGAAAGTGGCCGCCTAGTGTACTGCGTTTTTGAAAACGAAAATTACAACATCTACTCTATAGATTTGAAAGAAAAGTTGGTTGGGGGTGACCTCTATCCTCAGTTTGAAGATATTCAGCCCTCAGTGCTTCCGCCTCGGGAGAAACCGGAAGGTGAAGTTCTTGAACTCCTGAAAAATCCTCGATTCGGTCTTCCTCAAGAAACGTCCTACACGATCAGTGAGTATAAGCCGAAATTAAAGCTAGATTATATCAGTCAACCTCAATTGGCCATAGGAGTGGATAGATTCGGCACCTTTGCCGGAGGCGGCGTTGCCCTGTTCTTCAGTGATATGCTCGGGTATCATAGCTTAGTAGGGATGATTCAGGCGAGCAGTCAGATTGAGGATTCAGCACTTCTGGTGGGGTACCAAAACAGCTCTCACCGGTTGAATTGGGGAGCTGTGGCTCAACGCATTCCTTATGTGACTGGAGGATATGTGACGTACATTGATGATACAACATACGGGGAATCAGCTTTAGTTGAAGAGGAAATAATTTTTCGTCAGTCCATTTATCAAGTATCAGGATTTGCCGCTTATCCATTTAGTCAGGTCAATCGTTTTGAGATCTCCGCCGGCTATCGACTCATTGATTTTAGCCAGGAGTCTTTCACACGAGCCTTCTCTCTTGTCGATGGATTTGAGATTTTTAGGAGTCGAACAGAGCTGCCTGCTCCGGATAGCCTTCATTTTGGGTTTGCTTCGGCTGCATTAGTCTATGACAGTTCCTTTTTTGGAGCAACAAGCCCCATCCTAGGGCAGAGTTACCGCTTTGAGATCTCTCCTTTGACTGGAACGATCGATTATTATACAGTGCTTGCCGATTATCGTCGTTATTTCATGCCAGCCAGGCCGTTCACTTTGGCATTTCGTTTAATGCATTACGGCCGGTATGGGAAGGGAGCGGAAGACTCCCGCTTCTATCCTCTGTTTATTGGATACGAAACCCTCGTGCGTGGTTATAACTCTGGTTCATTCAGTTCAGGCGAAATCTTTTCGTCGACGGATCCTTTCGATTACGACCAGTTATTCGGAAGCAAAGTGCTCGTTGCCAATGCGGAACTCCGTTTTCCACTTTTTCAGGTTCTCGGAATCGGAAAAGGATACTACGGAATTTGGCCTGTTGATTTCATTGCTTTCTTTGATGCGGGTGTGGCCTGGTTCGATGGAGATGCCGACGGAGATGGTGATGTCGCCGATGATAAACCCTGGTTCCTTCCCGGGGGAAGCCGGAAGCTCGTCAAGAGTGTGGGAGTGGGTCTCCGCACGAATCTATTCGGTTTCCTTATTCTAGGCTTGGACTATGTTCGACCTCTTGACAGGCCACACAAGGACTGGTACTTGCAATTCACGATAACACCAGGATTCTAATAATATAGTAATATGGGGACGTTCCCCAAGGTACCACCCTAGCTTTTTTAATTACATCTGAAGTCTTAATTTGAGGAGCTAGGGTGGTACCTTGGGGAACGTCCCCAATTGACTTTAAAGATTAGCTTTGCTATAGGTAGAGCGAAGTTGCAACAGTTTCACGAACGAAAAACAGAAAACACTAGAAAAAACGAATAACACGCGGACGAGAACTTATTCTCATACTTACTATGGAGGAAAAGAGTGATTGATCTTGCTGTCATATCCGGTTCAGGATTTTATGAGTTTCCCGGACTTGATCAGGGAGAGGACCAGATTGTTAAAACTCAATTTGGGGATGCGTCAGTCCGAACTGGAAAGATCGAAGGAAAGAACCTAGCCTTCTTGGCGAGGCATGGAAAGAATCACAGCCTATTACCGAATATGATCAATTACCGCGCCAACCTGATGGCCTTGAAGGATTTGGACGCCAAAGCGATTATTGCTACAACCGTGTGTGGGGTATTGGCCCCTGACATTCCCCTGGCTAAAGTGGTTGTATTTAGTGACCTTTATTTTCCTGAGAATCGTCTGCCGAACGGAGAAGCATGCACGATCTACCATGATGAGAAAGCCAAAGCTAAAGGGCATTTAATATTTGAAAAGCCTTTTTCCGAGGATTTGAGACAGCAGATCATCGGCGCTTCTGAAAATCCCATCACAGACGCTGTTTATGCCCATGCTGTTGGACCGCGTTTCAATACTCAGTCAGAGATCCGCATGATGAGAGAATACGCCTCCTTTGTCAGCCAGACCGCAGGACCAGAGATCGTGCTCTCTGGAGAGCTCGAGATTCCCTTCGCCCTGATCGGGTTCGGAGTGGATTATGCCAATGGAATTAAAGAAGAGCCCACTCCAGTTGAAATCTTGAGTGAAAACTTGAAGAATAGTAAAAACGTTTTCACTGAAATAATCACCAAGGTCATAAAGTCATTCAGAGTGCCCCAGTTTACTGGTTTCATTTATAGATTTGATTAAACTCCTGCGATTCGATAATTGTGTATATTCGGCCTTTTTCATTATGTGATAGCGGAAAGGGAAAGACTGATACAGGAAATCTCTTGAATGGAATAATATTTATTTAAAACACCGAAATATCGGTATTTTATTCTTGACTAGTCGCCTGTCCTAATTATTAAAATATACTTATCTGGCTGTAAATAAAGATATTACATGAATTTTTTTGATTCTGTTCTATTTGGTATATAAATTGCATCCTTAAAAAACTAATGTATGTTTTTAAGTATTTTTTGTTTACGAACCTGGATTATTCACGAGTCGAGGTTGCCGCAGACTCTGTTGCGAAGAGCGTAGCGAATGTGGCAATTTTATTTTAAGCAAAAGGTTGAGATTGCCACACTCCCTGCGGTCGCTCGCAATGACAACGCTTTACTTGAAGTTGCCGCGCACAAACAGATTGCTCGTGATGACGTGGTCGTCCACCGCCCTTGCGCTGTAACAAAGTAGACGTCGTTGCGAGGAGAGAAGCGACAGCGGCAATCTCGTGAAAATAGCTATACACTATGAGATCGCCACGCTTTGCTCGCGATGACAATTTTTTTAAAAGAAAAATGTCGTCAGATTTGCTCGCCCAAAGGGAAAAAGATGCCAACGATTTTTTCACCGAAGCAAGCTCCAGTGAACAAATCGTCGGGGGAGATCCAAGGGTGTGTGTCCCCTTGGTCGCAGGGCGTTTGCCTTGTTCCGCCCGAGAAGGGGAGGCAGGGAGCTCTATCAAAGATTGAGCTCCCGTTGGAAGGGGGAACGCAAAGCGGTTCCCCTTCCAAGGTTGATTTATAGTGAAAAAATGTCAATAAAAGAAAGTTGGAATCTTGACTTCGAGAAAAACCAATCTAATGAGATTATATCATTGAGAATAAGATATGGTGTTGGCAGATTTTATGAATAATTCAGGTTAAAAAGGATGAAGAGATGAAAGTCATTATCGCTTCCGACCACGCCGGCTATAAACTCAAAGAAAAAATTAAACACTATCTGGAAAGAAAGAAGATAGAGTACAGAGATCTTGGAACAAACTCTCTGGATTCAGTGGATTATCCGGATTTTGCCATAAAGGTCGCCGAAGAGGTTGTCGAGGATAAAAATTCAAGGGGAATCCTTGTCTGCGGCACAGGAACAGGAATGACGATTGCGGCAAACAAAGTGAAAGGAATCAGAGCTGTTGCGGCGTATGATAGTTATTCAGCTAAAATGTCCAGGGTCGATAATGATTCCAATGTCCTGGGACTCAGGGGAAGATTTTTCCCTTTTGAGAGGATAAAAAAAATCATAAATGTTTGGTTGAACACACCCTTCAGCGGTAAGTCGAGACATAGACAGCGGATAAAAAAAATAGCGGATTATGAAAGGAAAAAATGAACAGGTTGATCATTCCTTCTGTGATAGCCAAAACGCAGGAAGAACTGGATCGCGTTTTTTCTAAAGTCCAGGACATCGCAACACTGTTCCAGCTCGATGTCATGGACGGCCGGTTTGTGCCGAATCATTCCTTGGATTTTGATTTTAGACTGCCCAGGGATAAATACAAGTACGAAGCCCAATTGATGGTCGAGAATCCGGAGAAGTGGATAGAGAAGAATGGAGAAAAGGTTGATACTATAATCGCACAGATCGAATCTGTGAAGAATCCAGAGAGTTTCATCAAATACGTGAAGAGTAAGCAAAAAAGAGTCGGGTTCGCACTCAAGCCTGAAACGGATGTCGTTCAGATTCATGATTACCTGGAGAGTCTTGATCAGGTGCTGGTTATGACCGTGAATCCAGGCTATTACGGAGGAGAATTCTTGCCTCCCACTTTGGATAAAGTCAAGAGGCTGAGAGATATAAAACCAGAACTGGATATTGAAGTGGACGGAGGAATTCAGCCTCATACAATCGATAAGGCTAAAAAAGCTGGGGCGAATTTATTTGTGTGTGGTTCCTACCTTATTACCGCAGAGAATAATGAAGAAAGAGTCAAAAGAATAAATATATTGAAAAACTTAGTGCAAGAGAATTGAATAGGAGATGGATCGGATATGAAGCAGAAAACACCCGGAAGTTTTTAAGGCAAGAAACACGATGAATTCACAGAAAAAAAGGCCTTTGACCTTGGGAGTGGATCTTGGCGGCACAAAGGTGGAAACAGCTCTCGTCAGTACGGAAGGCAGGATAATTTCCTCCCACCGCCATCCAACACATCCAAAGAAGGGAGCAGAAAATATCGTTGAAGATATCGCCATCTGTGTGGAACAATGCCTGAACAAAGGAAAGGAAGAAGCCCAGGCTCTGGGAATCGGAGTCGCTGCCCAGGTGGATCAGACAGGTCTTGTCCGTTCTTCACCCAATCTCGGATGGAAGGATTTTCCTCTAAAGGAGATGCTGGAAAAAAGATTGAAGCTTCCCGTGATCGTGACCAATGATGTCCGTGCCGCGGCCATCGGAGAATGGCATTTTGGCGCAGGGAAGGGCGTTGATGATCTAGTCGTTGTTTTTGTCGGGACAGGTATTGGAGGCGGAGTGATTAGCAATGGGCGTCTTCTCGAAGGATGCAGCAATACTGCTGGAGAACTGGGGCATACAACTCTTTTAGTCGATGGGCGTAAATGCCATTGTCCAAACCGAGGGTGCTTGGAAGCATACGCGAGTGGCTGGGCGATCGCTGAACGTGCCCAGGAAGCGGTCCACGCTCAACCTAAAGCAGGGAGAAGAATGGTTTCTCTGGCCGGAAGCGTTGATGACATAACGGCGACCGTGATCAGTCAGGCCTATCACGATGAAGACCCATTGGCTCTTCAATTATTCATGGAGACCGCCCACTATCTTTCCCTTGGTCTAGTGAGCATTGTGAATGCCTTTAATCCCTGTCTCCTTATCCTCGGAGGGGGAGTCATTGAGGGATTGCCGGAGCTCTTAAAAATTGTGGATGGAGAAATCCGAATGACAGCGATGAAGACGGCTGTAGAAAAATTGAACGTCGTCAAAGCGGCTCTCGGGAAGGAGTCTGGTATCGTGGGCGCTGCCGCTTTAGCTCAGGAGATGATAAAGTAAAATCCGGATTAATGAAAGCAAAGACCTTGTCTAGGAATTCCAGCAAGAAAGATTCTTGCGTTTTGAGACAATTAAATGAAATATTCAGGAATACGTTATAAAGGAAGAGAGGTATGAGCTCCCAAAAAGATTATCAGACATTCGAAATCGGAGAATGGAAAACGGAGGTTGAAGAAAGATTAAAACACTGGAAGAAGCAGGACTTTTCCAGAAGGCTTTGGGCAAAAGATCCGACGCTGTGGTTCTCCGAGCCCCAACCTGAAATCACGGATAGATTGGGCTGGCTGGTTCTTCCAGAAATGATGCACAAGAACCTGGATGAACTTTCTTCATTTGCCAAACAGATAAAAGATGAGGGAATATCCCATCTGGTTCTTCTCGGTATGGGAGGATCGAGCCTAGCCCCGGATGTTTTCCAGGAGGCTTTTGGAAATGCGCCCGGATATCCCAGATTGTTTGTGCTGGATAGCACACACTCTTCAGCCGTTCTATCCGTCGAGGATAAATTAGATTTGAACCGGACACTTTTCATTGTCTCGAGCAAGTCAGGAACCACGCTGGAAACTCTTTCGCTTTTCCGCTATTTCTGGCACAAAATCAGAGGCATTACAGATGATCCTGGGAAGCATTTTGTCGCCATCACTGATCCTGGGACGCATCTGATGAAAATGGCTCAAGAGAGGAACTTCCAACGGGTTTTCGAAGCCCATCCTGATGTCGGAGGCCGTTACTCAGCCTTGACTTATTTCGGAATGGTTCCAGCAGCATTGATCGGGATGGATATCCACAAGCTGCTCGATAGGGCGTGGGCTGCCTCTGAAAATTGCGCGGTCTGTGTCTCAGAAGAAAAAGCAGCGGGCATTATCCTCGGGGCATCTCTTGGAGAAATCAGTCGAGACCGCAACAAACTGACGTTTATCGCTTCTGATTCAATCAGGAGTTTTCCCGACTGGGTGGAACAATTGATCGCTGAAAGCACAGGTAAGGATGACAAAGGTATACTGCCTGTTGCGGGCGAGCCTTTGACCTCTGTAGAAGAGTATGGTCTGGACAGGATTTTTGTGTTCTTGACACTTGCTGGAGATGATAACAGGGATTTTGAAGATCGGATAAAAGCACTGAAACAGGCTGGCCACCCTATTATTCGGATTGAATTAAAGGATAAATACGACCTTGGACGTGAAATTTTCTCCTGGGAGGTGGCCGTGGCTTCTGCGGGCTCTGTGCTCGGAATACATCCTTTCAATCAACCAGACGTTCAATTAGCCAAAGATTTCACCAAAAAGGCCATGGAAAAAATCGGTAAAGAAAAAGAGGAGAGCGATGAAGAGACGTGGCCAATAGATGAACCAGAACCTCTTACACAAGCCTTGAAAAGCTGGCTGGGTCAGGCCAAGGAAGGTGATTACATCGCACTCCAGGCTTATCTTCCTCCTTCAAAGGAGACAACAGAAGCTCTTCAGAGTATCAGGTTTGAGTTTCTCAAACGGACTCGGTTAGCCACCACACTCGGCTATGGCCCTCGTTTTCTTCATTCCACAGGCCAGCTCCACAAAGGCGGTCCCAATAGCGGTCTTTTCCTCCAGATTGTGGATGAGCCGGATAGTGATCTGCCTGTCCCGGAAACCGATTATGATTTTAATACTCTGATAAAGGCGCAAGCTGTGGGAGATTACAGGGCTCTCCAGCAGAGAGGCCGCCGAGTCATTCGAGTGAATCTGAAGTCTGATGTCAGAGGCGGACTGAAAAAGCTTCATGATTTGATAGGTTTTCAAGACTAATAGATGAAATGAGACATTCAGAAGATTAAAAAGGAGGGACCATAAATGGAATTAGGCATGATTGGATTGGGACGAATGGGAGCCAACATGATCGAACGGTTATTAAAGCAAGGACACCGAGTAGTGGGTCATGCGCGGCGCGAGGAAAGCGTGAACCGTGTTGTGGAAAAAGGAGCTGAAGGAGCCTATTCTCTGGAAGAGCTGGTTTCCAAATTGAAACCTCGTCGTTTTATCTGGTTGATGATTCCGGCCGGTGACCCTGTAGATAAAACTATTCATGCGCTCATGCCTCTTCTCGATAAGGATGACGTGATTATCGATGGAGGAAACTCCTTCTACAAGGATACGGTCCGCCGGGCGGGGATGCTCAAGGAAAATAACATCCATTATATTGATGCGGGTACCAGCGGAGGAATATGGGGGCTCACCGAGGGCTACAGTATGATGGTTGGCGGCGAAAAAGAGATTGTGGATACCCTTCGCCCGATCTTTGAAACCCTGGCTCCGGCACCGGATAAGGGATGGGGACATGTGGGACCGAACGGAGCCGGTCATTTTGTGAAGATGGTCCACAACGGAATCGAATACGGTATGATGCAGGCGTATGCGGAAGGTTTTGCCTTGATGGAACGGAAAGAGGAGTTTAACCTGGATCTTCACCAGATAGCCGAGGTTTGGCGGTATGGGAGTGTTGTTCGCTCCTGGCTTCTTGACCTCGCTGCAGAAGCTCTGGAGGAGAATCCGGGTTTAGAAGGAATCGCACCCTACGTGTCTGAGTCCGGAGAGGGCCGGTGGACAGTCCTGGAGGCTGTGGAACAGAGGATGGCGGCACCTGTGATCACCTTATCCCTGATGCAGCGTTTTCTTTCACAGGATGAAGAGGGTTTTTCCAATAAGATGTTGGCGGTCCTCAGGAATAAGTTTGGAGGGCATGATATCAAACCCAAAGGGAGATCATGATGGAAACTCCTGTAGACCGGCACATATTTGTCATTTTCGGTGCGACAGGTAATCTGTCCTATCTTAAGCTTCTTCCTGCTTTATACAATCTTCTCAATCAAGAAGAACTCAGGGGCCGCTGCCCGGTTTTAGGAGTGGGGACAAAAGAATTAAGCGATAAAGACTTCCAGGAAAGAGCGAAGGAAGCGCTGAAAAACGCCGGAATTTCTTCAAAGGATATGAATAATTGGTGTGATACCTGTCTTTATTACCATTCGTTGGGAAAGTCCTCAGACAATTATTCCGGTCTTACCGAACGTATCAGGTCCCTGGAAAAGGAATACAAAATCCCCGGGAATCGGGTCTTTTACATGGCTCTTCCCCCTGGAATTTTTCCGAAAGCAATCACGGGAATAGGTGAGTCAGGATTAAATAAAAGCCAGGGCTGGGTCCGTATAGTAATCGAAAAGCCCTTTGGCAACGACCTGAGTTCAGCCCAAGAGCTGAATCATTTACTCCACAGGTATTTC
>JABAOF010024676.1_pt1 | contig 11540 bp, 9 predicted proteins | sample 7062171 | NCBI WGS metagenome assembly JABAOF01 (sample SAMN14538628, study PRJNA623070) | marine sediment metagenome | biome: marine biome [ENVO:00000428]; feature: marine pelagic biome [ENVO:01000023]; material: deep marine sediment [ENVO:00002113] | place: India: Gulf of Khambhat ... | reverse complement strand
ATAAGTACAACCTGGAGGTTGTCCATGCCTCCCAAATCGTCGAATAAAAAAGGGACTAGTCTTTATGCTCAATAATTAGGTAACCTTTTTCCCTCTCTTCGTTATTCCCGCGGAAGCGGGTATCTAGGACTATCTCAATACATGTTCATACCCCTAGATTCCTGCCTCAGTAGGAATGACGTTTTTTAGAATAAAGCAAACTCTCCATTTATATCTTATGAACTCCCACCATCTTTGACACATCCAGGTGAGTCAAGTCGTCATATAAATCCAAACTACGATTCATCCAGACCCCAAAAAATAGAATCTCAACTCAATTAAATGCAACTAATAATTAGCTGCGATCTTAATATAAATCTGGGAAGACTTCGGGATCGCGGATCGCTTTTTTCCATAAGGGCTTCCATCATATTATCCGTCTCCATAAACCTCACCCAAAAAATATTCTCAAAAGATATCAACTCGATTTAATCGAAGAGGAATTGAGAAATCGAGGAGTTTTGGAATGAAAGATATTTTTCAGTATAAAGGCTTCTTAGGCTCCGTTCATTTCAGCGCTGAGGACGAGTGTTTTTTCGGGAAGATCGAAGGCATTGATGATCTGGTAACTTTTGAAGGACAGGATGTTAAAGAACTCAAAGAGGCATTCCAGCAAGCGGTTGATGATTACAAGAAACTCTGCCAATTAACGGAAAAACCACTTCATAAATCCTACAAGGGAAGCTTTAATGTACGCATAACGCCCGAACTGCACAAGAGGGCAGTCCAAAAATCACTTTTGTTGGGAATTTCCTTGAATCAACTCGTAAAAAAAGCGATCGAAAATGAGGTTAAAGATCTCTAGCCTAGTAGTTAGAAAAAAGAGGAGACTCTCCTTTTTTCCAAAGGCTCAATAATCAATAATAAAGAGCGTCATTCCTGGGGAAGCAGGAATCCAGGATTGTGTCTGTGTAGGTAGGAATCCAGTAAAAACGGAACTGGATCCCTGCTCCCGCAGGAATGGCAATGAAAGGAACTAGATTCCTGCTGAAGCTTGTGCCTGTGTAGGTAGATCCAGGAATGACGACGAGAGGCAAAAAGGTTATCTATTCAATGAGCATAAAAACCGTCCCCTTTTTTCTTCTTTTTTCTAAAAGGTGAAGCGGAGGCTGAAGCTGAACCACCGCATGCCTCCGCTCACAGAATAAATATCTTTATAATCTCTGTACAAAACAACCCGCCCGGTATTGTCGTTTTCAGCAACAGGATAATAGTATCGGACATCATCCTGGACAACATCCACAGCAGAGGAGGTCATGAAGTCAAAGGCATCAACATAAATTCCTAATCTTCCGGTATCACCGACCCGGAATTCCTTTTCGAGTCTTAGATCGAGCGTGTTCCAGGAATGAGTTCTTCGAGGTTCGCCTGGATCTTCGATGATGACCGGGTAAAAATCTCTATACGCGTTATTATCTTCACACCAAGAGCGGGGGGGCATGATGGACACAATTCTCACCCACGGCCAGCCAGAATCATACCTGTAATAGGCGCTGAGTAAGATGCCAAAAGGAAGCTTAACAGTTCCCATGAGCTTTATCTGCAGGGGGTTATCTGCTCCCAGCCTGCCATAAGTATTAACGAACGTGTTTGGATCGCTGGCAGCGTCTGAATACCCGGTGCTGTCGGTAAACCAAACGTCAATGTTGCCGTAGGATTTACTGTAGATAACAGAACCTGAGAACTGCCAGCCCTCAGCCATACGCTTGTTGAAGAGAAGCTCCAGGGCCCGGTATTTTCTCTTCAGCTCAGGAAGGTTCGCCGTCCGTTTAAAAAGGTCAGGAGCATCGTTCTTTCGAACATAGAAAGTCACAGTCCTATCGCCATAATCTTGGCTGGGAACAATGGCCGTAAACGGAATCCAGGATTTTTTCGCTCCGGCCTGGTCCATGTGATACCACCATTCACCTGTATCAGCAGCATACAGGCCATCTTCAAAAATATTCTTCTTGTTCTTGTAGATGAAGTTTAGTCCTAGAGAGAAATTCTCGAAGAGTTCGTGCCAGATACCTACCGTAAACTCATCATTGATTGGAGACTTGGCCTCAGGATCGAGCTGCTTTTTAGCAAAAGCAGAATCATAGGCTCGGTAGTCCACAGGATAAATCGTGAAATCATCGTTTTCATCAACCTGCTGATTGAAATTCATATCATACCAGTCAAAGCGCACATTGCTTGGATTCCTAAAGGGATGGAGGGGTGAAATGTACTGTAACATCATATACTCTGTGTAGTGGGAGTAAGTCGCTTTCAGGACAGTCTTTCCGTTGCCAAGGATATCAAAGGTCAAACCGATTCGTGGAGACAGAGTGTTCCAGGTCAACATATCGTTCCATGCCTCAGCCCTCAATTCTCCAAACGGATTGATGCCATCTGGATAGATTTCGGGATACCTGTCTGCTGTGTAAGGCCTGAAATAATTTTCCCCCAAATAAATAGACAGCGGATTTTTGCAGGCCGCTTTAAAGACAGCAGGCTGCCAACCCCAGGATCTGTCAAACCTGAGGCCAAGATTCAGGGTCAACCTCTCAGCAAAGGTCGCAGAATCCTGGATGTAGACGCCGATCCTTCGGGCTTTCCAGATTAATTTTGATGAGTCTTCTTCAGGGCCCCAGATATAGAAATATATCCTTCCCTTTCCAACATCAGGAACACCCTTCCAGATTGTTGTACCATTATAGTAAGGGCTGCCGTTTCTCCAGTACCACATCAGGTTGTCTTGGCGCCAGATATCCCAGTCACCGTAGGCATCCTCAAACTCCACACCGCCTTTAAACTCATGGTTCCCCCCCAGGAAGTCATCCTCAAAGCGAGTNNGGAAATCATCCTCAAAGCGAGTGAAATGGGCTTCGGTCTGGAGTTTTTTGCGAAGATAAGTCTGGTTGTAATTTGCTGTGGTAATATCTGCACTCATTCCTCCAAAGTTTCTTACCCGGGGGAGTCCTCGAGCCTCTTTCTGCATGGGGAGTGGGAACCAGTGTTGGACATAACCCACTCTTATTTCAAAGAACGTGTTCTGGTCAATAATATAGTTCAGGATACCATTTCCCATGTAGACTTTTTCATGGTCCCAAACATGAGTAGCTTGGGGAACCCTTGCTCCACCCGGATTTTCCCACATGGAGCGATAGCGCTCCACGAAGTTGAACATCCCCATGATTCTGAAGTTTGAAGCAACCTGGGTTGTGAGCTTCGCGAATCCCATCTTCTCTTCCTGGAGCCATTCACTAGGACCATGATATCGACCTAAATATGGGTCAGTGAAGGGAATAAAGCGGGTGCCTTCTGTTCTTTTGATATAGTGGATATTGGAGAAAAACCATAATCTGTCGGTCATAATCGGTCCGCCCAGGCTTAAAGAGCCGTCAACCCTACTGTGACCGTTATCCGTTTCAGATGCCACGATTCCCAGGGCCTGAATCTCTTCCTCTGGCCACAGATGCTGGACAAGATGATCATCAGTGTAATTGATGACAGCCCCTCCTGAAAACCTGTTTCCGCCAGAACGGGTAACCACATTGATGTAAGCTCCATCGGTAAATCCCACTTCTGGTGGATGGGCGCCCAAAACCATTTCCACCTCGTCTATGACATCAAAGTTGACGTTGGTCAAAAGATACCTGGTCACAGGATCATTCATGTTGACACCGTCAAAAGCATAGGTGTTTCCTCTAACCGAACTGCCGCGGATAGTGGATGTTCTTCTGTATTCTACATTTTCAGAAATGGCTCCAGGAGCAGAGTTAACGATATCATAGAGGTCTCTGGCCATCGGAATATTCCTCAGCAAGGCTTTGTCCATGATAACTGAAATCTTTGTCTGTTCCACATCCACAACCGGGGGAGAAGCGATAACGATCACCTCTTCTTCGATGGTTGTCATTTCCACGATAATATCAACTGTAACGATCATCCCCACTCGAACGACGATGTTCCCTCTCGTGACGGTCTTAAAACCAGGCAGCTCGGCTGTGATAATGTATGTACCAGGAGGAAGGGACGGAAACCTGAAAGCGCCAGCCTCTGTAGTTATATACGTCCTTATTCCCATTATGGACTCAGATTTGAGATACACAGTGCATCCTGGAAGGGTACGGCCTTCATTGTCAGTTATAGTGCCTTTAATGCAGCCTGTCTGCCGCTGAGCAAAAGACATTGTGGACAGTCCTAATGAGAGACATAAAATGAAAAAATATTTTGTAGATTTGGTGAACATTGTCACTCCCTTTTGGGTATTCCCTAACCGATATTATCCAGAAGTGGTTGTTTTAAAAATAAGAATATCAACTCCGTTGAAAATAGTCAATTTGCGTTTCTCTCTCATCATCTTAATTAAACTTAGATCAATAATAAATAGGCTCAATCGAATCTTAACCAACTCACAACACATCCTTAACCTTCTTATCTCAAAAATGTTATATTACTCATAATACTGATGTGAGATTCGGGAGAAAGGATGCAAAATTCACCTAAAGATAATATGGTGATTTTATTACAAAAAAAGATGCAACTTCGTCTATCAAGAGTAAAGAATCTGAATTAAGATGATAAAAATCGGTAAATCTAAATTATTGGCTTCGGCGGCTATTTTATTAGCCACATACATTTTTTTGGGGGCCAATTTTCTTGAAGCCAAAAAACAACAAAGAAAGGATTGGAAAGTTGAAATTCCAAAAAAAGCGGAAGCTATTGAAGAAGATTGGAATGTGTCCGGAAATTCTCCCCTTAATAGTAGTGACGGAAAATACTCAATCTATAAAAAAAACGATTTCGTTGAAGTAGATGTTAGGAGAATGGAAGATAGTGTCACTGAAGAAATCTATTACCTCTTTACATTAGAAATCCAAAATACTGAAAAAGATAATCCGTCAGCGACAGGGGCTTATTCGATTGGTTTTCAACATCTAAAATTCCAGGAAGGGAAATCCTACATTGACGATATCAAGGGATCTGGAGATTGCTGCTGCTGCGTTTTACCTCCCCATAAAGACTGTGTGACATGCACCAAAAAATCTGGATGCACCGGTAAATGTCTTGAGGATTTTTTAGAAGGCTATGATCATCCAAGTTGGGGATATGACCATGTTGTCATACATATGAAAATATATGGTGATATTGAAATTATGGATCCAGGCAGTTCTAAAACCACCTTCGGATATATGAGGAGGTTCGACATCTGGAATACTGGAGAGAGTCTCCTAAAAGGTAACGAAGATTATCACAATATTGTCTGCCGCTATCGCATACCTTTGGAGGATGTCAGAGTTGAAAGATCGGGTCCAGATGAGGACAACGGAAATACTTGGACTGTCATCATCAACCTGGATGGATCAAAAACCGATTGTTCTACACTGCCTGAGGGCACAAAACATCGAGAACTCTGCGAAAACATGAAAGGCAAATATAAACTCCTTGCTCTCCGGGAAACGTATTATCAAGGAGTCAAGAAAAAAGCGATATCAGGGAAAGAATTTATCGACTCCGTGTCTCGTATTGCCCTTGCAGCAAGAACTCTCTTCAAATTTAAATCCAAATGGACTCGGGTTGAGAAAAAAGAAAATTAAGCGAAAGTCGATATCAGATTTAATCGACCATCTTCAAATCAGCACCAAAGAAATAATAATTAGTACAATCAAATCTTAACCAAATCTCAACGCAACCTTAACCCATCCTATTTCATATTTCTTTATATTATGAATACCCACAATGTGGGGATGACTGCATGATGCATACAGATTCAATAAATCATTCAAAGATATGCTTTGAAAAGGAGGTGGTGCCGGAGAGAATAATCAAGAATATCAAAGAGAAAAACTAAATAAAGGAGGATAGAATGAAAAAATTTGAAAAATTTAAATTATTGATTTTATTGATTTTCCTATCAGTGGCCTTAGTTTTTGCGGGAGTTAATTTTCTCGAAGCTGATAAGCCCGACAAGCCTCCTGGAAAAAAACCACCTAAATGGGAATGGAAAGTTGCAATTCCAAATGAGGAGGAAGCCGCTGAATCTGGTTGTAATCTGTACGGAAATAATGGGACATACGAGAATAATGAATTCGTCGAAGTGAAATATTGGACATCTGAAGATAAGGATACTGGAGAATTCCATTCCATTTTCTCATTGAAAATTGAAAATACTCAAAAAGGAATATCTGATAATCCTGGGGATTATTCAGTCGGCTTTCGAGATTTACAGTTCATAGGATGTAAATCCTATTGTTTTCTCGGAGGAGAAGGCCCTTGCCGCTGTTGGGTCTTTCCAAATTACAGTTTATCCGGGGTCGATTGTTGTGAAGTTGATTGTTCTGGCCAAGGGAGTCCTGATTATTGGGTCATGAAAGAATTTATGGAAACATCTGCCCATCCCAGAGATGGGTATGACCATTTCGGCCTGAGGTTTTGGTTAAATACAGATATTGAAGCCATAGAAACAGGTGACACCTGGGAAGGAGAAGGTTATCTGTGGTGGTTTAATATTTGGAATACTTCAGATATTTTGCTCACCGGCAATGAAAAATATCACAATGTTGTGCCTCAAAGTAGCATACCATTAGAGGGAGTTGAAGTTTATAGGTCAGGGGAAAATGAATGGGAGATAACTATTGATCAATGTGGCCTATATGTTGCTGGAGGAGAATGTCCACCCAGCGCATATGGTCATACTGGTAGATACATTGTTTTTTGGGAGACTTATTATCAAGGAATCGAAAAACCGATAGGAAAGTCTGGCAAATCAAAAATCGAATCACAAACTCGCAGGGCACTTGGAGGGGCAACGGAATTCAAGTTCTTTACCAAATGGACGCGGTTTTAAACAAGGTAGGAAGATCATCCTCATCACCCCTAGCACTTATTGTTCTATATATCCGCGAAGCTATAGATCATATCAAAATGCCACTGCATTCCTTTCTTAATCTAAACTATTTCTTAAGGCGGACGATCATAAGCTGGACACCCTTGCTCTGAGGGAAGATTATCTCCTTTCTATTTTTATATTCGGCTCGTTCAGAGGAACGGGCCTCTCTCTTATTATCAAATCATACTTGATGAATTGACATCCAAAAAAGAAAAAACACAGGTTTAGACTTCCATATCGCTCCTTTCCTCGCGATGACAATTGATTTAACCTCGGCCCGATGAGTCCATCAGGCACTACAAAATAATCAACCGTTTCTAAATTCAACAAATGGGCAAAACGAATAAAATATCCTTCCAGAACAATTTGACTTCGAATTTCTCCTGGTATAATCTTCTATGGGGAAAAAGGGAAAAGAATTGGTTACATGCGAAAGAACCAGTCCCTCGATATAATAACAAGAAATGGGGGCCTCATCGGATGAAGGCAAGGCTCAATTGGCAGATTAAAGCCATTGTTATTTTCGCCGTCATCATCATCCTTCTGAGCATCATTCTAGCGGTATTTGCTATCCGTGAGGCAGAAAGAGAAAAGCTTGTTCTAGAAAGGAAGATAGCCGAAGACCAGGAAAGATCAGCAGGGCTCATCATCGGCCAAGTCAATACTTTTATCAAAGAAACGGAAGGCCGGATCGACGCGCTGCTTCAAGAAGATAAAATCCCACCTGACGAAGAAGTGCTTTCCCAAGCCTGCCAAAGGATAGTCGAGAGCGAGAAAATAATAAATGAGATCTTCTTTATCGAAGAAAAGGGCCAAGTTATCTTTCCTCTCGCTCGACCTCTTTTCTCTCTTCCAGGGGAAAGACGGGAGGCAAGAAAAGACCAGACAAGCCTCGATACTCTTCCCCTTTTTAAGGAGGCAGAAAGATACGAATTTGAGTTGAAAAATTATCCTCTGGCCATAAGTGCATATCAAAGGTTGATCATTACATTAGCTGATAGAGCCAACCGTGCAGTCCTCATGAACTGTATCGGGCGGTGCTACATAAAACTGAGAAAACATCCTGAAGCTATTCGAACATACCAGANNCCAGATGGAATCCCGGTTGGTTTACTAGCTCAATATCAGATAGGAAACATTTACAGCAGCATAAACAGAAGGAAAGGAGTCGAAGCCTTTATAGAACTCTACAACGGCCTTTTGGAACCACGATGGCCGCTGAATAGAAGCCAATTTCGTCTCTACAAGAACAAAGCCAAATCCTCGTTTGATGAACTTACAACTGATAACGATGAATCCCAGGATAAAAAAAGGTTCCAAAAAAAATGGGATGAATTGGAGCTTCTCGAAGGAGAAAAATTGAAAGAAACTCAGTCAAAAGAAAATCTCATCCAAAGGGTCATTCCCCTCCTGAAAACAGAAAAACCATCAACCCGCTCCACCACTCAACGTTTCTCTCATCATTCTCAGACAATCGAAAAAGAAACTTATTTGGTCACGTATGCGGCCTTGACAGACAATTCAATCTTGGGCATAAGAATAGATCCTGAAGCTCTGGCAGCAAAACTCCGCCCGTTAAACCAAAACTCTCTTCCTCTGCGAGACGACTGGCATATCCAGGTAAGAGATGGATCAGGAAACATCGTAGCGGGAAGAGACATATCACATTTGAAAAAACCTGCTCCAAAACTGTCCTTTTCTAGAAGATTTGATGAGGATTTCCCCCCTTGGGAAGTCCATATTTATCAAAGCGATCCTGACTCAATAAAGAGAAACTTCAACCTGAGGAGANNCTTCTCTCAGTTATTATTGTCATGTTGGCCATTCTCTCGGGAGGATTTCTGGCGATCAAGGCTACGGGCAAGGAGCTGGAATTAGCAAAATTAAAATCCGAATTCGTCTCCACAGTCTCGCATGAACTCAGAACGCCTTTGACTTCTATCCGGTACTTGGCGGAATTGCTCAAGAGAGGTCGAGTGAAAGAGGAAAATAAAAAACACATGTATTATGAAACCATAACAGATGAGAGTGAACGCCTCAGCAGACTCATAGAGAACATCCTCGATTTTTCCAAAATAGAGGCCGGGATGAAGGAATACCAATTTAAGGAGACAAATGTTACCGAACTCACACAAAATGTTTCTTCACGATTCCAAGAGCAATTTGCCCCAAAAGGATTTATCATCAAGAATGAGATTTCAGATAGAATGCCTCGACTTACAGTTGATAAAGAGGCACTCTCTCGAGCACTCTTTAACCTGCTCGATAACGCTGTAAAATATTCAGGAGAGAGCTCGAAAGTCATTCTTCGAGCCTGGTCTGAAAGAGGGCATGTCTTTCTTGAGGTAGAGGATAAAGGAGTAGGAATCAACAAGGAAGACCAGAAGAAAGTGTTTGATAAGTTCTATCGATCCGATAACATAGACGGTGAAGCTATCAAGGGAAGTGGCATTGGCCTCACTCTCGTTTCTCATATTGTCAAAGCCCATGGAGGTGTAGTCCATCTTGAGAGTGATGCAGGAACAGGAACCAAAGTGACTTTAAAATTGCCTGTGAAAAGAAAGTAAAAGAATGATGGATAAGATATTAATTGTTGAAGATGACAAAGCGATCATCATGGGCCTCAAAGATGACCTGGAGTTTGAGGGATATGAAGTCTCTGTCGCCTTCGACGGTAAGGAAGGACTCAGAAAGGCCATGGACCAGGACTATCAGCTCATCATCCTGGATATATTGCTTCCAGGTCTGAATGGCTTTGAGGTCTGCAAGAAGCTCAGGGAAACAGGTATGAACACACCCATTTTGATGCTCACAGCAGCCAGGACTGAGGAGATGGATAAAGTTTTGGGACTGGAAATAGGCGCCGACGATTACGTCACAAAGCCAACAGGCTCAAGAGAGTTGGTGGCAAGAGTGAAGGCCATCTTAAGAAGAACGAAAAAACAGGAAAAGACTGAGGAAATTTTTGAATTTGGCGATGTGTCGGTCAACTTCAAAAGTCATGAGGCTTTCAAATCAGGAAAGAAATTGCACCTGACAGCTCTAGAGTTTAAGCTCCTTAAATTCTTTATCGAGCATCGAGGAGAGGTGGTGTCTCGAGATGACATTCTCGATGAGGCTTGGGATGATGCTATCGTTTCTCCCCGGACAATAGATCCCCATATCGTCCACCTGAGAAAAAAAATAGAGGATGATCCGGCTAATCCAAAATACATCATAAGTATCAGGAGCGTAGGATACAAATTTGAGAGCGAATAACAACATAACCAAAACACATCTGAATCTTAATGCAATCTTAACCAATCTCTGTGGAGAATTTAGTATTCTTCTCCTGGAAATAGAGATTTTTAAGAAACGAATGGTCATGAGGAGAATCAAATTTTCGGAGACTTTGCTCATTCTCCTATTGATCATGTCTTCCGCTTTCTTTCTTCAAAACGCTCTCGCCCAAGAATCAGCCGAAGAACTGTATGAAGCAGGTTTATTTAAAAAGGAAGCCGAAGGAGATCTGGAAGGAGCTGTTCAAATCTTCCTCAAAATTATCGCCGATTTCCCTGAAAATAAAAAACTTGGAGCTAAAGCCCAGCTTCAAATCGGGAAGTGTTATGAAAAATTAGGATTGGAGGAAGCATCCAGGGCTTACCAGAAAGTGATCGAAAACTATCCTGAGCAGAGGGAAGAAGTCCAAGAGGCCAGAGAAAAATTATCCCTTCTGATTAGAGCTAAAACCGTCATTGAAAAACGTGATACAGAATTTAAAATCCGCCAGTTCTCAGGTCCTGATGTTGATATCTACGGATCTCCATCCCTCGACGGCCGCTATCTCTCCTATGTGGATTGGACGACCGGAGATCTAGCTGTACTTGAGATAACAACCGGTAAGACCCGCCATCTCACAGACGATGCTACTTGGGAGGACCCTGGTGAATTTGCTTTTAACTCCATAATATCTCCTGATAGTAAGCTGGTCGCTTACTCCTGGTGGAACCTGGAAGGGACCTATGATTTGCGTCTGGTGGGAATCGATGGCTCTGACCGTTGTATTCTTTATAGCGATGAAGATTACGAAGTCTATCCCGCTCAGTGGTCCTCTGATGGAAGAAAGATTGCCGTCAAAAGATACAGCCGGAAGGATGAGAATTGGCAGATCGTCTGGATCTTCGTAGAGGACGGATCAGTCCATATTTTGAAAACGATGAAAAATGGACAAACAGCAAAATGTGTGTGTCATTCGCCCGATGACCGATTCATCGCCTACGGCCGTCCGGTCGAAGAAGACTTTGGCAACTATGACATCTACATTCTTTCCACTGACGGAAGCGGAGAAACTTCACTGATCAAGCACCCGGCCAATGACAAGCTGCTCGGCTGGGCACCCGGGTGGAAGGAGATCTTATTTATAAGTGACCGCTCGGGAACATGGGATGCCTTCCTGATTCAGATTGAAGATGGCAAACCTCAAGGATCACCGAGACGTATAAAAGGCGAGATAGGACAGGCAGAGCCCTTAGGCTTTGCACAAGATGGTTCCTATTACTTCGGCCTGAGTACCCGTTGGTTTAATACTTATATTGCTGCATTAGACTTACAAACGGGTAAACAATTGGAGCCCCTAAAACAGCCCATCGTGGGATCCAGTTTTAAT
>JABAOF010019053.1_pt1 | contig 11540 bp, 5 predicted proteins | sample 7062171 | NCBI WGS metagenome assembly JABAOF01 (sample SAMN14538628, study PRJNA623070) | marine sediment metagenome | biome: marine biome [ENVO:00000428]; feature: marine pelagic biome [ENVO:01000023]; material: deep marine sediment [ENVO:00002113] | place: India: Gulf of Khambhat ... | reverse complement strand
ATATTTCTATTTTTTCTCCCGTTTTTATATGCAATTTGTCATTTGCATTTCCATTTTTCAAGCTAATCTCTAATGTATTATTCGAGCCTTCGAGTAGGAATAATTCGTTGTCTTTTGCCGTATAATAATTCGGATAGTAATTCATCACATATTTCTTCTCGCCTATTGCTACAGAATACTTATCCTTCTCTTGCTTTGCCAGATTGGTTATGATATTTCCGAATCCGTCGATTCGAACAACCATTCCCTCTCTTTCTTGTTTGTGAAGTTCCAATTTTTCTATTTCTTTGATTTTTTCACCTATTGTCTTGAAATTACCCATATCAATATTGGCCGCTGCTTTTGCAAATACGTCTCTGCCGTGAAATGTGCGGCTCGCATCTTTGGGGATGGGAATTCGTCTTATTTCAATTATGCTCTGTTCTTTAAGTGTTTCCCAGAGCAGTCCGTTATCCGGCCCGACAAAATAATAACTTTTTGTTTTCACGCCTATTGCTTTTCGCTCTGTGCCCACGCCAGGGTCAACTACACAGCAAAATGTTGCTCCCTCTGGGAAGTATTTGTAATTATTTTTGAGTATCCACGAAGCTTCTATTGTTTTTTGTGGCGAGATGCTATGGCACAAATCAACTATTTTTGCATCGGGGGCAATACTGTAAACCACTGCTTTCATCACGCCTACGTATTCACTTTGTCCAAAGTCTGTCAGTAAAACTATCATGCTAAGCTCCTAACTCGATATTTTAAATGTCAAGTCTATAATTTCAAATATGAAATCGAATCGGTTTCTGCTTGTCATTACGAACATCGCGTAGCGATATGAGGCAATTTCCTCCGGTATTTAGAATAAGCCTTTAGCTTTGAATAAGCCGANNAATAACCAATAGTCAATAATCAATTAAAAAGGGCCTATACCGATTGATTTGGCATAGGCCCCGAACCGACGTCCGCCTATGGCGGACTTAGTCTGCACCAAGCCAACACTATTGTGCCGGCTACCTGAAGGGCCACCTACCTATTTGGCCCCAGCTGCCAGGGTGGGTTGCGCCGCAACTTTACTGATAGCTTATATGCAGCAGCGGTGCCTCACTCGCACTTCCGTTGAAGGCGTTCCCACCGCCACCGGTGACCGTTGCCCGAGCTGTCGTCAGCGTTGTTGTCAAGCTTACACCAGGCCAGGGGACCTGCGGCTTATTTGCCGCCCATCAGCACGGCCTCGCCGAACAGGGCCGGATAACGCCAGTTGTCATTGTTGCCGCTCCAGTACTTGCGGATGTTATCGCGGATGTCTTCATCGGCATCGTTCAAGCCAATGTCGAATCCAAAGACGTGACCATTCACAGCCGGAATCGCGAGGTCGGCCAGCGGAATGGCGAACTCAATGTCGTAGCCAATCCAGGTGTCCACGACTGCGAAGTCGATGTTGTCTTTGGTGACATTGGCAGGGCCCCACTGGCCACCGGTGATGTCGATATCGGCCGGAGTCAAGTCCGCATGGTTGATCCGCAATTGCACATCATCCACCGCGTCGTACCGGCCATCTTCGCGGGTCGTGCCCTTGCTGTTATCGGCATCGAAGAATAGCTCAATACCATCGGCCTGATGATTGGTTTGCAGGTCGTAGTACATGTCATCGATGACGCTGACGAAGAAGTAGATGTTCGCGTCATCCCAACCGGCGCGGAACGAAAAACGAGCATCGGTGAAATCAGTCTGCTTGTTCGGGTCGGAATTGGTCAGGACGTACTTGTTGCAGGTGATTTCGGGAAGGGATTTCCATCCGGCTTCCATGACACCGTCGACGTTGAGGTCAAAAGTGACCCTGTCCACGTCCAGCATGTCGCCGACCGTTCGGCTGACGAGTCGTGCTTCCCCGAACAGGCTGGGGTTTTGCCAGGAATTATTGTCGTCGCTATGCCAACGCATGATGGTTTCACGACCACCGCCAGAGTCATTGTCATTGATCTGCACTTCGAATCCGATGATGTTGTTGGGGGCAATTCCACTGGAGATTTCAACGCCATTGGCGTCAAATACCGGCTCAGGGTCCTCCGAAGGGTATATCTGCAGTACCTCCAGCGGGAAGGATGCTTCGATGTTGTAGCCCAAATCGGTTAGCAACACTTTGAATGCCGCCCCATCGACAGGTAGACTACTATCGATATCCGTCAGCTCCACGTCGTCCACAGTGATACGGATCTGGTTGTCGTTGACACCATCGTAGCTGCTGCCTTTGCTGTTGTCGCCGTCGAAGTAGATCTCGACGCCATCGCCCTGCCAGTTTGAGAACTCGTAGTCAATGACACTGTCTTGAACTTCCACGAAGATGTAGAAGTTGTTTGCATCGTACATAGTCTTGAAAGTACCAAACAGGTCGTACCAGCTCTCGGGAGGGGCACTGGCGGTATTGATCATGTCGGTGATCAGGCATCTCGTCTCGCCGACGTTGTGCCAGACGCCGTCCAACTCGCCATCGATGATCGGTGCGACGGACGTCTTTGGAACAATCACGAGACCGGGCTCACTGGGAGCCGCCGTCTGTCCATACAGCCGGATATCGTCAATGTACAATGTGCCGCTGGCGCCGTGGCCGTCAATGCCGATGGCCAGGCTGCCGACACTCTGAAGATTCAGGCCTGATGCTGTCAAGTTAATGTTCCAGGGTCGCCACCCTGCCCGCGCTATGTTACTGGTTTGTCCATCGTATGGAATCTTGTTGCCGTTGATTTTCGCATACAACTGCCCGGTGTTGCCCGCAGTACCGTGGAACCACAGCCCCAGTGTTCGAACGCCGCTCACGGTCCAATCCTGCGCCGGCGTCAGCGTCAGCTCTGCCTCTGAATATGCTGCGCCGCCGGTGTTGCTGTAGGCCAGCGGCATCGACTGCTTACCGCCGTGGACGATAGTCCGCTCGCAGAAAGGAGCATTCTCATAACCAACGATAGAGCCGTTTGTCGGGACGCCGTATCCATCTAACCACACGTTAAATATCCTCTTGCTCGCCAGGTCACCGGGGTCAAGGTCATTGTAGCTCTCAAAATCGTCCACGACCAAAAATTGTTGTGTCGTAAAGCTCCAGACGTCACCTTCCGACGTTGTGGGGGTCTCGGCCATATTGACCTCGTTAATCTTCCAGTAGTAAGTCATGTCTAAATCAAGCGATAAGGGACCATAGCTGGTCTCGGTCATGGTAGTAACAGGAGCATTACCGTCTATCACAGCCTGCTCGTCAGTGCTGAGGTACACATCGTGCTGGGCCGCTTCTCTGCCCGCTCTGAAGCTAAGGATCACATCCACGTCCACATCTGTCGCCCCGGAATCCGGGTAGGGCTCTCTTGCATGGACAGGTATATAGAAGAAGCGGACCTCGCTGAGACCATATTGGTTCAGGATGCCTCCCCAGTTGCTGTTAGCCGTGAGCTTGACATACTTTGCTGCTACGCCGCCCATATCAACAGTTGTATTGTGTGCATAGTCGGATGCGCCAGGCGCCCGGGCAAACTCGTGAGTAGCACCCAATGTCGTATAGTCGGTGCCGTTGACCGAATATTCAATGGAAACATCTTTGAACCCCAAACCGATGACCGGCTCCAAACTCTCATTCGAGTTCCATACCCACAGCTCATAGAGTTTGTAAACCCTGTCGAACTCATATTCGATCCAAGTTGGCTGTGGTCCTGTAGTACCACTCAGCCACATATTGTCGTCAGCTTCTTTGCCGTGCAGTAAGCCACTGTCATCCAGTCCCGAGCCGTTGACTGTATTTTCAGGTCCTTTACCTACGTCACTGCTGGAAGCTGTAGCAGTTATGTTCCCGATGGCATAAGCAATTGGCTCGGTTGTAAAACTCCAGAGGTTACCTTCGTGTACGGTGAAATCGGGCGGGCCATTGACCTCATCGACGCGCCAGTAGTAAGTCTTGTTGAAATCAAGGCGTTGGGGCCGAGCATAGCTGTTGGCATCCAGGGTGATACCACCAATGCCATCGTTGACGTCATTGAAGTTCTCGCTCAAGTAAATTTTATGCCCATTGACCGAGGGCGCAAATTCTCCCGGCTTCCAGCTAAGGACCACGTCTCGTGGCACATCTGTTGCCTCGTCAGCCGGGCTTGGCTTGCGGGCCTTCGCCGGCGGGCCACCTTTCCACTCAAACAGCTCCACTATGTCCTCTGCTGTCAAGGCCCGGTTGTAAATGCGGGCCTCATCCATGCTGCCCACAAAGGTTTCATTGTTCGTAGCAGACACGCAACCGATCGATACGATGGTGGCGTCCGCGGTATCTCTAAAAGTAATATTCCCACTTTCGACTTCCTCGGCATTGACATACTGCACTGCGGCGCCGTTGTCCCAGGTCAGTGCCACATGAATCCACTCATTCGGATAGGAGGCGATGAGCCCATTACCCCAGGCCAAAGCCTGACTACCTCCGACTCGAAACACGAGATCGCCGGCTGGCGTGGCCTCCCAGAACCACTTGATACCGTCGGGGGGCTCCCATCCCTGACGTTTACCGAAGATGCCCTGGTGGGTGATACTATGACCCTGACCCTCCCAGTTTATCCAGGCCGCCAGAGTCATGGCATTGTTGGCGGCCGTGGGATCAAGGGGCCCAATCACGACTCTTTCACCGGCCGTGTCGAGATGCACAGCCGTATCTATCACACCGGGCACCCACTCCACATTGCCATTGAAGGTGCCGTTATTGCCGTTGCCGGTAACATCGGCGGCCGTGGTACCCGATGCCTCGTCAAACGGCCAGTAGCCAATCAGGCCTGCGGTGATATCCGCTTTCGTCACACCCACAGCCTGACCCAGTACCACAACAAAAGACATTAAAAGAATCAATTTCCTACACATAATAATCCCCCTTTCAAAAAAGAGAGTTGAGTTAAAAACGACCGATAACAATCTTTACGTTCGCTACATTCTATCCGTTATCTGCCCAAGACAATTTGTTACGACTTGATTCTACCTCCTTCGTTGGGATCGGGCCTCATTTTGCAATAAGTCGCAAAATGGGAGCCCTCCCAAACGTTCTTTATCGCGTTTAGGGTCCCGTTCAAAAGCCTGAGATGGACGGGTAACTTAAAAGTGAAAATCCCAAACAAGCTATAGAAATTTCGCCTGCTGGAAGATCGAAAACCCGCAAATTCCAACAATCTTGTTTATACCAGATTAGCCACCTTTCCGTCAAGGAAAACCCCTGGACAAATTGACAATCATGCATGCCTTTTCGACAAGATTATGCAAAAACGCGGAACTTGTTTACCTGTGCTCGTACGCTCACAATCCAGGAACCGTAAATCACGAGCCACAGGTCGCCAGTTCGTAGGTTGAACTACCAACAGGAGACTTTGTGTCAAAGCCGGAAATGGCCCAAAAAACTCGAAGGGTTGGCAGCAAAACTTGTATTTTAAATTTTGATCAAAAAGCGTGTTTTTTTACGGATTTTTGTGAATTTTTTGAAATTTTTACGAATTTTTGCTGGTTTTTGTCAATTTTTGAAGCTGCGGCAGAAACAGCATAAGCCCTGTATTGAGAAGAACTTATAAGGATTCCCCCCAGAATTCCTAAGAGCTAAATGTCGAAATGCCGGTGCAGGTCCGACCCTGGCTGGCCCTTTTTGGCCGCTGGGTTCTCGATAGGATTTTAGGAACCCCAAATCAGCTAATTTGTGTTTTTTTCTTGACCAATCTACCAAAATACCATACCATAATGCAAAGTAAGCAGCTGATGACGAATAGGATTATGGGTGCTCCCGTATCTTCTTGGGGATTTTATCGTTGGTTTGCAAAGGTACGGGTAAAGGGAGAAGGCTTATAAGCCCTCTCTAATGGTAGTTAAGTCGTAAAGACGCTTTCAGCGCCTGTTGTAAAGCGAGAGCAAAAACTCGATTCTGGACCTTTGATGTGGCGCTGAAAAGTGAATTTAGCGTGAAACGAAATCTGCTTGAAAGAGCGTTCGCTTACCTATGAGGGAGTATTGGGATTGAGCATAAGATCAGCCAATTGCGAGAAAAAAGTAAATTTCATAACGCCAAAAATGCCACGGTTACAGGAAATTTTGGCTACAAGTAGCTGATTTTGCACTCTGGCGAAAAGGATTTCGTAACTCACAGCCATTGCTTTTAGACTTTCCTACCGGAAAACCCACAATCTGTCTCTTTGAGTGATTTTCTTAATTCTATGACAACTGAAAGAGAAAGGTAGGAATTATGAGTACCATAATAATGACAATTTGGGACCAGCCTGCTCTGATGATAATTTTTGGTTTTCTCCTGGGAATCTGTCTGGCTGCAATCATTTACCAGATGATTTCCAGAGCAAAGGCCAAAACCTTCGAGCAAGAGATGCAGCGGCAGAGGGAAGGCGCCAAAAGAGAAGCGGATAACATAATTAAATCCGCTCAGATTGATGCCGCCGCAGAGGCCATCAAGAAGAGAGAGCAATTCACATCTGAGGCTGATAAAATCCGTGCAGAGTTGCATGAAACCGAAATGAGATTGACCAAACGCGAGGATGCTATTGACCGTCAGGTCGAGTTGCTCCAGCAGCGGGAAAAAGGATTAAAACAGAAGGAACAAGAGATCGACAGGAGACTGCACAATGTTGGCGTCAGGGAAAAACAGCTTTCTGTTGTGATGGCACAGCAGAAGAATCAACTGCTCAAAATCACCGCAATGGACATTAATGAGGCCAAGGAGTTGCTGTTAAAGCGGCTCGAAGACGAGTGTGAGCACGAGATGTCAGCTTTGATTCAACGTAAGGTTGAAGAAACCACCGAAACTGCTGACGAAAAAAGCCGGGAAGTAATAAGTGCCGCCATTCAGCGTTACGCCGCTGAGCAGACCTGTGAAGTAACTGTCTCGACCGTCGATATCCCGAATGACGATATGAAAGGCCGAATTATTGGTAGAGAAGGACGCAATATTCGCGCGTTTGAAAAAGCTACCGGCGTAGATGTCATCGTCGATGACACTCCTGGAATGATCGTTGTCAGCGGCTTCAGTCCCGTCAGGCGTGAGGTTGCTCGTCTTTCGATGGAACGGCTCATACAGGACGGACGAATACATCCGTCTCGAATCGAGGAACTTGTCACTCAGACCAAAAAGGACGTCAACCATAAGCTCTTACAGCTCGGTAGAGACGCCGCCGTCGAGACCAACATAAGAGGATTGAGCAATAAAATACTCAGTTTGATTGGTGCTTTGAGTTACAGAACAAGTTATGGCCAGAACGTGCTTCGCCACAGCGTTGAAGTTGCTTTTCTATCTCAGGTTATGGCCGATGAGCTTGGGCTGGACGGCTCAGTGGCAAGGCGTGCGGGACTGTTGCACGACATCGGCAAGGCCATCGACCACGACGTTGAAGGCAACCATCCCACTATAGGCGCAAACTATCTCAAACGCTTCAACGAATCGTCCATTGTGCTGAATGCCGTCGCGGGCCATCACGGCGATATCCCTGCGGATAACCCTTATACTCCGCTGATAGCTGCCGCCGATGCAATCAGCGCTTCGCGCCCCGGCGCCAGAAGAGAAACACTCGAAAGATATATTAAACGACTGGAAAAGCTTGAGGAAATCGCCGGCAGCTTTAAGGGTGTCGAAAACGCATACGCAATTCAGGCCGGCCGGGAAATCCGGGTGATTGTAAGCGCCGATGAGGTTGATGATGAAGCGGCGATGAAAATTGCGCGTGAGATTGCCATCAAGGTCGAAGACGAGATGACCTATCCCGGCGAAATCCAGGTAACACTGCTGCGAGAGGTCCGCTGCGTCGAGTATGCCAGGTAAAGAGTCGTGAATAAGGAACCAAACCACAAGTCACGAGACAGATATCATGAAATTAAATGTTCTTTGTATTGGTGACATAGTGGGTCGGCCCGGTAGACGTATTGTTGCCGATAAGCTAAAGCCATTGGTCAAAGAACTGGGTGTTGATTGCGTAATAGCCAACGCTGAAAACGCCGCCGGCGGCTCCGGCCTGACCCCACAAATCCATGACAAGTTACTGCGGTACGGGGTAAACCTGGTTACATTAGGTGACCACACTTACCGCAAAAGAGATATAATCGCGACGCTGGAGACAGCCGAGAATATTGTCCGGCCTGCGAATTTATCCGAGCGTGCAGCCGGCAAAGGATTTGCAGTTTATAAAACCGATAAAGGACCGACTATAGCGGTCGTCGGTTTGATAGGTCGTCTCTTTATGAGGCCGGCCGATTGCCCCTATAATGCTGTTGACAGAATCCTGCCGCAAGTCGAGCAGGAGGCCGACATCATAATCGTTGACTTCCACGCCGAAGCCACCAGTGAAAAGGTCGCTATGGGTTATCATCTCGACGGCAGGGTCAGCCTGTGTTTCGGCACTCATACCCACGTTGTAACCGCAGATGAAAGGATACTGCCCAAAGGTACCGCATATATCACTGATATCGGTATGACCGGGGCGCACGATTCGGTCCTCGGGCGAGGGCTCGAGAGCGTCTTAAAGTCGTTCAGAACACAGATGCCGTTCCCGTTTGAAATAGCAACCGACGATGTGAAAATGAATGCAATTTTAGTTGCCATTGACGGGGCCACGAAAAAGGCCGAGCGTATCGAGCGAATTAGAATCAATGCAGACAGCGAGGATTCGACAAGATACGACAGTGATGACGGCAAGCCGGAATATTTGAACAATAACTTCTAATCGTCTCCCAGCCCATCCTTGATGGACTGGACTGGAGGATGACCAAAAATGCGTAGTTTAAGCGAAGCTTTTGGTCTGTCAGGGCCTCTCTATCAAAGCGGTAAATTAACGATACCGCTACCTGTATTGCTTGCTGTCGGATTGATGGTGCTGATGAGCGCGTCAGCTTCGTACGCTGAGCCAGATTTTTTTTGGGACCGCGCTGCCTACTGGGACGTGCGATATCCAACATGCTTTACTCATGGCCGGTCCCTGCGGGACGCTTTCGAGTTTGACGGCTACAAGATTCTCGACGCCGACCAACTCAAGACGTGGATGGATGCTCGCATCGCCGATGGCATGCCAAGTGTGGTTGTGTTCTGCCAGGACATCGCCCCGGATACTGTGGTAGAGTCGATGTCGTCTAGATGTACGCTTCGACTATATCTTGATGCAGGTGGCAAGATAGTCTGGTACGCGGACATTCCCATGTGTTACCAGGGTCACTCAGACGGTACTCGGACCGATTGGGGGAATAATGGTTCGATCGATATACTGGGCTTCAATGCCGCCAGCGGTCCCTGGGACACTCAAGACGAGGTGGCTTTTACTGTTGATGGGGTCAATTGGGGGTTAACCGAAACATGGCAATCCGAACGGCCAACATCCCGTAGCGGTCTTCGTGTTCTGGCTGAAGATGCCAGCAGATATGCCGCGGCGTGGGTGAAGCATTATGTGCCGGACGACACCTACAGGGGATTCGTCAGACTGTTTGACCGAGTCGGCGAGCCCAACATCAATGACGTTCGACGTGTGGCAGAATACCCTAACGTGCCTGAGCCGATTGTCTTCGATAACCAGGCAGAAAGCGAAGACGACATCATCGCTACATTTCTCTACCCATGGTATGGAAATCCCACTACCAGCGGTTTGTGGAATCATTGGGAGGGAGGGAGTGACCCACCAAAAACATGGTCTGCCAATTACCTTCCCAACTATCCGGATTCCACATGGAACCCGAGCGTCCAGTTGTACGACAGTTCAGACACAGAGCTCTTGCGATGGCAGGATAGAGGCATGGCCCGCGCCGGTATTGACATCGCTATCGCAAGCTGGTGGGGAATTGGCGGCTACGAAGACGCTGCATTTGCCAGAGCCATTAGGGTGTGTAAGAGCGTCCAATGGTGCATTTATTATGAGCCGGAGGGATATGGTGACCCTTCTCCACAGAAAATCTACAACGATATCAAGTACGTTATTGATAATTACGGTCCGACACGCAACTATGCCAAGGTCGACGGTAAGTGGCTCGTATTTGTCTACGTGGCGGGTGGTGAAGAGGCGGCCAGCCGGTGGCGTAATGCAAAAGCTATGTTAGCCTCTGGTGGATACGATGTTTACTTGAATGGAGATGGAGCAAGTGCACCGGACACATGGGATTCAGTTCATTCTTATAGCCCCATCTTCTATCAGGGCCTTACCGATACACTTCCTAACGTGGATGACTCAGCCTGGATATCTCCTGGGTTTTGGGGGATTGACGAGAGCCCCCGTCTGGAGCGCTCGTTGAGCGAGTTCACATCAGCGTGGAATGATATCATCGCGAATAGGGAGAACTACCGATTCATTCTTATCGAGACTTGGAATGAATGGCATGAAGGTACACAGATTGAGCCGGGCCAGGAAATTGTTCCCGACCCGGGCGGCTACTACCCGGCCGGATACGATTATGGGTACGATTTTATTGATGTGATTGGACCTGCTGCAGTGAACGACCTTCGCTGGGAATCCTCTGGTCATCGCCCTGTTGTTCCTGTTCGTTTGGAAGCCGAAGAAATGGTCTGGGAAGAACGTGCATTAGCAGAAAGCCCTTCCGAATGCAGGATTCCTAAAGAAGGTATCCGAATCGGTTCCTCAATTTTTGTCCCAGACTCAGGTGACGTGATATTCACTGTCCGGACAAAGGCTGTGCTAAATAGATTTGAACGATTGCTCCGTTGGCCGGAGCTCGTACTTTACTTGGATGATACACAAGTTACCCGTTGGCAAGTTCAATCTTCAGCTTACCAGGATTATTCTGATGTTGTGTCGCTTGGTAAAGGCATCCACAAAGTGGAGGTAGGGTTTGATGAGCCGTCAGGTTCTTACTGGGACCTTGTAGTGGATTTTGTTGATGTTAAAGCGAATGAAGAAAACTGAGCGATTCATTATACCCTTCTCGACGGACTGTCGTCGGGTGCGCCTTGTGGCTCTCGCCCCCTTGTCTTCTGTCGAAGGCAGGAAGGGGGGCTGGCCTGTGTGTAAAAGATTCCTGAGGTATTCGATCTGGTCGGTATACTCCGGTTGGTCTGCAAGGTTGAAGTACTCGCCGGCGTCTGTGTCATGGTCATAAAGTTCGGTTCCCCGCCTGCCTTGGTCCCACTCCACATACCTCCATCTCTGAGTGTGAACGGCCCTGCCGAAGATACTGCCCCGCTTAACCTGAATATACCCGGCCTCTTTCCAGGGCGTAGCAGGGTCGTTGAGCAGCGCCCGAAAGCTGATGCCCTCTATATCTTCGGGCTCACCGGTCAGGCCGCACAGGTCGGCCAGGGTGGGAAAGAAATCCACGAACTCTACTATCTCGTGACAGGTGTCCCCTACCGGCGTTTCACCGGGTACCACCATTATCAAAGGAGGCCGATGAGACCGCTCGAAAACCGTGTTCTTGTTCCACCACCCGTGTTCGCCCAGGTGATAACCGTGGTCTCCGAAAACCATGATGATAGTATCAGCCATCAGGTTGTTGTCCTGCAGACCTTGAACGACCTTTCCTATCTGGGCATCGACAAAGGTGGTACAAGCATAGTAGGACCTCAGGAATTCCCG
>JABAOF010000109.1_pt2 | contig 11541 bp, 24 predicted proteins | sample 7062171 | NCBI WGS metagenome assembly JABAOF01 (sample SAMN14538628, study PRJNA623070) | marine sediment metagenome | biome: marine biome [ENVO:00000428]; feature: marine pelagic biome [ENVO:01000023]; material: deep marine sediment [ENVO:00002113] | place: India: Gulf of Khambhat ... | reverse complement strand
AACGCAAACCGTCCATCGCCCCTTTTCCAACAAGCGAAGAATACTACAAGTCGCGCTCAGTTTCAACCCCTAACGCAAAAAAAATACGAGTGCCTAGTTGACAGATGTATGCGTCACAGGATATAGTAATTGTACACTAACAGAAAGGGCAATATGTACCTCGGAAATTGAGTATATTTTCCTGGAAGGAGAATACCATGAACCCCATAGCAAAGTTTCGTAAGGACTGGCAGTTGACGCAAAAAGAAGCGGGAGAGGTTTTATCGTGCTCTCAGTCTCGGATCAGCCATTGGGAGTCTGAAGACGATCCCCTATCCAAGCGGATAGAGGACACCATCTTTCGGAGAGAGCATGATCTTTCATCCTGGCCACGGGAATACAGAAGTCATGCAACGGAGATCGCAGCGGCTNNCTCGAGACTTGCCCTTTTAATTAGCTTGCAAGGGCATCATCGACCACTCAAGAACGCGGGACCAGCGGCTGGCAGGAACATTGACGAAGCTAACCTCCATCCCTAGAATTTCTGTAACTAGTCGGTAGGCCGTTTCTTTTTCGAAGGTGAGGTAGTCCGTATATTCTTCTCCCGGAATATGTGTGCACCTTTCCTGGCCGTCAATGCTGCATATGCTAGAGACTTTTCGAAAGCCGATAGATAGGTAATGGAACAAACCCTTACGAATGCGGTCTTGCGCGACGTCGTCTCGAATTTCTACAAGCATCTCTAAATAATATAATTCGAGATCTTCATCGTATTTGACTTCTGTATGCTGAATAGTTCCTACGCAAAGAAAGGGATCATCCCAAGCATGGCCTATTAAGACAGGGCGCTTTATGAATGTCGGACCGAATAATTCCAATGCTCCGCGTGTGATAATTTCCCCGCGAACAGTCTCGGAATACGTCGCCGCAAAGCGACAATACATAACATCTTCTGGAAGTGTTTCCACGCTAGACTTAGGTACGGCAAGCGTGACAAGTAAGAGAACCGCCATAAGTGACGATGGTAACAATGCTTTCATCTCGTCTGCCTCCAATATGTCCCTGGAGGCGAACCACCCAGTATCTAATAATAGGGGAAACAGTAACGAAATTGCAAGCGCCGATAAATTTTCTGTTGGGCGGAGGTTGACATTGTATGCGCTATAGGATATACTGATGTTGTCAATGAAACGTAAAACAAACTTGAAAGGGGGATGAAATGGGGTTGCCGGGATACGACGCATGGCGGTTAATGGGGCCGGAAGATGAGCTATGGGGAGAGTGTGAGTCGTGCGGGTCCACTATTGACCTAGAGGGTATCAACCATTGCTCCGAATACCGCAAAACAGAAACAGGCTATCTCTGTGAATGGTGCGACAAGATGGGAGAAGGTCGAGAAAAGGAGGCTGCGGACGATGAACAAGCTTTGGGATAGTTTGTCATATACCATAGGGCATAAACCGATGATGATAGATGGGAACAATTTATCCGCCCGAAGCGTGAAAATTGCGGTCCATATGGAGGAATGGGTTTGGGATGACGCTTGGGGTCATGTGGATAGCCAAGTTCGAGAAGTCTCTATACCCTCTCCTATAAAGAGAAGATGAAAGGGAAAAGAATGCTAACCCGAGATAAAGTGTTAAGCGCGTCGGACTTATGCGTTCTTGTGAAAATTCCGGGAGAAAAAATACCGGCAACGGTAAAAATTTCTAAAAAAGCTGCGCTGAAAATGTTGAAAGTTTGTAAGGGATCTGATAAGATCCATTGCGCATTCATTTGCGAAACGTTAGTTATCGGATCAGCTACATGAAGCTTCGAAACGGAAACGAACGTGAGAATAAAAAAATGAAAGGGGAAGCGCATGGGCCAGATAGTAGAGCTCATTCTTAATTTGGAAGACCCCCAGTGGTCCAGCCCGAAAATAGTTGACTTTGTCGACCACCTCGTAAGCCACGCACGACTTCTTGCCGAAGAGTACAATGGGCGCTCATCCGGGCAAATACGAACAGAAGGCGACGACTACACACCCGAACAATGGCTGGAGGTAAACCTTGAGATATTCCGCCGTCGCCTAAAAAAAGAGCCTCGAATAAAAAACGATGTGCTTTGGGTTGAACAACGGCGATCCAATACGCCAAAGTTGATCGTTATCCAACAAACCGCGAAAGGGGTTAAACATGTCCGAAAAGCTTAGGGCACATACTCCCTACCATAATTGCGACGGGAAGCGCGTAAAAAACGTTACCGGCATAACCGGAAACATCGGCTGGAATACTTATCCCCTTATGTATTGGGGAAACAACCTGGGGCTCGAGGGGTTGGACTGCAAGGAAGTGATGCGAGAAGCCGCAAATATTGGAACCATCGGCCATAAGATGATCCAAAACCATTTCACCGGGGAACGGCTTGATCGAACGAAATACATCCCCGAAGAAGTGGAAAAAGCAGAGAACGTTTACAATTCGTTCCTGGAGTGGGAAAAAGATCACAAGCATTTGACAATAACTATCTGCGAGCTCAAAACCGTATCTGAGACGCACCAATACGGCGGAACGCTTGATGCTGTCGCAGAGGGTCCGGAGAACGATCTTTATCTTTTGGACTGGAAGAGCTCGAAGGGTATCTATCCCGTTTACGGCTGCCAGGCAATGGCCTACAAAAAGGCGATCGAGGAGCAAGAAGACTTGGAAATTACCCACTGCTGGATAGTCCACCTAGAAAAAGAGCGAATTGGGTACGACATCTGGAAGATGGATCCACAAGAGCAAGAAGCAGGGTGGGAGTGCTTTCAGGCCGCGCAAGTTCTCGCGGAAAAACACAAAATTTTAAATAGGAAGCGGGCGTGAAATTCACGAACTCGCGCAGCTTTCCTGTAGTCGCTGCTGCACATACGGAATGTTACTGTCTTTGCAAAAGAGCAACTTTGTATGGACTTCTTCATGAGGTGGGAAACTACTTTTTTGAAGCTGTGGAAGAAAATGGGGATCCCTGGTACGCCATTCGCTCCCACCAAGACGACATAAAAAGGAAATTGGCCCATGACTGAGGAACAAAAGATCGACAAGTTGACGCCGGAACAAGAAGAAGAAATGCCGAAGTACGTTGAAAAGTGGACGAAGATCGGTCTATGTTGTGATCCTTTGAACTTCGAAGCCTCCAAGGAAGCGTCCTGCCGCGCGTACAAAGAAGCCGAATTGGAACCTCCGAAATACTTTTTCCAGTTCCAGTCTCCCATTAGCGCCGCCGTAGGCGGCTATCTCATCAAATTGTTCTTCCAGTCCCTCTCAAAAGTTGAGGCTTCGGTCAATTCTAATGTTTTGGAGACCACATCCTTACCTAGGAAAGAGAAAACTGGGAGAATTGAGAGCCCCCCTTCTACCAACGAGTTCAAGCGCATAAAAACCCTAATGACATCCGGCCTCGGGGAGAAAATTTCCAGATCCGTAGAGCCCAAAACTATCGACAAAGTCGTCGACGAAGTCCGAATACAAATTTTCAACGAAGTCATAGCGCCACTAGGGAACGGTTCGCGGCTCGATACAGAGACTGCGAATGTGTTCCGCAAGACTTGGGCAATGGTTGTAGATGATCTGACGAACAAGGATAACCGCGAAACCCAAAACGAAGTCTGGGAGCAAGTCCGAGCACAGGTCTGGGGAAGCCATGACGCGGCCGGCCTCTCATTTTACGACTTCTTCCTAAATGTAGTTGGCCTAGAGTGTTGCAGACGCCTAGAGCCACTTATGGACATCGCCAAGAATTGTGGCTGGTGGGCACCATACGAAGGATACGTCATCTTCCAGGACCGACACCAAGAATTACACCGGGACGAAAGAAATAGGATACACAATATGGAAGGCCCTGCTATAATGTATCCAGACGGGTTCTCCGTATACGCCGTTCACGGAGTCCGCGTCAACCGCGATCTTATAGAAAAACCGGAAACAAACACCGTCGAAGCAATACGAACAGAAGAGAACGCGGAAATACGGAGGATCCGTATCGAAATATACGGCTTTGAAAACTATTTGCGGGATGATGAGTTCGAAAAACAAGCACAAGACGACTTTGGCACGCTTTGGCGCAAAAAGATGCCGGGGGACGAGCCAGACCTTGTCATGTGTGAAGTGATAAACAGTACGCCTGAGCCGGATGGAACCAATAAGCATTATGTGTTACCGTGCCGCTCGGATGTCCGAACACCGCATGAAGCGGTTAGCCAGTCCTTTGGTCTTACCCCTGAACGTTACAACCCAGAGAAGGAGAGTTAAGAATGGAAAAAGTAAAGCAGCAATATCGACAAGGTGACGTGCTTGTGAACAAGGTTGATGAGATCCCTGCCGGTGCAAAGAAGGTCGAGTGGAAAGGACGGGTAGTTCTTGCGGAAGGTGAGGCGACCGGCCACGCTCATACGGTCACGGTTGACGGAGTTACTGAATACAAGACCGATGATAACCGGCGCTTTCTGCAGATCGAAAAGACGAAGCGTCTCAACCACCAAGAGCACGACACTCTTGTCCTGAAGCCCGGAACGTATGAGATCACCCAGCAAGTAGAAGTTTGGATGGACGAAGTCCGACAAGTTATGGACTAAGCGCCTATGGTGGCCTTTGTGCGCGTGAGGACCCATCTTTTCTTGAGAGAGGTGGTCGCTGAATACAAAGAATAAGCGACAGGGCAAGGGCCACGAGTAGGCTTCACAATAGAGAGAGAATTCCACAACAAACACCGAAAGGGATAGTGTATGTTCAGAAAGGCAACAAAGCAGGACGTAAAGCTTCGAATGGCTCTTTGTGGTCCTGCGGGGGCCGGGAAAACATGGTCCGCGTTAGAATTAGCGAAGAACCTTGGAGGGGAAACGCTGTTGATCGACACGGAGAGCGGGTCTTCCGAGAAGTACGCAGACGACTTTGACTTCTTCGTAGAGCACTTGCGGGATCACAACCCCCAGAATTACATCAACCTTCTTGAAAGGGCGGCAAGCTTCAATATCAAGAATGTCNNGGAAAAACGGAGCTTTGGAGCTTGTAGATAAGGCATCGAAAAAGTACAAGGGGAACAACTTCGTCTCTTGGAGAGATGTCACCCCCCTATACAACAAGATGCTTGACGCCATTATTTCGTCACCTTTCAATGTTATCGCCACTCTACGGACGAAGACGGAATACCTTATCAACGCAGACGAGAAGGGGAAAAATAAAGTCGAGAAGATAGGAACAGCCCCGATCCTGCGAGCCGGAGTAGAATACGAGTTCGACATAGTAGGCGATCTTGATCTTGACCACAACTTGGTCATAAACAAGACTCGCTGCAGCACATTAGATGGTGCGGTCATTAACCGACCGGGAGAAGAATTCGCAAACACGGTCAAGGAATGGTTGTGCGCCACAGGGGACGCCAAAAAAAACGACTCACTACAGACCGATCAGCCCTTCACAAAGGTGGGGGCTTCATTCGAGGCGAAGGCGCAAGAGACAGCAACAACCACCAAAAAGGGTATAACGGAAAAGAGTAAGCAAGTTATGTTTGATCTTGCTACGTCCGTCCATATGGATACGGGAACGTTCAAAGATATGATCTACTTTGTTATCGGGGACGGATGGAATGGAACGACTGACGATCTCACGGTAACACAAGCTCAAGACATCGTGGACAAGCTCGGTTGTATTCGAGATGGGCAACTGGTTTACGGGCGTGATCCAGAAACGGGTCAATTTTTTATGAAAGAGCCAGAGATATCCCCATCCCCATAGGGTTAACCCGCTTCTCTCCGGTCGTTACACACCCCTTTCTGCCGGAGTCTAAAAGAAGCGGGTTGGAAAATAACCATCCTTAGCCGGATGAGAACCAAACGATGCGCCCCCGCCTTCGAGTGGGGGCGCTTAAAAAAAGATCACCGGGTTTTTCGACCGCAAACCCTTGTTTGCCCGCCGACTTGGTGTTGGCGGGCACCCTTTACAGGAGAAGTGAAGATGGCAAATTTTGAAGTGGTTGTGGGAGAGTTTAACGACGACGCTGAGTGCTCAAAGCTTACCGTGGTGCATAATGGAAAAGAAGTCCTAGAAGCCTACGATGGGGGAGAGCCAGAAGACCGATATTTCTTTCGAAACTTTGGATGGGTTCCGGAGGCAATAGAAAAAGCTTATGCCCTAGGAGTGGAGGATGGAAGGGCAAAAACATAAAAACAACGGACAGGGCCGGGATGGTCCCGGCCCTGGGTCGCTAAGAGGGAAAAATGAATGGCTTGGCTATATGTGCCGGAATTGGGGGACTCGAACTCGGACTCGGGATCTCCATCCCCGAATATAAAACTATATGCTACATCGAACGGGAGTGCTATTCCGCGGCCACTATCGTGGCGCGGATGGAAGACAAGACCTTGGATCAAGCGCCTATATGGGACGATCTCACAACCTTTAACAGCGATCCGTGGCGCGGAAAAGTGGATATCATCTCTTCGGGCTTTCCCTGCCAACCTTGGTCCCAAGCAGGAAAAAGAAAAGGAACAAAAGACGAGAGGTGGCTGTGGCCTAACATCTCCGACATCATTCGCGACGTACAACCAAGATACGTCTTCTTGGAAAATGTGCCAGGCTTGCTTGCCGGGGGTATCGGACACGTACTTGGAAGCTTGGCCGAAATGGGGTTCGATGCGGAGTGGGGTTGTTTCTCGGCGGCCCAGATGGGGGGGAGCCACATTAGAGAGCGGGTCTTCCTTCTGGCCGACTCCGCGTGCAACTCAGTCAACAACAACAAGCTTTGGTCAGCCGCCAATAGGAGGCCTTGCCAGGAAAGTAACATTTGGCCACCTTTACCAAACGAAAAAGAAAAATGGGGTGAAGTTGAAGGCAGACTTAAACCCGCAATTCGTCGAGTGGCTAATGGGAGTCCCTATCGGGTGGACAGACTTCGAGCCCTTGGAAATGGAGTGGTTCCGTTGGTTGCCGCAAATGCGTACAGAGTTTTGTCGAATAGGCTTAAAAAAGCGCCCCGCCCACACTCATAAGTAAAAGGGGGACTGTGGTTCGCCTCGGTCTAAGTGCGAGCGGGGAAATATTTAAGCGGCTGGGGTTGTCCCGTTTGTCGCCGTTTTCGTTCCTGTGCTATGACCCTTCTTATACGCCGCATACGTTGCTCCCGCCGCGGCTAGCAAGCCTGCGATAACATCCCACGGAGTTTTCGCCTCTCCGCCTTCGCCCGAAGAAGACGCTGCTGCGTCGAAGGATGCCTTGATAGACTCTATAGATGCCAGAACGCCGTCTATCTTCCCTAGCGCTCCCTGCACGGATCCGTTCACCTCGCTTACGATCTCGGAAACATCTCGAACGGTTTGCGCTGCATTTGCCGACGCCATGGCAATGTTTTCACTTGCCGTCTGCAAACTTCCACATCCTGTCTGGCTAAACATACCCCCTATGATGATAAGGGCCAAAGCGATCTGCCTCATAGCTCACCTCTAGCAAAGGTTTAATAAAAGGAAACGAAGTAAAGTCAAAACTCAAGCCTAACGACCCACCCGCCTTAACGCTATTTGGGTTGCTAACGCAAGAGCAAAGCAACATAACGCAAGCCATCCCATATATTAGTCTCGCTAACTTGCCGCAGAATATACCCATACCCTAATACCCCTCTCCATTCATCTCGTCTATTTTCTTTTCAATTCTCTTTAGCCGGTCTATCAGGTCCTCATAGTGCGCTTCGATCTTTTGAAGAGCCGAGTAGTTGTCCCAAGACCTCTCTTCAATTTCATCCATCTTTCCCCAGGCGCTCCCCGCCAAAGAGCCGATAATGAGCCCCAACGTGGCGAACAAGCCCCAGACAAGATGNNTCGTAATGCGCCTCTATTTTCTGGAGAGCGGAATAATTCTCCCAAGACCTTGCTTCCGCCTCTCGAACCTTGCTCCACGCGCTTCCTGTCAAGGATACGATGATGAAGCCCAAAACGGCGAACAGCCCCAACACGATGTGGTTTGGCTCATACCATTTCTTTTTGGACATTAGATGGCCTTGATCCTTATTTGGGCTAGTATTTTCCCGTCAACAATTTCCGGCTCTGCGTATACGACACATCTATATTCCCGAGATAATTCCCCCATCTTTTGGCGAAATTCCAACACGCGGGCACGGTCCTCTTTGACTTGTTGCTCTTCTTTCAAATACAATTCTCGCCCCTTCTTCACCTTTACGCCATTGTCGCTAGGGGGTTCTTCCATGGGCTCTGTCATAGGTCTCTCTCTATGTTGTTATCCAAATATCCACTCAGTCCCGGTCCATTGGTGCCACTCTGCGTTTATTCCATCACAAGCGACCGCGGGAAAGGGTACATCCGTTCGTATTTCCTCGTTCACGCTGTCAAAGCTTCCATCGTTCTCGAAGTCCACATAACCGCAACGCAGTAGATCTCCTCCGACCTTCTTGATAACTCCTTGCCACGGGATCGCCATTACACTATCTCCTTATACCCTTGAACGGAAATATCTAAGCCTCCGCCAGGAGCGCCCACGCGCTTATATTGGAAGCCTTGGTTTGCCGTTTGGTAGATCCCATTGTATGCTTGAGAAGATCTCACCTTTAGGTTTCCATTTGCTTGTCCGCCGCCGCTTGGACGAAAGATGAAGTTATTGTTTCCGGTAATTTCCGCAGCATGGATCATTATCCGTTGGGAGTCCGGAGAGACTAGCGTTGAAGCGTCAACGGTGGTCCATGCCGCCGGGTCCCCATTTTGAACCAGATACAACGTATCCTCTTCTTCCATCCAATAGTATGAGCGGTCATTGGAAACACCTTCTGCCCGGAATTCTAAAAAGGACTTGGACGCATTATTCTTAACCCATCCGATCTTACGCCATACATCGCGATCGCCGGTGAGCGTTGGCGCGGCGGGGGTTAGCGTGTAGGTTACCTTTTTGTCGGATGTGTCTGAGGAGTCCCATTCAACAATGACCGCATACCACGAGTCAGCCGCTTCTATTCCCGTGTCAAGATCTGCGGGCATGTTCCCCGCTATCTTCCCTGTGTATTCAAGGAAGTATTCTCCAGTGGAGTCGGCCATCCGACTAGGCATATCGGAATTTCCTACATCTATCCGGGAAGCGCTAAACCACTCTAGAACGGGTCCGTGAATGAATGCGTTGAACACGTTCACGTCTTCTAGTAACAATTTGTCAACAGAGAAACCGTCTACCATAATTAATTACGATCCATATGCTGCCCAATGTAACGTCGCTGCGCCACTAGAGGCAGAGCGAGAAGCTGAAAACCCAGTCGTTGACGTCGTTACCAAACAAGCGCTCTGGCTAGCGCCCGTCTTTTCTATCGCGATAATAATAACGGGGGTTGCAGTAAAAGCGGCTGCAAATGTCACAGAAGCGTTCTTGCCCACAAAAGCCTCTGTCCCCACTTCAAAGCGCTCCACCCCATCCGGAAAAATAAAGTTCCTGAAATTACTCATCTAACACAACCGCCATTGTTTTCTAGTTAGATCAGACGCAATAGTTGCACACTCACCATTAGGCCGTAGATCAAAGTCGTTCTTTGCGCCGCTTCCAAACCCCTTAGGGTTCAGACCGAAGAATTGATCCGTCCCGCTTCTCTCGACAGTTACATCGTTCGCCGGAGTATTGTCTATCCTTTGAATTTGTATTTCGAACCCGTCATTAGTCGCGCTAGTCTCTTCAACAGTGACAGTGACAAGGCCGCCGCTAGCATCTGCCAAAATAAAGTCTCCCTTGTTCGCCGTAATTGTAGTCGGCCCAGTAGCCAACCGATAATTCCATTTTTGGGGAGTGTTTTCCTCACAGGCTACAGTACAGTCGGCGTCTGGAAAAGTGAAAACACGATCTGCGGTATTAGCGTGCTCGAGTGTTCCCCAAAAACTAGTAGAACTTCTCCAACCAATATTTTGATCTGAGTCAAAACGTATCGCTTCCTTTTCTTCTGTCTTCGCGCTTCCAGGGGGTCCGCCGCCCGGTCCCGTTTGCTGGTGCGTGTAGAACAATAGCACATCTGAGAGTGGGCCGTCATTCCCTTCGTCCACTCCCCAGGAATATCCGTGCCTCATCCTACCATTCAACAAGTCCGGAATGCCAGCCCCAAAACGAGCGCGAGGCTCAACAAGATAAAACGAGGTAGAGAAGTTTTTCCCGGATGGCGTAAAGTCTCCCCCTGCGGGGGGATACCACTCCTGCAAGTCTGCAAGGTCANNTCGGGAGGAAGGAATACACTTCCCCCGGTTGCGGTTCCACCCTCAAAGCGACTCGTTCCCGGAAACTCTGTGTAGTCCCATGAGCTAGCACCACACGCGCCGACGTCTCCTTGCTGCGCTCCGTAGGACTCTATCCGCCCCGTTGCGGGAGTGAATTTTTTTCTATTTTCTAAACTATCATCATCCGGAGTATTCCAATATCGATAGTCTGTGTCGCAGTCGGCAAAGCGGTTTGGACGAAAGGTTATCGATGGTCCTGCCATCTCCATTGGTGTACCAAGCAGTGTCCTCCCAGACTGGCCTCGCCCCTCGATATCATTCTTGTGGTGCGCTCCGTTCTCTCGACTAAGTACAGTCGGCTTTTTTTGCTGGAAGGAAAATTTTGGATCAACTGTTATCGCCTCGTTGCGTCGCTCCTCCCTCTCTCTCTGGCGCTTCGGTCGGTTCTCTATTCCGGCATTACTAACTCGAATTATCGAAGGATCAATAAAGTCCTTTGGCAATTCGGGCTTGCGGCCAGCTCGGTTGTCCCAGAAGTGGCCGTGATGATCTCCGCCTGCGTGTGATCCTCCACCGCGAATAAGCGGGTGCTCTGGCTCAAAGGGAGTATGTGCATACCATCTCCATAAGCCGTCTCTTCTTCCCACCCCGGAGATGTGACTATTCCCACCATCATACGTAAGAGTGACAAGTGATCGAAGCGGAAGTATACCAACGTTTGGCCATGGAACCGTTTGAAATTCTAGGGGCGCATCTCTTACGCTGTCCCTGTAAAAGATGGTGTTAGTCCCAGAGTGCAATAGGTTTATGGGGTTTCCGTCTGCGTCTTCCCCGATCAAATGCTTATCCTGTGAATTGTCTGCGCCACAGTGAATTACGCGGTTCTCGTGCTGCTTTGCTATTACTGTTCCGGTCACTGCGCCATTGGTAGCCAAGGTCTTGTCTGAGTAAAACCCGCTCGGAGCACTATTACATAGCCCCTCATCCCCCAATTCCCTAGAAATAACATTCCGATCAGGAAAGCGCTGGAAGATATCCCCTCCGTCTGTTGCAGTGTCTTCCACTCCCTTTATGACTCTCCATTGGGTATGTAGGGGGGCTTGACGCGTTGTGTCGATAGTGTAAGGGCGCTTCAAGTCCGCAACGACCGTGGACATTCGATATTCTATTTCCCTTCCTAGATCTCCCTCCGCGTCCGAAACACAAATAAGTCGAGGGTCTGTTGGACGGAATAACTCATATTGCTTCTCTTCATTCGTCGCGGTTAGCGCAATTCCATGGTATCCCCTTGGGAATTTAGGCCATGCCCGATCGCCCAATTCGTCCGGGGGAATAAAGAAATTTTCCTTGATATTGTA
>JABAOF010055324.1_pt1 | contig 11542 bp, 9 predicted proteins | sample 7062171 | NCBI WGS metagenome assembly JABAOF01 (sample SAMN14538628, study PRJNA623070) | marine sediment metagenome | biome: marine biome [ENVO:00000428]; feature: marine pelagic biome [ENVO:01000023]; material: deep marine sediment [ENVO:00002113] | place: India: Gulf of Khambhat ... | reverse complement strand
AACATCATGATTGATAAAGAAGGCAATGCAAGGATCATGGATTTTGGGATAGCCCGCTCTCTCAGGGCTGAAGGCTTGACAGGCCAAGGTTTGATGATCGGGACTCCGGATTACATGAGTCCAGAGCAAGCAGAAGGAAAGGATGCTGATCAGCGTTCGGATATCTATTCATTGGGAGTCATTTTTTTTGAAATGTTGACAGGAAGAGTCCCCTTTGAAGGAGAAACACCTCTAGACATTGTCATGAAACATAAAATCGAAGTGCCTCCTGATCCAAAAGCGTTGAATGCCCAGATTCCAGCAGCTCTTAGCCAGATCATTTTAAAGTGTATGGAAAAGGATAGAAATAAAAGATATCAGAATGCAGAAGAGCTTCTTTCTGAATTAAGCAGGATAGAGGAAGCGATTCCCACTGCAGAAAAGGTGATTCTGAAAAAAAGGCCAGAAGCGAAAATTCCGGCAAAGCGGTTTCGGCCAATTTTAATACCAGTGATTCTTGTTCTGGCGGCCGCTATCATAATCGCCGGTTATCTTTTATTCATCAGAGGCGGAGAGTCAGGAAAGCCAGAGGCAGAAATAATCCCCGAAGCTCAATGGCAAAATTCTATTGCTGTCCTTCCCTTTCGGGATTTCAGCCCGAAAAAGGACCAGGAATACTTTTGCGACGGAATGACAGAAGCGATCATCGGAAAACTCTCCCGAATCGAAGATTTGAAAGTGATCTCCTTGACTTCTGTGATGAACTATAAAGAGCCTGATCGCAACATCAACAAAATTGGGCTGGAATTGGATGTCGACACAATCCTGGAGGGGAGCGTACAAAGAGAGGATAAGCGAATCCGTGTCAATGCCCAGCTTATCAATGTGGCCGACGATTCCCATCTCTGGTCCAATTCCTACGAGCATCAGCTTGAAAGTATCTTTGATGTCCAGGATGAGATATCCAAATCCATTGCTGAAGCATTGATGATGAAACTGACCCCTGATACTCTCGAAGCTCTTGAAACAAAGCAGCCAAAAAATCTGGAAGCTTACGAGTATTACATGAAGGGGATGCATTTCATAAAAAGCAAATACGTCATTTCTCTCGAAAAGGAAGATTTTCTAGCTGGGGTGGAAATGTTTGAAAAGGCCATCGAAATCGACCCTGATTATGCTCTGGCCTATTTTGGTTTAACTTGGGCCTACGAGCATCACTATATGATAACTGAAGATGAAAATAGCGCAAAAAAATCCAAGGAAAGTGCCAAAAAAGCCTATCAACTGGACCCAAATCTGTCAGAAACAAACGTTTTGATGGGATATTACCTTTTCGGCTATGATAATGAAGTTGATAAAGCTTTTCCCTTCCTGAGAAAAGCTCTTGAAATAAATCCCAATATCGGAGAGGTCAATTTCATCGTTGGAGTCTGTTTTCAGTATTTTGGTCTCTATGAGCAAGGAATCAAATACCTGACGAGAGCCTTTGAACTTGACCCTTATTACTTCTGGTCTCCCTACAAATTAGGAATGTCATATACCGACACAGGAGAATTTGAAAAAGCCGAATTTTATTACAAAAAATACTTTGAGATCGCTCCGGGCATAGCCCTCTATCCTGGTCGTTATGTCTCACTTCTGATCAAGATGAAAAAATACGACGAAGCCAAAAAATGGATTATAAAATTAGAAAAAGAAAATCCCGGCGCAGCCTGGGTCAATAAATTAAAAGCTTTATTGTCGGCAGCAAAGGGTGAAAAAGAAATGGCGCTATCACTTTGGCAAAATTCGGAAATTTATTCCCTATTGGGGATGGAAGATGAGGCGATCGAGCATCTGACCAAGGAAATCAGGCCCGACGTTTATCCTCACTTTATGGCCCATCCTGATCTCTATTATCTCTACCTCATCAACAATCCTTTCTATGATAGCTTGCGTGGGGATCCTCGTTTCGAAGAGATAGAGAAGAAGGAAAAGAAGATTTATGATGAATATTTAAAGAAATACGGAGATATATGATTAAAAAATTACCAAAGGAAGGAATTTCATAAAAGCAGATGAAATGCCCGAAATGTCATTCTGAAAATCCCACTGATAGCAGTTTTTGCAGCAAGTGTGGAACGCAGATTCTTCCTTCAGAGGAAATCTCTGTCTCTTACACAGAGACTCTTAAAACTCCCCTGAAAGAGCTGACCAGAGGAAGCACTTTTGCTGGAAGGTACGAGATCATTGAAGNNAGTTTACAGAGTATTTGATAAAAAAATAGACGAGGAAGTGGCCCTAAAACTCCTAAAACCCGAAATCGCTGCTGATAAAAAAACGATCGATCGTTTCAGGAATGAACTGAAATTTGCCCGCAAAATCTCCCACAGGAATGTCTGCCGGATGTATGATCTCAGCGAAGAAGAAGGAATCCACTTTATCACCATGGAATATGTTCCTGGCCAAGATTTGAAGGGCATGATCAGGATGATGGGGCAATTGAGTACCGGTAAATCCATCTCTATAGCCAAGCAGGTATGTGAGGGACTGGCTGAAGCCCATCGTTTAGGCGTTGTCCATCGCGATTTAAAACCTCAGAACATCATGATCGACAGAGAGGGAAATGCCCGGATCATGGACTTTGGAATAGCCCGTTCCCTCAAGGCAAAAGGAGTGACTGGAGCCGGAGTCATGATCGGAACTCCTGAATACATGTCTCCCGAACAAGCCGAGGCAAAGGATGTGGATAAACGGTCGGATATTTATTCTTTGGGAGTGATTCTTTATGAGATGGTCACCGGCAGGGTTCCTTTTGAGGGAGAAACTCCCATAAGTATAGCCATGAAACACAAAAGCGAAAGCCCAAAAAATCCCAAGGAACTCAATTCTCAGATTCCAGAAGATCTCAGTCGTCTGATTCTTAGATGTATGGAAAAAGGAAAGGATAAGAGATACCAGGATGCCGATCAGGTTCTCTCTGAAATGGCCAAAATAGAGATGGGCATTCCGACCACAGAACGACTGGTTCCCAAAAGAAAGCCCCTCACTTCAAGAGAGATAACCGTAAAGTTTAGCTTAAGGAAGCTATTTGTCCCCGCCTTGGTTATTGTTGCTCTTGTCATAATAGGAGTGTTTATCTGGCGGCTAGTACTGCAAAAGGAGGCAGTGCCTCTATCTTCTGAAAGACACTCCATCGCAGTCATCGGTTTTAAGAATCAAACTGGAGATAAGGCTTTCGACTACCTGCAAGAAGCTATTCCTAACCTCTTGATCACTAACCTCGAGCAGTCGAGCTACCTTCGTGTGACCACATGGGAAAGGCTCCGCGATCTTCTCAAGCAAACTGGAAAAGAGGAAGTGGAACTCATAGACCGAGATATGGGCTTTGAATTGTGCCGTATGGATGGTATAGACGCTATCGTCCTCGGCAGTTTCATCAAGGCCGGCGATATGTTCGCCACGGATGTCAAAGTATTGGATGTGAAGACCAAGAGCCTGCTCAGAAGTGTTAGCTCCAAGGGAGAAGGCGTGCGGAGCATACTGGAAACGCAGATTGATGAACTGAGCAAAGAGGTATCTCGAGGTATTGGCTTATCCGAAACAAAGATTGAATCCGTTCCAATGCAAATTGCTGATGTCACAACTTCTTCGCTAGAAGCCTACGATTATTTTTTAAAAGGAAGAGAAAATTTAGAAAAACATTATTACGATGAAGGCCGGCGATTTCTCGAGAAGGCCGTAGAATTAGATCCTTCCTTTGCTGAAGCCTACTTATGGCTCGCCGACGCGTATAATTTTTTAGGTGAAGAGAAGGCCAAGGAGGAGGCCTATGATAAAGCCAAAATTCATTCCGAGAGAGCGAGTGAGAAAGAGAGGCTTTACATCGAGGCCGCTTATGCTCGGGCCATAGAGAAAAAACCAGAAAAAAGATTTCGTATCCTCAATCATATGGTAGAGAAATACCCCGAAGAAAAACGTGTTCACCATAGTCTGGCCAGGTATTACGAGAGTAAAAAGTCCTTCGATAAGGCAATAGAAGAGTTCAACAAAGCCATAAACCTTGATCCCAAATATGGAGATGCTCTCAATTCTCTTGCCTACATGTATTCTGATATGGGAAATTATGAGAAGGCCCTCGAATATTTTAAACGGTATGCCTCTGTCTCTCCTGGTAATGCCAATCCAATAGACTCCATAGCCGAACTCTATTTCCGGATGGGAAGGCTGGATGAGGCGGTCGCAAAATACAAGGAAGCCTTGGAAGTGAAACCAGATTTTCATCCGAGCTTCTGGAGGATCGCCTACATCTCAGCTTTAAAGGAAAATTACGACCAGGCTATGGAATGGAATGATAAGTATATCGCTGCGGCCCCATCTCCAGGCATTAAAGGGAATGGATTGTGGTGGAAGAGTATCTTTCATTGCTGGCTCGGCAGCTTAGAGCAGTCCTTGAAAGGACTTAACCGCACTAGAGATTTGGCCGAGTTGATAAAGTTTGAAGAGGGAAAAGCCTGGACAGAGTGGTTCATAGGATGGGTCTATTACGAAAAGGCAGAGTTTGAATTAAGCCGAAAATACTTTAAAAACTGGTTTGATTTTTACTTAACAAACTCTCCAGCCTTTAAGCCCTATTACACAGCAGAATATGACTTTCATCTCGGCCTGTTGGACTTAAAGCAAGATCAGATCGATTCCGCTAAGCTGAGGCTTGCAGAAATGAAATCCCTTCTGCCCGAGGTTAATCCAGTCAATAAGGCACAGATAACATTCAGACATGACTTGCTCCAGGGAGAGATATTGCTGGCAGAAGGCGATGTCGACGAAGCCATCGCTTTCTGCAAGAAAGCATCGCCTTTGGGAAAACCCCCTTTCATACAGTTGATATTCCTTCATAATATACCCTTTCTCAAGGATGTCCTGGCAAGGGCTTATCAACAAAAGGGAGATCTAGACAAAGCCATTGCTGAATACGAGCGGTTGATTACCTTCGATCCAAATAGAGAAGAGCGATATCTTATTCATCCCAAGTATTATTACCGATTAGCCAAGCTATATGAAAAGAAAGGCTTAAAGACGAAAGCCATAGAGCATTATCAGAAATTCCTCAATCTCTGGAAAAATGCTGACCCAGATATTCAGGAAGTCATCGATGCCAAGAGGCGGCTGGCTCAGCTGCAGAAACTCCCTTAATACTAAATAGCTTACTTGCTGTTTTTATAATAGATGGAGACAGCGTGCGAAGTATTTCCATTTTTATGATGGAAGATGCCGGTGAAAACAAAAATTTTCAAAGGCTGGTTCCATATTAATTTAAATTGGGAGGGGAGACATGAAATTACATGTTATTCTTTTTGGCTGTGCTCTTTCAGCAGTGTGGGCCATTATTGTCTTCTTAGTTGGACTTGCCAATCTGATCTGGCCTGGTTATGGAGTTGAGTTTTTAAAAATAGTCGACTCCATCTACCCTGGATATCATCATGGCCTATGGGGTTTTGGCGGTGTTATCGTAGCCACATTGTATGCTGTTATCGATGGCTGGCTTGTTGGCATCATTTTCGCCTTGCTTTATAACTGTTTTACAAAGAAAAAAAGACAATAATAACTAGTATTTTATCTGAACCTTTCTTTTTTTCATATTCTCTACGACAAAGGGATAGGCCTCTAATCCTTCGAGCTCTAATTCGGCCTTTATACGAAATGCATCAAGAGCATTCTTTAATTGGCCGATCTCCTCAGTAGAAAAAAGGTCTCTCATCAAAGCGGGCCAGGCCCTTATACCTCTATCTTGCAAAGCTTTAAGGGTCCTCAAGGGATACTCGAAAAATTCTCTCTTGGCTCCTGTGATAAGTTCAAATGACTCAGCATCAGTCCCCTTCAAGCAGATCCTGATATTTAGGTTTCTAAATCTTAGTCGTTCAGTCAGGTCGATTCTATGACCAAGATAAAAACCATTTGTCTCGAGGATAAATTTAGAGTGCGGGCTTTTCTCGAATATGATTTCAATCACCTCAACCAAGTGCTCAAAGGACTTTGTGCCTAAAATCGGTTCAGCTCCGCTTATTCTGAAGAGATGAAACGATTTCCTTCTGGCGATGTTTAGAAGCCTCGAAGCTACCTGTCGGGAAGAGTAAAAATCTTTAAATCGCGAAGGATTTAAATTCTTGAAGTAGTTCCAGCAATAGGCACATAGAAATGAACACCCGACGGCGTCTGCTGTCGCAATTCCTCCATAATAGGGAGCAGGTCTGAACCTGTGATACAACCTCTTCTCCTCTCTCATGACAATGGATTCGGTCTCATCGGAACGCTGCAGCGGATCGAAGGGTAGATCTAACATCTTTTTATCTTTTATGTTTCATTCGACATTATACATTTTATTTTTATATCTGGGCAAAGTCGCTGTATCTGATCTTCTACGTCTATATAATATAATCTTGACAATAGATATAAATATGATAGAATAAGTATGGCCTTGTTGTGCTGGCTGGGCAAGGTTCCCATCTTAGGGCATTTCGCCTGTACCCCTTTTGCTTATTTTCCCCTCCACAGCCAGCACTTTCTTCTATCTATTGCATAGCTGCTATGGTATTGAGACTTAGAAGAACGAATCAAAACAAATAATAAAAGAAGCATCTTTTTTCCCATGATTGGGGGAAACACATAATACTGCCATTTTATGCAGCGCTGATTTCCGTCCATTCGAAACCGCTGGCGGAGGGTGGGAGGTATTTGGCGAGGGTGGGCGAAAATCGGCGTTGTTACTGATAACTTCTTTTATTATTTGGCATAACGGAAAAAAAGATGCTTACAATAATAATAGTTTAGTCGACTTCCTAAACAATTTTTGACTATAATCACAAAGTCTTACTTCGCCTCAAATATGAATCTTTTGGGCATCTATATAGAAGACAAAAAGAAACACCAATACAAATTTATTCACATTGTTCTCTCTTGTCTCTTAGTAAAGCTCTTCCCTTCATATTAAAGCCTTTCCTAAGAAGAAAAAGTTGTTTTGATAAAATTTATCTTGACAATTTAGATAGATTCTATATAATTAGTATAATATCTGCTGGGCTGGCTGGGCAGATTCTTTCCTGCATCATCCAAGGCTTAATCCCCAAGGAACAGCCAGCACTTTCTCTTTTGACTATCCCCAAACTTCTATTTCCCATCCATATTTGAAAGCCGCTTTCTTCAGCTTATGAGTGGCGTTTACCGCGACAGCCTTTCCAAAAAGTCTCATATGATAAACATCGGCATGATGATCGGCGAAAACAACAGAGTTATCAAAGTCAATATCAAGTTTATTCTTTATATTTTCAAGGATGATTTGCTTGCGTTTACCAAATGGATGCAGACCAGAAATTTCTCCACTATAACCTCCATTTTTAACTTCAAGTTCCGTACATACGATATGATCCGGATGATATACAGGTTGGAGATGGCTGGCCAAAAATGAAGGCGCACCGCTTATGATTAAAATTTTATACCCTTCCAGACGAAAAGCCTCTACTTTTTGTTTTCCATTGTGAGTTAAGGCGGGGGCAATGCGCTTGTGAAAACATTCAGCCGCATATTCATCCACAATTGATACAGAAAGGCCTTTCAGGTAAGTTTTATTGCTTTTAACAGCCTCTTCCCACCTGAGAGCAAGGGCAAAGATCAATCCTTTGAATAAGTAATTAAGCAGGTTTTTTAAACGAAGCAGCCTCTTTCTTATCAGATAATTCAGAAACTCTCTTTCCATAGAGATCTCAGGCAGCAGGGTGCCATCAACATCAAAGACAGCCCATCTTGCCATTGTCTATCCTGCGTCTTTGATCTCACGGGGAAAGTATTTATCGAGAAGATAATACCTTCCATCCCATAAAACGGGCAAACCGCGTATTAAACAGAGGGCAGTCGTTATCCAGACGCAAACAGTTGCAAAAACTATGAAGTTGGGTAAAAAGTTAAGTGGCAGGAATCGATTTATCAAACCGGAATCAGCCTTCACAATCAGAATAAAGCCCAGCAAAACAAAGGTAAAAACTTTCATGAAACCATATAAGCTCCGCATAAACCTGCCTGAAGTGAGGAAAAGGGTGAAAGGAGAACGCATCATGCTCTTTTCGCCGAAAGGAGTCTTGCCTTCTTTACTGAAGGCGAAACTCCTCACCATATCTACAAGAAAACTTCGGCTGATAATGATGATTGGGACCCAGATGCTGACCATACCCAGCGCGGTAAAGAAGATCCAGTAGACATGTTCAACAATACGGTCCCCTGTTATATCGAAGAGGGCGCCAAAATCACTGGCGACGCCTAACTTCCTTGCAATATACCCATCGAGCGAGTCCATGTAGAATACGAGCATCGTGATCAGGAGCGCAGCAATTCGAAAAAAGAAGCCCATCTGGAACATAATCAGTGTGATCATGGCCAGGAAAATTCGTGACAAAGTAATAATATTAGCGCTCATGTTTGCCCTCCTAAATTACATTATCTGAGATCCTAACTTTATATTTCTTTAAATCATTAATACAGAATTCGAGGCGTATTCTAATATTGAAATAAAAGAACCTTGATTGGAACCAAAATAAAATCCATAAGATTCATAAATAACGAAAATATTATTTTTATGTATTCTGATTTTCCCTCGGTCTACTATGATCTCTTGCTGATTTATCCTCACATTCTATAGCATAGGAAAAAAATGATGTCAAAATTCCGAATTTGGCTTTTATGCCATAAAGCAAGAACTCTTTGCACTCCCTGAATTATCATCATTCACCATCACTACAATAAATGAAAGCCTATACAATGAAATATGATCCTAATTTACTTATATCCAAAAAGGCAGCTATTTTTATCTCATTTTATCGAATTTTTCATAACCATAACAATAGACACTGATAAAAACTTAGTATAATCTTCCGCTTAAAATTAATGTAATAGAAATAGTAAAAAAATATTTGAATTTATATAAATAATAATGTATAAAAAAAATATAATATTGACATATTATACAATTCTGATATAATTTATTGATACAGGAGGTTATAGTGTTAAAGAGATATCAAGTACTGCTTCCCGATTGGCTAGAGGATAATGTCAAACTTATCGTAGAAAAATTCAATTTGAGCTTTTCTGAAGTGATAAGAGCAGAAATATGCACCTCTATTTTGGCTACAATTACGAAGCAATTTCCAGAGTATAAGCCTGGTATAAGTCACGATGAAGTTGCCAAATTGTTGACGGATCACTCTAAAAGGAATATGGAGAAAGAGGAAATACACCGGTATCTATCTAAAATCTATTTCGAAGCAAGGAAGGCCGTCGAATATCGGCTTGAGAACGAAAAGGCTCCAAAAAAGAAATAAAACACAGCTCGAAATATTAATCCTCTTTCTTTAGGTTCGAGAAAGAGGATCCTGTCTTTTTTCCACAAATCGTAAATGACCTGCCGCCATCTATAGTACCACTCGAGATGCAAGGATCTTAAGATTGGAAGGTTAGAGACCACACCGACATCCTTAACATCTTAGGCTGGACCGTAGTCTCTGTAGGCCAAGATGATGTCCTTTTTTACTAAAATAGAGGGGCAACCTATTTGTAGAGGCGCTTCATTTAGATGAAGACATTTCTAATAACTATTTCATAGCCTTTTCACTTATTTAAAATCAATATCAAAATAAAGAGAAGAAGCAATAAAAAAAGCCAATAAGAAACTATTTTTTTTGTGTGTAGAAATCTCTTCTTTATGTAATTATAATCCCAGGAGATGGAATCATATTTATAAGAAAGTTCCTTCCATTCTTCCATCCACCTGTTATAATCCTTCTTCATTTCTCTCTCTTTCAGCTCCTTTTCGAAGAAAATTTTATGTTTTTGTATGAACCGCCAGTCTTTTATGAGCTGCCTAATCATCGATACCCCGTAAATTAATAAACCACCACAAAGGAGATAAACAACAATAAGAATTACTTCCAGAGGAATATCACGTATAAATTCATACATTTATATCTTTCTTTCCCTTTCTCTTTCCCACACCCTATTGTTCCTTCAGGAGGACCATCTGCGAAATCATCCTGAATAGAGCGGAAATTAAGTCGCTCTACTCTCCCTTAGCTTTTATTATATCCTACCATTTAGTCGAGAGAGCCATCAGAAATTCCATATCTATGGATATTAATTATAGCTGTTAATATGATAGAAAATACGAAAATAAAAATAGCAGAATCACAAAAAAGAGTTTTTTCATGTGACTTACCCTCGAACAATCATGGAAGTCATTGATATATAGTAATATATATACTATTTTTTTATTTGTCAAATCACAAAATAATAGGCAACTTTTTTTGCGTGATAAGAGATTTGTTTTTAAGATGGCTCCTACAAAATAAAATAACGATATTTTGAGTCTTTCTTCTGATTGAAAATTAGTTCTTCTGCTTTATTAGAGTTTTTTTAACTCTACTCTCCTGTTTAATGATCTCCCTTCTTCTGTTTCATTGGATGCAACAGGATTATCGGGTCCATAACCTACAGTTGTCATTCTGAGAGAATCGATACCATAGAGGACTAATAAGGACTTAACAGTTTCAGCTCTGCTCTTTGATAGCTTCATATTATATTCCCTGTTACCCACATTGTCTGTGTGACCTTGTATTTCTATTCTCAGATCAGGATAATTCTCCATAAGTTTGACCATTTCAATAAGTATTTTCTCTGACCCTACCTTTAAGTTCGATTTATCAAAATCAAAATAAATACCATATATGGCTATGTGGCCAGCAGTATCGAGTTCCCGCTTTATCTCATCGGCACCAAAATCGAGTTTCTTCTCAAATCCTTTTTCCTCAACAATGTTCAGTTCATATGAATTTTCCCATGTATGAAGATGTACCCATATTTTTCCACCGCCAGAAAGTGGGATCGTGAAGTCAAGCTTGGTATCATCCTCTCTGAGGATATTCCCTCCTTTTTCGAGAGCGGCTTGCTTGTGGTTTTCAATGATTTCGAGTTTTGAGAACTTTCTGTCTTCCTTTTTATATTCATAATAGAAAAACCAATGTTTCCCTTTTATTTCTTTTTCTGTCCAGTTACCGCTCTGCTCGTATTCGAAAGTGTATGAAGAGAAATCTTTAAACTCTCTGTCTTCAAGCGTAAATCCTGGGATCGGTCTAACTAAAGGATGGTCTTCTAGTTTCTCGGCCTGAGCCACCAGGGCTTGCGCACTTATACAAATCACAAGGCATGCCATTAATACGATTGAACCTTTACCTTTCATAATTCCTCCTTTTTTCCTGTTTTGATTTCAGGACAGAACTCCTCTTGTCCAGTAAGAGAACCTTGGCCTTACATCTCTCATCAATCTGTGCAAAATATAAAATAGGATGTTAAGGTCCCTTCAGCCCAGCCATCCTCCTTGCATCCTCAATCTTATGTATACCACATAGGTCAAGGAATTTCTCGTAATGTTCTATAGAATTGTTATCCTTTAGGTCTCATAAACTCTTGAAACGGGGGATAGCCATACAAAGGTCCAAGATCCGTTACATTTGGTTGGTCATGAATATGAAAGAAATCCGACACCTTG